>Ga0315280_10005582_pt1 | contig 17831 bp, 12 predicted proteins | sample YL17G06_40_MG_FD_203697 | JGI IMG/M metagenome (GOLD analysis project Ga0315280, IMG submission 203697) | Sediment microbial communities from Yellowstone Lake, YNP, Wyoming, USA - YL17G06_40 | ecosystem: Environmental > Aquatic > Freshwater > Lake > Sediment | place: USA: Wyoming | collected... | reverse complement strand
CCTCTTTGTTTAAGCCTGCGCATTCTCCAGTCGGATGAGCCATCTTTGAGTCGCTATAATCGTGGGCACCGGCAGCCCTTTGGAAGTTGCACCGTGGTGATCTTTACAGACGAACGCTTCGCACGCTGTTTCACGGGAGAGATGAAATGAAGACATGGTTTGGAGCGCTGAGCACGCTGCTTTGCTGCTGCGCGGCGATGGCCGACGATGCCGTCGTCGAGTTGTCCAAGCACCTTGGGAGGACGCCTGCCTTGGTCGTCGTGGTGTGCGGAGGGGATGACAGAGACTTGCCGACGATTGCCGGGCTCGTCGAGCAAACCCCCTGGACGGTCTTCTGTCGAGGCGCCGCGTCACCGGGAATGGACAAGATTCGCAATTGGGCGAGAGAGAAAGGACTGTTGGGAGCACGCGTTTGCATCGTGGACGACCCCGGCGCGTCGCTCTGGCTGGCGGGAGACATGGCCGATGCCGTGTGGGTAGCGCCGGGCGTCGACCGTCCGCCGTCCGAGAAAGAGATCCTGCGCGTGCTGCACCCCGGCGGTGTCTGCGTCGTTTCGGGAAAGGTGGTCGTGAAGCCCGCTCAAAGCGGCGTGGACGAGTGGCGGCATCCGTACCATGAGCCGGACAACAATGTGGTGTCGCAGGACCGCGTGGCGCGCTTGCCGGGGGAGTTGCGTTTCCAGACGCACCCGGTATTCGCGCCGATGCCCAATCAAACGCTTTTTGCCGGGGGGCGGATCTTTTTCTTCTCCGGGCACATCGCTTTCCACGAGCGCGAAGAACCGCTGTTGAACACGCTGACGGTCCTCAACGCGTACAACGGCCTGCGCCTCTGGAGTCGCCCGTTGGACCCGGACTACGTCGTCCACGATGTGGCGAAGCTGGCGACCGGCAGCGAGGTGGTCTTTGCCCAGGGGGGCACCCTGTGGAGGCTCGATGCGGCGACCGGGCAGGAGCGCGGCAGACTGAAGGTTCCGGCAGAGGCGGCAGCCGCCGGGGACACGGATTGGAAGTGGATTGCGCAGGAGAAGGACAAGCTCTGGGCGGCATTCGGCCCGCCGGATGCCCGCGTCGCTCCCCATCGGCAGAAAAGGCTAATGGGCCACTGGCCCTGGGACGTGGCCGACGCACAATACAAGAGCATCGTCGACAATTTCGGCGCGGCAAGAAGTCTGGCGGCCTATCAGTATCCCCAGATGAAGCTGCTTTGGAGCGTCGCCGAGCCGGAGCCATTTGACGCCCGGGCCTTGTGCATGAAGGGGGGCCGGATTCTCGAGATGGCGCCGCAGAAGTACCTGGCCGCTCGCGACTCCGCCACGGGGAAGCCGTTGTGGCGCAGCACGCCCGAAACCTCCCCAAAGCTCTTCGACGCCATCGGCAGCGCGCTCAAACGCCAGGGGTGGGGCTTGGGATGGGCCACCTACTGTTGCGCGCGGGCCAGCCGCGACGTGGTGTGCATCGCGGGGCCGCCGTTCAAGAGGACGATCGGCGTCGGCTTCGAGAAAGGCGATCTCCTCTGGACGTCGAACTTCGAGTCTCCCCACCCGTTCTTCTTCAAGGACGTTCTCTACGTGGTGCCGCGCGTGGCCGCACCTGCGGCCGCCTGCCGGCAAGTCGAGCCGATGACCGGCAAGCTGCTCGACCAGTTCAGTCTGGGAGTGATTGGCTCCTGCACCCGGCTGACCGCGACTCCCAATCAGTTCTTCTATCGCCCCGGAGGCGGGGAGGGCAGGACCGTCTACGTTGACATCAGCACGCGAAAGCTCGCCGACTACGAGGGCGTCGTCCGTCCTGGATGTTTTGACGGAGTCGTGCCGGCCAACGGGCGGCTCTATTGGATGCCGCTGGCCTGCGATTGCTGGCAGGTTCACGGCACCTTCTCCATGGCCCCGCGCGCGGCATGGAAGGAGCCGATCTCGCCGCCGGAATCGTCCGCCTGGGCCGCGCCCGCCTCCGGTGCGCCTGCGGCCCGGGACGACTGGCCGATGTTCCGAGCCAACTCCGCCGGGACGGCCACGGTTCCCGCGGCCGTTCCGAAGAAGGTGCGGGAGTTGTGGCGGCAGCGTTTGCCGGGCGGCGGCCTCACTGCACCGGTGTGCGCCCAGGGGCGCGTGTTCGTGGGCGGGACCGACGGCACGGTGCAGGCCCTCGACGCCGCCAATGGGAAGACCCTTTGGCAGGCGTCCTCTCATGCCGCGGTGGTGCACCCACCTGCCTATTGGAACGGACGGGTTGTCTTCGGCTCCTGCGACGGTTTTCTCTACTGCCTGGATGCGTCCCACGGGCGCGTGTTGGGACACACAGAACTGGCGCCCGAGAAGCGATTTGTCAACATCATGGACCGGCTCATGTCGGCGTGGCCTCTGGGCGGCGGGGTTGTCCTGGGCGACGACGGGACCGCGTACACGGCGGCCGGGAGCACCGCCGCCGACGGCGCCGTTATCGCTGCGGTGGACCTCGCCACCGGAAGACCCCGCTGGCAGCAGGCATACACCCTGGATCGGAGCGGGCCGAGACTGAGCTTCGGCGTTCAGGGAAACATCCTGCTGAAGGACAACACGTTGTACATCAACGGCGGCGCCCCGGTGGGGATTGTGGCACTCGACGCGCTCACCGGCAAGAACCCTCGAGTGGTCGCCCGATTGGAGGCGGGAATGGAGACGTTTCTGGAGCCGGACGGCAAGCCGTCGTCGAGCGGCCCTGAGTTCTATTCCCACCAGTGGGCCAGGACAACCATCTTCAAACGTCACCAGGGTCGCGTGTATTTCCAGACATCCGGCGGGCACATGGCCCTGGTCGACGGCCGCCTTTTCTGCGCCCGCGATCCACGGGCACTGGACCGCATCGTGGACTTGATGAACAAGGAGCCGAAGAGCCGCGGGACAATCCGCGACGTGATGCGAGTGCCCGTGGACGATTCGATTCTCTGGGCGGGCAAGACCGCGGACGTGTGCGGCCTGGCCATCGGCGCCGACGGGCTTGTGGTCCTCCACCACGACAGCGTGGAAGGCGTCTCCGTGGACGGCCGGTCGCTGTGGACCGCCCCGCTGCCTGCGCCGCCGGTCCGGTGGGGTGTAGCGCTAACCGGGAAGCAGTGCCTGGTGACGCTCTCGGACGGACTTGTGGTCTGCCTCGGCGAGGGCCTGGAAAGAAACTGACGTTGCCAACCAGCCAGCGGCAGAATTACAGAGTCGAGTTGAAAACGAATGAAGACCTTCTTTGCAGTCGCTTGTGAAAGGGATACCGTAGTCACTTCGGCGAAGGTTGCGTTGTTCGTCGGATCGATTCTCGCGCTGATCGATTATGGCGACCGCATTTTCGTCCGTTGCGATATGAGCGTTGTGGACTGGGTCCAGCTTGCAGTTACGTATTGTGTCCCGTATTGCGTCGCCACGTATGGTGCCGCCAAGTATGCCATGAAGGCACGCCGACGACAAGATCACCATGAAGACTAGCCTTTTCACGCTCTTGTCGATCGTGGTCCTGCTGCTCTGCGGTGGATGGCTGCGAAGCCAGGGATTATTGCCCCCGAGTTCTCGCGAGTGATCACTGACCCGGGCCAAGAAACGCTATCGAGAACATGCCTGCCTCTGCTATGATAGCCGCAGTGACAGCCTTCTGAGATGCGCGACGTTCGCACCCGACAAACTGGAAGAGCCCTGAATTGCTGAAGGAGTGGTTCATGCCCGGCGCGAAACTTGATGTTCCCGTGTCCATGACGTGGACCGCTACGACAAGTGCTTCTGCACCGGGGGTGACCAGAAGCATTACTCGGTCGGCAGCGTAAACGATCACACCCCGAGTTCCCCGGTCCTAATGACCACTGACGCCAATCAGGGAGAAGAACCATGACGCACCGGACGTTCCCAAGAATTGTGGTCCTGACGACGTGCCTCCTTGGGCTCGGCCTTGCCCTCGCCGTTGCCCAACAGGGACAAATCGACTGGGACAAGGCCAGACGACTTCACCAGAAGTTCGTCAGAGGGGAAAAGCTGACCGACGAGGAGCGGGCGTATCATGACCGAGCGGTCCAGGCTCTTCGGGCCAAGGCTGGGGCGCAACGGCCAATAGCGCCACCAGCCAAGCCGCCCGTTGGGCTGAAGCCGTTGAGCGACATGAGCGCAGAGGATCGCTACAAAGGCCAGGACGGCGGGCTCTACGGCGGCGGGAGGAACGAACCGCCCGAGAAGCATCTCAAGGCGGCATTGCAGCAGGCCAAGCTGATCCGACCGCTCGATGCCGAAGGCAAAGCCTCTGAAGATGGCAAAGTCGTCTTCGTCTCCATCGGGATGTCGAACACCACCCAGGAGTTCTCGGTTTTCGTCGGGCTCGCCAATGCCGATCCTGCCAAGTCGCCCAGGGTCGTCATCGTGGATGGCGCTCAGGGCGGGATGACCGCCAGCGCTTGGGCGAACCCCAATCGTCTGCCCCGCCCCGACGCCCGCAATCCTTGGGACGTGCTCGATGAGCCGCTCCACCGGGCGCATGTCACAGCCCAGCAGGTGCAGGTGGCATGGATCAAGCAGGCCAATGCCGGGCCTGCAAACTTCGGCGAGTTCCCCAAGCACGCCGAAGCGCTCAAGGGACACATGGTCGGGCTCCTGAACAAGCTGAAGGATCGTTTCCCGAACCTCCGCATCGCCTACCTGTCCAGCCGGATCTATGCCGGGTACGCCAAGACGCCGCTGAATCCCGAACCCTATGCCTACGAGTCAGCCTTCGCGGTCCGATGGCTCATCCAGGATCAGATCAAGGGAGATCCCAAGCTGAGCTACGACCCGGACAAGGGGCTTGTGAAGTCGCCGCTCCTGCTCTGGGGGCCGTACCTCTGGGCGGACGGGGAGAAGGGCCGGAAGGCCGACGATCTCGTCTGGAATCCCGAAGATCTCGGTCCCGATGGCACGCACCCGAGCGACACCGGGCGGCGCAAGGTCGCCGAATTGCTGCTTCGGTTCGTGAAGACCGGTCCCATGGCGAAGATGTGGTTTACGGCGAAGACTGCCACCGGCACCAACGACGGGTCACGATGAGCGGACGTCTCCGAAGCACCCCTGCCGAGCCGCCAAGACGCTCTACGAGCAACTCAAGCGGATCATCCATGGTGAGTGGCAGACCCGCGTCTCCGGCGCCACGGACGCCTTCGGGCTTCCGTTTTCCACGCCTGCCCGAAAGGGAATCCCGAAATTCGGACCAATCCCCCCGTTAGATGCATTGAACCCCTGCGGCAACGTGATATTCTGAGCGCCAGGCCCGTGGCCCGGCCCGCCCAGCTTGGCGAGTTGTAGGGCGGATTGGTAATCCGCCCTACGACAGGGACGGATTGGAAATCCATCCTACTGCCCAGACGCCCATGCCACCCGGCCGGCGGTTCACGGGACCTCGAAAACAACTCATTTCGAGGAGGCAAAACCATGCGCAGACTGCACACGTTTCTGAACGGCTTGGGGAAACTCGGCCGGCGCCCGCGGGCCGGTGGCACGCCTCAGCACCGCAACCCACCAGGCCATCGCTTTGCCCGCGTCGAAGCGCTCGAAGACCGCCACTTGTTGAGCCTGGGCGATCTCTTGCTGACGCTCCCCGTGTCGGGCGGGTGGGGCTCTTCCGTGGCCGTCTCGGGCGACACGGTGGTGGTCGGCGCGGCTTTTGCTACCGACCTCGGCGGGCATAATAGCGGTTCGGCCTACATCTTCGACGCCTCGACAGGCAATCTGCTCCGGACGCTCAACAAGCCCACGCGGGAAAGCGGTGGCTGGGATGACCCCAGTTACGGGTTCGGCCTTTCCGTGGCCGTGTCGGGGAACACCGTGGTGGTTGGCGCGCCCTTTGAAGATATTGTCCTCGGCTGGTCCGATGACGGTTACGATGTCAGGATCGATGCCGGTTCAGCCTATGTCTTCGACGCCGCCACGGGGAATCTGCTCCATACGCTCGACAACCCAACGCCGGAAGAGCGGGACTCCTTTGGCTGGCCCGTGGCCGTGTCGGGAAGCACGGCGGTGGTGGCGGGCTTTCCCGGCGCCTATCTCTTCGACACGGGCACGGGCGAGCTCCGTTCGACGTTCGACACCGAGGGGTTGTATGACGTGGACGTGTCGGAGGGCACGGCCGTGGTGGCGAACGCTAGCGTTGGGGCGGCCTACATCCTCGACGCCACCACGGGCAATCTGCTCTGGACGCTCGACGATCCCACGCCGGGAGGCGGCGCTTTCGGCTGCTCCGCGGCCGTGTCGGGGAACACGGTCGTGGTGGGTGATTATGCGGTTGGCGCCGGCACGGGGAGTACCGGTGCCGCCTACATCTACGACGCCACCACGGGCAATCTGCTCCGCACGCTCACCAAACCCACGCCGACCAAGGATGACTTGTTCGGCATTTCCGTGGCCGTGTCGGGGAGCACGGTGGTGGTGGGGGCTGAAAACGCCGCGTATCTGTTCGACGCGGGCACGGGCGATGTCCTTGCGACGCTCAACGCCTCGGGGGCGGTCGCCGTGTCGGGGAGCACGGTCATGGTGGACGGCTACGTGTTCGATGGAGACCGCACCTCGCACGTGGACTTGCTGGCCGGCAGCGACAGCGGTGCTTCGGATACCGACAATGTCACCAACTTGGACAATAGTAGCGCCGCCAGGACCCTCCAGTTCGTGATGTCGGAGACGGTACCCGGCGCCACGGTCACGATTTACGCGGATGGCACCGCGATCGGCAACGCCACGGCCACCGGGGTCATGACGACCGTCACCACCGACGGCGCGCACGACCTGGCCGACGGCACCCATACGATCACCGCCCGGCAGACGGAGCCGGGCAAGCCCGAATCGCCCGATACGCCGGCTCTGACGATCACCCTGGACACGGAGGCGCCGTCGGTTCCTGCGGCCCCCGACCTGCAAGCCGCCAGCGACACCGGCGCAAGCCAGACGGACAATATCACCGCCGACAACACGCCGACCTTCGACCTCTCGGGCGCCGGCCCGTACTTCCGCTTCTATCGGGGCGGCACCAGGATCAGCGCCGATTACGAGAGTGGCTCCACCTTTACGACGCCTGCGCAACCGGACGGGACGCACGACTACGAGGTGAGTTCCGTGGACCTGGCGGGGAACGAGTCATCGCCCAGCGATGGCTTGAGCGTCACGATCGATGCCTCGATTCCCTCGGCGGACATCGTGGACGTGACTCCCGACCCGCGGACCAGCGCGGTCAGCGACATTACGATCATCTTCAGCGAGGTGGTCTACGGATTCGACCTGGCGGACTTGAAGCTCGCCCGCAACGGCGTGAACGTGGCCCTGACGGCGGCGACCCTGACGACCACGGACAACGTCACCTGGACGTTGGGGAACCTGAGCGGGCTCAGCGGCGGGCTCGGGACCTACGACCTGACGCTGACCGCGGCGGGCTCGGGGATCACCGATTCGGCCGGCAGCCCCCTGTGGGGCGATGCGACAGACCACTGGTTGGTCAACCCGGCGGTCTTTAATGGCTCAAGCGGCGACGACCTATTCGAGTTCATCGCGGCCTCGCCCAGCGCCAACCCGCTCTTCCACCAGATGAAGGTCACGTTCTCCGGCCGCCCGACGGTGACCTATCTTTACGGCGCCGCCGGAATGACCAGCCTGACGATCAACGCCGGTGCGGGTTGCGACACGCTCAAGATTACCGGCGGGCCGGGCACGGATACCTCGAACATCTACCGCTTCGCGATCAATCACACGGGGCCGGGCTATACGGTGTACGCACCCTTGGCCACCGGCAGCCTGGAGACGATCATCGTCGATGGCGGCGGGGGCACCGGCGAGAAGGCCACGCTCCACAACGGCCCCGCGGCGGGCGACCGCTTCACCGCCTTGTCTTGGCAACGGACCGGCTCCATGGTCGGCACCGGGACCGGCAACGTCTACAACAACTCGGTGAAGAACTTCGACCTGATTTACGGGCTAGCCAACGGCGGCGGGACCAACGCAATCGCCGACCTGACCGACTCCTACGGTAACGACCTCTTCGTCTCCAAGCCGGAAGGCGCGCCCGGGTACAGCATTATGCAGCACGTCGGTGGAGACAGCCGGCCCTGCGCCTACCTGCTTGCCGGGGTGGGCTTCTCGACCATCTATGGGCGCTCGACGAGGGGCGGCACCGACGAGGCGGTGCTCAACGGCTCCAGCGGCGACGACACGGTGCTCTTGCAGCCGCAAATGCGGCGTGCCTTCTTGATGAAGGCGGGCGGCGGGCAAACCACGTACGCCGTGGACTTCAAGAAGGTCACCACCTACCCCTTGGGCGGCGCCAATGACCAGGCGTACCTGCAAGGCACCACGCTCGACGACGTCTTCACCGCCACCGCGGGCACGGCGCAGATGTCGGGGACGATTCCCGCGATGGGCGTGCCGTACTTGAACATTGCTGCGGACGGCATGGGCGGCCAGCGGTGGGACAAGGTCTACGGCCAGGTGAACGTCGTCGGCGCGACCGGCGGCATCGACAAGGCGTATCTCAGCGGCACGACCGGCGACGACACGCTGACCGCCACTGGCACGCCGCGGATCTGGCCGCCCTCGCCCGCCGGCGTCGTGAAGCTCTCGGGGGCCGGGTACTACATCGAGGCCCAGCAGTTCGACGAGGTGTACGCGGACCTCAAGACGGGGAACGACACGGCGAACCTTTACGATTCCACCAGCGCGGGAACCGACACGTTCTTTGGCAACCTGCACGACGCGGTCTTGAGCGACGGCACTCTGGACCTCGCCAACGGAAACCTCCTTGCCGCCGCGAGTTACTACTACCGGATCACCGGCTTTGACAGCAGCGCCAGCGACCACGTGAACCTGTGGGGCTCGTCGATCGGCGGCCCAAACCACAAGAAGGTTATCGACCCGCTCGACTACGTCCTGGCCGTGACTGGCCCCTGGACCGACCCGTGATCGTGGAACGAGGCATCGGTCCACGCGCCGTACGTCGCCAGGACGTAGTTCAGTTGCGCGATCACCTTCTCGGGGGTCGTGCTGCGCTCGCGCGGCCGTAATGCCGACTTCCACCTGCTCTCCCAGTTTCAGGGGCAGCCAGAGCGATCCTGTCGCATCGGCGACGACTCTCCTCTGTTCGGTGCCCGCCTTCAAAACGTACTCCGCGCCCCGTCGCCCCCATTGTCGTCATGGAGCGTTGGCTGGCAAGCTTCAGAAGGGAACCTTGATGGCATGGCACAGCAGTCGCATCAGCGGCCGGCCGGCTGCGAACCCGGTCGCCACGAGGTCGAGGAAACCTTTTCCAAGCACCTCGCGCCGACTCAGATCGCACCAGCCCACGAAGTCCGTGCGCTTCAAGTCCTCCAGCAGGGGATGGTCGGCCGGGAACCCGCGCGGCGCGGACTTGAGGCTCTCTCCTTCCAGCGTGAATCGCTCTCGAAACCGCTTATCGTCCCTCGCCCGCCGCCAGCGGTCCGGCGACTCCACAATCGTCTTGCGTATCTCGCCCAAAGCCGCGGCGTCCGGACGCCACAAGCCAATCGCCAGGAAGCACTCCTCCGGGGCGATGTGGACGTAGAATCCGGGGGCATGCACGTCGCGTCCGAACTCGTGCCGGAAGTGGATGCCGACGTTGGTCTTGTACGGTGTACTGTTTTTGGAAAACCGCGTATCCCGATAAACCCGCATGAGCGACCCGCCGGTCCGGCGGTCGCTGGCCACGAAGAACTCGGAGAGCTTCCTGAGCCGCGGCCGAAAGGCGCGGATGAATGCCAGGCAGGGCTCCAGGACGTCTCGCTCGTAGCGGCGCTTGTTCTCCTGAAACCACGGCCGGTTGTTGTTCTCGGCGAGGTCCTCCAAGAACTGGAAGATCGACGGCTCGAATCTCCGAAACTCCGTGTCGCTCACTGACATGCTGCAACCCGCCAAGTTACCGTGCGCCCGCCCGATCCAAATCGTAGCACGTCGGTCAGCCCTCGGATAGACTCGCAGACGCCTATCCTCAGGCGTGATTGACTACCGCCCCCAAAACGGATCTTGGAGGGTTTCCCGGGTATGGGGTAGGTTGATGGGCGTCATGGACGCCGAAAAAGAACAGCTTCGTGCAGAAAACCAAGGGTTGCGTGCCCGGGTGGCGGAACTGGAAGCGCGCCATGCGGAACGTGAGGCCACGGTTCGCAGGTTGACGGAGGAGGTCGCGCAACTGAAGGCGCTTCTGGAGAAGGTCCGTCGCGAGGGAGAACGCCAGGCCGACTCAGCGGTGACCAGAGGATCGACGAAGCCTTGACGTTGGGAACGATCCTGGACGAACTGGTCGAGGGACGCTTCACGTATGAAGCGAATCGACGGTTGGCCAAGCACTTGGGCAAGCACTCGCTGAACTGGTTCTGGTTCCTGATCGAGCCGGGGATCGACGCCACGAACTATCGAGCCCAACAGGCCGTCCGGCCCGCGGTGGTCAACCGCAAAGTGTGGGGAGGCAACCGAACCTGGGTCGGCGCGCGAGCCCAGTCGTTGCTTACCTCAGTGCTCCGCACATGTGCCCAACTCGGTCAACGCGCCATCGACTACCTCGTGAAAACGCTCCGCGCACCCCGCCTCGCTCCGTTGCTCCTCTTGGGGCGCCATGCGTCGGTCGGTTTGATGAGGTAGCGTGGCGAACGGCCAAGGGGGTCGGCCGCACTTCCCCCCTCCTTTCTGCTCGGTTCACGATGTGTGGCTCTTAGGGTAAGATGGGATGCGTCTGCGGCTGCAATTCAAAGCCATTCGTAGGAGCCAGACCATGAAACCCGCGCCAGTGCGGCACAGCTACCCAGCCACCTACCCCGCGCGACCCGAGATGCTTGCCGGCGCCGCGTCGTTCGCCCTGGTCATCCCGTTGGCCGAGCAAATGGATCACCGCACGACCGCGGTAGAACTTCAAGCAGCCGTCCCGAGGCGCAAACGCTGCTGGCATCGCCTCACGCTGGCGCAATGCCTGGCCGCGCTGCTGGCGGTCGAGGGAGTCTTGCCTCCCTCGGAGCGTCCTGGAGCGCGGGCGGCCGCCCCGGTGTTTGGCACGACTTCGGCAGATGGCGTTGTCGGGGCCGAGGGGCCCGCCAAGCTGGAAGGAATGCAGCAGAAGGACAAGTGGATCAAACAGCATCTGCTGGATCCCAACGCCCCGCGACTACCGTTCTCCTTCGTTTTCGGCGGAACGCCTTCGCACGAACTACTGGCCATCTGGCCGAAGAAGGCGGAGAACCGGCGACTCGACGCCACACGTACGCAGCACACCATCACGTGGACTGATCCGAAGGCGGGATTGGTGGTCCGTTGCGTCGCAGTCGACTATGCGGATTACCCCGCGATAGAATGGACAGCGTACTTCAAGAACGCCCGGTCCACGAGCACGCCGATTCTGGAAGACATATCCGGGTTGGATGCGACCTTTCAGAGAAGTGACGAGTGCGAGTTCACCCTGCACGGTATCAAAGGGGATTGGTGCGCGGCGGAAAGCTATGAGCCCTACCACCTCACACTGGACGCCAACGCCACGAGAAGATTTGCTCCCGCTTCATCGGGAAAATCCTGCGACGGCCCGAATGGCTGGCCATACTACAACCTGCAGATGCCCGGCGGCGGGGTCATCCTGGCGGTGGGCTGGCCGGGGCAATGGCGATCTTCGTTCCGGCGCGACCACATTCGGGGTCTGAGGGTCCAAGCCGGTCAGGAACTGACCCATCTACTGCTAACACCCGGCGAGGAAATCCGCACGCCCTTGATCGCCATGCTGTTTTGGCAGGGGACTGACGTCGTGTCCGCGCAGAACCTCTGGCGACGTTGGCACATCGCGCACAACATGCCGCGTGTCGACGGCCGCCCGCAGGCACCGCTCACACAGGTTCAGGTGGATGGGGCAGAGAACGCCATTGCCTACGTGAACAAGTTCCTGGAGGCGGGCATCCGACCCGATCTCTGCTGGCGTGACGCGGGTGCCGGCGGGACGACCTGGTATCCGAGCACGACCGGCCCCTACCGAGGCGGCGATTCGTGGCTCAACACGGGCACGTGGGAAATCGACCCGGCGCATTACCCCAAGGGGTTCAAGCCGTTCAGCGACTGGGCACACGCCCACGGAATGCAGTTCGTCCTATGGTTCGAACCGGAACGGGTGGGCGACCCGGGTTCGTGGCTGGGCAAGAATCATCCGGAATGGCTTCTGCCGGGCACGTCCCATGGTTCCTTGCTCAATGAGGGCAACCCGGCAGCCTTGAACTGGTTGATCCATCATGTGGATGGCATGATCAACTCCCAAGGGATCGACTGGTACCGCGAAGACATGAACGGCGCCGGCCCCCTCCCGGCATGGCGCAGGAATGACGCGGAGGATCGCCAGGGGATCACAGAGAACCTCTACGTGCAAGGGCACCTGGCTTTCTGGGATGAACTGAGACGCCGGAACCCCGGCTTGCCTATCGATTCCTGCGCCTCCGGCGGACGCCGCAATGACCTGGAGACCATGCGCCGGGCGGTGCCGCTCTTGCGCAGTGATTTCCAATTCCCGAACATGAAGGGTGTCGTCGAGGGGAATCAGGGACACACCTACGGGCTCTCGTTCTGGCTGCCGTTTCAAGGCACCGGGACCTATTCCTATGACGCGTATTCCTTCCGCAGCTTCTACCTGCCATCGTTCGGGATGGGCGAACTCAGACCGGAGAACGTCGCAGCGCAGAAGCAGGCTTACGACGAGTGCCGCAGGATTGCCGCGTGCATGCTCGGCGACTACTACCCCTTGACTTCCTACAGCCTGCAACTGGACCACTGGATCGCCTGGCAGTTCAGCCGGCCTGAGACAGGCGACGGCGTGGTCCAGGGCTTTCGGCGTGCCAAGTGCGACGGGCCGGCGATGACCTTCCGTCTTAGCGGACTCGACCGGGCCGGTCAGTACGAGGTGACTGACTTTGACGCGGCCACCCCCGCAAAGGCATCGGGCAAGGAACTGATGGAAAAGGGTTTGACGGTGGTCATCAAGGGCCAACCTGGCGCAGCGGTGATTGTCTACAACCGGATGAGGTAAGAAGAAGGGGGTGCGAACAGGAAAACGGAGTCAGGCTTGAGACCGAAAACGATTGCACTGGTAGGCGTCCTTACGATTCCGTGGGCCCTTCCCTGCCTTGCCGAGAACTGGCCCGGCTTCCGCGGCCCGGTCGGCCAGGGGATCTCCCGGGAGAAGAATCTGCCGGTGACCTGGAGCCTTGGCGAGAATCTGGCGTGGCGAGTCCAGGTTCCCGGGATCGGATGGTCGTCGCCCATCGTCTGGGAAGACCGTGTCTTTGTGACGTCAACCACCCCGGACGGGACATCCTGTCACGTTGTTTGCATCGACGTGGCGCAGGGGAAGCTCGTGTGGGACAAGGAGGTGTTTCGCCAAGTCGCCGGTCGCAAGATGGCCGAGAACTCTCATGCCACTCCGACGCCGGTGACCGACGGGAAGCTGGTGTACGCCGCTTTCAGTGGCGGTCGAATCGTGGCGGTTGATTTCAACGGAAGTGTCGTGTGGAACTGGCGGGACGACCAGTTCGTCAGCAAGCACGGACTGGCGGTCTCGCCCATTCTTTACCGGGACACGCTGATCATGCCGTTCGACGGAAATGCCGCGGCAGACATCGACAACATCGGCTACCTGACCGCTTGGGATGGGGCCTTCATCGCCGCCTTGGACAGGCGGACGGCGCAGGAGAAGTGGCGGGCCAAACGCGGCCTGTCGCGGCAGGCCCATGTGACGCCGATGGTCGCCGAGGTCAACGGCAGGCCACAACTGATCAGCGGTGCCGGCGATGTCGTGCAGGGGTTTAATCCCGATTCCGGGCAGCGGCTCTGGACGGTCCGAAGCCCAGGAGAAGGGGTTGTGCCGTCAATCGTGTGCGGACAGGACCTCGTTTTCACGTCATCGGGTTACGGAGCACCCACGATCCGCGCGATCCGCCCAGGTGGTCACGACGATGTGACTTCGACCCACATCGCTTGGGAGTCGCGTGACAATGTGCCTATTGTCCCGGAGGTCTTCATTGTAGCCCGAGAATGCTGGCGCAGCTAACCCCTCAACGGAGGTCAGGTGTGGGGTTGGACGAAATCGCTTCGCAATGGGTGGAGTTGATCGAGCCCGGATCAGCGGCGTTGGTCCTTGGGGCCTTCGTTTGCTTTGTTCGATAGGCGGGAATCTTCGGCGGTGAACCGCAATATCCCGTCATCGACGCGGGCTAGTTGTTGCAGTAGAACCAGAGCTCGTCCGGAATGCAACGCTCCTCGGGGAAGACTCCGCCCGCTGCAATCGGGGTGGGGGGACAGCGGACGACTTCCACCACCGCCTGAGCCTTCCCCTTGTTTCCACTGAGAGGGACTTCCGGACAGCGGCCTGCCGTAGCCCCCGCCAGTGAATCTTGCCTCTGGAAGTTGTCTCGCCCTGCCTCAATCTCTTCGTGCTTTCGCGAGGCGGGCACCGTCAACAGCGATCCGCACCACGCCCGCACCGGCTCGCATGAGTGCTTCGGCCTGGACTGCCGTTGCCTTTACGTCGGTGGTTCTGCTGCCGCACATACCCTGCACTACGATTGGATTTCCATTGCCGATCGTCGCCGATCCGACACGAACAGCCCGAGTTGGGTTTCGCAGTATTCTCACGGGACTCAAATCTCCACTCCGGATCGTCCCAGGACTTCCCGGACCTTGGCCACGAGTGCGTCCGGCTGATAAGGTTTTACCAAGTAGCCTTGCACATTCACATCGATGGCTTTGCGCACGGTGCGTTTCAGCCGGTCACTACTGACGACGATCACTGGTATATCGGGCCACGGGGAGTCGGTGCGCAGGGATTTGACAAACGCAATTCCGTTGTCGCTGCCCAAGTGGACGTCCATGAGCACCATCGCGGGGCGTCTCTTGGCGAGGGCGTCTTTCGCAGCCGGGATTCCATTGGCGATGATGGCCTCGAAACCGTGTTTCTCCAAGACCGACTGGGCCAGAGATCCGCAAATCTCGTCGTCATCGACGACCAGGACGGGGCCGGTTCGCGCGCTGCTGCCGGAGCGGATTCGCGTTCGGCGCAGGGGAAGGCGGCTGCCCACCTGGGTCAATCGCCTGAGGATCTCTCGGAGGGCTTGCTGGGGGTCCTGGCCAAACAGGGTGCAGTCCATACGCGTCAGATCGTCGCAAAGCGATTTGACGACCGGATCGTCGGTACGGCTTTGGAGAAACCTCCACAACTGGACCAGACATTCCGGGATTCGCGCGTCCTGCTGCTGAGCCATGGGCGACGACGCCTTATTGAGGGACTTGCGGCGCGGCTGGAACAGCCGGGAATGGGCCGGCCGGACCGAGGGGAACCGCAACGGGTAGCGGGACGATCGCGGGATCCGGGCCGTGTCGAAGCTCCCGAGGGAGGGCGAAACGGGCATTCTCCACGCGAACCGTCTGCTCTTCGACCCGGGCGCCGAAGCGCTCGCACAAAAAGGCCACGCACTCGTCGACGACTTCCTTCGGCGCGCTGGCGCCCGCCGTCACCAGCACCGCCTCATTTCCCCGGAACCAGGCCGGATCGATTTCGGCAGCGCCGTCGATCAGATAGGCGGGTCGGCGGTTGTCGCACGCGATTTCGGCCAAGCGCTTGCTGTTCGAGCTGTTCCGGCTCCCCAGCACGAGCACCAGATCGGCCTGCTGGACGAGGATCTTGACCGCCTCCTGACGGTTCTGGGTCGCGTAGCAGATGTCTTCCCTGGCCGGCCCGACGATGGCCGGATATCGCTGCCGGAGGCGCGCGACGATTCGCGCGGCGTCGTCGACGCTCAAGGTGGTCTGCGTCAGGTAGGCCACCTTGTCGGGGTCGGGCAGCTCCAACCGGTCCACGTCTTCGACCGTTTCCACGAGCCGGACGTGTTCGGGCGCCGTGCCGAGCGTGCCCACCACCTCGTCGTGCCCGGCATGGCCGATGAGAACGATGCCATATCCCTGCCGGGCGAAGCGGGCCGCTTCCAAGTGGACTTTGTGTACCAGAGGGCACGTAGCGTCGATGGTGCGCAAGCGGCGATGCTCCGCCTGCCGGCGCACTTCGGGCGACACGCCGTGAGCACTGTAGACCAGATGACTGCCTTCCGGGACCGCCTCCAAGTCCTCGACGAAGATCACGCCGCGCCGCCGGAAACCGTCCACGACGCGCTTGTTGTGGACGATCTCGTGGTAGACGTACAGCGGGGCTCCAAAGAGCTCCAGGGCCCGTTCCAGGCCCCCGATGGCCATGTTGACCCCCGCACAAAACCCCCGCGGAGCGGCTAAGATGATCCTCATCGCGACCTCTCTTCTCGACGCAAGCTAGCACGGCGCCGTTGCGGCACAGCTCTCCTCCCGCGGCCTCGGCGACTCCGCGCCGGCGAATTGGTCTCGGATGCGAATGAACTCCTCTTCGCTCGCGAGGAAGCCGGCGACGATGTCGGGATCGAAGTGCACGCTGCTTCCTTCCAGGATGACGGACCGCGCCACGTCGTGGCTGAACGCGTCCTTGTAGACCCGTCGGGTGGTGAGGGCGTCGTAAACGTCGGCCAGCGCCACGATCCGCCCGCAAAGGGGAATCTCCTCCCCGGAGAGTCCGCGAGGGTAGCCGCTTCCATCGAAGCACTCGTGGTGAGTCAGCGCGATCTGGTGGGCCATGTTCAGAAACGCCACTTCGGGGTGCTCGCGGGCCACTGCGAGGAGCGTTTCGGCTCCGATGACCGTGTGCTGTTTCATGATGTCCCACTCCCTTTCCGTAAGGCGGCCAGGCTTGAGGAGCACGCTGTCGGGGATCCCCACTTTGCCGATATCGTGGAGGGGACTGGTCAGATAGATCGTCCGAACGAACTCGCCGTCGACTTGGCTGGAATACTCGTCCTGACGTGAAAGGCTCTGTGCGATCGCGCGGCAATACGCGCGGATCCGCTCGAGGTGAGCGCCGGTTTCGGGATCGCGCGATTCGGCCAGCTTGGCCAAGCCGAAGATCATCAGGTCGCGGCTGTCCGTGGCGAGGATCCGTTGCCCGGTCCGAAGGCGGACGCAAAGCTCCGCGGGGTCGAAGGGCTTGGTGATGAAATCATCCGCTCCGGCATCCAGGCCCTCGACCACGTCAGCGGCCGCGTCGCGCGCGGTCACCAGGATGATGTAGATATAGTGGGTAAAGCCGTGGGCCCGGATTCTCCGGCACAATTCGACGCCGCTCATCTCCGGCATCTCCCAGTCGGAGATCACCAGACGATGTGCCCCGTGCCGCACGGTCTCCAGAGCCTGTTTGCCGTTCCTGGCCACATCGACTTCGTACCCGGCGCGGGTAAGGGTCGCGTGAAGCAGCTCCAAATCGATCTCGTTGTCGTCCACGATCAGCACGCGCATCGTAGGTCTCCGTCGAACAACGGGTCCTCCGGGCACCTTGAGGTCAGCCTATCCTGACCCGGTCCAGGACCGCGGGAAGGCTTGCGGAAAGCCGCTCCCATTCCCGTCGAAGTTGGCCGAGGCAGGTGAGGGCCTCTGTCAGGTCGGCCGTATGCCCTGCAAGCTGGAGCCGGCCGGCGATTTCCCGCAGCGGTTCTGCCGATAGGGTGGCTGCGGCTCCTTTTAGGGCATGCGCCAGGCTGGCCGTCCTTTCGGCGTCTCCCGCGTCGATACTGGCTGCGATCTGCGCCAAGTCTCCCGGGACTCGCTTTTCGAACATGCCGATGAGGCGTTCAGCGATCTTCAGGTCTCCCTCACAACGTTTCAGGAGAGCTTCGACGTCCAAGGGCGGCACCGATCCTTCATCCGTGCCGGGGGGCGCCGACGGTTCGGAGCCGTGCGTATCCGGCGGGTAGCTCGGATGGGCGTCCGTCGCCG
>Ga0315280_10005581_pt1 | contig 17832 bp, 13 predicted proteins | sample YL17G06_40_MG_FD_203697 | JGI IMG/M metagenome (GOLD analysis project Ga0315280, IMG submission 203697) | Sediment microbial communities from Yellowstone Lake, YNP, Wyoming, USA - YL17G06_40 | ecosystem: Environmental > Aquatic > Freshwater > Lake > Sediment | place: USA: Wyoming | collected... | reverse complement strand
TACGCCTACGTGCCCGGCCGGTTCCAGATCGAGCTTCCGGTCGGCGAGGTGTACGTGGAGCTGGCGAAGGGATTCGAGTACGAGCCGCTCCGCAGGAAGTTGCAGATTCGCCCCGGACAGAAGGAGCTGAAGCTGGCCATCCGGCGCGGGACCGACTGGCGCAGCCAGGGGTGGGTGACGGCGGATACGCACGTCCACTTCATCTCGCCGGAGACGGCGTGGCTCGAGGGACAGGGCGAGGGCGTCAACCTCATCAACCTGCTGGCGTCGCAGTGGGGGCGGCTCTACACCAATGTGGGCGACATCACTGGCGCGCGCTCCGGGTGCTCGCGTGACGACACGCTGGTCTGGGTGGGCACCGAGAACCGCCACCATCTGCTGGGGCACATCTCGATGCTCGGCACGCACGGCGACCCCGTCTTCCCCATGTGCGCCGGCGGCCCGGACGAGGCGTACATCGGCGACCCGGACTACCTGCTCCTTACCGAGTGGGCGGAGACGTGCAAGGCGCGTGAGGGGGTGGTGATCCGCCCGCACTTCCCCTTCCCGGTGTGCGAGGAACCTCTGTACTTCCTGACCGGCAACCTCGATGGCGCCGAGCTTCGCCAGTTCGCCGATCCGGAGTCGGGTTCGCTCGATCAGTTCCACTTCACCGAGTGGTACCGCTATCTCAACTGCGGGTGCCGCGTGGCGGCGGTCGGCGGCACCGACAAGATGAGCGCGGGCATGCCGGTCGGCGGCGTGCGGACCTATGCCCAGCTTGACGCCGGCGACGGGTTCAGCTTCGAGAACTGGGGCAAGGCCGTCCGCGCGGGCCGCACGTTCACGACCTCGGGGCCGCTGATCGAGATGCGCGTAGACGGGCGTGCGGTCGGTGACGAGATCCGCATGAAGCCCGGCGGCGGGACGCTGGAGGTGGAGGCGAGGGCGATGTCGCTGTGGCCGATCCACCGGCTGGAGATCGTCCTCAATGGCGCCGTCGTGGCGGCGACCTTCACGCAGAAAGACACGCGCACGCTCAGCCTGCGGGAGTCGATCCCCGTGACCGGGAGCGGGTGGGTTGCGGCGCGGTGCGGGAGCCGGCTGCGGGTCAACCACTGCTGGCCGATCCACCTGGGCGCCCACACCTCACCGGTATACGTTGTCGTGGGGAATGAGCAGGTCTTCAGCCCCTCCGATGCGAGTTACATGCTCACGCTGCTCGACGGGGGGCTGACCTACCTCGAGACGCTGTCCGTCCGCTACGATGGAAAGCGGCACCGGGCGATGAAGGCGAGGTTCGAGAGGGTGCGGAGGCAGCTCGCAGCCAGGATGGGGGCGGGGAGGTGAAGCGCGAACCGGCCGCCCCGACCGCCAGAACCTGACAAAACCCGACAAAAGCCGACATTAGGAGCGCGTCCGGGCCGTGCAGAATGCCGGAGTTCCGGGCCGGAAGCGCCTTCCGTGTCTCGGGGCGTAAGGACCGGCTGATGACGACACGGGGTGCGGACGAGGGCGTCCGCGCCCCGACCAGGGCTCGTTACTTCCCCGCTTCGGCGCGGTAGTACTCCATCAGCACCTCGATGACTTCCAGGCGGCTGAACTCGGCGGGGGGGCGGTCGCCGGCGGCGAGCATGGCGCGGAGCTTGGTGCCGCTCACGGTCGGGGGGCGTGACAGCGGGATCGGACCTCGCGGAGGCACTTCTGGTACTGCTCGCGCGTCTTCCCCACCTGCCTCAAGATGCGGATGAGCAGGTCCCTGCTGATCTCATCACGGTCGGGGATGGTGGTGAACCTCAAGGGATCGTCCGGGTGCCCGAACCACCGGTGGCTGCCCTTTCCCTGCTTTGGGTCATCGGTAAGCCCGTTGCGCCGCAAGACCGCTTCCAGGACGCGCCGGCGAACTGGAGTCAGCCGAGACATCGACCGACCACATCCCTCTCGGGCAGCTCCCGCCCCAGACGGTCATGGGCTTGCTTGGCTACGGCCATGGCCTCCCGCAGGCCGGCGACGGCCCTCGCACGTGAAGGCTCCTGCACTGAGGCATGGAGGGTCGGGCAGGTCGCGATGAAGGTGCCGCCCCCCACGGGTAACACCGCCACAACGTACCCGTCCAGGAGGTAGAGCTCTTGCTGCGCGAGTTGGCCCTCCAGCCGTTCGACTTCGGCCTCCAGCGCGGCATTCTCGGCCCGAAGCCGCGCTGCCTCAGCCTGCAGGTCCGTGGTGAGCGCGGTCGCCCGATCGATAGCCCTTGCAGCCCTAGCCCCCATGTGCGTCACCTCCTCGGGCACGGCCGTGTGGTCGTGGGACGAGTATACCACCGGCCGGCGCCGCGCGCAATGAGCGTCCAGGAAAGGAAAGGGGCACCCAGCCACCTCCTCCCTTCCCTACTTGCCCGCTGCCTCCCGGTAGTACTCCATCAGCACCTCGATGACCTCGGGGCGGCTGAACTCAGCGGGGGGCCGCTCGCCGGCGGCGAGCATGGCGCGGAGCTTGGTGCCGCTCACGCTGAGGCGGTCGGCATCGGTGTGCGGGCAGGTCTTCGCCGAGGCCATGCCATCACACTGGTAGCAGTAGAAGGTGTTCTCGAACTTCAGCGGCTGAAGGTGGAGTTCGCCGGGCTTCAGCTCGTCGAAGATCTCCTGTGCCTCGAAGGTGCCGTAGTAGCTCCCCACGCCGGCGTGGTCCCGGCCGACGCAGAGATGGCTGCAGCCGAAGTTCTGGCGGATGATGGCGTGCAGGATCGCCTCGCGGGGGCCGGCGTAGCGCATCTCCATCGGGTAGACCTTCATCACCACCCGGTCCTTCGGGTAGTACTGATCGAGCAGCGCGTGGTAGCACTTGAGGCGCGTCTCGGCGGGGATGTCACCCTCCTTGAGCGCGCCCACGATCGGGTGGAGGAACAGCCCGTCGGCGATCTCGAGCGCGACCTTCGTGAGGTACTCGTGCGACCGGTGGAGCGGGTTGCGCGTCTGGAAGGCGACGACGGTGCTCCACCCGCGGTCGAGGAAGGTCGCGCGGGTCTCGACGGGGCGCGCGTACTCCGCGGGAAAGCGCTCGGGGTAGCCGGCCTCGTCGAGCAGCGTCACCTCGCCGGCGAGGCAGAGGTCGCCCTGGGCCATCAGCTTCTCGACGCCGGGGTGCTTCTCGTCATCGGTGCGGAAGACGTGGACGGCCTCCTCGCGCTTGTTGTAGGCGTAGCGGCCCGAGACGGTCATCGTGCCGGCGATCTGCCCCGTGTCGCCATCGACGAGGGCCACGTGCTCACCGTCGGTGATGCTGCGCACCGTGTCGGCGTCCGGCGGCGCGAGGGTGATCGGCACCGGCCACAGCATGCCATCGGCGAGGTGCATGTCGAAGCTGCTGCGGCGATAGTCGGGCTCGTCCATGAAGCCGGTGACCGGGCTGAAGGCGCCGATGCCGATCATGATGAGATCGGACACCTCGCGCGAGCTGAGGATGATCCTCTTCAGGTGCTGGGCTTCCGCCAGGCGGTTTGCCTTCTCGGCTTCGGGCACCAGGCGCGAGACCAGCTCTCCCCCATGCGGGGGCACCAACTTCGCCATCTGCTCCGTCCTTTCCCACAGAAGCGCGACAGACGGGGGAGCGACCCAGAGGCGCGCCAGGAGTGGTATGGGGGCATTATAGGAGTTGCGGCGGAGAGGTCAAGCAGAACAGGGCCCGAGGTGTCAGTGGGCCTGCCGCAGCCAGGCGATCCAGGCCGCGGAGTCGTAGCACCAGGCGCCATCCTGCCGCGATCCGCGGATGCGCCGGTGCTGGACGGCCATGTTCAACTGGTTGTGGATGAACTCCTGGAGGCCGGGGTCGGCTGCCTCCAACGCCTTCGCCAGGAACTCGCGCACCGAGTCATCACCCAGCGCCAGGAGAGCCGCAGCAGCCATGGCGCGGGTTCGGCCGTCGGTCAGGTTGAGCCCGTGCCCCAGAGCCTCCTTCGCAGCCGGGGTGCCGATAGACTCCAGGGACCGCACGGCCTCCTGGGCGACAACGGGCACATCGTGGAGGAGTTCCTGGAGGCGCGGGACGGCCGCGCCGGCGTGGCTCGTGCCGAGGGACCACACGGCCTTGACACGCACGCCCACGTCGTGGTCGTGCGTCGCAGTGAGGAGCGCCTGAGTGGCCCTCGCTTTGCGGTACATGCAGAGCGCGCCGGCGACAGCCTGACGGACGCCCGTGTCTTGGTCGCCAAGGGCGGCCAGGAGGGGGGTGAGCGCGGCGTCGCCCAGGTCCGAGTACCGCGCCAGCGCGCTGGCCGCAGCCGCCCGCCGCTTGGGGTCGGGGTCACGGAGCCACTTGGCGGTCGGGGCCAGCGTTCGGCTCCTGGGTACCTCATAGTGCTGCAGGAGGTAGGTCACGCCACTTGCCGCGCCGCGGTTCCCGAGTGCGGCGAGCAACGCCTGGACACACGCCTCTCGGTCGGTCTGGTAGAGGAACGCCCCCTGGGCCCAGAAGGCGACGTTGGGTCCGTCGTCATTGAGAGAGGCTCCCAGATAGGGCAGGGCGAGAGGGCTCCCGGTGAAGCCCAGGTAGCGGACAGCCTGAAGGCGGTCTTCGGGCTTGCCTGAACTCAGCTCATGGCCCACCAGACCGATGTACGCCTTGAGGTCCGCTTCCGCCCGAGCGCGCACCTCGAACGAGACGGGAGTGGAGCGAACGGGCCCCACGGGCTGCTCCGGGGCGGGCTGATCGGGCTTGTACACCCCGGTGGCGTTGTAGCGGCCCGGGGCGAGCGGCATCACCCACTGGTTGAGGGTGACGTGCTTGGTGAAGCTGCCGCCTGGTGGCAGGTCCGCCTGGCCGGAGGACCCTCCGCCCACCCAGGCGCCACCCCAGAGCCTGCGCGGGTCGTCGAGCTTTCGTCCCTGTTCGTCCGTGACCTCGACGGCGTACTCGGGCATTCTCCCGCTGCGGTCGCCGTTCCGATCCCGGTATCGGTAGAGCTCCTGGCCTTCGTTGGTGATCGTGAAGGCCACATCGATCGGCGACCCCTGGTCGAAGGCGCTGGCCGCCAGTGCGCCGGCCTTGGCGGCGTCCTCGGGGGTCTGGCCGACCGGCGGCCCCGGACGGAGGGCGATGGTGAGCGATACGACGGGACGGTCCTGCCCGCTCGCGACGCCACAGGACACGGCCACCACGAGTGCGGCGGACAGCAGAGGAACCGCAACGGCGGATCTCCGTCGCATGGTCGGCGCCCTCCTCTGACGCAGGGCAGTCTCCCGCCGGGTGTCGGCAGTCTTGATGACGCCTCGGGAGGCGCCCGCGTTGCTCACATCCCCCACTGAGCGTGGCGTAATCAGGGAGACCTGGTAGAGTCCGCGGGGCGCCTGGGGAAATGGTACAGTCCCATGTCTGCCGATGCGACCGGCAGAAATGGTCCAGTCCCGTTTCCCTACCCACACGAGGCTCAGTGGCCGCTCAGCTTCAGTAGGACTGTCTCCCCGAAGCGCATCTTCAACGACACCTGTCTGCCCCCCATCGAGACCGTCTGCCCGGTCATCGCATTCGTCACTCGGGCGGTGCGCGCGAGCGTCACTGTCTTCTCCCCCTCCTTCGCGGCGTGGATACAGATGAAGGCGTTGTCGGCGTAGAGCGGGTCACCGGTCTCCAGGTAGACATGGCAGCCGGCGGCGCGGGCGAGGCTGCGGAGGAGGTTGGGGGGGAGGTTGTAGGAGGCGGAGTAGATGCTCGTCCATCCAGTCATGCGCTGGAGGGCGACGGCGGGCGCGCCGTCGGAGGCACGGAGGGCGATGACCTGGGCGGAGGGGTCATCCACCCGGAAGGCAGGGCTGACGGCGATCCCCGAGGCCTGGGTGGCATCGAGTTCCCTCGGGCAGAGGGTGTGGTCTGTGGGCTTCAGCACGGGCGCCAGCTCGCGCTCCTCGGCCTGCACCCCAACGCCGGTCAGCGCCTTCATCACTTCCACGCTCAACCCAGTGTCGGTGCAGTAGCCCGGAGCGTAGATCCAGAGGACCGTGGCGCCGGTAGCCGCGGCCTTCCGGTGGATGGCCTCCCGGAGCGGGTCGGGCACGAAGAAGGCGTTGAGGCAGAGGTAGAGCTTGTAGCTCGGGAGATCGGCACGCAGGAAGTCGGTGAGGAGGTAGGCGTCCCAGGCGACGCCCACGCGGGGCATGTCGACGATGGTCTGGCAGGCAAGCGCGCGGTTGAGGTCGTGAGGCCTGGTGTAGAGGAAGCTGCGCTCGTCGATGAACACCGCAACATCGCTGTGGAACGGCTTGCGCGGGGCGATGGACTCCTGCATCACACTGCGCATGTGGCCGAGGTCTGAGAGGATGGCCGGATCGCCGAGCCAGCCGCCCTCCATGTCGTACCAGGAGACGGCCTGGCGCTTGGTGAGGACCTCCCCGAACTCGCGGAGCAGGACGGCGCGGGAGGCGTCGAGGGTATCGGCTCGGCCGTAGCCTGCGCCAGCGGAGGAGAGCGAGGTCCGGTAGTCCGCCTCGCTCAGCCACAGCTTCCCCCGGAGCCGGACGGCGTCGCAGACCGACATGAAGGTGCTGGTCCCGCCGAGCTCGCGCCCGGTGTACATCGGTGGGCTCATGAGGAAGTCCACGTCGCCGGACTCGAGCACCTTGCTCAGCGCGAGATGGGACGAGTCCTGCTGCCGCATCTGGTGCTGGGTGAGGTAGCCGTAGTAAGTGCCGACGAGCGACCGCCGCCCGCAGGCCTCCTTCGTGGCGCGGCAGATGGTGGCGATGGCGTCGGCAGTCAGGTCCTGGAGGAAGTCATAGAAGTCGATGGTGCGGCGCTCGGCCACCGGATCGCGGAAGACGCCGTGCGCCGCCGAGTGCCGCAGCTTCTCGTCGGGCATGGCGGCCGTCTCGAAGGTGACTGCCGGGTCGGCCCACGCGCGGCGGAGCGCGGCCTCGTCCTCGTACTTCCGCCGCAGCCAGGCGCGGAACGCTCGCAGCGCCGGTGGGCTGTAGTCCGCGAGGTGGTTCTCCCACAGCCCCCACGACTGCCACTCGGCGCTGTAGCCGCTGTAGGGGACATAGCCGATGATGCGGTCGGCGTAGGGCGCGGTCTGGAGGTGGGCGATCAGGCGGCGCAGGTCCTCGGCGACCTCACGCCGCCACTTCTCCGAGGCGAAGGACTGCGGTCCGTGCGAGCCGTCGGCGTAGAGACAGAGCTCATGGGGGTTCGCCGTCTGCCACCAGATGGGGGGCGTCACCCCGATGTGGGGCAGGAAGTAGGCGTCGGGATCCGCCTCCAGCAGGCGGGCGAAGTAGACATCGAACTCGGTGTAGTCGTAGACGTCGGGAGCGACGTGCCCCAGGTCGGAGTGCCCTGAGGTGCCGAACCAATCGCAGTAGAGATGGATGCCGGCCTTGGCCATCTCGAGATGGCGGGGCAGATCATCGTGGTTGTCGGAGACGAAGAGGAAGGCGGCGGTTGGCTGGCCGTCGATGTGCAGCGTGGGAGCGCCGGTGACCCGGTCAACGGTGACGAGCGGAGCCTTCACTTTCCCCGCCCGCGGGCTGGTCACGCGGATCACGCGCTGCGCGCCGCGGGGCATGTCGAGCTCGTAGACGCCGGCCTCGACCGAGAGCTGCGTCGACGGCATGTAACGGGAGAGGGGGAACCTGGCGGTCACGCTGACCGATGGCCGGCCGAGGTCGATGGGGAACTCCTGTGTCTCGCCGGATACCCCCGCTCCGCCCATCCGCACAAAGGCAACTCCCGACGGATCGGCGGGAGCCTTGGCCACCCGGAAGCTTGCGGCCACGGTCACGGTGCCGCCGGCCGTGGCCGTTTCGGGACAGGCCAGTCGCGCCAGCTCCCCGGTGCCCATCTCCTCGGCGACGACGCCCGGCCGGAAACCCTCGAGACTGGGGTGCAGCCGGACCCAGTCGAACATGACCCAGCGGTCGCCCTCGTTGCCCGGGTCCAGCCGGAGAGTGGCGACCTTGCCCTGCGTGCCGCCCCACTGGCGGGAGCCCTCGGCCAGCGACGATTCGTGCCAGCCGAGGCCGGCCAGGACGACCCTGTAGGTAGCCCACCCCTTCACGATTGGGAAGCTGGCGCCAAGGCCCCACCCCCCGTCCGGTGACCGGTAGTAGAGGTCGAGGACATCGGCCGGCGCCGAGGAGTAGAGGCGGGCGGAGAGGGCTTTCCACTGGGTCGCGTCGAGCCCATCCTTCGGCAGCTTGAGGTAGAGGTACGGGTCCCAGCGGACGCGGCCACCAAAGTGGCCATGGCGAACGTCAGCATCGAGGAAGTTGACGGCATTCACGATGTCGGATCGGTCGTCGAAGCGCCACTCCATCGTCTCCGCAGCGGCGCAGACGCCTGCGGCGAGAAACAACACGGAGGCGATCATGCACGCCCTCCTCTGTTCCCGGACGGCACGGACGACGCGATGCGTATTCGCCTTCGGGCCGGGATCGGCCTGTGGCGGCCTACTGAGGGTCGTGTGAGTAGGGGAACCTGGCCCAAGTCCCCTTTGCGTCAGGACGGCGGCGACAAGGGTCCAGTCCCGGTTTTCCGACTCAGTAACGGCTGTGCAGATGGAGGGAGGTCGCAGACGCCGCCCGGAAGGGCCTCCCCCTTCCGGCGCCGAAAGAGCCGACCTACACTGGAGGCGAGGGCCATGGCGGACCGGGTCAGGGTCGGCATCATCGGCGTCGGTTGGTGGGCCAACTCGGTGCATGCGCGAGGGGTGCTCAGCCATCCCCAGGCGGAGCTGGTGGCGCTCTGCTGCCGGTCAGAGGACAAGCTGCGCGCGGCCGGGCAGGAGCTGGGCGTTGCGGGCCTCTACACGGACTACGAGGAGTTGCTCGACCGCGGCGACCTCGACGCCGTCACCATCAGCACCACCCACGAGGCGCACTACCCGGTGGCCCTCGCTGCGTTGAGGCGAGGGCTGCACGTCTTCTGCGAGAAGCCCCTGGGTCTCAACGGCCAGCAGACGGATGAGTTGGTGCGGACGGCCAGGGAGGTCGGGGTCAAGACGTGCGTGGCTTTCACCAACCGCTGGGTGCCGGAGGCGGCCTACGCGCGGGAGCTGCTGCACGAGGGGGCGTGCGGCGAGGTCTTCCACTACAATGCCTGCAAGATGGCCTCGTACGGTGGGCCGGGGTCAGGCTGGATGTGGCGCGCCGACCCAGAGCTCGCGGGCGGGGGGGTGTTGTTTGACCTGGGCTGCCATGTGATCGACCTGGCCCAGTGGTTCCTGGGCCCGGTCCGCACCGTCTGCGCTATGCAGAAGACGACCGTCCCGGAGCGACCCGACGCGCAGGGCCGGCTGATCCCGACGCCGGTGGATGACGCGACGGCGTTCGTCGCCGAGTTCGCGAGCGGAATCCAGGGCGTATTCCACGTGAGCTGGACCGCCATGGGAGCGCGGTGGGAGCGGAGCGAGGTCGCCGGGAGCGAGGCGACGCTCATCCTGAACCTCGACCATGACAACTGGGAGAACAGCCTCCACCTCGCGCAGCCAGGAGAGGCTGCGCCGACCGCCATCTCGGTCCCGGAGTGGGCGCAGGGGCGCATCCCACGGGACGTCAACACCCTCGAGCGGCGACAGGCGGCGCGCAGAGCGTTCATCGAGGACCACCCGAGCCTGGTGCGCGCGTTCATCGACGCCATCGTCAACGACACCGAGCCGTTCCCTCCATTCGAGGACGGCCACCGCACACAGCTCGTGATGGATGCGATCCTGGTGAGCGCGCGCGAGAGGCGGTGGGTCGAGGTCGAGGCAGATCAGGCCAGCCCCGGAGTCATCTGATGCAAGTCACACTGTCGGGCGGGGAGGGCACTACCCTGAGGCCGCTGGGGGCGGGGGATGCCGCGCCACTCCTGGCGTTCTACGAGGGGCTGTCCGAGCAGAGCGACTGGTTCTACGCGCCCTTTCCGGCGCCGGAGCTCACGCTCGCGCGGATGGAGCAACTGATCGGTGACCAGCTCACAGGCCAGTGCTGTGACTTCGTGGTCGAGAGCGCGGCCGGGGAGATCGTGGCTCACTGCTTTCTGTGGCAGCTTGACCAGGACATGCCGCTCCTCGGCATCGGCATCACGGACCGTTATCAGGGTCGGGGACTGGGCCACGTTCTCATGCGACACCTGATCGACCACGCGCATGACGTGCTGAGGCGTCCCGGCCTTCGGCTCGACCTCAACGCGGACAATCCGCGCGCCTTCCACCTCTACCGGAAGATGGGCTTCGTCGAGACGGGCCGCAAGCTCGTCGATCGGGGCCTCATGGGTCGGTTCGGGCACGGGTGCCTCTTGCCGATGATCGACATGGTGCTGCGCTTTGAGGACGGAGGACCAGGGACCGAGGACTGAGGACCAGAGGCAACGGCCCCGGCACGGGCGAAGGCCCAAGACGCGACTACCCGGGGCCAGCGTCGTAGAAGACCACCTTGTCCAGGGCCAGGTTCCGGTCCTCGTCCGGCGGCAGGTAGAGGTCGTTCGGGTACGCGAGGCGGAGCTTGTGCGTACCCTCGGGCAGGTCGACGTCCAGGGTGTAGGATGACAGGCTGCCCGTCGTGAGCTGCACCTGGCCGAGCTTCGTCCCGTCGAGCCACACCTCCACGATGGCGTACTCCCCTTGGGCCGGCGTGCCGCCAGCGACGATCTCGGCGCGGTACTTCCCGGCGCGCGCGATGTCCACATCGGTCTCGATGTAGCCGCTTGCGCCGAAGCTGGCCATGCCGCCTTGCTTGGAGAACCAAGGCATCCCCGGCTGGGGGTCCATCGAGGCCGCCTGGATCGTCGTTCCGGTCTCGGACCGGAAGCGGGCCCCGAGCCCGGTCAGCAGCCCGCAGATGAAGCGCGAGGCCTTCTGGCCGTTCGCCTGCTCGGTCTCCCAGGTGATCTCGTCGAGGACGTAGCATCCCTTGCCGCGCGGGAACCGGACCAGGACGGGAGGTGAAGTGAGGAGGGCGCTGCGGTCGCTCTTCTCGCTGGGGGCGACGAGCAGCGTCTGGACGTAGAGGTTGCGGTCCTCGGGAGGGACGTTGGCATCGTTGATGAAGGCCACCACGACCTCGTGCTTGCCCTGGGGGACGTCACCATAGGTGGTGTAGGTCTCCCACTCATCGCTCCGCGTCGCGACGGTGCCGATCTGCTTGCCGTCTACTCTGATCGCGGCCATGGGGTAGACGCCCTGACACGGCGTGCCTCGCGCGACCAGCCCGAAGACGTACTCGCCCGTCTTGGGGAACTCGATGGGCAGCGTGCCGGTGCCGGCGCTGGCGAAGATGACGCCGTCATCGATGGCGCTGACGTAGGGTCCGAACAGCTTGAACTCCTTCGCCGAGTAGGTCGCGGGCTGCTTGCCCTCCAGCGTCTTCTCGAAGGCGGCCCTCGCGATGTTCGTGGCGAGCGGTGTGGTTGACCATCCGATCCCCTCGTGCTTGCCGAGCCAGTAGAGGTCCTCGTTGGTGAAGGAGAAGAGCAAGGGATCGCCGCCGGCGCCCCGGAGCGCGGGGCCTTCATAGGGCGCAAGCTGTAGCGTGGGGTCGAGGAGATCGCGGACCTTCGCGTACTCCCCCGGCGCCAACCCGTGCAGGAGGACGTTCCCGGCCGCCTCCACCCATGGCTCGAGCTTGCCACGGACCTTCGCGAGGGCATCGGCGGAGGAGGAGGCATAGACGAGGAGGTCGTACGGGGCGAGGTCGAGATCGGCGAGGCGGCCGGACACGTCATCGTACTGCACGCCGAGGGCCGTCAGCTTCGCGGCGACGGTTGGCATGTCGCAGTGGAGCGCCGTCCGCCCACGGCTGACGGGGTAGCGAGCGGCGTAGTCGAGCAGGTTGCGCAGCAGCACGCCCGCGGTGGGCTCGGTGGTCGCCTTCGACACCACCTTGAGCTGACAGAGGAGGTAGGCACCATTGCCGTAGGGCACGACCATCAGCGGGGCGTGGGCGATGCCCTGGCTCGAACCTGACACGACCACCGGGACGCACGCGCCTCGCGACGGGCGGGTCGGCTCCGCCGCAGTCACGGTGTGATCGCCACGCCAGTACTTGAGGTCGTCGGGCTTCACGTCGCGGAGCAGCGGGTGCTGAGGCGCCTGGGCGAAGGTCATCGTGGAGGCGTACGGGGCCAGGGAGACCGGCACCAGCTCCTGGGGGTACGCGCTCTGCTCAAGGACGACCGCGCGCCCGCCGGCAGCGACCCATGGCCCGAGCCCGGCGCTATCCCTCCTCGGTTGCCCGATGACCGGCCGTCGGGGCTTCGGCTCGCCCAGGGCGCCGGCGCCGATGACGATCACCTCGAGCCCCCTCGGCAGGGCCGCGAGATCGCCCACGGGCCGCGCGCCCTCGAGCAGGCCTCCTGTTGTGCCCCCTGGATCGTGCAGCCCGATCCCCAAACCACATCGCACTCTCCCGAGCCTGGGGAACACGCTGATGGGGTGCGAGTCGGTGAACACAGCCTTGCCCGCGACCTCGATCGTCACCGTGTAGGTCCCGTCCGTGCGTTCGGTCACTTCCGGGAGGCCGAGCTGTGCGGCGAGTATCTCGTGGCCACCTGACGGCATCGTCAGCTTCTTCTCGCCGCCCTGAGCCCGCCGGCCGGCGCACTCGGCGCCCCACTTGAGGACGAGCTCCCTGTCTGCCAGGGAGTCGTTGAACACATCGAGGGTGCGGGTGACCGTTTCGCCGGGGAAGAACCGGCTGTCGACCTCGCGCGGGAAGGCTGCGATGGGCTGGTAGGCGTACCGATGCACGAGGACGAGGGGGTTGTCGTCGGCGAGGGGGCCGCCCTCGATCATCGTCCAAGGCGAGATGCCCGACACCTCGTGCCGCCGGTAGCCGATGATCTGGTCACGCCACGATGCGGCCTTGCTCAGGACATGGTAGCGGGCGTAGTCACGGTAGGTCTCGTCGCCGAACCAGACGGTGTCCCAGGAGGGGTCGGAGGAGGGTATCCACAGGAACTCGCCGATGTAGAGGGGCTTGTCCTTCTTCCAGACGAACTGCCCGTTGTTGTGGAGGAATCCCCAGCCATAGGGGCTGGGCTTCTCCAGCCAGTCCGCCTCGTTAGGCCAGAGCACGAAGTCCGGGTACTCGTGCGGATAGTGGATGCCGATGACATCGGCCACGCCGCCGGGGTCGCCATCGGACTCGTAGAAGATGGGCCGGGTGGGGTCGGCGGCCTTCACGAGGCGCCCCATTCCGGCCAGCTTGCCCTCGTAGGGGGTGTTCTCGGCGAGGCGCCCGCCGAAGAACTCGTTCTCCAGCGACCACATGATGACCGAGGGCTTGTTCCGGTCGCGCTGCACCATCTTCGTCAGTTGTAGGGCGTAGTTGTCCCAGAAGCGCTGGTCGTCGAGTCGATAGGCCGCGTCGTCGTTCCACACCGCCCCCTCGGGGATCATCAGCAACCCCACCTCATCGGCGATCGAGTACCAGCGTTCGCACCAGGGCTGCGTGTGGGTGCGGAAGCACATGCAGTTCGCCGCCTGCATCGCGGCCATGGTCTGGCGGATCGCCTCCGGGGTCTGCGGATTCTGGGTCGGCCACCAGGAGGTCGCGAGCAGGTGGATCTTCTTCCCGTTCAGGTAGAAGTCGGGGCCCTTGATGGTGATCTCGCGGAAACCGAAGCGCGTGCGGAGGACATCGGTCTCGCCGCTGGTCACCCCGGTTCGGAGGAAGTACAGATGCGGATCGAGGTGCGACCAGAGGTGAGGAGTGGGCCAGGGCGCCGAGAGAGCGACCGTCCGGCTCTGGCCCGCGGGCACCTCGACCGCCTTCTCGCCAAGATTGGGTAGCTTGTCCGCCTCCTCGCTCTTCTCGACCTCCGCCCTGACCGTGACGCGAGCCTGCGTGGCTGACTCATTGGCGATCGTCAGATCTACAGCGATCACCTTCTGCGCGACCGAGGTCTTGATGGCGACGTCGCTCACGTAGACCGGCGTGTGCACGACGAGCTTCACGTCATCCCAGATGCCGTAGAGGGTCGTCAGCCCGCCGATGGGGGAGAGTATCTTGTTCTGGGGCACCTCGCGCGGCTCGCCGGTCACCTTGTCCAGCGCGGTCTCGCGGTCGGCAAAGACGCCGGTCCAGTCGTGCGCGCCGACCAGCAGCTCGTTGGCGGCACCCGGCTTGACGGCATCGGTGATATCGACCTCGAACGGCTCATAGCCGCCGAAGTTGCCGCCGACCTTCTGCCCGTTGACGAAGACCTGGCTGTTCCACTTCACCCCGCCGAAATGGATCTTGACCCGCTGCCCAGGGGCGTTGGGTACGGCGAAGCTGCGGCGGAACCAGGCGCGCTCGTAGTTGAACCCGCCAAGCTGCCCGGGCATCTCCATCGGCTGCCAGCCATCCATCGGCGGAGGGAACTGGAGTTCCCTGACCTTCACATACTCCCACGGCCCGTTGAGGGAGGTCTCCTGCCTCTCCGCGGCGTGAGCCGCGCAACCGACGAGCAAGAGGGCGACGATCGCGAGCAACCCGCAGCCGTGGATGCGGTCAAGCATGGCTGGTCTCTCCTTGAGGGGCATTGCCAGAGGATTCGACGAGCGTATCCACAGGCCTGCAGGCGGGGGTCGGAAGACGCCCTCAAAGCAGGTCCATGAACTCGTCCTCGGTGAGCCCAGCCTTGCGGATGAGGTCGTGGAGAAGCCCTCGGCGGACGGGGTTGTGGAGGGGCACCGACAGGCTCACGATGCTCCCTGGCTTCGTCAAGACGACGTGGCTGCCGCGCTGTCGGGCGACCTCCCAGCCCGGCCCTACCAAGCCCGGACTGCTTTCCAGCCGTCGATCTGTGGGAGCCTGGTCACCTGACGGCGACCTCGAGGTCGCGCAGAGGCACGGTCAACGGCATGGCCTTCTGCCTGCGGACCTCAAGGCATAGCTCAATGGCCTCGCGGAGGTTCGCGATGGCCTCCTCCTCTGTCTCTCCTTCACTCAGGCACCCGGGGATCTCGGGGCACTCAGCGATGAAACCCCCGTCGATCTCGTCCGGCCTGATGGACATGTGCAGTCTCAACACTGGGCACCTCCTTTGGCGCCGACTGCCCACCCCCATTGCGCTCTGTTCGACAGGCGGCTAGCGACATCCTGCCACGAGCGCCGTCAGGCGTCAGAGGCAGGTCAGGGGGTAAGACGGCCACGGCGCGGGCGGGACCATGGGCCCAAGCCTCGCGCCTGCCAGACTCACTTCGCTGCCGCGCCGTGGCCACTGCCACGAGGAGAGACGCTCAACAGCCCGGATTCGTTGCGTCAGCCGGTTGGGCGCTATGAGCCGCCGGCCTTCGGGCCTGGCGCGAGCCCGTCGAGCTGGTCCCGGAGCTTCTCGAATGCCCCGGCGCTCTCCTCGCCGCCTGACCCGTTGTTACGTTGCAGCGCCCGCATCTGCTGAAGGAGGCCCTGCGCCTTCATGAGCGTCTGGTCGTCGGACGCGGCCAGGGCGAATGCCGGAGCCTGCCAATCGGGCAAGGTGTTGGGGTTCCTGACCTTCCGCAGTTCGCGCCCCACAGCCCGGGCATCGTCGAACCGCCCGAGCTCGATGTAGTCGTCGATCAGGTAGGCCAGGATGTCGGTGTTCTGCGCGTCAACCGACAGCACACGCGCCTGCTCCAGGTACTGAACCGAGGCGGCCGGGTCGTGGAGCCAGTCGCAGCAGACGGCCGCCATCTTCAGGGCCTGGCCCTTCGTATGCCCTTCGCTCGCATCTGCCGCCCGGAGGTACGCGGCCTTGGCCTCCTGCATGGCCTTGGCCCGGGCGTCACCTTTCGCCGCCTGTCCACGCGAGTAGGCGTCGCCGGCGGTCCGCACCAGGGCCTGGCTGGCCGCGGTCAGCTTGCCACTCATGATTCCCTGCGCCCGGTCGATCTCCCACGCTCCTACCTCCTGCCTCCCCGACTTCGCGAGGTCGAGGATCGCTTGCGCTTGCCGTCGGGCCTCCGCCTTCCGCCCCGCGTAGAGGTAGGCACTGGCGAGGTAGTAGTGGATGGCTGGGCCAAGCACATCACCGTGCGTGCGCAGCGCCTGCTCGTAGAAAGTGATGGCACCCGGGTAGTCGCGGACCCAGTTGCGGCAGAGGCCGGCCATCATGAGCGCATCCCCGCTCCACATGCCCCTGGCCTCCTGGGCGATCTCCTCGTAGACCTTCTGCGACTTCTCGAACACCGCATCGCGCTCGGGGCTGGGCGGCATCGCCTTGCCCTTCTGGAAGAGCCCCCATGCCTCGTCGTAACGGTGCGGCTTCTGGCCGGCGGGTTCCCTCCCCTCGAGGATAGCGCGGGCCGTCACGGCCTGCCACTTCGGCACGTGGCCCTTCCGACCGAGGTCAAGGAGCGTTTGGGCCTGCGCCTTGGCGTCGTCGTTCCGGCCGAGCGCCTGGTAGGTCTGGGCGAGGTAGATGCGTGCCGCCGAGCCGCCCTGGCCCGGGTAGTCGCGCAGCGACCGCTCGTAGCGGCCCGCGGCGCCCTGGTAGTCGCTCAGCCAGTCGCGGCACAGCCCGGCCATCATCAGGGCCTCCGCGGCCCAGGAGCCGCGCTCTCTCTCAGCAACGGCCTCGAACGCCTTGGTTGCCTCCTCGAACGTCTGGATCCGCTTGGGGTCGGCGGGGTCAAGCGTCTTCCCCTGCTGGAACAGCCCCCACGCCTCCTGCCAGCCAGCGGGTGGGCGCGCGGTGGTCTCCTGCTTGACCACGCCGGCCCCCACCCCGACGACCACAGCGACCACCGACAACATGACGGCTCGTCTTGGTACGCGCATCCCCTAGCACCCCTTTCTCTTGTCTCCTATCACCACGGGCGCATCTCCGGCCCGACATCCTGGGCATTCACCATGGGCCCACGTGGCGCCGGCGCAGAGCAGTCAACCGCACTGGCCATCACGGTTGGTGCGACGTCCCGTGGGTGGGGCCTGAAGGCGCAGTCGGTGACCTTGAAGGAGCCGAAGCCGATGGCGATGGCCACGGCTACCTCGACGGCGAGTCGGGCCACCCCGCGCCATCGACGCGGCGGCGCAGCGGCAGTCGGAAGGCCTTCAGGCGCGTCCAGGGCGGCGATTCCGCAGGCGAGCGCGCGGATTCCCCGCAGGCGCGCCGCGCAGTCGCGGCACCGGAGGACATGCGCTGCCACGGGGGCGCGTCGCGCCAGGCTCATCTCATGGTCCAGGTACGGCCTCAGCAGGAGGCGACACTCCTCACACCTCATCGCAGCTCATCCTCCACCAGTTGCAGCAGAATCGCTGTGGCGTTGTGGATGCGGCTTCGGACCGTACCGACGGGCACACCCAGGGCTTCGGCCATCTGGCGGTAGGACAGCCCCACCTGGTCGCGGAGCAGCAGCACTTCGCGATGGGTCGGGCTCAGACGGTCGAAGGCCCGCCGCAGCGCCTCGCGCTCCTCCCTGCGCTCCACGATGCGCGCAGGATCGAGGGTGACGTCGGGGATGTCGAGCAGTACCGCATCGTCGACGGGGGGAAGCTGTCGAGCCTGCTCGCGGCGCTGCTCCCGGCAGACATTGGCGGCGATGCCGAAGAGCCAGGTGGACAGCCGGCCGCCCGACCGGCGGCGGGGCGCTCCCTCCAGCGCGCGCACGAGGACCTCCTGGGCGAGGTCCTCGGCCGGGGCGTCGCTCCCCGCCAGCCTGCGGATAAAGCAGGCCAAACGCGGACGCCACGACTCGATGCTCCGGCCAAGGTCGGGCCTACCCCGACGAACGGCCGCGGCCTCGCAGAGATCGGTTGTGCCGACGTCGCCGTCCATGTTGGTGATCCCAGGGCGCTCTCTCACTTCCGTGAGTGAGGTTCGCTGGTCGGAAGTTCAGTCCTGGCCAAAAGCGGGACGGAGGAGCATTTCCTCAGAAGCCCAGGAATGGGCTTCTGAGGAAATGCTCCTCCGTCCCGCTTT
>Ga0315280_10005580_pt1 | contig 17833 bp, 14 predicted proteins | sample YL17G06_40_MG_FD_203697 | JGI IMG/M metagenome (GOLD analysis project Ga0315280, IMG submission 203697) | Sediment microbial communities from Yellowstone Lake, YNP, Wyoming, USA - YL17G06_40 | ecosystem: Environmental > Aquatic > Freshwater > Lake > Sediment | place: USA: Wyoming | collected... | reverse complement strand
TCGCGGGGAAACTGGCTGCGAATGGCGTTGATCTTACTCTGGACCTCTTGCAGCGCCGTATTGATGTTCGTGCCGAGCTCGAACTCCACCATCACGTTCGAGGAACCTTCCGAGGTGATGGAGTCCAGGTGACGGATGCCGCCGATGGGGTTGACGGCTTCTTCGATCCGCTTCGTGACTTCGGTCTCGACGGTCTCCGGCGCCGCGCCCGGGTAAGCGGTCGAGACACTGATCATCGGCAGCTCGATTTTGGGGTACAGATCGATCTTTAGCTCGTTATACGACGAGATACCGATCACCACGAGCGCCACCACCATCATCGTGGCGAAAACCGGTTGGCGAATGGAAAGATTCGAAAGAAACATAGGCTCCTAGGACCCCGGCACGACACTCACGCCGTCCGCTAACTCCAGGTATTGTTCCGCGATGACTATGTCGCCCGGGCGCAAGCCCCCGGTGATTTCGAGAGTCTCCGGTGACTCCAGACCCAGCTTCACCTCGCGGCGCTTGGCGAGGTTCCCCTCCACCACGTAAACGAAGGGAGGTTGGTCCACGCGTCGCCAGACGGCATTGGGGGGCACCACCATGGCCGACGGCTTGTTGCCGACGATGATTTTACCTTTGACGAACATTCCTGCTTTGAGTTTGCCCTCCGGATTGGGCACAGCGCCGCGCACGAACATTGTCCGGTTATCCATTTGCACCGCGGGGCTAAGCGTCAGGATCGTGGCGGAGAATTCCCCCTCGGGGAAGGTCGCCACGCTGAAGTGGATCGGCTGGCCCCTGGCCAGGCGGGCTATCTGTGCCGAGGCCACGGAAGTCTCCAGTTCCAGCCGCTGGTTATCCACCAACCTGTACACCATAACAGAGCGGTCCACGTAAAGGCCGGCGTTCAGGTACTTGCGCTCGACTTCCCCGGTGATCGGGGAGAGGATTTGCGTGTCCCTCAGGTTCTTTTGCGCGAGGGCCAGCGCCTCCTGCACCTGTTCGACTCGCGCGGCGGCCAGCTTAACTTGAGCGCTGGCATCACGCGCGGCCACCTGAGCGCTCTGGTAGTCCTTGTCCGTGATGCCGCCGGACCGAAGCAAACTCTCGGCCCTTTCCTTCTCCAGGCGCGCATGGTCAGCCAGGACGCGGGCGCGGTCCAGCGAGGCCTGGGCGACCTCCAAGTTGGCCTGCACCTGAGCTACTGCCAGCCGGGCGCTCTCATTATCAAGCTGGGCCAGGAGTTCACCCTTGTTGACCCGGTCGCCTTCCAATTTGCGCAATGCCACGAGCCGCCCCGCGATTTCGGTCTTCACATCCACCGCCACGGACGAGACCAGCGAGCCGCTGATATCAATCGTTTCGTCGAGCGGCCGCGCTTCTACCTTCACCACTTTGACTGACAATGACGGCGTCGCGGTCGGCGCCGTGGGGCCCCGCGAACAAGCCGCGGTCAACAACAACAAAGGCAGGAGCGCTGCCACCCGGGCAGGTGGGCACGTTGGACGGATTGAGTTCGTTCGGCTAGTTGCCAGATTGCGAGGTTGCATCAACTTTCTCCAAGGGATCCAGGCCCATGACATAACGAAGTTGCACGCGGGCCATCGTGTGGTCGTAGAGACCCTGTAGCAGTGTCCAGCGGGCGGTGGTGAGCGCGCTCTGGGTGTCGGTAACGTCGAGCGTGGTGGCCGCGCCGTAACGATAGTTGTCCTGCATCATGTTGAGCACGCGCTCGGCCTGCGCCACGTTCAGGCGCGCGGCCTCCACGGTCTTCTCGGCTCGCTGCAGCTCGTCCAGCGCCGTCTGGACTTCCAGCTGGACGTTTTCTTCAGCTTCCAGGCGCGTCTGCTCGGCGATCTTGCGGTTGGCCAGGGCCTGTTGCAGCAGCCCCGAGCGGCGCCCGCCGTCGAAAAGGGGCAACGTGACATTCAGCGTGAACATCCAGCGGGTGAAACTCTGCTTCCAGAGGTTGGGCGTTTCACGCGCCGAGTATCCGTACTGGGCGTTGAGGTCCACGCGCAGCCGGCTCTCCGCGCGCGCCAGTTTGATCTGGCCGTTCGACTCCAACAGGTTTATCCGGACGCGCTGCATCTCCGGCCGGCGCTCGAGCGCGTGGCGGATGACCTCCGCCAGCGGACCCCGCGTGGAGGGCGTGTAAGTCAGTTCCCCCGCCGCCTCCGTGGGGAAGTCAATCGGCCGCACCAGCAGGTTGTTCAGCACGGCACGCGCGTGCCGGACCGAATTTTCCGCCCGGATCAGGTCGGGTTTGGCATTGGCGAGACTCACCTCGGAGCGCAGCACATCGACTTCGGTGGCCACGCCCGCCTGATAGCGGGCCCGGGCCATATCCAGGTGACGCTCGCGCTGCGCCACCGTATCACGAGCCACCTCGACCTGCTTTTCCGCCAGCAGCAGGTCGTTGAAACTGCGAATCACGCGCAGCTTGATCTCCTGCTCGACGCGGGCGCGGTCCACGCCCACGCCTTCTGACTCGAGGCTGGCGAGCTTGATGGCCGTTCCTAGTTTTCCGGCGGTATAGAGAGGTTGCGAGACCGCGACGTGATAATCGAAAAGATTGGCGCCCTTCACAATCAGGGCGTCCTTGAATTCGGGCGGAATCTTGTCGAAGCTGGCGGAATTGAGGAAGCTTGGATCGCGCCAGCGCATGCCGCTCGAATTGAAGGTGATGTCCGGAAAGGCCTCGGCGCGCACTTCGCGGATGCGGCCCTTCAGCGCCTCCGCCCGCGCCTCCGCGCTGATCACCTGCGGGTGGCGCTCAAGGGCCAGGGCCACCGCTTCCGCCAGCGTCAGCGCCGTCTTTTCTTCGGCGTCCGCCGCCTGCGCGAGGCTCGCCGCGAGTATAGCAAACGGTATAATAAAGACGAAGATATGCCTCATATTTTGCATGGCGATTTACCGGTCGGTAGCCTCCGCACCGCAACCGCGCCACAGCAGATCAACTATCCGAGTGGCAAGCGCGCGGTCCAGCTTGGGCTCACCCAGCACCAGAAAACTCATCGTATATAACGTGTGGATGCCCATCAAGGCTTCTGCAATCTCCTGCGGCCGGCCGTGCATCTCGCCGCGCCGGACGCCTTCGCGCGCAATACCCACCAGAACGCGCAGCCAGTCCTGGCCAAAGGCCACAACGTTAAACTCCGGGGAGCCCTTTTCGGCGGCAAAAACCATGCGGAAGAGAATCATTGAGAGGCCGGGATCACGCCGATTCAGAGCAAAATCCGCCGCCAGGACCTCGATAAACTTCTCGCGCACCGTTTTGCCGCGATGCGAAGCCCGCATCACTTCCTTGAGAAATTCATTGTGAGCGTCCAGCATCAGCCCGTGAAAGAGTTGTTCCTTGCTGCCGAAGTGGTAGTAAAGGACGGGCTTGGTGACGCCGGCCTGCCGGCAGATCTCGCGCGTGGTGGTCGCGGCAAAGCCTTCCGCCGCGAACAGCTTGATGGCGGCGCTGCGGATAGCTTCCCGTGCCGACCCCGTGGGGAGGGTTTGTTTTTTCACTTTTCTCATACTTAGCGGTAAGTATACAAAAAGAGGGTTATTTGTCAAGACCTTTCTGTCGCCGTGCCGCCCCAGGGTTTACATCGGCGGCGGAGAGATAACTTCTGAGGGGAAGCTGAGCCACGTCCCGGCCCAAAGCAGCCCCGGTGCCACGGCGGCCAGGAAAAACAAAGCTGGCGGGGGCGGGGACGATCGGCCTCGCCAAGCGGCGAGCGAGGAACAGAGGCTGACGCCGAGCGTGGCCGAGCCCAGGTTTCCGCAGGAAGCGGTGACCAAAGGAATCTTTTCGGGTGGGATCTTGATCCTTGGGGCGAGAAGCCGAGCCAGGCGCGGATTGGGTTCGTGGACGGCGAAGTAATCAACCGCAGAAAGGCTATACCCGCTTTGCCTCTCCAGGCGTTCCAGGACGCATGCCAACTCGCTGAGGGCCGCACCAGCCAGTTGTTGACCCTTGAAATCCACGTCCAATTCGCCGCTTGGCTGAAGGGTCAGGCGAAGCGATGAGGAATAAGTGCCTGAACAGCCGGCGACGAAACCTCCGAACCGGGGGCCCTCGCCGAACTTGCCTGCCGACGCCGAAGACTGCCCCAGAACGAAGGCGCAGGCACCATCTCCAAAGAGACCACCAAATTCTCCAGGCACGCCGGCGGGATGTAATCTCCGGCTGTGCATTTCCGCCGCGACCACTAAGGCCATGCCGCCTGGCATCGTCCCCAGGAGCGCTTCTGCTGCCGCCAGCGCCTGCAATAGGCCCACGCAGGCGCCGCCCACGTCCAGCGCGGGGCACGACTCCGGCAGGAGAAGACGCGTGTGCAACGTGGCCGCGAGTCCGGGCAGATGGAGAAAGGTGGCACTGGTGACCACGAGCAACCGGATCTGGTCCAGGCTTACCTGGGCCACCTCCAGGGCGCTTTCCGCGGCCCGCTGCGCGAGAACCGTTTCGTCTTCCCCTGCCGCGGCGCGACACACGGTCTCGATGCCGGCCTGTAGCTGTAGCGTGCCGGCCGGCAAACCAAATTCCTCTTCAATGCGCCTGGCTTCGATGCGCTCCGACCCCAGCGCATATCCCCAGCCGCCAAGCCGAACCGCCGCAGGTTTCTCCGCTGTGCCCTCCAGCGTCTTCGTCTCCAGCAGAGGAGAAACCGACTGCGGCGTGCTCTCCCGAGCCACGCGAACTAATGACCGAATGCTCTGGGGAAGATTCTCCGGCCAGGGATTACCGACGTTCGTCAGCCCCGTCGCGTCTTCGAGGGCAGAAAGGACGCCAACCCAGCCCATCGAGTCAAGAAGGCCTGTCTTAAGGAGATCTGTTTCCTCCTCGGGGAGGCCGGTGCCGGGTGGCAGTTCTCCCGTCACGCAGCGGCGCACCAGATCAAGCACACCGTCTTCGTTCCCGTTGCGGTCTGCCGACATGCGAGATACCTCCCTGGCGGCACGGTCCACTGAACCTACGTCCTGGGATCCTCAAGCCAGGATAGCTGCGGCTGCGGAAACAAGGAATCGAGCATCACCCAGCACTTCCCCCCGTTGGGCCGGGCCAAGCCAAGGCGGACCACGCGCTGGGGCGCGGCGAGCAGCCGGGACCGGATCGACCGATTGAGGAAAGCTTCCGGCTGCGGATTCGGCTGAGACCGGCGCAGATGGTCGAGAACACGGTAGAGATAGCGGCGCCATTCGCGGTCCACAACCGGAAGGCTGTTGAGGCGTTCTCCCGAGGCCAGAAGCAATTGGGCTCGCAAAGTAAGACCTTCGGGGTCCTCAAAGACCCGAAAACGGATGTTCTCGTACAGGCAACCACAGATGGAGCGCGTGGCCTTGTCGGGATCAACCCAGACGTTGCCGCCCGCCGTGCTTCTGTTGAGGGGACAGGCGAAGAGGTGTTCGAGGTCACTGGCGACCTCGGCCTTGAGCAGGAACTGAAGCAATTCGTGCTCACTCAAGGATGGCCCGGCAGCAGCCAAGCCTTCCGATTGTCGGTCTTCGGTGTGCGGCGGCGATGTTGGCAGCGGCGTCAGCGTGCATTTCACCCGTGCGCCGCGCTGGTAAGGAAAAGGTTCACGCCAAGCAAAGGCCCCGGGCGGCATGGGCCGGACCGAGCGAAACAGGTCGAATGAGACCTGTTCCAGTCCGATCACGCAATATCCCGGACCCATCACCGTGATGTCAGCGAGGACCAGTTCCGATGGTTCTTTTTGCCTTGGGTCTCCCTCGACCCACCGGTCGATCCAGGACCAGATGCTTGATTTCAACCTGCCACCCCAGACTTGTAAGGTGATTTGCTAGCAGGTCTGCCACCAAACGACGGTGGCATTTCGTCGGTTCGTCTTCAGAGCAAAGCAGGGCGACATGACCCTTAAACCGCGAAGGCTCCACCCGCTCCAGGACCTTGCGCTCTGCCATCAATTCGAGAAAGGCGCTTTCGAACTGTTGCCAATCGCGGGTGGCCTGGTAAGCCTTGCGAATTTCCGCGCTGGGAGCCAACAGGGGTTCGTACTCGTACTTGATTCCCAGCAAGCGGTCCAGAAAGAACGCGATATCGGGAAACTTGGCAAATCCCGCCAACTGGCCGATGCGGTTCTCGCGGATGTCAAGCACCGTTTGAGTGCCCGCTTCCTGGAGAAGGCGGAAGAATTGCTCTGCCGTCTTCTGGGCGAAGCCGATGGTCATGATCGTTGAAGTCATGCCCATAATTACCACCGGTCGAGGGCTGCTGGGTCAACGCGGAAAGCACATTTCTCCGCCTGCGCTTGGTAGGCGTCCTCCAGAGCGTCAGCGCGGGCGTGCGGGAATAAAGTGTTGGCTGCCACACCCCCAAACCCGGCGCTTTCGAGCAACCGGTTCTCAGCCGCTTCCTGCGTTTCAAGGCGAGAGCCCTTTCGGATATGAAGAGGTTGTATCTGCATCTGAATAAGCTCGGGGCAAATCATGAGGAAACGGTGGCACTCAAGGGGGTCCTCCTCCGCGCACATCAAGGCGACGGTGCGCGTCTCGAGCTCTTTCAGCACGCGTTCCAGGCCGGCTTGAAACGCGTAGGACTTGCGCCGCTTCCGGTAATCCACAACCCCATTGGGCCGGTAGGCATCGGGGTCATCCGGGCGGCCTCCCAGTTCCTCGCCGAGGAAGAGATAAGCGATCTTCTCGGCCTCAAGCAGCTTGGCGAACCCCGGCTGGCTGAATTGGGGAAAGCGGCTGCTGTGAGGGCGGCTGCGCACATCGACCAAAAGTGCAACGCCCACATCGGCAAGCAGCTTGACGAATGGCTCGAATTCCAGGTTCGAGTGTCCCACGGTAAACAGCGGCTTGAGGTTCGATGCGAAAGATTCCGGTGCCGAATCCAAGGTTCAATCCCCCCGAGCTTGCGCGCTATCTTAGCAGAAATGCCGCGGCGGAGGGCTGGTTATTCGAATCGCTTGCAGGCGCGAGGCATCCAACTAAAGTGGGTAATGGTGGCGGCGAAAAGGAGGACGCGGGGGTGCCCGAGAACGGTGCAAAAAGCGATCGCAAAGGGATTTTCCTGATTTCGACGCTGGCAGGGATTATCGGCGGTCTATGCTGTGTGACACCGATCGTGCTGGTGATGCTGGGCCTGGCGAGCATATCGGTGGCGACCGACCTGGGCAATGTCCTGTACGGTCAATACCGGTGGCTGTTCCGCGGCGGCGCGCTGCTGTTTCTGGCGCTGGCCTTGTTCTTCTACTTTCGCAGCCGGGGCATCTGCACCCTCGACGCCGTCCGGCGCGAGCGCAACCGCATCATCAACACGTCACTCCTAGTCCTCATCTTCGCCGTGGGAACTTACATCCTCTGGACCTACGTGGCGGTTCACTACTGGGGCATTGCGGTGGGTTTACCCTGGGCACAGTATGACGAAAGCTGGGCGATCCCGGCATCCGCGCTGGTTCTCGGCGCCGCTTTTCTCGGCTATTGGCTTGTTGTCCAACGCACGGGGAGGAAAAAAGATCGTCAGGCCGCTGGCCTGCCCAAGGAAGCCAGCTAAGCCGTCACGATTTCCCCAGCGCCGCCCGGCCCAGGCGTACGGCTTCCAAAAACTTACGGGCGTTTTCGGTGATAACTTCGAGTTTGCCTTCCTTGAGCGCCTTCGCGTTGACAAGTTCTCCGCCGACCGCCACGGCCACCGCGCCCGCCTTGATAAACTCCGGCGTCGTTTCGAGGTTCACACCGCCAGTGGGAATCAACTCGATTTGTGGGAAGGGGCCCTTGAGGGCCTTGAGGTAACTGGGTCCTCCGACCGGCCCGCAGGGGAAGATCTTCACCCAGTCGGCCCCGGCCTGCCAGGCCGTGAGCACCTCGGTCGGGGTGAGCGCGCCGACAATGCAGGGCTTGCTGTAGCGCCGCGCCATTTCGATGACGCGCGTGTCGAGCGCCGGCGTGACGATGAACTCCGCGCCGGCCAGCAGGGCCGCCCGGCAGGTCTCGGGGTCCAGGATGGTCCCCGCGCCGAGCAGGAGCTTATCCCCGTAACGGTCTGCCAACTGTTCCATCACGTGGATGGCGCCGGGGACCGTCATCGTGATTTCCGCAACCCCGATGCCACCCGCCACAATGGCTTCGGCTGCTTGCAAACCTTCCTTGGGCGAAGGGGCCCGGACAATCGGCACCAAGCCGATGTCCCGCATATACGCTAGCGCTTTCTCTCTTGACCACGCCATGGTTCCTCCTGTGCTGACGCTGTGGAGTCCCGGACTACGAATGCAATCCCACTCAGCTCTGCGGAATTGCGTGACATGACCGACTCACTTCAGGCGGCGTTCCCGACCAGTGAGAACAGGTTGAACGCCGCGCTACAACTCGAGCCGTAAGTGTGCGAACCAAGATGCCCGCGTGCCGCTTATGCTTTATTGCTTCTTGCACACCATAGTTCCATCCAAGTACGGCACGATGCGCACCAGGCCGAGCAAGCCATTAATGCGGATGCGCGACAGGTTCGACCGCCACACTCCGACGGCCCGCTTGCTGCCCTCGGAGTTGGTAACTACGATGCGGAGGTGATTCTTTCCGGGCCGCACCAACCGGGTGATGTCGAGCGCGTAGGGCTTCCACACCCGCACCCCCGCTCGTTGGCCGTTTACCCAAACCTCCGCCGCTACACCCACCTCGCCGCAATCGAGCCGCACGTGATGCTTCAGGTAAGCGGCCGGCAAGGTGAAATCTGTCTCGTAAACACCGTCGCCCGAGAAGTTCTCGAGCGCCGTGTCCGTCCAGCTTTGCAGGCGGAAAAGTGTCGGCCCGGTCACAAAGCGCGGCCCGTCATACATCTCCGTCGGCCCCTTCAGGCAGAAGGCCGCGACCATCGGCTGGTCGGGCAGCCAAGTGTAAGAAATCAAACCACTTTTCCCCACCCGCGCCGGCTGGCCATTGACGAAGATTTCCATGGGGCGTCTGGTCTTAGGGGGAACCAGCGCCACCGTGCCGGGCGGAAGGCGATAGCGATACCAGCGGTAACCGGCCTCCAGCTTGGCCGGGTCGGGCAGAGTCTTGGTGGGACTGCACACCAGCTTGGAATCCTGCGGACTGCCGAGGTCCGTCACCCAGGCGGCAAACGTCCAAGCGGGTGAGGTAGCGCCTATAGGGGGGCGGTCGTTCTCCAGCTTGAGAAGCAGGCTGTTCCATCCCGGCTCGAGCCAGACTTTAGTGGCCACGCCGGCGACGCGGCGTAGCTGGCGGACCCATGCGTACGTGTGCTGAATCATAATCCGCTTGCCGTTTAACCAGGCGATAAGGTTGGGGGCCGCCACCCGGATTTCCGCCTGCCGGCGTGCAGGCGAATAGATGTGGGTGAGGGCATATATGACGCCCCAGCGCTCCTGGTGGTTTTGCAGAGGGCCGTCCCAGTTGACCGCGTATTCGGGGGAGTCGTACTTCTGCCAGCGAATAGGCCCGTCTCTGCCCTGATACGTCGCTTCAAGGTCGATCCCTTTTTCCGGCGGCAACACGCTAAAGAACCCCGCATGATTGGCGTCGGCGAAAGGGCCGAGGAGCCACCACTCACGGAGCGAGTCGGTCTCTTCCGAGACCCACTGCTGCGGCCACTGCGAATCGTCGAGGCCAGGGTCGGCCCAGCCAGTGCCAATCGTGCCGTCGGCATCCACCCGTGTCCGTGCGTAGGGAACCTCGACGCGCGGCGGCGCGGGCTGGAACTGCCAAGTGTCGAGAAGAGCGAACGGTTTCAAGTCATCCGGCACGCGGATTTCACCGCGATACCGCTGGCCCTCGCGGACGAATTCCGCATAGTTCGCGCCCGCGCGCGCTTCCGATTTCGCGGCGATGCGAATGGCACTCGCGGTCTGGCTGGCGACGCTGAAGTCATCCAGATTTGTATCGGTCAGTTCCACCTGTGGCTTTCCCTGGTCTCGCCGGGCGGATGGGTCAAACACGAGGTAACACCCGTCGCCGGGCTCGAGGCGCAGACGCACCTCAGTTCCGTGGGGGGTGGCTCGTGAGAAGAGCGGTCGGCGCTCCCCGGAGTCCGGCTGCCAGCGCTCGACCGCTCCCCGCACCGAGAGAAGTACCCGGTTGACTTGCGGCTGAGGAGAGTCGTTCACGATCCAATAGAAATGAATTCCCTGACGCACCATGTGGTTGAAAACCGGATTGTCGGCTGATCCTTCGATGACACGGAAATCCTTCGGGATAGCCTCATCCAGAATCGAGAGGACGGTTTCCACATGCGGCGGGATGTGCTTGGCACGAAGCTCGCTATCAGTCAGCCACCCATGATACCAATCCAGCGGATCCCCCAACTTGCCGGGGATAAAGTACGCGCGGCCGCCGGCCCCGTTGGTATTGAGGCTGTGTGGTTCCTTGCCCACGTTAGGGCCGAAAACCGCTTCCACCATCGCGCGCAGTTCCGGATCATGTTTGCCGTACTCCATCGAGTGTCGGGGCAGCGCACTCAGGGCAATAACTAACCCGCCGGCCTCGTAAAAACGTTGCACCTTGTGGAAGCTGGACCGCCGGACCGTGCCCAGCGGAGGCAGAATGAGAGCGCGGTAATCATCGCCGCCCAAACGCAGGGCGGTGCCCGCCAGTTGGGCTTGTTCGAGATAGTGCGCATCCATGACGTCATAGCTCCACTGGTGATTCGTGAGCAGGTACATCAAGTAGGAGTAGTCCTGTTCCACCAGCGGAATAAGCGACGGCGCTGACAGGTAGCCGTCCGGATGGACTTGGTTCATCTCCGCCCAAACGGTTTCGAGGGGCTGGAGGATGGCGATATTTGCCACCTTCTGGCCACCGTCGTTCATCAGAAGCATGCGCCGCGTGGCATCAGCGTACGTCCGAAAATATTTCCAAAATGGTTGATCGTAGAACCAGTCGGGAGGATAGAGCACCTTGCGGTTGTCGTAGTAGAAGAAGGGGCTCAGCAACGTGGCGCCCCAGGCACCTGTCAGGTAAGTGCCCGTGCGCATCGTGCCGAGATCAGTCGAGGAATCGGCACCTTCCCAGCACTGATTCTCGACCCAGTAACCGGTCCCGCGGAAATGGGCCACGGAGGCCGCTTCCATGAACTCGCGCGGCACGTGCGCCGTGTTGTGTAGCGTGTCGGCACCGGGCAACGACAAATGCCGCAGCAGCCGCATGAGGTCACCCGCACCTGCCGCCTCTCGAACAAGCGGCGACTCCCAGAAGTGAGAAAGGAACTGCGTGCGGTGCTTCTCGGTCCAGGAGCGGATAGTGTCGCAGAACGCCCGAGCGTACAACGTACTGACGAGGTCCAGGTAATCGCAGCGGACCTTTGGCGTCAGCCGACCGCCATCATAGAGGAGCAAAGGCAGGTATGGCCTTAAGTCGTAACCCTTCGCTTCTTGAAACGCGCGGAAGAGATCCGGACTCCAGGCGATTGGGTGCCCGTAATAGCCCTCATGGTCGCCGATCAAGTATTTGATGTTCTTGCCGAAAGCGGTTGGGAAGCGGGAGTAATACGGGTCCAGCGCTATGCGGAGGTAGGTCTCCAGCGCTTTGGGATTCATCAGGTCCACTTGCCCGCCGTCATCGCCTTCACTGAGGACCAAGTAGAAGGCCACCAGCTTCCAGTTCCCTTCCGGCGCCGACCAGATCAGGCGGCGGCCGTCGATGCCAGACTCGATGAGCGTGGCGGCCGTCTCGTCAATCTGGCCTTCGCCCGTCGAACGCACCGCGACCGCGAACTCGATCTTCTCCGGCGCCGCCAGCGTGACCTCCTGCGGCCCAACCACTGATTTCTCCAGCGGTACCAGGCTTCGCATGTGAAAAACGGGGTTCGCTCTGATGACCCGGCTTTGTACGGGGTCGAGAATCCACGGGTCGCGGGCCTCCCCATCCGGCCAGTTGTAGTCGATCACAAAGTCATACTCAAATCCCAGACGCTCGGCCGCTTGCAGACCCTCGCCAAAAGCTTTGAACCAGGCTTCGGTCAGGTAGGGCGTCTCCAGGCCATCGAGAGGGAAGGCCACGGCGCCGTAGACATGCTGAGCCAGCATCATCCGGATCTGTTGTTCCAGCCGCGCGCCATCCAGTTTGCCGTTCCATAACCAATACGGGCGAATGGTGTAACGGCGCGGGGGATTCTGGAACTCTTCGTAAAGTCGTGCGGCGGGCGACTGCAGCTTGGATGAAGGCGCGGCAGAGGGAGCAGCCCTGGTCGAGCCAGCCTCTTTGGCCGCGTAAACGTTCGGCATCCCGAAAGTAGCTGCCAGCAGGAGGCCGAGCAGTATGGACTCGAGCATGAATCCGGGTCTGGTGGAATCTCGCCGGACGAAGGGTTTAGACTCTCTCAAGACTCTCCTCCATTCTCGCCTGTGTCCCGGCCTAGTCAGGCCTGGTGGCAAGGGCCGGGCAACAGTCTAGGACGTACCGAATCCTTGACCACACAGTCAGTCAGAGAATCCACAGCAGACGCTGTGCGACAAGGAGCCATGACCATTCGGATGCTGCGCTACCATTACTCAGTAACTAACATGTACTGGCCGGGGTCAAGGATGAACTCGACACCGCTGGGGGTGCCGGTGATCTTGGCCACACCTTTCGGAGCCCCCTTAGCTTGTTCTCCTGGCGTCACGAGCGTGTCGTCGAGAAGGGTATTCCCCTTTCCCTTGGGAGGCAGAGGCACCAGGACCGTGGCCTGCGTTCCCTCGGGAACACCTAGCGAAAGCCTAAGGCGGTTATTCTCCCGCTCCTTCCGCCAAGCCACGCTGATTGGGCCCGTGGGTGTCGGCACCTTCCCTTCCGCCCAATCGAGGGAGCCAATCTGCGGGGACACCGTGAAGGTGGAGAAACCGCGGCCGGTGGGCCGGACGCCCAGCACGGCCGCGGAGAGGCTGTAGATGGGACCGGCAGAGTAGCCGTGGCAGTAGCTATCGGTATCACCGGGGTTCCAGAGTTCCCACAAGGTGGTGGCACCCTGCGCCAACATGCCGCCGTAAAGGACGCGCATCGCCTCCAGCGCCATCTCGTACAATCCGGCCTTTTCCAGCGCGTCAAAGATGAAGAAGTAGAAATGCGGACTGGAATAGCCCAACTCGTATTTCGCGCTCAGCAGGGTCTTGCAGATACGCGCCCACCGGTCGCGGGGCGCCACGTCGTGGACAATGGCCAGGATGCTCGCCTGGTCAGCCCGCAGCTTGTGTTTGACGTCATCGAAGTAATATCCGTCCTTCTCACTCCAGTAAACCTCATTGATGACTTGCCGGAGGGCACGGGCCTTGGCAGCGAACTGGCGAGCGTCAGCTTGGTGTTCAAGGGCGCCGGCAATCTGCGCGGCGTCATCCAGAAACTGAGCATAAATGCAATTAAGCGCGGCACTCTGGGCGTAGCGCTCGTCATCCGGAAAGGAAAGATAAGGGGCCATGTACCCCCAATCGATCCACACCCAGGCGTGATTCGCCGTGAGCGGAAACTGGATGGGCAACATCCAGTGGGCCGTACTCAGCAAGCCGGGGGGTTCGAGGTACTTCTCAAACCAGTGGTTGAGGTTCATCAGATTGGGGTAGAGGTCCCGCAGGACTTGCCGGTCGCCGAAATGCAGATAATGCTGCCAGAGGTGCGTTCCCCACCACATGCTTTGTTCCGGCATCTCCATACCAAAGTTGCTGGGATAGGGAATGCGTATGCAGCCCTCCGCTTCTTGCGAGGATGCGATGGTGCGCAGGTAGGCCTCGGCTACTTTCCGCGCATCGAAGCACCGATAACTGGCGAGCGGGGTCACTATCTCGACCCATTGGCCCTTCTCCCGCCAGGGACAATCCACAAAAGTGTCGTAGGTGCACGCCTTGAGCGTGTATTGCCCCACCTCCCAGAGGCGGTTCAAAAGCACGTCGGAGCATTGAAAGCTTCCTTGGTCCACGAAAGGATAATTCAGCATTTTCGCACCGACCGAACGCACGCGAACGGGCTGGCGGCATTGGCGGAAGGTGAGCTGGAGATAGCGGAAGCCCGTATAGAAGAAGCGTTCCCAACTTTGCCGCCCCTCGCGCAAGATCAGGCGGTCGGCCGGAGAGATCACCCCGTTCCCGGGCAATTCGCGAGCCACGAGGGGTTTGCCGGCATGTTCCACTTCGCTCACGCCCACGTCGATGACGGCTCCGTCCGTGCCTTCGACCTCGATCATGGGCACCGCAGACACTTCTTTGCCGAAATCGAAGACCAAGGTCGCGGCTCGCCCAGCAACCGTGGTGGATATGGTGGCCGCCTCACCTGCTCCACCCAGCAGGTAATTGGCGTTTTTGATCTCCACGGTTTCGACAGGCAGGATTGCCTCCTTGTTCATCTCGAGGCCGATGAGCCGGGGATCCGGGGCAGGCGTCTCTTTCACTTCTCCTGTCCGGAGGATGAACTGCGGTCGGATTATCTCCTCGGCAGGCGGAGGAACGAGGCTGGGAACGAGGTTCTTCCAAGGTTCTTGGGGCGGCGGACCGATGACGAACGGTTTCGCCCAGGATGAGTCGTCGAATTCGGCGTCAGTCCAGCCGGGCGGGAGGCGTCGCAGGTCGAGGATTTCAATGAAGCCCTGATTAGAATGTTCACGCGGAGCGTTTCTGTCCCAGGCGTCGGCGCGCAGCGCTTTCCAGGTGGCATCAGAGCCAATCGTCAACGTTCGTCGATCCAGGGTTTCAACCGCCAGCTCGAACAGGAATCCCTCTTTCCCCAACATGTATCGCTCGTTGCCCTCGCCGAAGAAATGGACGACCGCCGCCACCACGTTCATACCGACGCGGAGGTAGGGACCCACTTCATACGTGTCAAAGAAGAGATAGGCGGGATTAGAGCGGGCCGGGCCGCGGCCAACGAAGCGCCCGTTCACGAAGAGCTTATACTGACTGTCGGCAGTCACCAAGGCCTGTGCCGACCTTGCGGGCCTGTTCAGTTCAAAACGCTTGCGGAACAGACTGTAGACATTCTTCTCGCGGCTTGGTTCCCGGTCCCAAATCCACGCGGCTTGCCAGGTCCGCTTCGAAGGATGAAGGGGCGCCGGCGCCGCTCCGTCGTTCTGCGATTCTGCCTCCTTCCCTTCGAGTATGGGAGGCCTGTTGGCGTATCCCGCCATCCAAGCAGCGGTGCTCGTGAGCAAGAACTCACGCCGGGAAAACACATACTTTGGCATGGGCGGCATGTTCTTATCCTTCCGCAGGGTGCTGAAAAACCCCGTTTGTCATGCTGAGCGGAGCATCGCTTTCGCTCTCTGAAAAGAAAAGGGTTAGATCCTTCGCCCGCCGCGGCGGGCTCAGGATGACAGCATCCGCGACCTTCTTCAGCACCCCGTTAGGCTTCTTAAGCTGAGAAGCAAGTTGGTGCCTCTGCAGACTATTGCTTCTTGCCCACCATGGTCTCATCCAGGTACGGCACGATGCGCACCGGACCCATCAGGTCGTTAATGCGGATGTTCTTCAGATTGTCCCGCCACGGCCAGACCGCCCACTTATTATCCTCGGAGTTGGTGACGACGATACAGAGGTGATTCTTTCCGGCCCTGACCGGACGACTGACGTCGACCGCGTAAGGCTTCCCCACCCGCAGCCACGCCCGCTGGCCGTTCCCCCACGCCTCCACCGCCACGCCCGGGAGACAATCACAAGTGGTTTCTCGCCAGTATCAGAGAGGATCCCGCCTGCCACCCCTACCGCCCCAGCAACTCGAAGTACCGTACCACGGCCTCAATACCTCGGTAGAAGTTTGGCAGGTGGAACTTCTCGTTGGGCGCGTGGAGGTTGTCGTCCGGCAGACCGAAGCCCATCATGATGCTGGGAATTCCCAGGCTCTTCTGGAACACCCCGACGATGGGGATCGAGCCGCCTGCGCGGATATAGACCGTTTTCTGTGGGAAGACCTGCTGCAGAGCCTCAGCCGCCGCGGCTATGAACGGACTTTCCGTGCTCACCACCGAGGCAGGAGCCGAACTCAGCAACCGCACCGTCGTCTTGATCCCCTTGGGGGTGAGCTTCTTCACGAAGGAGGTGTACTGGCGTATCACCTCCTTGGGGTTCATGTCCGGCACCAGACGCATGCTGATCTTGGCGGTGGCTACAGCCGGGATGACGGTTTTGGCGCCTTCGCCAGTGAAGCCTCCGCGGATGCCATGGACCTCGAACGTCGGCCGCGCCCAGAGCCGCTCGAGGACCGGAATGCCTTTTTCGCCCGTGAGCGCCGTCGCGCCAACTTCCTTCTTCAGGAATTCTTTCTCTTTGAAGGGAAGCCGCTTCCAGGCATTCAGTTCCTTGCGGCTGGGCTTCTTCACGCGCTTGTAGAAACCGGGAATACGAATCTTGCCGTCAGGCCCCTTGAGACGGCTGATGATCTCCGCCAGCGCCTGCATCGGGTTCGGCGCGGCTCCCCCGTAAGACCCTGAGTGGAGATCGTGAGCCGCGCCGCGGGCTTCGAGTTCTGTGTAAACCAGACCGCGCAAACCGACGCAGATGGTGGGAAGGTCAAGGGCAAACATTTCGGTATCGCAGATGATTGCCGCGTCGGCCTTCAACTGCTCCGGATGTTCAGGCACATATCGCTCGATGTGGGCGCCGCCGATTTCTTCCTCCCCTTCCATCAAGAACTTCACGTTGATCGGCAATCCGCCTGCGGTCTTCAGAAAAGCCTCGACGGCCTTGGCCAGGATCGAGGATTGCCCCTTGTCGTCGGCGGTGCCCCGCCCGTAGAGATTCTGGTCACGCAGCGTGGGCTCGAAGGGGGGCGACTTCCATTCCTCGAGCGGGTCGGGTGGCTGGACGTCATAATGGCCATAGAGGAGCAGGGTGGGCTTCCCCGGTGCTCCCAGCCACTCGGCATAGACAAGGGGATTCTCCCCTTCTTTGCCTTCGATAAGCGCGACGGATTGGAGGCCCATGTCCCGCAAGTCATTGGCCAAATACTCCGCCGCCCGCCGGACGTCCGCCTTATGCTCGGGCAGGGCGCTGATGCTCGGGATCTTCACCCATTTGATCAGGCCTTCAAGGAATCGTTCCCGGTTTGCCTGGCAGTACTCTAAGGTGGTTGGCATAGTTCGTCTCCTCACTGTCCTTCAACAATACACTTGGGCTCGCCGCACCAAGCATAGTTGCGCAGGGGCGGATGCCCCTCGAATTCGACGGCGTTCTCCCCTGGGTGCCCCACGCCCCCGGGCAAAGCTCACCGCCGGATTTCAGGCGGCCTAAAGCTTACCGTGCCTTGAGGGAAGCGGCAAGTGCTTCCTGCTGGTCAGCAGGCTTGAACTCAGGTGGGAGGGATGGGAGGGGCGGGCCGGAAACCCTTCGCATCCGCCTGCCGCCGGGCGTATGAACGAGTCCACAAATTCATCCCGAGACGTGCTACAATGCGACTGTCTGCGGCGGGGGTCTCTCATCCATGAGGGTGGCTGGCGGCCGATGAACGGGGCGGTCTAATCACGCCATCTTGGGGACAGCCAGATGGAAGAAGTTGGCAGGGTCGAAGAAGTACCGCGGCGAAGGAGCACGCGGGTGGTCCTGCGCATTCCCATTCTTATCCGGGTGGCCAATGGTTCCACGGAGACCGAGTGGGAGGCGGTGCAGACGGTACTCGTGAGTCTGCACGGTGGCCTGATTCGCACCCACCAACTCTTTCCGGTGGGGACATCCCTCGACATTCGGATGCAGTACCAGGAAAGGTCGGCACAGGCGCGGGTGGCCTGGCGGTCCCTGGAGCCTACCGAGCTAGGGTTTGATCTGGGCTTCGAGATTCTGGATCCGCCCGGCTTCTGGGAATTCGATTTCCCGCCGGACCGCTGGTCAGAGAAGACGCGTCCCCGGCTTGGGAGACACTGAAGGGTACAATCGCCGCTGCAGAATATGACAGCGCGGGAGGGGTGCATGCTGGTACGCGATTA
>Ga0315280_10005578_pt1 | contig 17834 bp, 11 predicted proteins | sample YL17G06_40_MG_FD_203697 | JGI IMG/M metagenome (GOLD analysis project Ga0315280, IMG submission 203697) | Sediment microbial communities from Yellowstone Lake, YNP, Wyoming, USA - YL17G06_40 | ecosystem: Environmental > Aquatic > Freshwater > Lake > Sediment | place: USA: Wyoming | collected... | reverse complement strand
GTTCCGTGCGGAGGAGTTGATTTGCGTGCAGGCGGTACTCGATCTTGTGATCCCCCTCTCGCGGGAGCTCCCAGCCCGGCCCGTCGGTCTGGCCCGCTCCGGCCGCCGCGGAGCGCAACTGCGTTGCCGCGTGGACGTCCTCGCGGAACTGCTCGGCCAGGCGCTCCAGGGTGCGGCGCTCTTGGAGGTGCTTCCGCTCGCCCTGCTGCATCTGGAACAAGGTGTGGAGCAATGCCACGGTGACCGCCAGGAGCGTGGAGCTGACGGCGATGACCACCATGAGCTCGATCAGGCTGTGCCCTCGGCGTAATCTGCGGGGCGGGCCGTTCATCTCATCGCGCCTCCGGCTTGGCAGGGTTGCGATATCTCCAGGCGACCAGCCGCACGGGGGAGGGGGGCGCGTCGGGCCGCTCCCGCCAGCGGACCTCGACGACCATCCGCTTGGCGCCGGGGTCTTGGGCGGGCTGGGAAATCTCCACCGCCAGCTCGCCCCCCGGCAGCCCCTCCCGGGCTTCCTCGCCCAGCCGGACCTCGCGGGCCTTCTCGGCGGTCAACTGCTCGTAAGGCCACTGCCAAAGTCTTTCCAGGACGTTGGCGGCTTCGCGGGCGGCGAGCTCCCGGTGACGGACGGCCAGTTCCCCGGCCGCCATGGCCGCGTAGAACTTGAGCACGACGGCCAGGATCGCCCCCAGCACGATCGCGGCTACCGCCAGTTCCAAGAGGGAAAAACCCTTGCGCTTGAGCATAGCGACCTGCTCACCCGGACATTCGGGACAGCCCACCGATCAGCCGCACCAGCGGCAGGAAATAGCCCGCGAACACGAAAAACACGACCAACCCGAAGCTCACGACGAGGATCGGGAAAAGGACTTGCACCAGCGCTTGGAGGCGGTAGAGAAGGCGGCGGCGGTTGCTGTCGGCCAGTTCGGCCAGGGCCCAGCCGAGGTTGCCCACCCGCTGGGCGGCCTGGAGCACCGCCCGGTCGGCCTCCCCGATCAGGCCGCGGCGGTGGAGACTCCGGGCCCAGTCGGCTCCCGCCTGGACGTCGGCCAGCGCCCCCCGAAGCCGTCTGCGGACCCCTGCCCTGGGATAGCACCGGGCCAAAGTGGCCAGGGCCTCGGGAAGGGCTTGGTTCCGCTGGACCGCCAAGGCCAACGCGTCCAGGACCCTGGCGGTGTCGCGCCTCCGCACCAACCATCCCGTCCCGGGCAGATCGAACTCGATCCAACCCACGTAGCGAAGCGCCGCATATACCAGCAGGGCGAACAAGAGCGGGAGGAGCCAGCCCCAGAGGTACGAGAAGGAAAGCGCCGTGCGGCTTACGGCGATCAGTTGCCTGGTAACCTCCGGAAGCTCGGTGTTGAATTCCTGGAAGATTTTCTGGAACGCCGGGGTGATCTTGATCATCATGAAGATGAGGATTCCGGAGGCGAACAGGACCAGGGCACAGAGATAGCCCAGCCTGCCGGCGATCGCTCCCCAGAGGGCGGCGTCCCTGTCGCGGGCGCGGACGGCGGCGCGGAGGCCGGCCGCCAGCGACCCGCTCTCCTGCCCCACCCGGACCATCGCCAGCGAATCCCCCGAGACCAGCCCCCCGGTCGCCGCCAGGGCTTCGGCCAGCGGCCAGCCGGATTGGAGCAATCGGGCCAGGGTGCGGGCCCGCAGCCCGACCAGCCCCCCGCGCTCCTGGGCAAAGGCCTCGACCGCCGGCACCAGCGGCATCAAGCGCTCGGCCGCCACCGTCAGGGTGCACAGCAGCGCCTCCCGCCCGGCCCGCCAGTTCCGCTCCAGAACCGCCAAGACCACGACCAGCAAGGCAATTACGAAAACAAGGAACAAGAATCCGGCAAGCATTCGCAGCACGCTCTCTGCAACAGTGCCAGGGGGACAGTCCCCGCGTTCAACCTTCGCACCGGGAAGGGGGACAGTCCCATTTTCGCTGCGCGAAAATCGGGACAGTCCCCAGGTTGTCTCTCCAGGTTGTTTCTCGGCCGCTCAGTACGGACCCGCAAGTTTGGAAATCAGTGAAATCAGGGGTATCATCAAGCCAATCACCACCAGCGCCACGAACCCGGCGATGACGACGAAAATCACCGGCAGGGCAATCGCATCCAGCAGGGTCCGCCGGACGCCGATCTCCCCCTCAAACATCTCCGCGGACGCGCGAAACGACTGGTCCAGGGCCAGCGCCCGCTGGCCCCACTCGACCAGCGGCCTGAGCCGCGCCGGGAAGGCCGGCGACCAGGCCAGGGCTTCGGCCAGCGGAGCCCCCGCCTCGATATTCGCGGCAACCTGCCGGCAGGCCTTCCTCAGGCTGTGCTCCTGGAGGGCGTCGGCGGTGAGCCGCAGGGCCTCGGGCAAGGGGACCTGCAACTCGACGAGCAGGCCCATCAGCCGCGAGCATTGGGCCAGCCCGTGGTACTTCCACAACCGACCCAGCACCGGAACCGCGTAGAGCAATCCCTCTCCCCAGGCCGTGTTCGGCCCGACCAGCACCAGGAACAAAACCAGCCCGAAAAAGGCCAGCGTGCCCACGGCGACCACGGTACCCACCGCCGGCGAACAGAGCCAGAGGACTAACCTGGTCAGCTCGGGCAGCGCGGCGTTGAAGTCCCGGAAGGTCTCGGCCATCTGCGGCACGATCAAGACGCTCAGGAGGAAGTAGATCGCGACCATCATAGCCAAGAGCACGGCGGGATACGCCAGGCTCAGCACGACGTGGAGCCGCACCTCCATGCGGCGGCGCTGGGCGGCGATCGTCTCGTCGAGCATTTCTGCAATCCGCCCGCTGCGGGCCCCCGCCAGCAGCAGTCCGCGGAGACGCTTGGGGAAGCGGGCCGCCTCGGCCGTCACGGCTTCTTCCAGGGAAGCGCCGCGGTCGATTCGGTCGGCGATCGCCCGCAGCGCGCGGTCCAGCCGCCGCTGGGCCAGTTCCTCCGCCAACGCCCGCAGCCCCGGCCCCAACGGCAGGCCGGCCTTGACCAGCTCGGCCACCTGGCCCCCCAGCTCGACCGCTTCCCCGGCCGAGAGCCGCTGGCCGGCGGGCACGGAAGCCGGGGCCTCGCGGAGCACCGCCGTGCCGGCCCGCAGCCCCAGCGCCGCCAGCTTCCCCATCGCTTCCTCGGCGCTGGCCGCTTCCACCTCCCCGGAGACCGGCTTGGCGCTTGCATCCACGGCCGTGTAGAGGAACCTTGCCATGAGACCACCGCCTAGGCCAACGTCCGCAGGACGGAGAACCAGGTGCCGAGAACCAAGAGCGCGTAAAGGAACGTCACCGTCCCGCCGATCACCAGCGTGAGGAGGATCGGCAGGAAAATCTGGGCCGCCTGGGCCTGGTACCGGGCCCGCCGGTAATATACCTGCGAAGCGTGGCGAAGCGCCGCGGCGACGGAGCCGTCCCCGCTGCGGGCCACGACCAGCCAGTTCACCAGCGGCGAGAACTCGCGTCCGCCGGCCCGCCGCCGCCCCAGCGGCTCCCCCCGCCGGATCGCCTGGGCCATCTCACCCGCCGCGCGGACCATCCGCGGCTCGCCGACCGACGCCGCCGCCAACTCCAGCGCCTGGTCCAGCGGCACCGAGTGCTCCAAGAGCATCGCCAGCAGGTCGGCCAGGGTGGCCGTGCGGAAGGTGCGGAGCATCCGCCCGGTCCAGGGGAGCCAACCGAGGAAAACGTCGACGCGGCGCGATTCCATAAGCGACGCCCGCCCCGAGCGGAACCACCACAGCCCCGCCAGGAGCAGGACGACGGCGGGAACGGCCGTCCCCCACACCGCCGCGCTATCGCGCCAGCCGACCAGGCACGGGAGCAACCCGCCGGCGATGCGCAGCAGGCCGCTTGATGCACCCACCGCGACGGCCTGGCGCCAGCCGCCAATTCCCGCAGGAAGGCCTTGGGCGGTCCCGACGTCCGCCCCCCGCTCCTGGGCCTCGGTGACGATCTCCAGAAAGACCGGAGCCATCACCACGGTGAACACGACGAACAGCGTCCAGGCCACCAGGAAGACGATCAAGGGATAGAGGAAGCCGCGGGCGACCATGCGGCGGGTCTCGGCAAGCCGCCGCGCCGCGCCGGTCACCGCCTCCAAGGCCCCCGCCAGCCGCCCGGACCTCAGCCCCGCATCCACCATCGCCCGGTAGACTGGGGGGAAAACCGCGGGGTGCTGCGCCAAGACCTGCGGGAGCGGCTCGCCGCGCTGGAGCCGGTCGGCCAGAAGCGCAGCGACTTTCCCGGCACGGCCGGGCATCTCCGCTGCCAAGTGCCGGAGCCCTTGTTCCAGCGGCACCCCGACCTGCACCAACGCCGCGATCTCCTCGTTCAGCGCGATCAGTTGGTCGAGCGTGACCGGCGGAATACTCGGCGAACCCGCTACTGCCACAGGTGACTCCCGCCGCCGCGTGCCATCGAGAAAATGAGAATGATGGCAGAGAAACTCCCTATTGAATAGCGGATTCGCGTTCTTTCCGCAACCCCCCCTACAGATGGTTTGCGGAACATTTCCTCTCAGAGCGTGTGTGACCATGCCTAGCGGCAGGAACGAATACGGAATACGGAATGAGGAATACGGAAGTCAGAATGTTCAGCCATTTTCATTCCGCATTCCGTATTCGCTATTCCGTATTCCTTTACCTCGACAGGTTTCCCGACGCATCCAGCGGCAGCTCGCGGAGCCCGGTGAGGATCTCCAGGTCGTCCCGCCGGCGGGCCTCTTCGAGATACGCCGCGGAACACTCCAGCTCGGCCAACTCCAGCGTGTTCTTGATCCACAGCAGTCGGGCGTCGGGGGGATCGACCAGCCCGATCGTGCTCAAGGCCACGTCCAGGATCTCGCGGTCGGTTTCGTAGTCCAGGGGCAGCATTGCCGCGGGGAGGTGGCCGGCGGTGATGGCGTTGAGCCGGGTGGCGTGGAAATCGGTCTGGTGGAGCAACTCCGACTTGCAGAACTCGGCCAGCCCCAGCCCCACCGCGTTGCCGTGCGTCGCCGCGGTCAGCCCGCGGAGCACGATGTTCTTCACCTTGGGCAACTCCCCCTCGACCGCCTTGTGGTCGTCGAACTTCCGACCCACGACGTTCGTGTCCAGGCCCGTGCCGCTGATCTCCTTGCCGATCTCGTCGATCAGCAGGACGTCCACCTGGTTGAAAGGGAGCTTCGCCATCCATTGCCGGGCGAGCACCAGCAGCTCCTTCTCGCGGCGCTCGAAATCGGCCGGGGGGACGGCCTCCACCAGCGCCGTCTGGTCGAGGGCGTTCTCGACGATCGCCACCCCTGCCAGGATGCGGCACTTGGCCAGCACCTCGCCGGCCACGCTGCGGATGATTTGGGCGAAGGAGTAGTCCTGGATCGCCCGGTGATAGACCAGCGCCCCCTGGTGCTTGCCCAAGCCGATCAGGAGCATTTTCATCAAGCCGCTCTCGATCGGGCCGACGAACCGGGTGTGGGGCTTGACCCGGTTGCAGACCACGACGTGGTTGGCCTCGAAGGCGCGGCGGTCGAAGTGGACCGGAAAACCTTCCGCGGTGCGGCAGACGACGACCGTCTCCATCGAGGAGCGGATCGGGCATCCCATGGCGGGCTCGGTCACGCCGTACCGCTCGAGCACCGCCCGCTGCCCCTCCGACGTTCCCCCTCCGTGGCTCCCCATCGCCGGGACGATAAAGGGGTGTGCTCCGAGGCCGTTGAAGTGCTCGACGATCGCCCGCAGGATGCCCGCAATCCCCGCAATCCCTCGACTGCCGGCGGCGATGGCGACCGATTGCCCGGGCTTGACTTGCCGGGCCATGTCGAGCCGCTCCAATTGACGGCGGACCTCGCCGGCGACATCGGCCACGCGGGGGAAGGAAAACTTCTGCCGGACGCGAAAAACCTGCGGATAGGCGGTCATGGCGGGACCTTAGGTGGCAAACGCACTATTCTATCGCGACCGAACAGGCTCGGCATGGGTCGGTCGGCCGCTCGCCTCGTGCCGGCTGATGGCTGAGAGCCGATCACCCTTCTCAAACACGCTCGTGGAATCTCATCCCGGACTTATGGCGGAGGCGTATATGCAAGAGAGTGGGGGTACAGGATCGATATGGAGTGGATTGGGCGAACGGGCTAGAATGTGCCACCCCAAAAAGCCCAGTGGAGGTACTTTATGGCCACCCGATCAGAGCGTCCCGATCCTTTAAGCCCCCGCCACCAATCGCGTGAAGAGCCGCGCCCCGCACTTACTCCCCACCAACCGCTGACGCCCTACCAGCCGTTGACGCCCCACCAGCCCCCGGTGGCCCACCAGCCGCCCGCGGCCCATCAACCGCTCTCTCCGCATCAGAAGCCCCGCCCTAAGGATTACGAGGCTTCGCTCGAGGATACGCTTGAGGATACGCTGCCCCGCGCGGTTTCTCGCGGCGGGGAGCTTGACGAGTTGGAGGGAGGCGAGGGAAAAGCTTCCCGCAGAACCCGCCGTCCATGGGGGGGCGGCCTCCCGTGGCGAAGAATCCACCTGCGGCCGCGGTGGGTGATTGCAGCAGCGGCCGGCGGGCTGCTCGTCCTTTGGCTCCTGCCGACGATCATTGCCTGTACCCCCCTGTTTACCTGGATTGTCAACCGCGCGGCGGCAGACCTCAACGGAACGGTCAGCGTGCGGTCGGCCTCGCTGGGCTGGTTCTCGCCGATTACGCTCGGCGGCGTGGCGGTCCGCGACCGCGAGGATCGCCCCTTGGCGGAGATCCCCAAGGTCCGCGGGGATCGCTCCCTGCTGTCGATCCTCATGGACAGCTCCCGGCTGGGCCGCTTCCGCCTGGAGCAGCCCAAGTTTACCTTGGTGCTCCGCGACGACGGCAGCAACCTGGAAGATGCACTGGCGGAGTACCTGAACTCAGAGAAGCCGAAGCAAAAGGTCGACGTGTCCGTGGAGATCGTCGACGGCAGCGTCACCGTCGAAGAGGTCCGCGGCAAGCGAAGCTGGCAGGTCGAGAAGTTCCAGCTTGCCGCGAGGTCCCCCATCAGCCGTTCCAAACCCTTCGAGTTGGAAACCTCGGGAGCAGTCCCCGACGGGCAGCGGAAAGGCCAATTCAAGGTCGGCCTGAAAATCCAGCAGCAGCGCCGCGCCGCGGGCAAACCGGGCGAAGAGGCCGGTGAAGAAGGGGAGCAGCTCGGCCCCGACGAGGTAAGCCTGGCGCTGGACGCTATGCCCCTGGCGATGTTCGAGACGCTCCTGCGGCGGGTGGTTCCGGGGGCGAGGATCGCCGGCCGCGTCGCCTCGGCGATTCAAGGCCGCTGGGACAGCCACCAGGCCGACGGGGCCATCGTGCTTGCGGGGACGCTTCGCGGGGACGCACTGGCCTGGAGCTGCCCGGCGCTGGGCCGCGACACCCCGTCGCTGGAGCGACTGGAAATCAAGGGGCAGGCGGCCTGGCAGGGCGGCCGCCTGCGGCTCGACCGGTGCACGGTGGAAGCCGACGTGGGCGACCTCTCCGTGGCTGGGGTGTTGGACCTGAACGAGTCCGCGGCCGGCGATCGGCTGGCCGCGATCCTCCATCAGAGCATGGAGGTCAAGGGCCAGCTCGATCTGGCCCGGCTGGCCGCGGCCCTCCCCCACACGCTGCGGATCCGCCAGGGAACGCAGGTCACCGCGGGAAAACTCCAGTTGGCCGTGAGCAGCCGCCGCAGGCCCGAGGGAATGGCCTGGGAAGGGCAAATCCAGACCAGCAACCTCATGGCAAAGCAAGCGGGGCAGTCGCTCGTCTGGCGGGAGCCGGTGACGATCGCGCTTGCGGCCCGCGAGACCCCGCAGGGCCCCGTCGTCGACCGGCTCAACTGCCGCTCCGACTTCCTTACCGTCTACGCCGCGGGAACGCGCGACAAGTTCACCGCCACGGCCAATTTCGACCTCAGCCAACTCGCGCGGCAATCGGGGGGATTCCTCGACCTGGGCGGGATGCAACTGGGCGGCCGCGGATCGTGCAACCTCACCTGGACCCGATCCGATCAGCAGACCTTCGCCGCCAAGCTCGCCTTCCAGGCCGACCAGTTCAAGCTGGCCTTCCCCGGGCGGCTCACCTGGTCCGAGGAGCACGTCTCTGCCGACCTGTCGGCCACCGGCTGGACCGACTTCCGCTCCGGCCGCCTCGACACCGCGCTGGTGACGGTCGAGGCCGGCACGGTCAACACCGGCCTGGACACCTTCAAGGTCCGCCTGATGCAGCCGGTCGCCGACCTCCAGCGCGGCCGTCCGCTGGTGCTCGAAGTCCAGTCGCGGGGCCAACTCGCCCGCTGGCAGCCGAGGATCAGCCCGTGGATCGACCTGAGCGCCTGGAAGCTGGGGGGCGGATACGAGCTATTGAGCGAGGTCTCTGCCTCCCGCAACGCGATCGGGCTCCGCCGCACGCAGCTCTCGGTGACCGACCTGGTCGCCTCCAGCCCGCAGTTGAACCTCCGCGAGCCGCAGGTCCAGCTCACGGTGGCGGGCCAATGGAACGCGCCGGGCCGGCGTCTTGAGCTGGAATCGGCGCAGCTTACGAGCGCCGGCCTGGTCGCCCAGGCCGATCGCTTCCTCCTGGCGATGCCCGCTCGCGGCGCGGTCGAGCTGGACGGGACGGTGCAGGGCGAGGTTGCCCTGGATCGCTTGCAGCAGTGGACGAGCGTCGGGCCCCCCGACCCCGCCCGATGGCAGCTCCAGGGAAGGCTCTCCGGCATCACCTCCTTCCAGCGGAGCGGCGGGATCATCGCCGCGCAGTTCGACGCGGTGGTCGTCGACTTGCTGGCCGCCAACGCCTCCGGGCAGCGCTACCACGAGGGGGAAATCCGCCTGGCCGGCCGCGCCAGCTACAACGACTTGAACCGCTGGCTGCAAATCGAGCGGCTCTCGCTCTGCTGCGGCACGATCCGCTCCACGGCCAACGGCAAAGTCGCCAAGGTCAACGGCCAGACCGAGCTCGATCTGAACGGCACGATCGATTATGACCTCGACCGGGTGTCGGAGCTGCTGCGGACGCGCTACGGCAACGCGATCGCCGTCAGCGGCCGCGGCTCCGCTCCCGTCTCGTACCGCGGACCGTTGGGCTCCGACCGCGCGGTCGCCGCCGCCAGCCTGAACTGGGAGCGGGCCAGCCTCTACGGGTTCCAGTTCGGCTCCGGCGAGCTCCGCGCGCAGTTCTCCCGCGGCATCGTGGACATCCAACCGCTGAGCCTCGAGGTGAACGAAGGGCGGCTGAAGCTGGCGCCCCACGTGCGGATCAGCCCGGAGCCGAAGCTCCTGGCCCTCGAGCCCGGCAAGGTGGTCGAACAGGTGCGGATCACGCCGGCCACCTGCGCCGCGCTGTTGCAGTACCTGGCGCCGCTAGTGGCCGGGGTGACGCAGGCCGAGGGGCGGTTTTCCATCGACGTGGACGATTGCCGCGTGCCGCTGGGCGGTCCGGCCGACGGGGAAATCGCCGGCAAGCTCACGATCCACTCGATCCAGGTCGGCCCGGGGCCCTTGATCCAGCAGTTGGCCCAGCTCCTCGGTCGCCCGATGACCGCCCGGCTGGCCCGGGAATTAGTCGTGCCGTTCCGCATGACGGGGAGGCGGGTGTACCATGAGCAGATGGAACTGGTGTTCTCCGACGCCACGGTGCGGACGAAGGGCTCGGTGGGACTGGACCAGACCTTGTCCCTGTTGGTCGAGATACCGGTCCCGCCGCAGGGGCAAGGCAACCCGGCCATTGCTTCGGCCCTGCGGAACCAGGTGATCCAGTTGCCCGTGGTCGGCACGTTGAGCCGGCCGACGATCGATCTGAGAGCCCTGGGGCAGGTGAACCTACAGTCTTTCCAGAACACCGCCCGCAACGTGATCGAGGACCAACTCAACCGGCAACTCAATCGTTTGATGGCTCCGCCGCCGCAGCCGTCCCAGCCGCCCCAGCGGTAGCCGGCGGCCGAAGCCCGAGGTCGCGATGAAACTCATCCTGTTGGGCACGGCCGGCTACCATCCCAACGAGCAGCGGGAGACCGCTTGCCTGCTGCTTCCCCAGTGCGGCGTGATTCTCGACGCCGGGACGGGGATGTACCGCGCCGGGCGCTACCTCGAGACCTCGCGGCTCGACGTTTTCCTCACCCACGCCCACCTCGACCACGTCGTCGGCCTGACCTACCTGTTCAACGTGGTGCGGGCCCATCCGTTGGACCAAATCGACGTCCACGGCGAGGAGGAGAAGCTGCGGGCCGTGGAGGAACACCTCTTGGCCGAGGCGATCTTTCCCGCCCGGCCGCCCTGCCGCTTCGTGCCCCTCACACAAGAGGTCCTCTTGCCGGCAGGTGGCCGGCTGAGCTACTTCCCCGTGCCGCACCAGGGCGGCTCGATCGGCTACCGCCTCGACTGGCCCGGCCACTCCCTGGCCTACGTGACCGACACCACCGCCGACCCGGACGCGGACTACGTCGAGGCCATCCGCGGCGTGGACCTGCTCGTGCACGAGTGCTACTTCCCCGACTGGCGGGCGGATTGGGCGCGGCAGACGGGGCATAGCCATACCACGCCCGTGGCCGCGGTCGCCCGCAAGGCCGAGGCCGGCCGGTTGGTGCTGGTCCACGTCGATCCGGCGGCCCCCGAAGCGGATCCCATCGGCCTGGACGTTGCCCGGGCAATCTTCCCCAACACGATCCTGGGTGAAGACCTGGTGGAGATTGATTTTTGAGGTGATGGGAGTGGTATGCCGGTTACCAGTACCTGGACATCGACCGCACTCAGACAAATGGATTGGTGGGTGGCGTCAGGGTCTGGTTCTGAACCCTCGGGGGTCGCCTCGGCACAGCCTCGGTGAGCGGTTTCCTGGGAGAACGAGCCCTCGGATCGCGCCTTGTCTATCGCACCATACAGGGGGGGGCACCAGTCCTCGCGAGACGAATTTTTCGCATCCGGGGTTCTGCGTCACGTTGGTTGTATGGTATATGATGGTTGGTTTGGTTTTGGCATTTTGGGGGGGACTGGACAAAGGGAGCTGCCGGTGCCCTTGGGCACCGCGCGGGGGAGCTTTTTCCTTGTCCTGTCGGGACACACGTCAACCGGCCTCGCGCTGCTCCGCTCGTCCCGTGGTAGCAGCGATGCTTGGAGATGACGGCGATGAAGCTCTCACAAAGTGTAACGTACGCGATCCACGCGGTGCTGCGTCTGGCGGAGAACCACGAGGGCTCTCCGGTCTCCTGCGGCCGGCTGGCCGAACAGGGGAAGATGCCGGAGCGATTCCTCCTGCAAATCCTCCGCGATCTGGCGAAGCAAGGACTCCTCACGTCGACCCGGGGCGGCGGCGGCGGCTTCACCCTAGGACGCCGGCCCGACGAGATCTCGCTGTTGGACGTCATTGAAGCCGTCGACGGTCCCTTGAACCCGGGTCTGGCGCTCCGCGGCCGCTTTCCCGCGGAAGTTGGCGAACGCCTCTACCGCGCCCTGGAAGGCGTCACCGAGACCACCCGCCAACAGCTTCGCGCGGTGAAGCTCACCGACCTCATGCTCCACTCCAAGGAGAAATCGGCCGCGGCGCGGGACAAAGCGGCGGCCTCGGACCGATAGGAACACCGCCAGCGCCGTGCGAGCGCCTGGCTGACCGCTGACGGCTGAGAGCTGCTGGCCCTTTTCAGACAGGCTCTTGGCCGCGCCGGCGGCTTTTGTCCGCCAACCCGCGCCCCCAAGAGTTTCCTCAGGCGCAGCCCACGTTCTGGTGGTGGCACAGGCTGCTGAGGACGCCGGCAAAATCGGGTAAAATACTTACCCTGGGGAGGACCCCGGGCTATCCTTGAGCTGAAACCCTCAAGACCCGCGATCCCCCGGCGAAATAGTCGTAGAGCCTGCGGGCGAGGGAGGTGGGTTATGTGGTACGTCTTTATGATTTGCGCCGTTTTCGGCGGAACGATCCTGGTCTGCCAGACGCTTCTGACCGTGCTCGGGTTCATGGGGGATTCGGCCGATACGGATGTGGCCCACGACGTCGGCTCCGACGCCGGACCCGACGTGGGCGGTGACTTGGCGGGCGATGCCGGCGGCGAGATCCACGGCGATTTTCACGGCGATACGTCCCCCGACGTCGTCGCCGCGGCCCACGCCGTACACGACACCCACGTCGAGCACGGTCACGGGACGGTCTGGCTGTTCAAGATGCTGTCGTTCCGGACCATCGTGGCGGCCTTGGCATTCTTCGGCATTGCCGGGCTGGCGGGCCTTTCCGCCGAGCTGTCGCCGCTGGTGGTCCTGGTGCTGGCCGCGGCGGCCGGACTGGCCGCCATGTACGGCGTCTTCTGGCTCATGCAGACCCTCTACCAACTCCACTCGGAAGGGACCGTGCGGATCGAGCGGGCGGTGGGCCTCCTGGGCAGCGTCTACCTGAGAATCCCCGCCGAGCGATCCGGCTCGGGGAAAGTCACGCTTAACCTGCAAAACCGGACCATGGAGTACGCCGCCATGACCACCGGCTCGGAACTCCCCACGGGCTCGCGCGTGGTCGTGACGGGTGTGATCGGTCCGGGCATCCTGGACGTTGTGGCCGCCCCGGAAGCGGATTCCGCGCTGCCGGAAACAGAAAGGAACTCTTATGCCTAGTCTCATTCTCTTTGCCGCCCAGGCCCCGCAGACCGGTGGTGCTGCGATCTATGTGGTGATCGGCGTGGCCTTGCTGGCCGTGTTCGCGCTCGGAATCTTGATGCTCTTGATGCGCTTTTACAAGCGGTGCCCGCCCAACCGCATCCTGGTGGTCTACGGCAAGAAGAGGCCGGGCGAGACCGCCCAGTGCATCCATAGCGGCGCCCATTTCGTGAAGCCGCTGTTGGAGGACTACGACTGGCTCTATCTGGAGCCGATGCAGATCGAGATCCCGCTCCGCGGGGCCCTCTCGGCGGAGAACATCCGTGTCAACGTCCCCAGCGTGTTCACCGTGGCTATCGGCATCACCCCGGAACTGATGCAGAACGCGGCCATCCGCTTGCAGGGGTTGAGCACCAAGGAGATCCAGAAGCAGGCGGAAGACATCATCTTCGGTCAGCTCCGCCAGGTAATCGCCTCGATGCTCATCGAGGACATCAACCGCGACCGCGACAAGTTCCTGGAGAACATCCAGAAGTCGCTGGAGCCGGAGCTGAAGAAGATCGGCCTGGTGCTGATCAACGTCAACATCACCGACATCACCGACGAGTCGGGGTACATCGAGGCGATCGGCCGCAAAGCGGCCACCCAGGCCATCCAGAAGGCCCGCGGCGACGTGGCCGAGAACGAGAAGATGGGGGCGGTCAAGGTCGCCCAGGCCGAGCGCGAGCAGGCGATCGAGGTCGCCAACGCCAACAAGCTCCGCGAGATCGGCACCCGCGAAGCCCTCCGCGAGCAGGCGGTCCGCGTCGCCGAGCTCGACAAGGAGCAGAAAATCGGCGAGCAGCGGGCGGGCTTCGAGCGCGAGGCCCAGGTCAAGGACGCGGAGCGCGAGATGCGCGTCCGGCTGGCCAACGCCAACGCCCAGGCCGTGCTCGGCGAGAACGTGGCCCAGGCGGAGATCGCCGCCTCGCAGGCCACCTTGTCGGTGAAGAAGGCCGACGCCTACCAGTTGGCCGAGACCCGCAAGCGGGAGGCCGAGGCCGCCGTGCTCCAGGCCCAGCACCTCGCCATGGCCAAGGCCGCCGAAGCCGAGGCCCAGGAGATCGAGGCCAAGCGCCGCGCCGAGCTGGAGGCCCCCGCCAAGGCCGAAAAGGCCAAGATCGTGGTGGAGGCGGAAGCCGAGGCCGACAAGCGCCGGCTGGAAGCCCAGGGCGAGGCCTCCGCGATCTTCGCCAAGCTCGAGGCCGAGGCCCGCGGCCAGTACGAGATCCTCGCCAAGAAGGGGGAGGGCCTCAAGGAGATCATCAACGCCTGCGGCGGGGCCCAGGAGGCCTTCCAGTTGATGATGTTGGAGCACTTCGACAACCTCGTGGAAGCCTCGGCCAAGGCGATCTCGAACATCAAGTTCGACAAGGTCGTCGTCTGGGAAGGCAACGGGCAAAGCGGCACCAGCGCCACGGCCAACTGGCTGCAAAACATGGCCCGCACGCTGCCCCCGATGCTCCAAGTGATGCGGGACATCGGCGGGATCGAGATCCCCGAGACCCTGGCGAAGTTCACTGCCGCCGGCAAGAAAGAACCATCGCCCAGCGATGGAACGCCAGCCGCGTAGGAATCCGACACGCTTCACTCCAGCCCGAACGCCCCAGCCACGGGGACCCGGGCACCGCCCGCCTGGCCGAGCCGCGTCTTGGGGAGGAAGCGGGGCTCGATCGACATCGCGAAGCCCCAACTGTCGCGGCTGGCGTCGACGTTCACCCCGGCACTGACCAGGAACGACTCGCCGACCCGCGTCACCGCGAAATGCTCGCCGATGTTCCCCTGGCCGCTTAAGTCGACGGTCGCCCCGAAGGCGGAGACCCACTTCGGGCTCATGCGGTACGTGTAGCTGGTGGCCAGCACGGTGTTGTGGATCGGCCCGCTCAGCAGCCGCACGCCCACGTACAGCCCGCCCTTGGGCGGCCGATCGAGGAAGGCCCCGATGTTGACGATATGCTGGCCCTCGTCGAAGAAGTCGAAGATCCCCGAAGACAAGAGGGCCAGCCGGTCGCCCACCTGCCAGCGGGCGTCGTAGTCCAGCAGGCCCAGCACTTCGCCGAAATTGTCCCGGTCGGCGTTGGGAAAGAGCGACATGTTCACGTCGAGCGTGATCCAGTCGACGATCCGCTGGTGCCCCGGCGTGCCGCGCTTGGTCTGCCAGCGGTTGTGCATTCCCAGCCGGAACACCGCCAGGTCGTCGACCACTTCCATGCTCGGCGAGGCGACCCAGTCGGCCAGGCCGCTCCGCACGGCGTAGAACCGCTCGTCGAACCGCCGCGGGATCGCGGGGTTGGGCCAGGGAATGACGGCCGACCCGGGAAACGTGTTGGGCACCATCCGCCGGCGGAAGGCCTCGATCGCGTCGTCGTCCAGCGGATCGTAAAGCGGCAGCCGGTCCAGGTCCTGGCTGGCGTCGGTGAAGGAGAACTCGGCGTCGAAGACCACCTTGTGCGCCAGCCCGTGTACGTTCCAGAACATGCTCTCGACGTTGGGATTTGCGGCCCACATCGGGATGCTGGCGCGGATGCCGGCCTGGCCGTAGACCCGCGGGAGGTCCTCGCCGTCGCGGACTTCCGTCCAATAAGCCGCCTCGCCGAGCAGGTACGGCACCACTTTGACCGGCCCGAGCTGGAACGGCCAGTCGATCTCCTGCCGCGTGAAAAACCGCCCGCTCTGCGTGTCCAGCGGTGCGCCCGCTGGCGAGACTTCCCAAGGGAGAAAGCGGGTCTTGCGGGCCGGGTCCTGGGCCAGCGCGGGCAGGCTGGCCGCGTGGAACTGGGCGTAGGCCGCCCCGGAATGCTCGTACCAGGTGAAGACGTCCTCCCCCAGCGATTGCCCCAGCCAGAAGTGATCGGCCCGGGGCAGCCAGTCGGTCTGCGCGAAGAAGTCGTTCACCCGCGCGGCCGCCAGGAAGCTCAGCGAGGTGTTGTCGCGGACCCGCTTCAGCTCCAGGGCCGTGTCCTGGTCCTTCATCTCGTCCCATTCGCGCTCGAAATACTCTTCGAGGAAGTTGCGGTCGCTGATCCAGCCTATCTCGGCCGACAATTGCCAGCCCCCGTCCAACACCTGGCGGTGCTGGCCGAACAGCCGGTAGCGGTATGACCGTTCCGGGGGGACGAGGCGGCGGTCCAGCCCGAGGTTGTCCTCGCCGTGGTCGGGGATGCCCCAGTAGTCGACGAGGCCGGCCGGGCCCGGCGCCCCCGGGGAGCCCGGGAGCCGATAGGAAAACGTGGTTCCGTGGCCAAAGCCGCGGTCGCTCATGTAGTCGAGGCTCAGCCCCCAGTCGGTCCCCGGCGGGCGCTGGCGGATGCCGAGAATCTGGTACACGTTCCAATCGGTCAGCACTTGCGCGCCGAAGACGCGGTCGTTGCGGAAACGGGCGCGGCGGAGGTAAAGGCTCGGTTCCGTCAGGTCGGTGGCCAAAAACGGCCAGTAGAAGACGGGGATTTCCTCCAGGTAAAGGAGGTTGTTCTCAGCGGTGAGCATCAGCTCGTGATCGACGACGGGTTGGCCCGTCTGGGGGTCAAGGACCGGAGCGCCGGTCAACGCATCCACCCGCGACTCCTGGATATCATCGAGCGTCATCCTCCCCGATTCCAGCCGGTAGCGGGGAAAGCCGAGGCGGCTGGAGGTGACGAAGGCGTTTTGGGCCAGGAAGCGGTCGCGGCCGAGCTGCTGGAGCACCTCGGCCCGCAGCCGCAGCAAGCCCTCGTAACGGGGGACGGGGGTCAGGACTTCGGCGTTGAGCACGGTGCCGGTGCGGTAGGTGACGTCGTAGTACATCCGGTCGGCATAAATCGCCCGCTCCCCTTGGCGGAAGACGATGTTCCCCTCCATGTAGATTTCCAGGGGGATCGTCTCGTCCTGGAGCTGGCCCCCTTTCAGATCGAGCTGCTCCAGTCCGCTGGTCCAGATCACGACCCGGTCGGCGGAGATGTCGAGGATGCCCAGCCGCGGCGAGGCCAAGACCTGGCCCGGGCGGGCCTTCTCCGGCAGCTCGATCCCCTCGATGAGGATGTTCACCCCGGACTCGATCACGGCGATCCACTGGTTGCGATCGGGATCGCGCCTCCAGTCGGCGATGGCCGGGACGCCGCTGCGGGCGAACGCGCGGATGCGGCGGGTCCCCGGCGGCAGCGCGTCGGGGAGCGACGCGCCGGGCTGGGCCTCGGCGAACTGCGCCGGCCGCACCGTCCCGCCCGCCGGCCGCGTGAACTCGGCCAGCCCCCGCCGGCAGATCTCCGGCGGCGGCGTGGGGGGCTCGAAGGTCGCGGCCACCTGGACCTCGACCGAGAGCGCGGTCCGGAAACGCCCTAACCACGTCCGGTCGGCCAGGCGGACCTCGCCCCCGCCGCGAAACAGCCTGACGTCGATCTCCCCCTCGAAGTACGCGATAACCGTACTGGGGCGGCGCTCCGCCGGGCCGGCGCGGTCGATCCACACGACGCCTTCCCGCCCGCCGGCCGAATCCCGCCCCTGCCGCAGCCGGCAATCCCCCCGCAAAAGCCAGACCTCGTAGCTTCCCTGGGTCCAGCGGGCGCCTTGCTCCGCTTGGATCAGGACCGGCTGGTTGACGTCGCCCGCAGGCAGGTCAACCTCGGCGAGGTACGGCGCCGCCTGGACGTCCGATTGGGGCGCGGCGATGCTCGATCGGGCCGCCCAGAGGCCGACTACAGTGATCACCCCAAGCAGCCGGCAACCGCGGAGGAAGGCAGCGGGGCGCGGGGCGGGGACGGCCGCGCGGAACGGTCGCCGTTTCCGCCGGATGCTCTGCGGTCGGGTCAAGCGGGATTGTGTCAGCAGACCGGCATCCTTGCTCGCCGGGGCTGCCCAGGTCTCGGGCGGCCGCGGGTCGAATCGCCACGAGAAGGGTCAAAAACGCTTACCAGCCAAGGGGATCCGTCCCCAAGGGGCGAGATTATAGGGACCGCGGCCGGTTGGATCAAGGCGGGTTGGCGAACCGGGGCAAGGACCTAACTATCTGTTTCCACAGCACTTGCGACGACGGACCGCGGCGACGATCCCCTCCAGCCCCGCGGCCGCCGCCAGGGCCACCGCCGGCACGAGCGGGGCCCGCATCCGCATGTCGGTCCAATACACCGTGTGGACAGCCGCGAAAGTCCCCGCCAGAAGGATCGCCCAGAGCCAAAGAAACCCCCTCTCCCCCTGGGAGAGGGCAAGATGTCCCCTCTCCCTCTGGGAGAGGGTTAGGGTGAGGGGCGTTGCCACAAGACCCGGCCCCTCTCCCGACGCGCGCCGGCCTC
>Ga0315280_10005577_pt1 | contig 17838 bp, 12 predicted proteins | sample YL17G06_40_MG_FD_203697 | JGI IMG/M metagenome (GOLD analysis project Ga0315280, IMG submission 203697) | Sediment microbial communities from Yellowstone Lake, YNP, Wyoming, USA - YL17G06_40 | ecosystem: Environmental > Aquatic > Freshwater > Lake > Sediment | place: USA: Wyoming | collected... | reverse complement strand
CCCGCCGGCTCTACCCTTTCTTCACACCCTTGATGACGTGATGCTGGTGGGGCTGTTTCGTGTCGGCGATCAGGAATCCATCCTCGCCTGGTACCCACAGCTCGGACAGACGGTACTGATCTCCCAGCTTGTCGAAGACGACCTCCGCGTCGGTAATCGGCTTCGCGCGCTGCGCGAGGCGGGTGATGGTCGGCACGAACTCCGCCGGACCCTTTACCGGCGTCAGGCTGATGACCGTCGGGTCGGTGATGGTGATCTCGTACTTGCCGGGCGCCATCACCTTGTTGTTGGCCGTGAACTGGAAAGGAATGTTCACGATCGACACGTCCTGGGCGTAGACGGCTCCGCTGCCAACGGTGCCCATCAAGACGATGGCGGCGACGATCAAGAGGACTCCACGCTTCATAGGCTGACCTCCATGCTGAGCGTTTCTCGCTTCGCGGCGCGCGCCGTGTGGCTGCGACATGTTTCACACGCGCAACGGCGGCGGGGCGCCGCGTCAGGTTGAATGATTCCGCCCAACGGCTGAGACGCAATGGATGAGCCACTGCCAGCGGAAGTCGGGGGAAGCAGAAAACGGCCGGTTTCTCGAGACCCGGCGTGCGGCACTGTCGGCGGGGCGCCACGAATGAATGCTCGCGCTACAGATCCGCCCAAGGTGTCCTTGCCCCGCCGCCGGCGGTTTTCGGCCTCGCCACGGTCGCTCGCCCGCGCCAGACATCTTCCAAGGCCGGAATGGTGAAACTCGAACTGTACTCAAAGCTGCGCAGCGAAGAGCAGCGCGCCCGTGGTACGATCTCGCCGCTTCGATGCGGACTTTCGCTGCACTCTGCCGCTCGTTGCGCATTCATTTCTGGCCTGTCCGAAACGGAGGGGTGGTTCCGATGAGAAACAACAACAGGCTGGCTCGCGCCGTTGTCGTGCTGGTGGCGCTCGTGCTCGCGGGTTCCTGGCTGGCGACGCGTGCGCTGCACGCACAGGGCCAGGTGACGTCGCCCGACAAGTTCTTCGGCTTTCAGATGGGCGCCGACAGGAAGATCGCGCGCTGGGACAAGATCGTCGAGTACTACACACTGCTCGAGAAGCAGAGCCCGAAGCTCAAGGTCATCGACATGGGTCCCTCGACCGAGGGGAACCCATTCCTGCTCGTCATCATCTCTTCGCCCGCCAACCTCGGACAGCTCGACCGCCTTCGCCAGGTGAACGCCCGAATCAGCGACCCGCGCGGCGCCGGCGAAGCGGAGATCAGGAAGCTGGTCGGCGAAGGCAAGGCGGTCATCTGCCAGTCGATGAGCCTGCACGCCACCGAGATCGGCGGCACGCAGATGGCGCAGGAGCTCGCCTTCGATCTCCTCACGCGCACCGACGAGGAGACGCAGCGCATCCTCGACAACGTCGTCTTCCTGATGGTGCCGTCGTTCAATCCCGACGGCCAGATCATGGTGACCGACTGGTACAACAAGACGCTCGGCACCGAGTACGAAGGATCCGGTCCGCCGTGGCTCTATCACAAGTACGCGGGACACGACGACAACCGCGACGCGTTCCAGACGAACCTGGTCGAATCGCAGTACATGGCGCAGATCATGTTCAAGGACTGGAGCGTGCCCCAGGCGTACGTCGATCACCACCACATGGGGACGTACAGCGCGCGCATCTACGTGCCGCCCTACGCGGATCCGGTCCGGCCGAACGCCGACCCGCTGATTTGGCGCGAGCACAGCTGGTACGGCGCGCACATCGCCTACAAGGAGGAGGAAGCCGGCCTGTCGGGCGTGCTGAACATGGCGCAGTACTCGGGCTGGGGGCACTTCGGCTTCCACTGGATCACGCCGTTCCACAACATCGCGGGGATGCTCACCGAATCGGCGAGCGCGCGGCTGGCGACGCCCGTCTACATTCAGCCGGATCAACTGCAGGGCGGCGCGCGCAATCTGCCCGTCTATGCCGAGCAGACCACGTTCCCCGATCCCTGGCCCGGCGGCTGGTGGCGCCTGCGCGACATCGTCGAGCGGCAGAAGGTGTCGGCGTGGGCGGTGCTCGACATCGCGGCGCGGAACAAGGAAACGGTGCTCTGGGATGCGTACCTCAAGGCGCAGCGCCAGACCGAGCGCGGGGCGCATTCGAAGACGCCCGCCTACGTGATTCCTGCCGCGCAGCACGATCCGCTCACCGCGATCAAGCTGGTGAACAAGCTGCTCGTCCAGGGCGTTGAGATCAGGCAGGCGACGAGAGGATTCACCAACGCGGCTGGTGTGACCTACGGGCCCGGCTCGTTCGTCGTCTCCGCCGAGCAGCCCAAGATGGGCCTCATCCGCTACCTGCTCGGCCGCACGTTCTACCCGGACAACAGTTACACGCGCGACAAGGACGGCAGCCCGATTCGGCCGTACGACATGGCCACCGACACGATGTACGAGTTCATGGGCGTGCGCGTGGATCCGCAGGACGAAGCCGCGAAAACGGACCTGGCGAAGCTGACCTCGGCGGTGCCGGCGATCGGCAAGGTGGGCGCGAAGACGGCGTTCGGCTACTCGTTCGACGGCCGCCTGAACGACAGCTTCAAGGCGCTGAACCTGCTGTTCGACAAGGGCGTCGCCGTGCGCCGAATCGATGCGGCGGGCGATCTGCGCCCCGGCGATTTCGTCGTCGCGGCCGGGCCGGAGGCGGTGCTTGCGGAGGTCGCGAAGCAGACGGGCGTCGATTTCGCGCCGCTCAGGAGCGACGTGAAGCAGCCGGCGCACGAGATGAAGAGGCTGCGCATCGCGATGTACCAGCGCTACGGCGGCGGCAACATTGATGAGGGATGGACGCGGCTGCTGCTCGAGCAGTTCTCGTTCCCGTACACCTCGATCAAGGACGCCGAGATCAAAGCCGGCAGCCTGAACGGGAAGTATGACGTGATCATCCTCCCCGAGGACTCGACGGCGACGATCACCGGGGATCGGACGGCGGCACCGGCCGGCGGCCGTGGTGGCGGCGGTGGAGGCGGCGGGCGGGGTGAGAGCACGCCGCCCGAGTACCGCACGGGCATCGGCAACGAGGGCGTCACCGCGCTGCGCGACTTCGTGCAGAAGGGCGGCACGATCGTGACGCTCGGCGGCGCGAGCAACTTCGCGATGGATCGCCTGGGCGTCGCCGCCCGCAACGCGCTCGCCGGCCTTCAGCCAAAGGAGTTCTTCTGCCCGGGCTCCACCCTGAAGACGAGCTTCGACAACGCGCAGCCGCTCGCCTACGGCATGCCGGCGGAGGGGCTGGTGACGTTCCTCGGCGGCGGTCTCGCGTTCGATCTGACGCCCACCAATCACAACGAGGAGTACTCTGTGATCGCACGCTATGCGGACCGCGACATCCTCTACAGCGGATGGCTGGTCGGCGAGCAGAACCTTGCGAAGCACGCCGCGATGGTGGCGGCGAAGATCGGCCAGGGACAGGTGGTGATGTACGGCTTCCGCGTGCAGCACCGCGCGCAGACGCACGGCACCTACAAGCTGCTGTTCAATGCGCTCGTCAAGGGACCGGAGCGGACGGGGACAAAGACAGCGAACTAGTCCTTGGTTCCTGGTTCCCAGTCCCTGGTGCGGTTCTTGGTCCCTGGTGCGCTCGCTGGCGGGCGGGACCAGCGACCAAGCGCCGCACCAAGAACCAGGAACCAGGGACCAGGGACGATCGGTCATCTCACCGCCGTTACGACCTGTTCCACCGACGGCGGCAGCGGGTGCAACTGCACGTCGCGGAACCCCGCCTCGCCGAGCATCCGCTGATACTGGCCGAACGTGTACGCGTCCCCGGACGGCGTCATGGCGAGCATCGTCACCGGGAAGGCAACCGCCGCGGGCGGACCGCTGCGGTCCTCGTCGGGCACGAAGTCGAGCAGCGCGATGCGGCCGCCATCGGCCAGCGCCCCATGCATCTTCTTCAGGAACGTTGCGCAGGCCGGCTGGTCGAAGTGGTGCACGAAGTTCGGCACCAGCACGAGGTCGTAGTCCTTTCCGACATCGACTTTCATCACGTCGCCGGCGATCGCGCGGTGGCGGCTCGCCACGTCGGCCTGCGCGGCGTTGCGCCGGGCGATCTCGAGGACCGGCTGCCAGTCGACCGCGACGATCTCCACGGCCGGATTCTGCCTGGCGACGGCGATGCCGAACATCCCGTGGCCGGCCGCGACGTCGAGCACACGGATCGGCCCCACGCTGCGCACCTCCAGCAGATCCGCCAGTAATTGCGCGGGCAAGGTCATCAGCGGAGCCATGGACTCCGCGAAGTTCAGCCAGATTGGATTATCGGGCTCGAGGCTTGGCACGTGGCTGGTGCCCTCCCGCACGGCGCTCGTGAAGTCGCGGAAGACATCGAGCGACTCGGGCGCGAACAGGAAGTTCGCGGCGCTGCCGACGCAGGCGGGCGAACGCCTGTTCAGGAACATGAAGCTTTCCTGCGTGAGCGCGTAACGGTCTCCCTCCTTCGTGAGGAATCCGAGTAAGGCAAGGTAGTCGCACACGATGCGGACGCCGCGCGCGGACGCGCCGGAGCGCTTCGCAATGGCGTCAACGGTGGCGGCGCCGTCGGCGATGGCCGTGAAGAAGTCCAGGTCGAGCGCCGCCTTCAGCGTGGCACTCTGCTGGAACGCGCGAATCGTGTCGAAGAACAGCATCGGCGACGGCGCGGGTTGCCCGACTTCGACCGCCGGCCGACGTTCGGTGAGGGGCTGGGAAGCTGAAGCCATCAACTGACCTCCGTTTGGTGATGGTGGGGTGAAAATCGCCCGGGAATGGCTAGCACAAGCCGTTCCTGTTGACAGGTGGCGCAACAGGGCCGGTAGTCCGCCGCGAGGGCGAGCATCGTCGCTCGACGGGGCGAATTCGCCGGCCGCTTTACGGGGCGCGGCAATCCGGAGTATATTCACCGGTTGTCGCCTCCCGCCCTCGCTCGCCTGTTGGTCGCGAGCTGCGGCGTGACCGAGCCGAAGCCGGCCATTTCTTCCAGCCGGCCGGCGGAAGGCGGGCGTCAGGAGACCGGGTTTCGTGTCCCTGCAACCCCTCGATCTGACCCTCGACGTCGTCCCGCGCGCGCGGTTCGACATGCTCGACCTGCGCGGCCGCCTGCGCCCCGAGCAGCGCGACGCGCTCGAGCCCTACCCGAAGTGCGTCTGCTGGTCGTCGCACACCACGGCCGGGTTTCTCGATCGCAGCGTCGCCTCTCGCCTGGGGGCCAACGAGGGGATTGCGGCGTACCTCGACGCGTTCCGCGCGATCTTCCCCGAGGGCGCCGACTACGAACACGACCGGCTGGAGCGGCGCGTCGAACTGAATGCGGCGCAGCGTCGCGTCGAACCGCGGAATGCCGACTCGCACCTGGCCTTCATCGCTGCCGGCCTGAAGACCTGCGTCGCCTACTCGAACCGGCCGGATCAGCCGTTGTGTTTCGTGGATCTCGACGGCGTCAACGCGGGCCGCGCGCGCCGGCGCCGCACGCGCATCATCGGCTACCGCGAGGAGGAGCAGGTCGCGCGGGTGCGCATCGCGGTGCCCGTCTCAGCGCACCCGGTCGACTCGGTCAACCTGAAGGACCCGCGGCTCGGCATCTACGAACAGCTGTCCGATCTCGTCGCCCGCCACGGCGTGTGCAAGGGGCGCGTGCGCCTCGCGCTGAACGAGGCCGAGCACCATGCGGGCCTGACGGTGAACGAGTACGAAACGCTGCTGATGCGCCACGACCTCCTGGAGGTGCTGCGCAATCCGATGCGGTTCGCCGTCGAGAAAGCGCGCCACGCCTTCGCCGACCCGCGCGCCGTCCCCGCCAAGACGCTCGATTACGCGAAGTACGACCTGGTGCACGTCGTCAACACCCTGGTGGACCGGCTGGGGCTTCGCGAGTCGCTGGTCGAGCGTCTCTTCTCCCGCACCCTCGCCGTGCCCGCCGCCCGGTTCCTGCGAATGAAGCGTGCGGTCAGCCTGCTGGTGTCCGACGACCAGGAGAACGGCCGCGCGGGGCTGGTGGAGGGCACTTACCAGAGCACGATCCTCGTGCAGTGGCACCGCGCGCCGCAGCCGACGCGCGTCGTCGACGCCACGCTCACGCGGTTCCTGTGACATCCGGCTCTGACCCACGCCGCTCGCCACGAGACGAGAAAGCGGCGCCCGCGCATCGCGCGGCCAGTTGACTTCTGCCCTCGGCCTTCAACCTGGCTGCTTCCGCCTTCCACCTGGCTGCTTCCGCTTTCCATCTCCCGTGATGGCCCTGTCCCCTGACCGCCCCTGTCTGTCCTGGTCAAGTGACGCGGCGACGCGGCGTCGCGCTATCTCCCGGCGTTTGCGCGCGGTTTCGTGCGGCACAGCCGTTGCAGACGGGCTTGAGTTGCCTTCAACCTCAGCAAGGAATCGCGCATGACACGTCGCTCAATTCTCACGCTCGCAGCGTTCGTCGCTCTCGCCCTGGCCACTGCCGCGTGCGGCGGCAGCACCAGCACTCCCACAACTCCCTCGCCCGCTGCGCCGACGACGACCGAGACGTTCACGGGCACCGTCTTGCAGAACGGCGGAAACATCAATACCTTCACGGTCGCCCAGGCGGGCCAGGTGACCGCCACCTTGACGAGCGTCGCGCCGCTCAGCACGCTGGCGCTTGGCTTCATCCTGGGCAGCTACGACGGGACGAACTGCAATCCCGGATACGAGGACGACAACGCGCGGCAGGGAGATGTGCTGTCCGGAACCACGTCCGCGACGGGAACCTTTTGCGTGCGCGTGTTCGACGTCGGCAACATCGCGGCCAACTCGACGGTCACCTACACCGTCACCGTCGCGCACCCCTAGAGACATCTTCCAAGGCCGGAGTCGTGAAATTTGAAGCGAGTTTTCACGGATCGCCTTGGAATCTGTCTTGGGGCTGCTGCTCAGGTTGGCGAAATGCCGCCTGATATGAGACACTGGTTCAGGTCGTTCTGCGGTTTGGCGCGACCTGAACCAGGAGAAATGAGCGCAGGACGGTCTTCGTCTGGACCCGCTTCCGGGCTTCCCTCACGGACGCTCTCCCCCGCTTGAACGCATTGGATCCCACGACAACTACCCATCTTCAGTCACAGCGCCCGTCACGCGCGCGGCGCAGTTTCCGGCCGGCCGCCGGTCGTCACCCGGATGGTTCCCGTCAACTTCACCCCGAGCTCGCCTTCGAGCCGGCGGTCTGCAACCCGGCACCGGTAGACTTCGCGTCGCTGCCGCTCGACCCGCGCCTGCAGCGCGCGGTCGAAGACCGTTCGTTCGTGCGCACGACGCCGGTGCAGAGCGCGGTGTTCCCCCTCGTGCTGCAGGGCGAGGACGTGATCGGCTGCGCGCAGACCGGCACCGGCAAGACCGCCGCCTTCCTGTTGCCGATCATGCAGCGCCTGCTCGCGCGCGATTCTGCGCCGTCCGCCGCGATGACGCCCGCCGGGGAGCCGGCAGCGCCGGCGCAACGGACGCGCGTGCTCGTGCTCGCGCCGACGCGTGAGCTCGCGGTCCAGATCGAGGACGATTTCCAGGGCTTCGCGTACCATGCCGGCCTGTCGGGCATCGCCGTTCATGGCGGCGTGCCCTATGACGCCCAGACGTACGCGCTGCGCAACGGCGCGGATCTCGTCGTCGCCACGCCCGGCCGCCTGATCGACCACCTGAACAGCGGCACCGGCGATTTCAGCGGCGTCGAGGTGCTCGTGCTCGACGAAGCGGACCGGATGCTGGACATGGGGTTCTGGCCCGACGTCAAGCGGATCGTCGCGATGCTGCCCGCGGAGCGACAGACGCTGCTGTTCTCCGCGACGATGTCCGGGGACGTGACGGAGCTGGCGAACGAGATCATGCGAGAGCCGAAGTACGTGCAGATCGGGGAGTCGCGCGGACCGGCCTCGACGATCACGCACGTCGCCCAGATGGTGTCGAAGGGCGAGAAAGTCGAGTGGCTGGCGGGGTTCCTGCGTCAGTCGCGCGAACCCGCGCTGGTGTTCGTGAGGACCAAGCGATGGGCCGAACGGCTGGGCGAACGTCTCGCGGCCCGCGGCATCCGGTGTGCGGCGCTGCACGCGGACCGATCGCAAAGCCAGAGGACGGCGGCGGTGGAAGGGTTCCGGGGCGGCCGCTACCGGGTGCTCGTCGCGACCGACATCGCGGCCCGCGGCCTCGACATCGACGGCATCGCCCACGTCATCAACTACGAGGTGCCGGAATCACCCGACGCCTACGTGCACCGGGTCGGGCGCACCGGCCGCGCGGAAGCGACGGGCACGGCCCTGACGCTCGTCGCGCCCGAGGAGATGCCCGCGCTGCGCCTGCTGGAACGGTCGTTCGATCTTCGTATCGAGCAGGAATCGTAGGGCGGGCCTTGAGGCCCGCCTACGGCGTCGGCATCGTTCCCTTCGGCAGCGGCTTGTCCACCTTTGGCCGCGTCTTCGACTCCGCGATCTCCCACATCGTCACGTAGATCGTCCGCGCGATCTTCTCGAACTTCGGAAAATCGATCTTCGACACCTCGTCGCCCGGCTGGTGATAGTCGGCGTGCACGCCGGTGAAGTAGAAGATGATCGGGACGCCCTTGCGCGCGTAGTTGATGTGGTCGCTGCGGTAGAAGAACTGCTGCGGGTCCTTCGGATCGTCGTACTTGTAGTTGAACGAGAGCTTCAGGTAGTTCGCGTTGACCGCCTCGCTCAGCTCGCCGAGCCCGGTGCTCATCATCTTCGACCCAATCACGTACAGCTCGTTGGGTCCCGACAGGTCCTTGTCGCGCGGGTCGTTGTCCGCCGCCGGCCGGCTGCGGCCGATCATGTCGATGTTGAGCTGCGCGACCACCTTGTCGAGCGGCACGGTCGGAAACGTCGTGAAGTACTGCGACCCCCACAGGCCCATCTCCTCGCCCATGTGCCAGACGAAGAGGACGGATCGCCTCGGGTGCCGCGGCGCCTTCATCAGCGCCTCGGCCATCGCCACCAGCGCGACCGTGCCGCTGCCGTCGTCGTCGGCGCCGTTGTAGACCTCGTCCCCCTTGATCGCGCGGCCCGTGCCCACGTGATCGTAGTGCGCGCCGAGCGCGACGTACTCGGTCCTCAGCGTCGGGTCGCTGCCCTCGACCACCGCGACGACGTTCTGGGTGATGACCGTGTCCGAGGTCGTCTTGACGGTGATGGTGATCTTCCTCTCAGGGCTCAGCTGGAACGGCTTGACCCCCGGGCTGCCCTCGGGAATCATCAGGATGGTGCGGGCGGTCTCGCGCTGCGCGTTGAAGATCGCCTGGGCGAGCGGGTAATTCGCAACGATCGTCGGCAGCGTCGCGGTCGTGCGCAGCTTCTCGACGTAGAAACGGCCTTCCTCGGCGGCTTTGCGCGTCCGCTCCATCATGTCGGGATTCGCCTGCGTCACCAGCGAATTCAGCATGATGATGCCCACGGCCCCCTTCTGGCGCGCATACGTGGCCGGATCGATCCAGTCCTCGCCCTGCTTCCCGCCCATGATGTCGGCAAAGGTGACGCCGGGCGGGAGGTTCGTCGTCGTGGAGGAGGCGATGACGACGATCTTTCCCTCCGGATCGATCTCGCGGTACGCGTCGACATTCTTGCTCTTGACGAACCAGCCATCGCCGGCGAACACCATGGGGGCCGTCACGCTGCCGCCCGACCCCTGCGCCAGAAAGTCTTTTCCGTAGGAGAACTTCGAGCCCGCTACCTCGACCTGCGTGCCATCGGCAACGACCTTCTCTTTCTTGAGCGCGATCCGCTGAAAGTAGGCGCCGTCATCGCCGGCCGGCTTCACGCCCGCGCGCGACAGCATTGTCGCGATGAACTCCGCCGTGATGTCGAGGCCTCGTGACGGATCGGCGCGACCCTCCATGTCGTCGGAGGCGACGAACGACAGGTAATCCCTGAGTTCGGCCGCCGTGATCGTGCCGGCGCTGTTGAGAACGAGCGCCTCTCTGACGGCGGACACCGGGAACGTCGCCTTCGAGCTCAGGCCCGGGCCTTCGACAGCCCCCGGCCACGCCGAGCGCGACGAAGCGCCGGCACCGATCGACAGCGGCAGGGCGAGCAGCAGCGACAGCAGGACAATCGGAACGGCGCGGTGTTTCATACGTGTAACTCCGTCCAGAAACCGGTCGGAACAATCGCGAACCGGCCGCGGTTCTCGTGGCGGTCCTGGGAAACTTGCAGGGCATCTGGCCGGCGCAGCCGGCCTAGTAGGAGCGTGCCGCGTTTCGCTCGGGCACGCCCCTACAAGGGCGTGTATTGTAATCCGATCCGGGCCCTGCCCCGCCGTGTCTCGAATGACAACGCCGTCCTGGCGGCCTCTCGCGCATTGTGGGAGCGGCGGCTGAGTGAAGCGCGCTTGTCGCTGGTAAGCGGCGTGTCGATGAAGGAATTGGCAGCGCTCGAGGAAGAGCGGGAATTGGTGGGCGTATAAGTAGTGCTTGGTGCTCGGTGCTTGGTGCTTCGCGCCCACGCACGCACGCATCAGCACCTGGCACCGAGCACCAGCACCCAGCACGAGTACCGGGCGGCACTCCTCGCGTCTCACCCGGCCATCGGCATCACCCGCCTGGCCCAGATGCGCAGCTCCTGCCCGAGCGGTTCGCGCGCCTCCGTTTCGTGCGGCCACCGATCGGGCTGGATGTCGAAGAACGCATCGCGGCGGATGGTGACGACGCGAACGGCGTTGCGAATGAAGAGCTGATCCTGCACTTCGTAGCGACCCCTGTAATCGGCCAGCACGCCATCGACCCACGCGGCCACTTCACTGGCCTTCACCTGCTCAGCCATGGCGGCCTCCTGACGCGTCAGCGTTAGGCGCGGGAATGACCCGGGTACCAACAACGAGTGAATCCTATCGTATGCCGGCTGTCAATTGCCGATATAATCCACGGCCGCATGGCCAATTCCTGCCCGTCTTGTGGTGCGCGAGGCGACGATTCCGACAGGTTCTGCCCCTCCTGCGGGCAGGCGCTTGGCGGCCTTCCGCCGCCCGACCCGAACGCGGATGCCCCGACGTTTGAGGCCGCCACGCCTCCGGGCGATGCGGAGGCGACCGCGCTACGCCGACGCCTCGCCGTGGTTCCGGGCGAAAGCAGCGGAACGAAGGCGCGCGGCGTCTCCGCCGGACCGTCAGAGGCGTACCGAATCGTGCCGATCTCGCAAGGCCGCGGGGTCGCCACGAGTGCTGAGTGCTTTGTGCTGGGTGCTTGGTGCTGAGTGCTCGGTGCGCGTCCGGCGCCCGGCGCTTGGCGCTTCGCCCGCTGCATTGGCGCCCAGCACGTAGCACCCAGCACTTGGCATCATTCACACCGCAGCGCGGTCGTCGGATCGATGCGCGTCGCCCGGCGCGCGGGCAGATAGGCGGCCAGCAGCGCGGCGTCTGACAGGATCGCCGTGACCGCGGCGAGCGTCAGCGGATCGGCCGGTGTCACCTGGAAGAGCATGCTGCGAAGAAGCCGCGTCGCGGCCAGTGCGCCCGCCAGTCCGGCGATGACGCCTGCAGCGACGGGAACGAGCGCCTGCCACACAATCAGCTTCGCGACCTCGCGGCGGGTCGCTCCGAGGGCCACGCGAACGCCGATCTCGCGCGTCCGTTGCGCGACACCGTACGACACGACGCCGTAGATACCGGCGACGCACAGGGCGAGAGCGGCCAGGGCAAACAGCGCGAACAGCAGCGTGTTGAACTGTTCCGTGGACACCGACCGCCCCAGCAGCTCGTCCACCGTCCGCACATCCCGGATGACCCACACGCGATTCAGCCGCCGGATGATGCCAATGGCAGCCGGCGCCACCGTCATCGGATCGCGGCTCGTGCGCAACGCCACCGACATCGAACTGGTTATCTGCTTGCCGAACGGCAGGTAGACGGTTGCGTTGGGGCGCATGTCGAGCGCCAGATCGCGGACATCGGCCACCACGCCGACGATCTCCCGCACGTCGTCTCCGTCCCGCACGTGCTGGCCGATTGGGTTCGCATCCGGACCGAACCGCCGCGCGAGGCTCTCGCTGACAACCGCGACCGGCGGATCGTCCGATCCGTCCCGCGCGTTGAACGCTCTCCCCTTCAACAACCGGATGCCCATCGTCTCGAAGTAGCCGGGCGTCACGATCACGTCGTTCATCGCGCCACCTGGCGCCGGGGCGATCGGACCGAATAGTCCATACTGCGGACTGGCAAGCGGCGACGGTGAGTCGTGCGAGGTTCTTCCCACGATCTCGAACGACGAGCCTCTCATTCTGCGGGCCAGCAAGGGCTGGTCGCTGGCGCCTACGGCGGTGACGCCGGGAATCCGTTTCAGCCGCTCGAGCAGCTCCGTGAACGAAGCGCGAAAACTCGCGGTCCAGCCGAACACGCCGACCGTCAGGACGCGCTCCGATCGGTAGCCCGGATCGAGACGGGTCAGGCGAAAGTAACTGTTGACGAGCAGGCCCGTGCCCGCGAGCACGACCAGTGCGAGCGACACTTCGACGAAGACCAGCGAGGCATGGACGCGCCTGCCCGAAACGCGGCGCAACGAACGGGTGGCCAGATTGACGTCGGCGCGCGACAGCCGGAGAGCAGGCGCGATGCCGACGATGGCGCCGGCGGCGAGCGAGACGAGAAGCGCGTAGAGGAGCAGGCGGGGATCGACGGTCAGGTCCTTCAGGAGCTGCAGTCGTTCCGGCACGCGAGTTCTGAGCAATCCCAGCGCCCAGATCGAAAGGATCAGGGCGGCTGCGCCGCCGAGCAGACAGAGGAGGATCGTCTCGGTGAAGAGTTGCCGGACGAGGCGACCGCGACCGGCGCCGAGAGCCGCGCGCACGGCCAGTTCGCGCTGTCGGCCGGCCCCGCGGGCGAGCACGAGGCTGGCGAGGTTCGCGCATGCAATCAGCAGCAGGATGCTGACGGCGAGGAAAAGCGCCAGCGCCGTCGGTCTGGCGGTGCTGCTGAGGACGAGGCCGAGCGGCTGCATGCTGACGTTGTCGAAAGGACCGAGGGGGAAGTCCGCGGGCGCGGAGAACTGCGGCACCAGCCGGCGGGCGACGGCCTCGAGGTCGGCCTGCGCCGCCGCCACGGGAACGTCCGGTTTGAGGCGCGCGATGAGCTTCAGCCAGCGCGAAGTGTGATCGACGGCGTCCCCCGGGCGCAGCATCAGCGGGAGGAGGATTTCTGGAGCATACGCCTTTCGCTCGATCGGAAACTGGAAGCCGGCGGGCATCACGCCGACGACTTTCAGCGGCAACGGTACGCGGAGGTCGCGTCCGATCGCGTTCGGATCGCCTCCAAGCTCGCGCCGCCAGAGGCCGTAGCTGATAATCGCCACGCGTGGAGTGCCGGTTGCGAGATCGTCCGCCGAGAAGCCTCGGCCGAGGACCGGGGCAACGCCGAGCACCGAGAGGAAGTTCGCAGATACCGGCATGCCGCGAACTTCCTCCCAGATGTCGCCCCGCTGGATCCGGTAAAGGGTGAGCGAGCCGATTGCGGCGATGTCGTCGCAGGTGTGGTTGAGGCGCCGCCAGTCGAGAAAGTCCGCGGGCGCAACCGACATCGGCCGGCCATGTTCCGCGCGGCTGGTACCGAGGATGGCAACCAGCCGATCGGGATCGCCGTACGGCAGCGGACGAAAGAGCACGCCGTCGGCGAGGCTGAAGATCGTGCTGTTGATGCCGATACCGAGCGCCAGCGTGAGGATGGCGACAGCTGTGAAGCCCGGGCAGCGGGCGAAGGTTCGCAGCGCGTAGCGGACGTCCTGCGAGACCGAGTCGATCCACGTTGCGCGCGCATCGCGCACGATTTCCTTCGTCTGCTCGACGCCGCCCAGCCGCAGCCGCGCCTGTCGCCGCGCCTCCTCGGGACTCACGCCCGCGCGGACGTAGTCGCCGGCGAGCATCTCCAGGTGCGTCCGCAGCTCCTCGTCGAGCACGGCATCAAGACGGCACCTGGAGAACATGCTGCGGATTCGAGACCATCGGATGCCCACAGTGACCACCAATTCTCGCGCGAAAGGTTACCTGCCGCGCACACGACGCGCTAGAATCTCGTCAGGAGATTCCAATGCCGAGAAAAGTCAGCGTCGTCATCGAGCACGATGAGAACGGTTACTACGCCTACTGTCCCGAGCTGCCTGGTTGTCATAGCCAGGGACCGACACTGGAAACGGCAATCGAGCGAATCAAAGAGGCAATCGATCTGTACCTCGAGACGCTCAGTCCCGAGGAGATCGAATCGTGCCTGAGCAGGGAAATCCTCACGACGTCCATCGAGGTTCGAGTTGCCTAAGCTGCCTCGACTGACGGCCGCCGAAGGCGAGCAGCATTTGCTGCGAGCCGGCTTCGAGCTTGTTCGATCGAAAGGCAGCCACCGAATCTATCTTCGCGGCACCACCCGAATCGTGCTTCCCTTCCACACCGGCGAGATTCTGCACCCGAAGATCGTCAAGCAAGTGCTTGCTGTTGCACGAGACGACAACTGACCGCTACTCGCAGCGCAGCGCCATGATCGGATCGATCCGCGCGGCGCGCCGCGCCGGCAGCCAGCACGCGCCGAGCGCCGCGACCCCGAGCACGAGCGCGACGGCGAGCAGGATCGCCGGATCGTGCGCCCGCACCTCGAATAGATACCTCTGCGCCACGCGGCCCAGCATCCAGGCGCCAGTGACACCGGCGGCCAGGCCGGCCGCGATCACCAATGCGCCGCGGCCGAGCACGAGGCCGAGCAGCTGCGCCGGCCGCGCGCCCAGCGCCGTCCTGATGCCCATCTCGTGCCTGCGCCGCGCCACCGAGTACGCCATCACGCCGTTCAGGCCCGAAACCGCGATGACGAGCGCAAGGATGCCGAAGACCGTCATCACCAGCATGTTGAACCGGCGCGCCGCCGACGCGCGTGCGATGTCGTCGTCGAGCGTCGCCAGACGCGAGATCGGCTGGTGCGGCCATACGGCGTGAACCGCCTGCCGGATCGCGGGCATGACGTCTGCGGGCGGCCGCGTCGTGCGAACGACGATCGAGCCGGACGTGCCGCTCTTTGACTGTGCCAGCGGAATGTACAGCTCGCGCCGCGGTCGCGCGTCGGAACCGAGATGCGCGATGTCGCCGACGACGCCGACGACTTCGTGCGCGCGATCACCTTCCAACACGAGGTGCTCGCCAACCGGATTGCCGCCGGGCCAGTAGTATCGCGCGGCCGTCTGGTTCACGACGATCACGGGCGAGGTGCCGAGCCCGTCCTGCTCGCCGATGTCGCGCCCGCGCAGGACCGGGACGCCAAGGGCGCGAAACAACCCCGGCGTGACCCAGACCTCGTCGCTCGTGCGCCCTTGCTCGCCCGCGCGCAGTTGCGCGTGCGCGATCGTCGGCCGGGGTTCGCCCGGTTTGTGCGCGGGAAACATCGTCCGCCCGCCGCCAAACATCCAACCGCCCCGAATGACGCCGGCGCCCGCGACGCCCGGAATGTGCCGAATCCGCTCGAGGAGCTCGTTCTGAGCGGCGACACCGCGGGAAGCACGGTTCAGTTCGCGCGGCACCTCTATCTGCAGATTGATGACATTGTCGACGTCGAAGCCTGGATTGACGCTCACGAGGCGGGCGAAACTGAGGATGAACAGCGCCGCGCCTGCAAGCAGCACGAAAGATACGGCGACCTCCGTGAACGTCAGCGCCTCCCGGATTCGCCGGCCGTGACGCCCCGCGCTCGTCGTCGGCGCCCCTTCCTTCAGTCCGTCCACCACGTCGATCTTGGCGCCTTTGACGGCCGGCACGACGCCGCACACGACGGCCGTGAGGATACCCGCCAGGACGGCGAAGTCGAGCACGCGGGCATTGAGCGCGATGTCCGAGATTCGTCGCAGCGACGTCGGTACAGAGGCGCCAAACAGGCGCACCGTGCCCCACGCCAGCAGAACGCCGACGCCGGTTGCGAGGCCGGACAGAAGCAGGCTTTCAGTGACGAGCTGACGGGCCAGCCGCAGCCGGCCGCCGCCGAGAGCCGATCGGATGGCGAGTTCGCGCGTGCGCCCGGAGCCGCGGGCCAGCGCGAGGTGCGCGACGTTCGCACACGCCACGAGCAGGACGAAGGCGGCCGCGCCCAGCAGCAGCAGCATCCACCCGCGTGTGTCGCCCACGACTTCAACGTCCTGCAACGGCACCAGAAACGGACGCCACCGGCTGCCCCAGACAGGAGCGGGGCGCGGCAGTCTCGCGGACAGCGTATCGAGGTTGGCGGTTGCCTGAGCGGGCGTGACGGCGTCTTTCAGCCGGGCAACGATGCCCCAGACCGGCGATGCGTTGCGCCCGGCCCGGTCGTCGGCGTCGAATGTGAACGGAACCCATAGGTCAAAGGCGCGCCCGGCGGGTGGATACTTGAAGTCCGCCGGCATGACGCCGACCACCTCGTAGCTGCCGTCGTCGAGCAGCAGCTTTCTGCCGACGATGTGAGGATCGCCGGCGAACCGACGCTGCCAGAAGCCGTAGCTGAGGACGGCGACGCGATGGTTGCCCTCGACCTCGTGCTCGCGGCCGAAGATGCGCCCGAGGACCGGCCGTGCTCCGAGCGCCGTGAAGACGTCTCCGGTGAGCTTGCAGCCGCGGAGCTCTTCGGGTTCCCCTTCGATCAGCGTGAACGCTCCTCCGCCGACCAGGCCGATCTCGGTGAAGACCTGGTGGTGGTCACGCCATTCCAGGAAGTCCTGGGAGCTGACGCCGGTTGAAATGCGGCCGCCGTTGGCGGGCCGGCTGTAAATCCCGAACAGCCGATCAGACCGCTGGTAGGGCAGCGGCCGCAGTGCGACGGCGTCGGCAACTGAAAAGATCGCCGTCGTCGCGCCGATGCCAATGCCGAGGGTGAGCAGCGCCGCAACGCTGTAGGATGGCGAGCGGCGCAGCGTGCGCCAGCCGTACCGCAGATCCTGCAGGAGTTGATCGACGAACGGAAACCCGCGCGCATCGCGGGTCGCCTCTTTCGTCTGATCGATGCCGCCCAGGCGCAGGCGGGCCCGGCGTCGCGCTTCGTCGGGACTCACGCCCGCGCGGACGAAGTCGTCGGCGAGCATCTCCAGGTGCGCACGCAGCTCCTCGTCCATGGCGTCCTCGATCCGTCGCCTGAAGATCAGCGCGCGGACGCGTGAAAACAGCGCGCGAAGTCGAAACATGCTCGCCTCGCTGGGGACCAACGACCAACGACCAAGGTCAGTTGCTCTCGAGAAACTTCGCCATGATCCCGGCGACGCGCTCCCAGCTGGCGGCTTCCGAGGCCAGCTGCTTCCGCCCGGCTCTTGTCAGCTCGTAGAACCGCGCGCGCCGGTTGTTGTCAGAGACGCCCCAGCGCGAGGTGATCCAGCCGCGTTGTTCGAGGCGCACGAGCGCCGGGTAGAGGGTGCCCTGGTTCATCTGCAGCGCGTCCTCGGACACCTGCTCGATGCGGCGCGCGATGCCGTAGCCGTGCATCGGGCCGAGCGCCTCGAGCGTTTTGAGGACCATCAGGTCGAGGGTGCCCTGCAGAACGTCGGATTTCGAGGACATGGAGGCGCGCTCCTGTTGAGTTCCAACATGAAGCATAGGCAGACCGATGTTGGATGTCAACATGAAAGAGTCCGCGGGGGCCAGGCGGGAGGCGGAAGGCGTCGCGCGGTCGTCCGCAGTCGGCAGCCGGTAGTCAGCGGCGCCGCGGCGAAGTCTCGCCGGATTAGACGAGGATGTGACTGCGCGGCGCCGCTTGGTCAACGCCCGCGATTCGGGGTCGCGGCGCGGGGAGCGGGTGCCCCACTGAACGAGCCGTGCGCAGCAGCGGCGGTCGAGAGGCGGAGAACGACGAGCAGGTGCGGCGTCTTCCCGGCGCAGCGCGCCGGCGGGCCCCCGACGCGGCCGTACTCGTC
>Ga0315280_10005576_pt1 | contig 17839 bp, 15 predicted proteins | sample YL17G06_40_MG_FD_203697 | JGI IMG/M metagenome (GOLD analysis project Ga0315280, IMG submission 203697) | Sediment microbial communities from Yellowstone Lake, YNP, Wyoming, USA - YL17G06_40 | ecosystem: Environmental > Aquatic > Freshwater > Lake > Sediment | place: USA: Wyoming | collected... | reverse complement strand
TGGGTCTACGGGCTTACCAACCGCAGAGAACCTACACACCGAGTGACTAGAGACTTTTCATCTCTTCACACACACAGAAAATGACAGTTACCTTCTGACAGTAGGGATCTACACAACCAAAACCGCTTCGCCAGTTGGCTTAATCTCGATTTCATGCCTGCGCGCGTCGTGAGATTAGCTTGAGGTTGAGAGGTTCCTCGGCATAGTATCTGTCTCTCAGGATTCTTGTTCCTGTGGTGATGTGTATCTTCGTCATGTCAGTTTAAGCGCTTATTGGTTGCTTTCCGTGTCTAGGGACCAGTTGCTGGCGTATTTTTCTGTTCCAGCGGAAACTTCTACGACCCTTGTTCTGCTTCCAGTGCTTCTTGACAAAGGAGAACGGAATCTTGCGTAGTAGTAGCGGTCTCATAGTGGACCTGCTGATCAGCACGGCGATTAGATAGTCGAATCTGGCGTAATTATGGAAATCGAACGAAGTGTTCTCGTCAATTGAGGATACCCTTCTTGCTTTGATTTGATACTTTTTTCCTTCGTTGTCTGTCGCATCATAGGTTTTGTTGACGCCGCTTTTGACGAGCCTAAGTTTGAAGGTTCGTTTTGCTAGCCATTCGGCGTAGTCCACTACCACGTCACGTTCGGACCGAATTACACCTACTTGAAAGAGAGACTGACGAGCCTTCTGAATTGAAATGAGATGTGGCAGAATCCGATTGAGGTAATTTGAACGCACCGCAAACTCACTTGACGAGAACGTAACCCCACCCTTTTACAGTGTCTGATTGCAATATCAAGAATACGCCTTGCCCAATTCACACAAGAAAAGCCTAGACGAAATACTGATCGCGAGTGATACTGATTGCTAGGCAGAAGAAGCCTCTCTCAGAACTGCTCAGCGAGGACGAGACGCGTGACCTTCCATTGGGACGCTTCGTTACTGTGACCTTCAGGCTTGGATTGCTGTTTGAAGTCCAGTCAACTCGCGGGGACGCATGGTGCACAAGTCAGAATAATCCGTATCGGTATTAATTCGGATAGGCTAACATCATGACACAATCCAAGATTGGGAAGATTCTCATCAATTATGGACGACAACTGGAAAAAGAGTGGGACACGGATGAGTGGGATGCCAAAGAATTCACTCCGACCGAATTTTTCTACGGTGTTATCTTCGATCAGGGAATCCGCGCTGATATGGCCTGGAAAGCGCCAAAGGAACTGAGGAAGCGAATTCATACTCTTAACCCACGAAAGATTGCCAAGATGAAGGAAAGCGCTCTTCGGAAGGCCATTCGTTACCCGTGGTCACTTCATAGATACCGTCGCAAGGTCCCCAGTTGGCTCATTCAAGCCAGTAAGCAGCTCGTCGAGAAATATGATGGAAACCCCAAGAAGATTTGGGACGACAAACCAAGAGCCGACGACCTTCAAAGAAGATTTGATGAATTCGAAGGAATCGGCCAGAAAAAAGCGTCTATGGCCACTAACATTCTTGTCAGAGACTATGGGATACATGTCAGGGGAGTAGACCATAGCGGAATCGATGTCTCGAGTGATGTTCATGTGAGAAGAGTCTTTTTGAGGTCAGGGTTGATCAATAAAGACAGCGTTGAAGCTAGTTTGCAGGCAGCGAGACGCCTAAACCCGAAATACCCAGGAGAACTTGACCTTCCGGCATGGCATATCGGTCGACAATTCTGTCATCCTAAGAGCCCTGATTGTCCTAAATGCCCACTAACTCGTGAGTGTCTGAAAAGAATCCATTTGGATGCGAAATCAGCATGAGTTTGCAGACCGGGTATAAGTAGTAGACAAGTGAGATGATTGGTTCTGATGGTTTAAGTTGATTGCCAGGCCGCTTTTAGATCGGCTCGACCTGCTCTGAGTTGCAGTATTTCTCGAATTTCCTGACAGAGATTAAGACCAAGGAAGAGGGCTGGTAGCTGTGAACCTGGTTCATGAAGTTGCTCAGGTTCGTTTGCTGCTACGTTTCAGCTTTGAGGTTATGGGGAAGATGGGCGGTGCAAGCAACCATTCGTACTGTCTTTTCCCACCCCAGACCCCTAAACGGGCCAGCCGGATTTGAACCCCCGCACTTCTGGCACCAGCCTATCATTTTCGGTTAGGTCTCAGCCCTGGACCGTACGTCGCTCCTTGACTTATCCGCTTGCAGTCTTCATGGCAAGGATCCGTGAAGCAGTTTGAATTGTCCTTTGTGCAAGTCACCGCTTTCCGTAGCCAGCCATGAGCAGATCTGGGGTGGCTTGGGATTTGAGCATCGGTACGTCTACCATTGCGAGTCATGCAACTTGAACTTTGGAAAGACCCCATACGACTTCGCGGAAACCGTCGGCCAATGAGCGAGGGGAAAGGGATGAATCAGGAGTTACTCGACCAACTCCGGGACCTCGTCGACAAGTCGCCCCGCTGCCCCTGCGGAGGAGATTGCGCGACAGTCAAGTTCCTGGCTGAGAAGATCATGGAGATGCAGGTGCGTGAGGTTGGGTTCAGCCTTGTGTGTTTGAGATGCGGTTCCCCGCTCTTCTTTGACCACACAAACCAGTTCTATAACTGTCGGAAGTGTGAGGGCTGGTTCCGATACGAGGTCGGAGGAGAACTGCTCGAGATCGACCCTAGACCACTCAAAGTCTGCTAGCCCATGGTCCGAATTCGAGTAGTCTGGTACTGGAAGAGGTACATGAGGAAGAACCGCTACCGATACAAGCGATACTTGCTGTACCTGCCGAAAGTTATCGGAGACCTCATCGATACCAGAGTGGACTATGTGGTTCAGTTATTTGGGCCAGCCATCGTACTGCTGCCGAAGGGCCTCGAGGATATCTTGAGGTTGAACGGTGCTGATGCTCAATGTCGTGCGGGTCTGCGTCTGCGTCGTCGTAACGCTCGGTTCTGGTCCTGGTGCTCTGGAGATGCCAGCCCCAATTCCGAAACCTACGACCAATCCGACCAGGAGTAGAACGACGGCTAGAACCGTCGGGTTGATCTTCGGAAACCCAGGAGCCGAGACTTGACGGCGCGGGAGTTGAACGCCCGCGGGTTGTGGAGCTCCGCATCCATCGCAGAAGGTCATATGATCATCGAGCTGGCGGCCGCAGGATTGACAGATCTTCACTGTTTCACCTCCGTTCTCTTCGCTAAGTATTCGTCGACCATTTTGCGGACTGTGTCTTCGTTGACCAGTTTCTCCAATTGTTCGTTGGCTAGGAGTCCGCCGCATTTCACACAGTACACTGCTACGGGCGCATTCTCTTCCTGACAGTTAGGACAGCGTCGGGTCTGCATCACTGGCCGCAGGATCTCTTCCTTTCTCTTCAAACCATGCAGAACTAGGTCCTTCTCGTCGATGTCGCGCATGCTGAGGTGACTGTAGACAGAGACGGATTCGGCATCATGCCATCCGCCTAGGAGCATCATCTCTCGGTCCGTGAAGAGTTTCGATCCCGCTGTGGCACCGGTATGCCTGAACATGTGTGGGTGAATGTGTTTGCGGAGGATGCGCTCGCCCAGTTTTACGACGCGGCGCCAGAGGGTGAGTCTGCCGAAAGGTTTGCCGTAGATCGTAAGGAATAGGGAGGCTTCAGGGTTGTTTCGTTCAGGATGGTTGTTCAGGAGTTCGCGTAGGTCTGGGACGGCGGCGTAGACTCTTCTCCGTCTGGTGCCTGTCTTGCCGGTTAGGGTTAGGATGGCGCCGTACTGGTCGAACTGCACGGATTTCACTTTCAGGTTCACAAGTTCTCCGTCAAATACATTGGATCGCAAGATGTTGCAAGCAATGCTCCTTCTGAGCTCATTTGGGCGCTAAACGAAATTGGAGTCACCCTCACGCGAATAAACGATCTGATCGCAGAAGTAAACAGGAAGCTGACTGTGGTTTGATCTACACACCGTCATTTTTGGTTAGTCTTGAGATGCTGCGTGCAATTCTCGTGCATCTTGCATTTTGGATATCTTGTCTGGAAAGAAAAGGAAAGGCTTACGCCAGCATTCTTCACATACGTAGATGTATGGGCTTTCCCTGTATGGGCCTCTCATCTTATGACTTTCGCCATCAAATTTTGTTCCACAGCATAAGCATATTGATGGAGGTTGCTTGGATCCAATCTGCCACGCCCAATCATTCAATAGCCCTGATTCCTCCAGTCTTTAGCGCCAATTCCCCTCGGTCTCTTGTTCTCGACAGTGATCAGCTGTTCATGGTCGGCACCCTGTTCTCTTAGAGCGTTACTCGGTTTCGAGACCCTGATTCTCTCCAATATAGGTCGCAACGCAAAGGCCCTTTCGAAATTCCTTGCTTTCAGGAATTTCTTTACCAAACCCTTGTATGGTGGAAAGGCTCCTGCAAACCCCATAACTCTGCGGGCGTCGGCAACCATTTCGAGACGGTCTGCGTCCCAGTTCGGTGACACAAACTTGTTCTTCTCGAGAGAAGTTAGCGGTTCATACCTCATCGGGTACGACACAACTCCCCATTCCAAGAGATCCCTAACCCTTTCGAAAAAGTTATCGGGGCTGTCGGTATAATTGAATAGAGTGTAGACAACGATCTTTCGCCCCCTTACCCCGAACTCTTCGAGACACTCGATGGCCTGTTTGACCGCGGGGCCTATTCCATAGAAGTCATAGGCCAAGCGAATCACCGACGTCCTCATTCTTCCGATTTTCTGTGCGACTTCCTCGGTCAGGAGCCTGGCGTCCAGCCCTTGGTTGAAGTCCACATCCAACCCGATTTGGATCAACTCGTCGAAAATGGCATGCCAATTCGGGTTGCCCAAGATGTTGTTGTCCCAAAGAATGATCCGCTTGTGACCAGGATAGATCAAATCTCTAATCCCATAGGGGAGATTACTGGGTCTTCCTTCGAGTTTGGGAACGGAACAGAATCCGCATCGCCTTATGCAACCTCTGGAGGCGAAGAGAATACTGGAGCGCCATTGAGGTATAAGGTCATAGGCAGGCATGAAGGGCTCTGCTGGAAGGAAGAGACCTATGTGAACGTCGTCCGCTCCAGACAGCTTTGCATGCTCTGGCAGCAGGGATGCGTAGATCCCGCCTAGGTGAATTTTGACGTCCGGAAACAAGGCCCTGTAGTGGCGAACAGCTTCGTGAACAGGTTTCCAAGAGTATGTGAACAGGCTTGTGACATGAATCAGGTCAGGTTTTCTGTCTGGTTCACCTAAACCTCGGATGAGTTCTACCGTGTCGCCTCTACTCCTGTGATAAGACCCGAGCTTGAGGAGACCTAAGGGGGGATATCTTGTGTAATACTCAGGCTCGACCAGAAGCACGTGCATGAGGACAACCCTATCTCTTTCATGTGTTATAAAGGATCCCATTGGACGCGCTTTCGCAAGAGAGACCATCGAATGTCCCAGGAAGAAGAGTATGCATACGGGCACGTCCTCGAAGCACTGACAGGTGGACTGTACCCCAATAAGCTAGACGCTCTAAGAGAATACGTTCAGAATTCGTATGATGCGATCAAAGAATACACTACCTCTACGAAGAAACCGCAACCTTGCAAGATAGAGGTCGTGGTGAAAGCAGGGTCTGTCATAATTCATGATAACGCTACTGGCATGGATCGAGCCACCATTGCTGAATATCGCAAGATAGGCTTCTCCAAGAAGTCCTACGGCGAGTATGCTGGGTGGCGAGGGATCGGAAAGGGCGCGGGACTCGCGGTCGCCGAGAAGCTGATTGTTACTACATCCCCTACTGGCATTCCCGAAGCTTACCAATTAGAATTCAGAGCCGCGGAAATGCTAAAGGTGGTTAGGGAACTTCGAGCCAAGAACCAGAACATTCCACTCAACAAACTCATTGAGAAATACAGCAGTATCGAGACTTACGACGAGAAAAAGAAAGAACACTACACAACTGTTGAGCTCTGCAAGGTCAATAGTGATTGCGCTGAATTGCTCGATGCCAGGCGCATAAAGGCACATCTCTCACAAATTGCTCCGGTCCCGTTCAATCCACAATTCGAATACGGGAAGAGGATCACAGAGAACCTCAGAGAGCACTTAGATGATTATTTTCCGGTGAAGCTGCTCGTCAATGGCGAACAAGTATTCAAACCATATCACGACAAATGGCAACGGGATGGCAAGGCGATCACAGTAACGCAGCCCGACTTCTTGCCAGTTTATGACGACTCTAGTGAACTCATAGCATATGCTTGGTACTGTATGAATTCTGGAAAGGGGCAAATCAATGTAGAATGTGATGTAGCTGGGGCTCCAGTTAACGTTTCAGGAGTCGTATATCGGGTACGTGACATTCGCATCGGCGATGCTCAACTAACTCGGAAAACGCTCTGGAAAACAACACCTGAGCGGGCGTTCTACGCCATGGGTGAGATACATGTGCTGGAACCAAGCGTTGAACCCACTGCTGACAGAAACGATTTCAAGGATAATCTCGCGAGATTCAACTTGTACAGGTTTTCTAACAACGTAGTAGCGGAAATCAATAGAAAGGCCGGGCGCCAGTCAGCAGAACTGAAAGCTGAGGAGAAGATCAAAGAATCTTTCCAAAGCGTGAAAGGGATAAGGAAGGAACTTCGCGAGAAAGCGATACCAAAGGAAATCGTCCCTCAAATGATGTATGCCGCGCAGCAGGCAAAGGAAGAGGCCAAGAAAAGGAAGCCATTCGCGAAAACAAAAGCACTGAAGCTCAAGGCAGACGAGATCATCGCAAATGCTGACAAAGTAATCAGTAGTCTAACCGACGTGATAAGTCCAGCAGCAGGAACATTGCCTCCTGGTATTTACGACATAACCAAGGAACTCAAGTTCACAGCGGAAACAAAGCGAGCATACGAAGCGATAGTGAAAGTGTTGAGAGACTACTTCATTAACGAACCCGAAATCTATCAGGAACTGATTAGGCTCATACAAGAGGAACTTCGACGGGCCTTCATGTCGCAGGAATAGGCTTGGTCAGGCTATTTAGTCCGAGCCCAAGCAAACGCGTTTTGCGAAAATCAGTCGACCTACCTGCTATAAAGCGTGAATACGCCTACCATGGCAAACCATTAACTTACTTTGGTCTCCCTAGTGAGGGTTTTTATGATGTTCTGGACTGGCTTCCTTACATTGGCCAAGTATTTGCAGTAGAAAGAGGTGATCCGTACAATCACGAACGCAAGCAGGCAACCTTACTATCCAAGGCGATTCGACTTGGGCTTCATGAGAGACTCGTCCTCTTGAGAGGCGAAGTAAACCAGATGATTGTGAGAGGCGAGGACGATGTCGGCCAAGAACTGGTATATCCATTTGAATTAGTAAACTTCGACTATGGTGGAGCGCTTCTTTATCCTGACAGATTTCGTGTGGAAGCACTTGAGAAGTTTGTCAGAGATCAAAGAGGCACCGACTTTTTGTTTTTGTTGACATTGAACCTGAGAGAGTACGACTCTGTTGAGATAACTGCGACTCAAGAGCGAATAGTGAGTGAGGTATCCCAGCTATCCCCGCGGAAAACCAAGTCAATTGAAGCATATCTAGAAGAGACAAACAAAGGCGATTACCCCACCAGGCAAATCATTCATGTTTTGTACTTGCTGAAAGGTTTGGCAGAAGCTAGTCATTATCAGTTCTCCTGGCAGCCTCCTGTAATCTACAGCGGCTCTAAAGGAACACAACTTGTCCACTATATGGCAGCATTTCGCTTTCAGGCTAAAGCCTCGACAAAGGTTGTCAGCAAGCAGAGCCTAATTGACCTACTGAACGCATCTCCGCGGTTCCTGAAAGGAAATAGACTCGTCTTGATGCAAAGAGCAAGCCCACGCTTTTGATGACGAGTTCTGTTAACCTGTACTTGCTTGTACTGCCAAGCATGTTCGGAGCATCATTGTGTATTCCCAAAAACCCGCTAAGGACAAACGTTGAAAACTCTAAAATCCTACGGGGTCTTTCGGAGATGCAACGTTGCCATCTGATCTTGAAGAGTTACGGAGCCAGTTCCGCCTAGTTCGAGAGACGTTCCAGAGGCATGGCTCTTACCTCCCTGCGACCCTTGATGATCCACCGGAGGAGCCGCAGCCACCAGACATGGACAGGCTTGATGACGATTCAAATTTCGACCGCAGGAATTTGTGTGTAAATATCGAAGAACCGACATCAGGCGGCAAACTGCATATTGACGCCGGTGCGATTCTCCCCCGTACTGAACGGAATTTCTTCAAGTTCTTTCTGGATGGCTCGATTAGGACCTACTATCTCGGCGAACAGATCGAAAATGGGCGCTCGTATCCCCTGATCGCAACCGAAGTCGCCTCTGCCGCCATATCGCGATCGGACGATGGCAAACCATCAGTTGCGGGGTTCATGAGGAAGATCGCACTCCTGATTCCACCTTCGCCACCCATGCTTCCAGAAACGGGCCACGAACTCATGGAACTTGGCAAACAGATGACATCCCCGGCTTCTCGCTTCAATCTCGAGGTAGTAGAATTAGACAAGCGCGATCGCAAGGAGGGCGTTGACCTACGAACCTCCCTGTTGGGAAAGGCGAGGGCAGTAATGCACGACATCGAGCACAAACTTGCCCGCCAGATCAGACGCAACGAAGGCGAATGGCTCGTCCTTGACGGCGCCATTCGCAAGGACGAGTTTCTAGGTCTTGAGCAGACTATCGGCCTCGCAAAGTCCTTTAGCCGAAACCCGATCTTCCGGACACAAGATCGGGGGATCATTGATGTGGTTGCGCTGATCTCGGAACTCCAAGAAGGACAACGCACGGCCGTCTTCAAGCATGCGCCTGATCCTGAATTGCACGAAAGCGATCGGTCAAGGAGGGAAGTCGCGTTCTGGTATATGCGCTTGCGTTCAGGCAAAGGATTGGAAGGTCCACTGCAAGGCGTGGTAAAGATAGACTATCACCTCGAGAAGGATCGACTGGATGCGAGCGATGTTGAGGTTGTCAATACGATAACGCGGGCACTTGCTGCCGAAAAATACGTCTCACCGTATCCGACGCCGCGATGGCACGCTCACATATACCCAATTTTCACTGCGGAGAATTACATCAAGGCAAGTCTGTTGTCTCCTCTTGTCTTTCGTGGTTATTTTGGAGCAAGATAGGAATGAGCAAAGAACCTGAAAGGAACCCGGAAAAGACTCAAATGCAGGGAGCCATCGGCAAGACCACAGCGACGGAAAGCCAGCCGAATACTGTGGATGCTTTTTCTTTCTGGTTGAGCCCCGAGACTGTTGTGAACCCGTTCGACTTTGTAACCGTAGACCACCTTATGGGCACTAAGACGATCGGCGTTGTTCGAGGGATGTCGACGCTCACAGACGCTCCCTCTCACCTTTCGAACTACGTTAGCAGTGAGTTCGGTAACGTAATGATCGCCCCGAACACCAATCGTATCACGACCACCGTGGCTGAGGCCGCCGTTCTAGCAAACTTCGGAGGAGACTCTGACATTGAGATCAACATGCCTGTAGAAAGCGACAGGCCAGTGCGATTCGCCAGCGAGTCTGAAATTGGGCTCGCTCTGGGTGCCGAAGAATTACACACGCCTGTAGCAATGGGGCTTATCGAGATGTCCAACGGGGTGAAGATTCCAATCAAGGTGGATGGACGTTATCTGCTTGGTCCCGAAGCAGCTCACGTCAACGTGTCCGGCATATCTGGCCTAGCAACAAAGACCTCCTACCTCATGTTCCTGGTTCAATCGATACTCAAGGCCTATGGATCCGAAAAGGTAGGAGTGGTTATTTTCAATGTCAAACAGCAAGACTTACTGCACATTGACGAGGAAGCACCGGACCTTCAACCGGAGGATCACGTGATCTACAAGACCTTGGATATTGAACCAAAGCCGTTTCAGAACGTGACTTACTTCCTGCCCAGAGGTCAGGACGGAGAAGCCGATTCCGAACATGAACCTCGAAACAGCAAAATCTATGCTTACAGCTTGCGAGACTGCGTTAGCGAAGGACGAAACAACCTAGACCTGTTGTTCTCTCAAGTTCGCGATCCCGAGTATACAATTACAAGCATCCTAGAGCACCTTCGCGAACAGAAGTGGTCGCTCCACTTCGGGCAAGATGTGCCTCGTAATGACGAGGTCATTCGGGAGGCAGGTCAAGAGGTCACTACTTGGGAAGATCTGAGACTGTATGACAACTATCCAAACAACATTAGACAAACGTCAAGAGGTAAGTTCAGAAGGCATCTCCAACGGCTAACAAACTCTAACCTATTCGTCTCAACACGCAGACACGAGGTCTACCTTGGCGAAGAGATCAAGAAACTACGAGGAGGCCAAGTCTACGTAATCGACATTTTCAAAGTAAGTCCGTCCGAGGAAAGAGCTGCATTCGTCGTAGGTGACGTCCTGCGTGGCATTGAGGAGATGTACTCGGAGGGTTCAGATTCATGGCCGGAGAAGGTAATCCTCCTCGTCGATGAATTGAACAAATATGCACCTCGTGGTACTCAGCCAGCACCAGTGGCAGAACAAGTTATCGAAATCGCTCGGACAGGAAGATCTAGAGGGGCCGTTCTCTTCGGAGCAGAGCAGTTCAAGAGCGAAGTGCATGAGCAGGTCTATGAGAACGCGGCCACGCACATCATAGGAAGAACAGGCTCATCTGAACTCGCTTCGCATCCCTACTCATTCCTCGACAAAGAAACGAAAAACAACGTCACGCGGCTTGAGAAAGGCGAACTGGTATTAGTCCACGCCGCCTTCAGACGACCTGTCAAGATCGTTTTCCCGCTGCCCTCTTACCGGCGGCAAGAGGCTGCCGTCGAAGAGCCAATCAGACTGCAGGGCGTGCGTCCGGATGGCTCCTTCTCGGTTTCTTGAGGAAGCGTTTCAGTTTGGTTCTGAAAGTTCTAGCGACAGCCGACAACCACCTTGACTTCTCTGCTGTGCTGTTCGGTCCCAAACGCTACGATCGAAAAAAGGACTTTCAAGACTGTTTTATGTCCGTCATGGATTACGCGCTCAAGAATAAACCTGACGTGGTCCTCATCGGAGGCGACCTGTTTGATTCAATCAATCCACGCAACCCACCTCGCTCTTTCCTAATGCGAACGTTCCGGGAATTACACGACAAGGGAATACGGGTGATCGCGGTTAGCGGCGAACATGACACACCCAAGAGCCAGGAAGAGGGTTCCTCCCCGTTGACAGTTTACAGCGAATCGGGCTGCATTACATTCTGCCAAAATTACCAAACACCTACACCCATCACCTTCATCAGCGGAGACGGCGACAAAGTCATTGTGACCGGGCTAAGTCGCAGTCCGTTCGGAATTCCCGGAACGGACCCGTTGGACCAGTTTGCACCCAAGGAGCATGGTGACATCAATGTGCTTCTTACCCACTACCCCATTAGCGGCTTTCGTGGATACTTTGCGAACGACCCGGTAATACAACTCGCAACTGTACCAAAGGATTACCAACTTGTAGTTTCGGGGCATCTTCATGCGCACCAGCAAATCGAGTCCCGTGGAACGGTCTTGGTCTACCCTGGAAGCACTGAAAGAGCATCCATCACCGAAGAGCCAGAAGAGAAGGGCTTCGTTTGGCTCGAACTGAACAAGACAGGACTTGTGTCAGAGCCACAATTCATCCAAACTCCTGCGAGGCCAGTGAAACTACTTGAATACACCATTCCTGACAAAGGAGATCTCACAGGGCTTCTCAAAATAGAAATGGACCGTTTGAAGAAGCCCGATTTAGCCCTTTGGTTACGCCTCACCGGTCGGATCAGTGTTGAGCATTTGACCTCCTACAAACGACCGGTTCTCCAAGCCTTCGGTGCAGAGAACTTCTTCCACGTAGTGATAGAAGAGAGATGGGAGCTACAACAGGATAAACCAATTTCCGCACTACCACGAACCACGCCTCTTCAAGAACTAGAAAGATACTTCGATGCTGAAATCGGCAAGGCAACCCCAGATCGGAAGGAGGAACTAAAGGAAGCTCTGGAAACGGCGAGGGAACTCCTCAAGGAGTTGGGAGCATGGTAAAACTCCTCAGCCTAGAAGTCTCAAACTTCAAGCGACTAAACCTCCAACACCCACTCGAATTTGGTGAAGGAACCACTCTCATTACGGGACATAACGAGAGCGGTAAGTCAACCATACTTGACGCTATACTTTTCGCGCTATTCACCCGCACAATAAGACCTAGTGCTAGGCCTCGCGACGAAGACATCCTACAGTACGGAACGAACAAACTCACGCTCAAGCTCTCATTCATGGTTGAAGACCGCACATTCATCGTGGAGCGGAAGATCCATAGGACAAGGCCTAACGAAGCCACACTAAATGAAAGGCCACCAAATGGAGCCCTCAGGGCAATCGCTACCCATGTCAATGCGGTCAACGATGAGATTGCAAAACTCCTAGGCGGGCTCACATTCGATGAGATTGTTGCAAGTAACGTGGTCGCTCAAAAGGAGCTTGACAGGGTAGTCGAGCAAGGACGCGCCAACCGGATCGCTGTGATTAACGCGTTCCTAAACCTGGAATCATTCAACAAAGGGACGGAGAAACTGGCTGAAGAAAGGAGCGCAATCGAAGGGACACCTAGAACACCAGGGACGCTCCCTGTCGCAAGACAGAACCTTGAGGAGCTGCAAAGGCAACTTGAGGACTGGAAGACAAAGAAGAACGAATTGGAAGAAACCCAAAACAACGTGAGAGAGCTTCAAACGAAGACCGATGAAAAGCAGAAGCAATTCGATAAAACGCATGTGCTGGCTTCAAAACTTGAAGCATATCAAAAGGAGCTAGCGAAGAAAGATCAGATAGACTCAGATATCAGGAACAAGACCGAGACTCTGGATGGAATCAAGAAACAAATCGACGTCCTTGAATCCAAACAGAAGCAACTATCCTCGCTCAATGAAGAATCGAAGAAGTACGAAGGAATCAACGAACTCTCAAAGACGATAGACCAACTGAGCGGAAAAGCGGACGACATTCAGAGCAAACAACTCGAACTCCAAACCAGGGAAAAATCCCCTCCCATAACCCAGGATGCACTGCAGAAGACCTACCAAGACATTCAAAGGCACCCCGGCGCGATTGGAATCCAGCAAGCGCAAAGGATCAGACAAAACGCCAGAACAACGATGATCGTTGGTGCACTACTAGCACTTGCTGGAGTAGCACTTAGCGTACTGGTTAGCCTATTTCTTCTCGCTCTCGTTGCGGCCGGAATTGTTGGGCTGCTTTATGCCACTATCCAGAGCGGGAAAGCTTCAGCACTGACCGCACAGCACTCTGACTATGTTGGGAAAGTGCAATCCTACGAAGATCAGAAGAAGATCTACGCAGATTATGAGAAGGCACTACCCCTGCTACGAACCCAACTCACTGAGACAAGACAGCAACTATCCCTTGACATCAACACAGTTTCAAGATACCGAGAGACAGCCAGCTCCTCCCAGGATCCGCTTCAAACAGCCCGCACCATCAAAAAGAAATTTGACGAAGAGAAAACACAATTCGCCGTGCTCTCAACCAAAATAGGCCAGTTTGAGAGAGATCTGAAAAATCTACCGGAACTCAAAAAGCAAGAGAATACTCTCTCCGGTCAAATCAAGACTCTACAGACACAGCATGACGCCGTTGTCCTTCCCGAGCTTCCAGAAGGGACCACATTCTCGGAGGAGTTGCTAAGCAAGACCAAAACAGAAGATCGGGACCTGCACGATTCGATCCTAAAGAATGTGGAGAACATCAAGAACATGAAGGAGGCAATAGGTAAACTGACGAAGTTCATCGAAGAAGAGAAGGAACTTTCACAGCAGACCGAAATGCAGCAAAAGAACGTCCAGGGGCTGGAGAGAAGGCTCAGGGTTGTAAACGATGCAAGAACGGGTATTGACAAGACATCCGAGGCGCTTCGTACTCGTGTAAAACCCAGCGTCGAATATTACATGAGCCTATTTCTTCCTTCGGTCACAATGAACCGGTACAAAGCAGTTAGGCTGGATGATGATTACAAGCTATCAGTGTGGGATGCCGAAGCCGGAGAATATCGCCCCAGGGAGGTCTTCTCTGGAGGAACTGAGGATCAGTTGCTTCTTGTGATGCGCCTCGCATTCGCCCTAGCCTTGACACCTGAAGCCAGAGGGACCCGACCTGAGTTCCTCTTCCTTGACGAACCTCTTGGTAGCAGCGATGAGGTTCGGCGAGGTGAAATCATGCAACTGCTCAAGTTAGAGCTGGCGCAATACTTCAGGCAAATCTTCCTCATCAGCCATGTTCAAGGCTTGGAACAGAGCGTGGATCACCTAGTACGACTTGAGGCAGGCAGGATAGTAGAGCAGTTCTAGAATCCTAAGAATTTTCCTCATATCGGCGATAGCATATCTACACATTGTTCTTCCGGGATTTTCAGCTTCATCAACCGTGAAGGTAACGTTACCGTGAAAGTTCACCCCAGATGGCCTAAAAGGCAAGACTCCAGCTGAAGCGGCGGGAATGAGGGTCGAAGGTCAAGACAAGTGGCTCACACTAATTCAGAACGCAAGCCACAAGAGGCGGCTTTCTGAAAAATAATGCAAAGGGCCAAATACAGAGCCAACGACTAGCCTTCTGGTGGCTCTTACGGCTCTCGTGGGGTACGAGTGGATTTTCATAGTCATTTTCGTTATTGCGCTAATATGGTTCATATCGAGAATGTTCCGTCGCGGGAGTTCTCATCCCCAGACTTCTCCCGCTGCCGTTACCCAATCTCCTGCGACCATCATTAGGGAACGTGAAGTGATCAAGGAAGTTGTGATGATCCCCTGCCGCTATTGCGGAGGATTAATGCCTCAAGCCAGCACTTTCTGTCCGAACTGCGGCGGCAGACGACAATAAGATAAAGCCCAAGATGAGCCATCACCCGACAGTTAACAGCTTATCGCGTCACACACACTCCTTGACAATTTGATCGCGTTTAAGATCCAAGACCAAGAGAATCTCAACCAGCTTTCCTCTTCCGGTAGGATCGACTCTGATAGCATCAAGACGATTGCGTACCTGGAGCAAGGGCAATGTCTCGTTGTCGGAAGAGCAACTAATAATTATCCAATCTTTGTTCAAGTGACCCCCGCTACAGGTGTGAGAATGGGAGGCGAAACGAGGCCCTTAGTCTAGAATTTGGTAACGGTGCCTTAGCGTCTGCCCGAAAGGACTGTTACCAATCGTCTGTTTGGATCGTTCAGGCCCACTTTAGAACTAATTGGGAATCAGCGACTAGAAAGCCATATGTACAAAATTGAGCGACTATCGAATGGAGAAAACCAAATGCATCTCTTGTATCTCGATGCTAGCGGAGACCCAGGTTGGTGTCCGCCCCATGGCAGAAGTCGAACCACGTGGTACGTTCTTGCTGGACTATCGCTTGAAGAGAAGCTATGGAAGCAAGCGGACCAAAACGTAAAGGACGTTCTTGCCAAGCATGGTCTCCAATGGCTAACGGACTTCAGAGAACTGAGGCTATCTACAATGCTCGCAGGAGCACATCCTTACGAAACCTTGGGCATAGCTCGTCGCAGAGCTTTGGTGAATGATATCTTCAGCCTAGTAGTAAACTTGAAGCCAGTCTTGTTCTATTCGGCTATTGATAAGGTCAAACATAGAACCCAGTACGGTGTGAGAGCTTTTTCTCCGCATGTCTGGGCTTTTCAACTGATTTGTCCACGATTTCACAAGTATCTAGAACGGATAGATGGGCTCGGTATTTTCGTTATGGATCCAGAAGAGACCAAACATGATGCCAAGCTGAAAGAATTGATTAAGAATGCCAGACAACAAGGAATTGTGCTTACAAGTAGTTTCAATCCTTACCTTAGCAACACACAACTGCCACGCATAATCGAAAGTGTCCTTTTCGTACAGTCACAGGATTCTCCAGGGATACAACTCGCTGACTTCTGTAGCCACGCTATTTGGAAACATTACGAAAGAGGTATGAGCTTACGCTACAAGCAGATCGCTGGACTACTGGACACGTTCTCTGGCACAGTATATGGTTCCAAGGTTTGGCCTTAACGCATAATTAAGAGGGAAAGTGGGACTACCGCTAGGGCAGCCCCGCGAGTCAACAAGGACTCTACTTTGCCCACCATATATCCATATGAGTGTGTATATTGGCTTTGGGGTAAATTCGCCACTCAGAGATTTGTACACAATCACGCGCATATTTGCACATTGCAATCCTTAAAATTGTAGCTTCTGTCGGGTAAGATTCTCCTTTCTAGCAGCAGCATTCTGTTGGGAAATGTGACGGAGCCTTTGAAATTGAGGGGTGGAGACAACTTTTAGTATGAACGGGAAGCGGTCGATTCTTCTTGCATCTACATCTGCAATCATAACCACCCAGGCAGGACCGAATGAGCGTGCAAAGGTCCTCCACCTATCCAGCGTAGAAACGTGCACTGCCATGTGGCCACTCAGTCCGGAGCATAATTAGTCGCATACCGACCAAATCTGCAATTTGAATCTTCTTCAACCTTTCACCTCCAGGTCTCCGATTACTTTGTAGTGTGAGGCGTCTTCGAGCATGCGGACTGCGAGTTTCAGTTTGTCAATTTCCTCTCGCATGTCCTTCATCTTCTCGCTTTCATGCGCCGCGGCTAGGTCGGACCAGATTTGCGGGTAGATCCTCTCTCGGTAGATCTTCCGGAGGGCTTCCACATTCTCTCTGCTGTAGTACCGTTCCGTCTGCAGGTCCCGCCCTTTCAGCATTTTGCGCCATTCGGGGCTGATGTCGACGAGGGCGTCGATGATGTTGAATTGGTATTTGCGCCAGGCTTTCGGCGTGATCTGCTGCTCGAGTGGATGGCCTTGTTCGTCTTTTCGGCTTTCTCTGATAAGCCCATTCTTGATCAGGTCCTGGTAGTCTCGGCGGATTGCGACGAGCATGGCATCGTATGTGCAGCCGAGTACGCTGCTGTTTTCTAGGGGTGGGTGGCCGGCGCGGATCCTGGCTTCCCGAACCTGTTTCATGAGTTCGATGCTTCTTGGGCCGAGGAAGCAGATGGGTTCGAACTTCTTGGGGCCTCCCTGGTTGCTGGCTCTGAACTGTTTGGGCAGTGAGACGTGGATGATGTCTTTGGTCCACCATTCCTGTTCAAGCCAATTCCAGCGCATTGCGGGGAAGACTCTTGGTCGGCATGGGGTTTCGGGCAGCATGGTGTAGAGGAGTTTTCGTTCGAGGGTTGAGGCGTACTGGACGAAGAGTTCAACTTCGCTGCGTTCGGGGACCCGCATCTCGTACTTGTCACTCATATCTAGGTGCACGAGCCGTTTGGGTATAGGGTATCCTTTGGATTGAATGTAACTGTAGATTGAGGCGACGGCCTTCGATCGCGACTTAGGAGCGTAGCCCATCACTCGGAGAGTTTCATGGAACCGTTTGATCTCCCGCTCCACCTGGCTGATTGGTTCGCCCTCCTTCAGGGCGGCCCGCTTCAACTCCACAACCTGCCGCGGAGTCCAACCAGTCCAGTGAAGGAAACGCCCGAAATAGTCTAGGTATTCGGCGCGAGTTCGTTCGTGCTGGGTTACGGAGATTAACCAGTCCTGCACATCCGGATCCTCAGCCAGCCGTTCCAGGAAGGCTTTGCCGACAGGCCTAGCAGGCCGGTCGACTTGAGAGACAGCCACCAACATGACCATGCCTCCTTCAGTCTAGGCATGCACTATAAGAAACCGACACAAACCACCGTATAATACGCTTTATACAACTCGTGGAATCATCCAATTAGAACCATATTCATCCTGTGCAGGTTCTCTCTGGTGACGGCGGGATAGATTTCCCGTTAGGTTGAAGGAGATGGAGCAATCTTGA
>Ga0315280_10005574_pt1 | contig 17839 bp, 19 predicted proteins | sample YL17G06_40_MG_FD_203697 | JGI IMG/M metagenome (GOLD analysis project Ga0315280, IMG submission 203697) | Sediment microbial communities from Yellowstone Lake, YNP, Wyoming, USA - YL17G06_40 | ecosystem: Environmental > Aquatic > Freshwater > Lake > Sediment | place: USA: Wyoming | collected... | reverse complement strand
ATCGGGGCCGAAGCAAATCCTCAAAGCCGCTGGTCCCGCGAAAGAGGAAACGAAACCAGAAGCCAGGGCCAGCGCACGAATTGAAGAGATCTTGATGAAGGAAATCAGTGCCGAGACTGATCGTGAACGATATCTGAAGAAGCTTGAGGAACTCAGAGCTAACGGAAGAATAAGTCAGAGAATATATGAAAAGTTGAAGAAGAAACTCGAATCGTAGACTGAACGACGAAATGAATTTCCCATGACACGGTTGGCGAAGACGTGAAGATCTGATCCCGGAGATCCCGCGGTTTATCATCGGCCTCTTCCTAGGAAACAGTAAGAGCACTGAAGGTTACACAGTTAACGATCTTATCTAAGCTTCATCCCACATTTCGCACAGAACCTTGCTGTTGAAGGTAGCTTAGCGCTGCACCTGGAGCAAGATACTTCTGCTGGCCGGGAGGGTTGTTGCATCACTGACACCGCTATCGGAGGAGTCTCGATTGTTTTTGCTAGCAGAACTATATCCTTGGCTGCTTGTACGTCTTTCCACGAGATCTCTGTTTCGGATCCGGAGCTTGTTGTGACGATCAATGTGATCTTTCCTTCACCAACAGTCACTGCCAAGTCCTTAACAATGCCTATGATCGATCCTGTTGTGTCCACGACCTGCATTCCGACTAATTTGTCTCTTGGCACAGGGGTCGACAATCATAGTCCTTCCGTTGATGCTGTCTTAATGTGATTTGAAGGAAAAAGCTTTTGCGTTGTTCGTACGTGATGCATTTCTGCATCGAATCTGCAACCCCGATAGTCATAAATACCTTCTGCGGGACAATTTCAGTGGGGTCGAGATTGGCACGTTCAGCTTATAGTTGGATAGCCACTATTACACTTGTGTCGATCGTCTTCTCATCAATGTTCGTTGAGGTTCAAGCCCAACGGGTATGGGTGTGGACGGATAGATACTACTACAATTTAGGAGACACAGTATTCATCTATATGCGGTCAAGTGTCAATCTTGCAAATTCTAGGCTCACCATAACTCACAGCAATGGTTATCAATCGCAAACCTGGATGGGCGCGATGTCCGCATCGGTCATAAAGGTCTACTACGGGTCGACCTCTTGGGGTGGCCACAGGCAGGTTCGTTTTGAGGGATGGCCCGTTGGTGGGGGGTACCTCGTGGACTACACATCCTACTTTGTTTCTGGGACTGGTCCTTGGCCTCCTGTGACAACTGTTACAGAGACCACGACCTTGACAACCACTACTATTGCACCTGACTTCAAGATTGATGTGACTCCGCCATCAAATGTTGTCAAGCTAGGAGGAACAGCGACCTTCACAGTGACTGTTTCATCTATCGGAAGCTTCAGTTCAGATGTGTACATAGAAGTTTCAGGAAGCCCTGCAATTCCGCCCGGAAGTAGCTTTGCCACGCCAAATCCCATAAGACCCTCTCCCGACGATTCTCAGAGGGCCACGCTCACGATAAACACAGGCAACTTCGGGAGCGGAGGGACATACACGTTGACTGTCAGTGGTAGAAGCGGTTCCACCGTTCGGACAGCCGTGGTGCAGTTGGAAGTCAAGGATCCAACCATCACACTGAGCGTCTTGCCCGCGTCACAGAATGTTGAGCAAGGTCAGTCAGCCCAGTTTACGATAGATGTCAGGGCTGAGGAATACAAAGGAACGGTATCTGTCGCCGTGGGAGGCCTCCCCCCTGGAGCGACGCACACGGTCAGCCCACCCTCTCTGACAGGAAGCGGCCAAGTCATACTTACTGTAATGACTACTGACCAGACTTCGTCTGGCACATATTCAATTCAAGTCACTGCCACTGCGGGAGGAGGTAGGGCGCATGCTCCAGTGCTCCTGACTGTGACATTGCCTTGGTGGAAGAGGGCGGAGAACTTGGCACTTATCCTAGTCGTCGCAGTCGCTCTGGCCGCACTCACTGCTTGGATCGTCTTTAGGAGAAAACCTGCTCCACCTTCAATGGCTCCTACAGTTCCCGCTGCAGTTTCATATCCGGCAGTTCGGCCTGCTACGACATCGTATACACCAGTTCTGCGCCCGGCAAGTGGCCCAACTATCTCTACTGTGGGCAGCGGTGGAGCCGCAATCTGCTTTGGGTGTGGTTCAACAATTCCGGCTGGTATCACAATGTGCCCACGATGTGGCAAGCCAAGGTAGAGCAACGCCGAAGAATCCGAATAGCTGGCGGAGGCCCGGACATGTACCGATGCTTGGACAAGTTCGAGGTAAGTCAGCTAGATACTATGCTTTGATCCTTTGTCCACACATCGAACAGAACATCGCTACCGGCGAGAGATGAGCATTGCAGTACTGGCATCGAAGAGTGTGCGCACTTCTCGCCCCCTGTGTGTCTTCTTGTCGAGCTGGCTTGAATTCTCTGAAACTTGCTTGACGATAAGTCTGTCCATCTTCTTGCAGTTTGAAGAAGTCCACCAATTCCTGTATCGGATCCACGACCAAGGCTATGTGGTAGGGCTCCCTGAAGCAAGCCTTCTGTGTCTCAATATCCGTCGAAGACATGAAGCACCCATATCCTGGATGAGAATGATACCAACCCACGACTTTTTTGCCAGAATACTTTTGCCTTAGTTCCGTGACTATTTCTCCCATGACTCCTTCGTCAAATTCAACTCGCACTTGAGACGCGAGAGTCTTTCCAAAAATTGCTCCATCTATCTGAACATACATCTTCCCCAGCCAACTATAGTCCTTGCCAACTAGAAACCCTATGGCTTCATAAGGGACTTGGGATTTGCAGTGCTGCAGTATCTTGCCCAAAGTCTCACTTAGTATGTAGACCTCGAAAAGTCCTCGTTCAGGCGAATCTTCTTCCAACTCTAGATCGTCCGTTGAATCTCGCGCAGGATCTTAGGTCCTTCCAAAGCAGCCTTGTTTCGATCGAACCAAAATGCTGCATCTCTACAGCTTTCAAATCTGAGAGGACTGAGGGTATACGGGTGCTCGATCAATAGTTGAGAACCCTTCACTATCACGTAGAGGTTGTCCAACGTCTTCCATTGCTTGAACAGATCCCAGCAGACGATTCCTTCGCCTCCGGCTTTGATCCCTGAAGATATGTTCGGATGAAATATCGGTGTCAACCACGTGAGCCTAAACGGAGCTCCCAGACGGTTCTCTCCGGAAGCCAGTGGAAAAGGGTAGGATTGCAGAATGTACATCCATGCTTCGTGATCCCAGAACTCAGTAGGGGGAGAACCTTTCTCCCCTCTGACGAATCCCTTTGCCTTTAGAGAGATCTCGTATCTTCTAGCAACTTTTACCTTATCTTTGCCAGCAACCGTGGCAATTTCACGTTCTGCCCAGACATCTTCTCTCTTGAATCTGTACCCTTTTTCAGCCAATTCCTTTTCTTCATTGTCAAGCCTTTTTTCTAAGATGGGACGAGGCAGGCTGGGCATCTGTGTTGCCCCATCTAGGAGCCGCCGATTGGACGAGAGATTAGGTCCATTTGGTCTCCATCTTTGATTCCCATGGACTGAACAGCGTTTGGGTATGTCTCTGGCCCTAACTCCTTTCCACCCAAAACCAGAGAGTAAGCGCGATCTCTCTGTAACCCGAGACCATTGACAACTGTCTCAAGAATCGATCCAATCGTATGGTTAGGTCCGATTTCCACTCTCACAGATTTGTTTGTCGAGACATCGGAAACCATAATTTCCATTCCAGAAACCCCGACGCGTGAAGCTATGTTTCAACTGGCAATATAAGTCTTGTCCAGTGTGCGAGGTTGCCCTGAAATTTCATCTTTGGGTTCGATGCGTCTTATGCGAGTGGTTTGAATGCTTCATCATCTGTTGGAGGGCCGTACTGTTCTTTGTTCAAGGTGGCTTTTGGAGCCTTCTTGTCGATAGCATACGCTGCGGATGAGTTGTTGAGGGCTGGTTGTTTCTCTACGGGTGGCTGTGGTATGCGAGTGCGAGTATGTTCCACGCGGCGACTCTGCAGAGGACCTCAACGTTCTGGTTATGCCTGATCTTCGATGCCACCTCTCTCCCGAACCTGTGTTTGAAGGCGCTGAAGACGCCTTCTATCACTGCTCTGCGATTGTACCTTTCCTCGTAGGCTTCCTTGTTCTCCCATGCCTCGTGGATCATCCTGTTCCAGGCTGGGTGGCCTTTGGAGTGGGCTGAGGCTGTGTTGCTCTTCAGCTGGATCACAGGGTTGGCTCCATAGTCTGCTATGAGCTGCGCATTTCTCCTGGAGAGGAATGCTTTGTCTAAGGTGACGTTCTCGAGGGCTATCTGCCTGCTCTTCTGCCTCATCAGACACTTCAACCGAGGGGACTCATTCTTGTATCCCTTCGTCACTATTGCTGATAGGAAGAAGGGCATCTCCCTGTCCGTGGTTACGTGGGCATGAAGCTTAACGAACCTCTTCTTCCTGCTCCTCCTCGAGTTCCTAACGTTGAACCATCTCTCGTATTTCCTGGTTGCTATTCCTGTTCCGTCGCAGGCTGAGCTGCATAAGGCTCTCCGTTGAACCCTCATTATGGCGGTGGATGTCTGCTTTACCAGTTCGTTCAGGTAGCCTTCACTGACATCTTTCACATGTTCCTGGACGGTGTTGTAGGCTGGGAGATGCTTGATTCCACAGATTTGCCTGTACTCCCTGCTGGACGCGAGGAGGGAGTAAACCGACCTGTACGACAATCTGAATATGGCTCTTATGAGGAGGCAGATGGCGACTGTTCGTGGGTCTGCTGGCGGCCTTCCCACGGTTCCCTGCTCCTTCACCCTGTATGGTGGAGGATTGGAGTAGACTGCTTCCGCTATGATTGGCAGCGTAAGCCCATACTCGTCCTTTCTGAACCTGTTATACTTCTTCCAGTCTCGGCTGCGCTTCCTCGGTGCCTTCTTCTTGCTCTGCCTTCGCGTCGTTCATATCCATCTCCTGCCATGACGGGAGCCACGCATCCTGGAGAATGACGCAAAGAGAGAAGAAAGAAGAGAGAAGCCGGGGGAAGGACACGCAACCCCATCATGGCAAGAAGAAGCAACTCACCCAAACAGAAATGTCAAAACTCAACGGACCTTAACATTCCGGTGAAGGTCAACCACCCAATGAGACAATTTTAGGGCAACCTCCCAGTGTGCATCAGTAGACCCGAAATGTGTAGGGTTCAGCGCGCACCAAAGGACGGAGATAGATAGAACACTGGAGTGCTATATGCCGTGTTTCCTTCTCTATCTCTAGCCTCTATGTAGTAGAAGAAGATCGTTGCCTTGCCTAGGTCGAAAGGAGGGTTAGTCTCAGCAAAACTGAAGGAATACAGATAAGGCGCGCGCTTGCTAGAAGGTTCCACCTCCTTCATTTGATAACCTTCGAGGGGGCTTTGGTATGTAGAGCGCGCGCGTGTTGTCTGGTTCACCAGAACAAAACAGAAGAATATTCTAACGTAGTATGGCCTTCCATTTTCGGCATCAGATATTTCGGCTCTTACGGTAAGCTTGTCACCGACATAGCTTCCTTCATTTAGCCATGTGATGATAGGAGGGGCAAGATCTTTCTTCACATCAAACTCCTTGACGAGAGAGGCAGCCGTGGTGGCCTTTCCTCCCATTGTTGTTCTGATAGTAAGCCGATATTTGCCGACAGGAAATTCCTTCGTCAGGTTCTCTTCTGTTATTTCAAAGCTCCTCCTTGAACTCACTTGGAGGCGTTGCGAGTACAGCACGACTCGCTCGCTGTTTGCGATATCACATGTGATTTCCACGTTTAGCCTATTCCAGTCTGCCTGTTGGATTCCGTATTTCCCATCTTCTTCAGTCCCAACGAAATCTAGCCGAATTTGGGGCTTGTTTGGAGAGTAGACGTCTTCACACGTGATGTTTGCTGCATTCAACCATTTCGTGAAAGCTTGTTCACTCAGCTGGTTTCTGAGAGCATTTAGGTTCTGCTGCAACTCGCTATTCTGGTTGAGACTCTGATATGCTACATATGTCATGAACGCCGTAGAAGTCGCTAATGTCACCAGGCACAGTATGAGTAGGATTCTCGACAATGGCATTCGCGGCTTGGCACGCTGCTCGGTTTTTCCTTCCGGTCTTTCCTGCCAGTGTCGTACACTTGCTTCTGTCGGCCGTTCAGTTAGGAACGCATATTCCGGAGGAGAGGGTGGAGGCTTTTCCTCGGTTTCCTCTTCTTTGTACCCAACAATTCTCGGGGAATCTTCCAATACTTGGCGCCCTTAATCATCAATGTGTCGGTGGCTTGAAAAAACTTTCGAACAGCTCTTGCACGTGGTCGGATTTGGTTCGATCATGTTGTCGATGTCGGATGTCTTCGTCAATGCAAGGATTGCTAGACAGCTCTTTTTCAGAATTTTCAACGATTCAGGTATCGGAGGCTAGGGGTAGTCTCGTTCCGCATGATAGGCAGTAGTATGCGCCCGGTGATGCTGGTGAGTTGCAGGATGGGCAGTTCGACAGTGGCCCTCGGCGCATCATAGATATTGATATGATTCGAGGCCGCGTCTGAGACGGACGAATGTGAATTACTGCCTCATCGGCCACCTCGATGTCGACTGATCTGTTGGAGAAAAGATCCATTATTGTTACTTGCATACCCCATTCCTGTGACTCTTGACTTCGCTTATATAAAAAGCTAGTCAGCCCTCTTTCTTTCCTTCTTCGGGTTTTGATTTTCGAGGGAACCACACACGTAGCATTTGCTGTTCTTTGAGATGCTATAGGCTCGAAGTGCATTAGACGCTCCACTATAGAATAGTCTCTTGTTAAACAGGGGCTCCCCAAAGAATTCGTTCCATTTCTTGTCCCTTCTGTAGCTTTCGATTCCCATGATGATTTTGAGGGCCTCTTGCACTTGAATTGCTGATATGATCGATGTTGTTGTTGCAATCGCAGGCATCTTTCTCTCTTCCATAGGCCCAGTACACGACAACCTCGACCACATGATCTCCCAGTCTTTCTCAGTTAGACTACAGCACAGGCACGGCGTGTCTGGTGGTATGACGACCTGGACCTGCCCTTGCAGTCCTTCCATTCCTCCGTCAACAAGAGGCACGCCGTTGTAGTAGCAGTCTATGGTCAACTGTATCCGCGCTGCTAGGTTGTCGACACCACCGAACGCTATGTTGATTCTCTTGTATATTCTCTTGTCTATCTTCTCCAGATCTTTACAGAGGGGAACAACCTTGGTGCTGTGAGATAGCTGCCCTGCTCTTCTCGACACAACCGCTGCCTTCATGTTCTTCTTCCGTGAATCAGTTTGCCTGAAGAAGATGCATCTGCTCAGGTTTGAGGATACGACGTGATCGAAATCCACTAGATAGACTGTACCTATGCCTAGGAGGACAAGGTTCTTGATGATCTCGTTGCCGAGGGCACCCGCTCCGACAACAAGTGCCTTAGATCGCGTAATCTTCTCTTGATTCCAACCTTCTATACGCTTCTGTCTTTCAAACATGTCGTCATCAACGTCTGTCACAGCCTCAATCCTCGGTCCAGGCCGATACGCTGTTGTCATGAGATTTCTAACATCTCCTTGAAGCTCATAAGATTGCACACCAAACACTTCTCATTTTGATCGGCCATAAGCTGTGCACATTCCTTCATATAGAGGGTGCCATCAAGGATGCACTCAACAGTGTCGAGAGTTCCGTCAAGCGTCGCGCGGCAAATTGGGCACTTTAGATATAGAGAATCGTCACGTTTTGTGAGTTCTACCACGACCGTGTCGTCACACAATGGTGACTCCCCGGCCATCTTGCCGAGCAGTTCATTGGTTAGGTCCGTTAACTCGATTGAGACATCTAATTCCTGCATGAGACTCACCTGCTCTGCAGATATGGCGGAACCGGCATTTTATCCAGAAAGCCTCCTGAACGATCTACATAGAAGTCTGCCAGCTGTCTCGGCAGATTCTTTTTCACTTGATTCAAATCAAAGGTCGCGCTTCCGATGATTCTCGTTCCTAGCGCTTTTGAGATCAGTCCTGCTGACACGATATTGTTCGTGATCTCAATGCGTTTCTGCAGACGTTCGATCAACTCTCCTGTCTTGTCTGTTGAGACTGCTGCTAGTTGTGACTGAGCAATTCTATGTTCAAGCTCTTTCTTCTTAGCATTTAGCGTTTCCTGCGATATCTCTCCAATGAGGGTTCTCGCCTCAAGTTCTTCGAGTTCCTCGAACAATTCAGGCGGGGCTTCGACTCTTGCTACTGCATTCGCCCTCATAGCCAGAAGAAGGGCTTTCATCCTCGTAATCCTGCTCACGCGTCGGCATTTCTTTTCCGCTATTTCCTGATTATTCGTTGATAGACTTGCTACATCGATTATTCTGGGCGTGGTGCCGGTGTTGTCTTGTGGCTTCTCTTCTTCTCTAAGGAGATCCATTCCCTGCCAGAACTTTCGCATCGCTTTGTCGAGTTTGTTCTGTAGACCTTTGAGTGTCTGTTCGCCCGTTCTTGCTGGATCGCGGTCCTCTCCCTGAACGTGCTGATCTTGGGTTGTGGGCTGAATTTGCTTACTCATCGATTGAATTGCGTCATCTATGTCAGACGAATATGAAACCAATTCCTGGAGAGATACTATGTCAGCCAGCTTGGGGTTCGAAGAACCCAAGTTTCGTAACGTCTTGATTATCTGTTCTCTCTTCTCTCTCAGGCGGCCTTCGCCGAAAAGAGTCGAAAGCACGTCGATCTCAAGGAATCGCTTGTGAAGCTCAACTTGCATTTCCTCGGAGCACGGGATTCTCAGGATCTTTACGAAACCTTTGGATGACAGTGCGACCAAGGCATCAACGAACTCAGAAAGGTCCAGCTCCAGATCCTTGCATACGTTTTTCATGGAGAAAGATATCGTTCTGCCTTGTTTCTCGCCACGAGAGGCTACGTGTTTCAGGAGCGTAGTTTCTGTCGGAGTCAGTTGGTGGTCTTCTGCCATGATCATCGCCTTGACACCGCAATTAGAACCATGATCAGAATCATCAGGAATGCAACTACGGCAACCGCGATTGATGCCATTGGTTTGGGCTTTTTCCTCGATGTGCCGAGAGGCCCACCACCATCGATCGAGACTATCCGCGGTGCGGGCCCCACATATCGAGACACATCTTCACTTGGTGACAGTCCGGGAATCGGCTGCGCCGAGAGACCTAGCTCCCCCTGATATTTCCTATAGAGCCGCTCATATAGCTCTCTACGTATCTTGCCGGCACGATACGCCTCTTCAAGTTTTGCAAGATACTGCCTTGTTCTTTGATCTTCGCCGCCTGCGTCTGAGGACATCCCCTCAGCATCTCGAGCATCTTGTGGCCATACTCACTTTCGAAAGAGCTACAGCTCTCGGCCGCACGTAGGGCATCTCACTGCGGCCGGATCCATCTCCGCTCCGCACTGCATGCAGAATTTCTTGGCACGAACAGGTTGTACTCGCAACAAGAGTGGTGGTGCAACCTGTGCTGACGATGGCCTTAACGGGACTCCAAAGCTGGTTCCTGTGATCAAAGGTTTCGGAGGAGGAGGCCTTCGTCTCGACTTCATCAACAGAAAAGCAATGATCACTACGATAGCGACTGCTGCAATTGCCATGAGCATGTACAGTGACCCGTAGTCTGTTTTCCACTTTGCATGAATTGTTTGCGGTCGATCAACTGTAATCAATGTGGTAGGCTGGCGTATCGTTGTGCCATCCTCTCTTAGCCAACAGTCAAAGACCCGGCTCACGCCGAGAACTCCTAGGAAGTCGCTCTCTCGAATTGCTGTTGGAGTGATGGAGATTGTTGCCGACAAACTCTCTTTGTACCAGTCCTGCCCGTTCAGATTGGCCGTTACGTCAGACCTAAGAGATAGAAAGTGCTGTGTTTCGTAAGCCAAGTATAATGTCGCATCTGCTTCTAGAACGACAGATCTTGAAGGAGTCGGGTATCCCCCCTTCCACTCCTTGAAGACTTGTCGGGTCAGGGAGCTGACGTATGCGATCTTGGGCACTTCGACGTTGTGCGTTCCCGCTGGGAGGGTTACGGTGAAGATCCCGGATGGACCAACGGTTTGATTGCTTAAGTCGATTGACACCCACGAGTTCGAAGGAAGACCCTGCAATTCAAGCTTGAACTCTCCTTTGACTTCTATCTGAAAGTCCTTGGATCCTTCATCAGCATCAGTCGTCCAAGTATACCCGACCTTGTATTCGACCAAGGCTCTGAGCATCCAGATCTTTCCGACCCCAGGCGCAGACACCACGAAGTCAAACGGCCTTATGTTGCTTCCTTCCAAGAATTCAATCTGACTGACTGATAGTTGATTGTTTGTGTCAAGTTCCAGCAACTTGACCCTTGTTTGAACTGTCACGGCAGGAAGAAACGAATAATAGATTTTGACTTTGATGTTAGCGGGACTGTTGACTCCTACTGCCCGAGGGTAGTTCAGCTCCGTAATCTTCGCTTGGTAGCTTGGTTGAGCAAATGCAACTCCGTTTCCGACAACTGACATGAGGACTGTGAGAGCCAAGATAATGGACAATCGTCTACTCAACTTGAGCGCCGCCGAACATAAGGTTGGGGTCAACCTGAATAAGCTTTTCGTGCCTAGATGCCGGTTTCAGCTGTCTGGAGGTTCGTCAGGCGCATAGTATACACATTAGGGAGACACAGGTTTCACTCCGAAACTGTTAAAGCGGCCATTACCCGTCTTCTCTAACGTGGTAGACGACTATGTCCTATCCGCAAGCCGCGGGTTCGGCTAGAACATATTGTCTTATTGCAGTCATACTGTGTTTCATTGCTGCTGCGGGATGGGTTGCTCTCAGCATTATTCTCTCGATGTTCAGCAGCATTTTCCTCGTGTTGGGGGTTGTTGTTGTCCTGATAGCTGTCTTGATTTACATAACCACATACGACAAGATTCGCATTGGAGATTACGTTAGTGCGAAGGGGCCGTGTCTGGTATGGGGCTTCTTGGGGCTCATAATAGGAGGAGTGATTCCGGGACTCTTTCTCCTGTTGGCTCATTCGAAGCTTTCGGAGATTCCTCAGAGTCCAGTTGTTGTGCCACCGGTCGGGCCGCCTCAATATTACCGGCCAGGCCCAACACCGCAAGCCAGAACGGGAGTAGTCTGCTTTGGCTGTGGCAGGATGATGCCCAGCACGGCCACAGTATGTCCGACCTGCGGAAAGCCAAGATAAGATGCCGGTCGATTCTCTCTGTCGTTTGCAGTTTGGATCGACGTTTGCGTTGTCCTCTTTTTCGGCCGACGCAGGCGCTGGAAGGGCGCTGTGATAGAGGCTACGTGAGTTCGTTCGCACTGCGGTTCTGCGCGGATGGAAGAGCAAGGCAGACTGTGCGTTATGGGCCAATCTGCTGCACAAGTTGACCCGTCCTCCCTTCTTTCCTAATAATCAATCACCATGTTCCTTGAAGATGCGAATCATGTTCGATGTGGAATGGTGGGTGGGCATTCCGGAAGATTGAAACGTCGTTGGCTTCAGTCTAAGGAGTGCAGGGATGCCAGTTGGACGCTGATAGTCGGATGGCTCTGTACATAACGACGATCACTTGTGCGGGAATCGTAGGTGCCATGTACTCCTCAACTTTCAGCGTTCCGTTTCGTGTGACCTTGAGTATAGCTTTGGGCCTACTGGGGTGTGGATCCCTTTTTGACTTGAGACGTCAAATTGCAGGAAAATCACAGCTTACAGCGAACATCGCGAACACGACTAGGAATTTGACCCGGAGCGAATCAGAGCGGATCGCAGATCTTCTGGTTCGCCTCCGCTCGATTAGGAACAAGATAGGGGAAGGTACATACAAGCGTTTGGAAGAGGAATACGCACAGAAACTGAGAGTCTCTCTTGAGAACGAAATGCAGTAACCACACAAAAGCTTCCAGATTAGTCGTATGGATTCGTGAATGAATCGTGTCTAGGGATCATGCGTTGAGTTCTCTCTCCGCTTGCCCTCGAATTCCTCTTTGAGTCTGGAATAGATTTTTTCAGATATTCTTCCCATCGCTCTGAGTTCTTCAAGCCGTTCCAAATACCTTCTGTAATGTTCATTGCTCGGTCCTCCATATTCAGCGGAGGTTGTCTGACAGGATTCGTCTTTAGCTGCCTTCGGTTGTTTAAGTCTCGTTCTTTCCCTCCTTTTCTTGACATGGATCGACGAGACAAGAATGATAAGCGTCACTATCAATATTCCCAACGGGAGTGCCGAGAAGCCGAGTTCAACACCTAATGCATCAGTAGTTGACGGAATCGCGGTTGACAGGAACGTTGTGCGACTCTGTATGGAAGGCATCTGAAGCCCCCAAGCGACAGTGTTTGTCACAAATGTCGGGCCTGATAGTTCCGTACGCAAGTACGTTGATGAGTAACTGTTGAGTTTTCCTAGGATTGATTGCCCTGTGACGACAATTCTGCTGACAGCATTCGTCATCGACATGGCCTCAGCTGCGGCCAGCCCAATTCTACCCTTGCCTTTGGTACTCAGTACAACTGGGGGGGACGTGTCGTGATCACTGATAGATCCTTGTTCCGAAGTTCTATACAGCCAAAAGACATTCTCACTCAAGACTTCCTCTATGGGGACCCACTTGTCGGCCTTGAAACCTACAACGGCAGCCGACCCATAGAAGAGCACTTTGGATGTGCCACTCGTAATTCTCCCAGCCTGTCCTTCACCATTCACGCCTCCCAAGCTGGCCATGGCACAGACCACATCCGGCCTTTCCAAGGCTCCTCCTCCAACGACATCTTCCACAGAGCAGAACTCCAATCTCAAACATGAGCCTAAAGCCGACAATAGTCTATTCGCCTCACGCTGTCTGAAGCCCCCTTGTGCGGCTACGTAGTAAGATTCAACTTTGTCGCCGTCTCCTCCAACCCAAAGGAATTTCTCTCCTCGATTGAACCACTGGACAATTGCGCCTATCTCGTCATCCAAGTACCTCCAAGAGGGATCTCGCAATTTCCCTAATACAAGAGCGTCAACTGAAAGCAGATTACTTGCACTCAAAGGGTTCAGTCTTCTAACATCGTACCCCCAGACTTCTAGGGTTCTTTCGAGTTCGACTAGCATCCGAAACGAATCCAACTCAATTCCATCGACGCGGTACTCTTTCTCTCCTGTCGCTGTACGTGTTCGAAAGGTGAAGTCCAAACCTACAACTTTTCTTGGCGAGGCGTAGCTCGGTCTGGCAATCATCACAAGGAGAAGCGCAGCTAGAATGCCTGCAGTTTCTTTAGTAGACATTGATGATGACAGATAGGCCGTCTATTCTCTGAAAAAGGTTTTGACCGAAAGGCCATCGTCACCAGCGGCGCAGTTCGGATCACAAGGGGGTCTGCAGACATGTGTCTATCAGAAATCCGATGGACTGCGTGTGATTGAAGCACTCGAGCAGCATTCTCGTTGCCACCACATGCAAGACAGGCCCCGTTGGTCTGAGGATGAGTTCTCAACAGTTGAGTCTAACTAGTGCGCTAAGTAGTCGGAAATCACAACGATTCACGTATGTGCGTCGAAACAGATGGATAGCTTCAATTCGACCTAGGTGAAAATGGTCGCGAAGAAAGGAACTCCCAACCACACAGTCGCGCGAAGTATTTCCTTCAAACAGAATCCTGATGGTTACCTTTTCTCATCTTCTCTGTGATACTTCTTTCGCAGTCTCTGGTAAACATTCTCGCTTATTCTTCCCTCAGCCCTAAGCTCTTCTAGGCGTTTGAGGTAACGCTCCGATTCATCAGCCCTCGCAACCTGAATCTCAATCTTCTTTGACTCGTCGTCTATTTTCGGTTCCAATTCCTGTTTGAGGCCAGCGTCCACCAGCTCCTTTGGACCCGTTGGCTCTCTCTTTCTGAAATGATATGCTGTAAGAAAGACAACCATCAGTCCAATGGCCCCTATCACTCCGAGGATCAACGTCGACTGAGGGTCAGCTCCCTTGCTCTCAGTCTTCGTGTCAGTAGTCTTGGATGAGACAGCGACCGTGGTCTCAGTTGGGGTTCTTGTGGTTGTCGTCAAGGTCAAGGTCGACGTCACCGTGGCTACGCTTGTTGTCTCAGGCACAACTTCCACCTCAACTATTCTCCATCCTCCTTCGTTTCGAGCTTCTGTCCAATCCATGGTGGCCGTCTTGAACTGAACGTACACGCCCAGTCTCAGCCGACAAGGCGAGGAAGGTGATGCTACGGGCACATTGAATCCCCAGCTCCCATCCTTTCGCACCTCTTTCTCCTCACTGGCAACGATGATCTTCCGGAACTCGGTTTCCAAGTCTCTAACCACAACTCTGAGCCAATGTGTCTGCTCAGGAAACTGATACGCGACGCTGACCCTTATCACGAAGGATTTCCCGCAGGCAGGCCTAGTCGGATCAACCACAAGGTTGGAAATTGCAGCAAACACGGCCTGCCCTGCAGTGATCGTGGTTCCTAAGACAACAGCAGTCATGAGAACCGTGAGAATCGAATAGGCCAGCTTGGGTGATGGAGAGAGACGAGACACTGATGCGGCCCTCATTTCCATCGAACTTGACGGCACATGAGCTTTTAAGGCCTTCCGCAGACACCAACCCAGATCTGAAAGGATACATCACGCCGAGAATGCATGTGCGTGACTATTGATACGGTATACTGTGGCTTTCTCCATCGTGATATGGTTCTTCGCTTGGTTCGCGAGTGAAAGGTGTGATAGGAAGCAGTTTGGCATGGCTAGCCGCTCGTGGCCAACCTGTCTCTTTTGAATTCGCGCCGTCTACCATTGGTGTGCAGACTGTGGTCTGAGCAGATACGACGCGCAGGTTTGTTCCGCAATTCGTTGGCTTAACACCGCTACGTGCATATGATGAGTGGTAAGCGGAGATCAGGGATATTCCATTCCAACCTTTCGAGGGTAATGGAGCCAAGATCGACCCCTCCCATGAAACGCCCACCGGCCGCCTATTGCCCCGACTCCAGATAACAGCAAACACACTACTCTTGGGACAACCCCGAGCCTTCTTGTGATACACTCGCTTCTTCCAGCAATATGCCCACAGTAGACCACGTGGCTTTGCTTGAGAAACTCAATGTTGAGAAGAGGATTCACACCGAGGTCCACGGAACTCCTGATGCAACAATACAAGGGCAGATATCGAGTAGAACCGAACAAGAGCCAGATGACGACAACAGCCAGTAGTCAAAGTGAAGAAGAAGGTCCTCAGTCACTGACGCCTTTTGAAGTGTGGGAGACACTTGAAACAGGAGCCAAAGTCAGTCAACTTTGGCAAGGTGTCGGAGCACCTTCAAGAGATCTCTCCAACAAAATCATCGACACCCGCTCCGCCAGCAAATGCTGAATCATTACCAACAACCAATAAGTATTGCCCGAATGCGAGCATGTCATACTGCTGGAAGCGAAAAATCAAGTGTGGAACGAAGCAGCACTACTTCGGTGAAGGCTGAAGCATCAGCACGCGCCTCCTATTCTTGTAGTCTGCCGCAGTAGTGGCAGAATCTAGCGTTCCCTCGGATTTGCGCACCGCAATGAATGCAAAACACTGCGGCAGTCTCTTCTGGTTCTGTTTGCGCAACTTCTGTGGCCGATTTGCCCTCTTTGAGCTCATCGCTGTGCTTCTCTATCTTCTTCCAGTATTCCTGCCTCAGTTTCTCATAGGTCCGATCAGATATCTCACGGCGCTGTTTGAGTTCCTCAAGTCTTGCTAGGAAGACTGAGATCTTTCCAGTCTCCTCTTCGTGGAAAGGCGTTCTTGCAGTAGACTCTCTATCGGAGACTGAGTTGAAGGAAGCCTTCGAGCCGGGAGCGGCCCGCATGCCTGGCTTTGGAAATGCTAATCTCTGTTTTTTTCTCGATCGGAAAAGCAACGGAACCGCAATGCCGACACCCAAAAGCACCACAAGCAATGCGAGGGCAGTCTCTGATACTCGACTCAACGTGTACACACTTCCCATTATTGAAGTGAACGTTTGAGTGTAGACGTAGGTGGCAAATGGAACCTGAGTCACAACCCCTTCACAACTGATCTCTACCTTGACAGGTGTGACCTTCACATTACCGCGGTAGTAGCTGTTGGACAAGAAAACCCTTTGCTTGACATAAATGGTCTCACCCACTTTGACCTTTCCAAAGTTCACAAGAGCTGAGTCGGACACTGTTTCTGCCAAGTTGCTGACTCTGAATGATATCCTTCCTCCCTCGATACCCACATTGATCAGGTTCGTAACTGCCATACTGAACTCGGAAGAGGTGTAATCGAAAGTACCTTCGATCTTCGCATATGGACCATCAATCGTTTTCTGAGTAAGAGTAGAAGAAACGGTAGTTCTCACGATCAAAGTTGAGGTTGTCATACTTTCCCAGTAGTAGTAAGAGGTCGAAGTTGTTGTGTAGGCTGTGAAAGGAAACGCGGATGCTATTGGCGGCTGCGGCTGGAACAGTGTTCCCACAAGTCCCACTACAATGGAGCTGAGCAGAAAGGATGCCACTAGTAGCCTAGCAGCATTCAACCAGGTTCACTGCAATATGTAGATTGGAGGAGAGAGATAACTTAAGCGTACCCACGGATTGAGCACGCCTGTTGTGGCGTGGTTATCAATGTGTTCTCGGTCAATCGTAAATAGGAAATCATTATCAATGGAATCACGCAGCATCGGGTTCTTGTCGCAAAAATAATCCCTGATTGCAGCCAACAATATGGAAGTAGTAGCTAATCTTTGTTGTCCATCTACTACTTCTGGCACATTCTTCTTAACTTTTGAAACAACAATCGTGCCAAGAAAATAGGTTTCCTGCTTCTTTCTAATCGCGTTTTGAAAATCTTGAAACAGATCAGTGACTTGTTTATCCTCCCAAGAATACTCACGTTGATTCAATGGAACTCTCAATCGGCCTGCCTTCAATAAACTGCCAATTCCTTTGAATTCGAAACCCAAACCAAGCGATACTTCCACTATGATTCCCCTTACTAGTTTTCTTGAAGAAGGATACTGGACGCCCTACAGCTTCTAATTCCTTAATGGCTGCCTGTCTTAAGTTTTCCCTAACCCATGCCGTACAGAAGGTTGGCACCAGAGTAAGCGGAACCGACAATATGGTGGAAAGGTTACACGGGACCTGCATAGACACGCGCGTACGTCACCCACTCTGAATGACAGCAGGGCTTTCCAGAATGTCCACAAGTGTTTGGGGCGCAGACAGCTCAGAGCCAGAAGAACGAAGCCACTCATTTTGCCCTCTAATCTCTATCCACGACTCTTTCCACGACAAACCATCGACGGAGACTACACAGCTGTAGCCATAAGGCCAATGCGCCGGCTGAAAACGTTCAGCCATGAGCGTTATGAACTACCAGAATTTGTGGCTTAGACCATGCTGGACCATCGCCCCAGAGAACCAGACCAACATGAACTTCTCCTTAAGATAAGGGTTTTCAAGCAATATTCTGTGTCCAAAGAAAAAGTCTGACGCGCAGATCCATTTCCCAGCAGACAGTACTCTTCGAGATGTGTGTTTAAGAACTACTTGACATCTACCATTCTGTGAGGCTATGACATGATAAAACTGTCTGTTCCGACGAAGATGGATAGCAAGAAGATTATGGAAAAGGCAGTTGAGTTCTTTGCACACAAGAATGGACTGAAAATCACAGAGCAAGGAGACTGTTGTGCTACTTTCGAGGGTGCTGGCGGCTATGTCAGGGTGGATGTAGTGAACAACGAGAAGACAGAGGTCACGCTGGAGAGCAGGGAACACGAATACTTAGCGAAGAAATTCGCTGAATCCCTCTGACTGCTATAGCGCGCCTGATTCTCTGCGCGATCTTGTTGAATCTACT
>Ga0315280_10005573_pt1 | contig 17841 bp, 28 predicted proteins | sample YL17G06_40_MG_FD_203697 | JGI IMG/M metagenome (GOLD analysis project Ga0315280, IMG submission 203697) | Sediment microbial communities from Yellowstone Lake, YNP, Wyoming, USA - YL17G06_40 | ecosystem: Environmental > Aquatic > Freshwater > Lake > Sediment | place: USA: Wyoming | collected... | reverse complement strand
CGTTTCCGAGCGGATACTCTATTTCGCCGGCCGAACGTACAAGATCGGCGAAGTCCACCAGGGAACGGCGGTCATGGACTACCTCGCCGAGGAGCAGGAGCGCGGGATCACCATCACCTCCGCCGCCACCACGCTGCACTGGAAAGGCCACACCGTCAACCTGATCGACACGCCCGGGCACGTGGACTTCACCGTCGAGGTCGAGCGGAGCCTTCGCGTGCTTGACGGGGCGGTGGCGGTCTTCTGCGGGGTCGGCGGCGTCGAGGCCCAGAGCGAGACCGTCTGGCACCAGGCCGACCGCTACCACGTGCCGCGCCTGTGCTTCATCAACAAGATGGACCGGATCGGGGCGGACTTCGAGATGGTCGTCAGCGAGATCCGCACCCGCCTGGCCGCCAACCCGATAGTGATGCAACTGCCTATGGGCAGCGGAGATGACTTCGCCGGGCAGATCGACCTGCTCACCCGCAAGGCATTCTTCTACGACCCGGCCGAGATAGCCACCACCCTGCGCGTCGAGTGCATTCCGGATCAATACGCCGACCACGCGGAACTCGCCCGCCACGACCTTATCGAGAAGGCCGCGGAGTTCGACGACGGCCTGATGGCCAAGTTCATCGAGGATAAGCCCGTCGAGGCCGACGAGGTCCTGCGTGCGCTGCGGACCGGCACGATCCACAACAAGTGCCAGCCGGTCTTCTGCGGCTCGGCCCTGCGGCACATGGGCGTCCGCCCGCTGCTGGACGGGGTGGTCCACCTGCTTCCCAGTCCGCTGGACGTGCCGCCGGTTCAAGGCCACGCCTCCCTGACAAGCCAGAACGTAATCACCCGCCACGCCGACCCCAACGAGCCGTTCTCGGCCCTGGTCTTCAAGATCACCTCGGACCAGCACGGCGACCTGAGTTTCATCCGCGTTTACAGCGGGACTCTGCCGCCGGGCACGCGCGTCCTCAACAGCACGCAGAACATCAAGGAGAACATCACCCGCCTGTGGGAGATGCACGCCAAGCAGCGCAACCGCCGCGACGAGGCCAAGGCGGGCGACATCGTGGCGGTGGTGGGGCTCAAGGGCTCGTTGACCGGCGACACCCTGTGCGACACGCGGCACCCGATCGTGCTGGAGCGGCTGGAGTTCCCCGAGCCGGTGATCACCATGTCCATCGAGCCGCGGACCAACGCCGAGAAGCAGCGGATGGTGGACGCCCTCAACACGCTGCGGCGCGAGGACCCGACGTTCAAGTACAACTACAGCCCGGAGACCGGCCAGACCACCATCAGCGGGATGGGCGAGCTCCACCTGGAGATCATTCACCATAAGATGACGCGCGACATGGGTTTGGACGTCCGCGTCGGCAAGCCGTCGGTGGCGTACAAGGAGACCATTCGCGCATCGGCCGAGGCCGAGGGGCGGTTCATCCGCCAGACCGGCGGGCGCGGGCAGTTCGCCGTGGTCAAGCTCCGGCTGGAGTCGTACACGCCGGCTGCCGGGGCGGAGCCGGTAGTCTTCGAGGACAAAACCAAGGGCGGGGCGATCCCGCACGAGTTCGTCGCGGCCGTTGCCGAGGGCGTACACGATGCGGCGACCTCAGGCCCTCTGGCGGGCTACCCGATGCTGAACATCCGGGCGACGATGTTGGACGGCGAGACGCATCCTGTTGACAGTTCGGCACTTGCGTTCCAGCAGGCGGCGTCAATGGCCTTTCGCGAGGCAAGCGAGCGGGCCCAGCCGGTCTTCCTGGAGCCGATCATGCGGTTGCAGGTGACGGTTCCCGAGGAGTATCTCGGCGCGATCACGGGCGACCTGAACAGCCGACGCGCGGAGATTCGGGAGATGGACCAGCGTGGTTCGTTCAGGGTGCTCTTGGCGGATGTTCCGCTGGCGGAGATGTTCGGCTACTCGACGCAACTGCGTTCGTTGACCCAGGGCCGGGGCATCAGCACGATGGAACCGCGGACGTATGCGGTCGTGCCCGCCCAGGTTGCCCAGAGCATTCTGAAGTACTACTAGAAGCGCGTGAATACCGGGCGTTTTTGGCCCAAGTTGCGGAAAAACTTGAGAAAATTCGGTTCAGGCAATTGACAAGTTGCAAAAAATCCGTAAGTTAAAACGACTCGGCGCTATCGAGTGATGTTCCCGTTATTACCGGACTGGAGTTTTGCTCCATGACGCAGGACAAGATACGAATAAGAATGGAAGCCTACGACCACCGGGCCCTTGATTCCTCGGCGAAGGAGATAGTTGACCACGCCGAGCGGACGGGCGCCCGTGTTCGCGGGCCGATCCCATTGCCGACGCGGATCGAGCGGTACACCGTGCTTCGAAGCCCGTTCGCGGACAAGAAGTCCCGCGAGCAGTTCGAGATGCGGACACACAAGCGGATCATTGACATTTACGAGCCGACCGTTCGGACAATCGAGGCGCTGAACCGCCTGATCGTTCCGGCCGGCGTGTTCATCAAGATCAAGGCCTAGGGTGTGACCATGCAGCCTGCTATTCTGGGCAAGAAAATCGGCATGACGCAGGTCTACGACGCCGGCGGGGTATTGCACCCCGTGACGGTCGTGCAGGCCGGCCCGTGCAGCGTCCTTCAGGTCAAGAACGCCGCGACGGACGGCTACGAGGCCGTCCAACTCGGTTTCGGGGACGTAAAGACCCACCGGGCGGCCAAGCCGCAGATCGGGCACGCCGCCAAGGCGAAGTCCGGCCCCAAGCAGTTCGTCCGGGAGGTTCGCCTGACGGCCCCGGCCGACGGGGTCGAGGCGGGCCAGAGCGTCACTGTGGAGGCCTTTGACGGCGTGGGTTTCGTGGACGTGCTCGGCACGACCAAGGGTCGCGGTTTCCAGGGCGGCATGAAGCGTCACGGTTTCAAGGGCCTCTGTGCAAGCCACGGCACGGAGCGCAAGCACCGCAGCCCGGGATCGATCGCCTCGCACGGCACCAACCGCGGCACCGGCCCGAAGGTTCGCAAGGGCAAGCGTATGGCCGGGCACATGGGTTCAGTCAGGCGGACGAGCCGAAACCACCGGCTCATCGGCGTTGACAAGGAAAACAACCTTCTGTTGATCAAGGGCGCGTTGCCCGGCGCCAACGGCGGGTTTCTGTTCATTCGCAAGAGCAAGACGGCCAAGGCCGGCGCATAGCTCACGGGATGGCGACAATGTTGGAAGTTCCGGTATACGACATCGAAGGCAAGCAGGTTGAGACGCTCCAGGTCGACGAGAACGACTTTGGCGGCTTCGTCAACGAGGACCTGCTCAAGCAGGCCGTGGTTGCTTACCACGCCAACAAGCGGCAGGGTTCGGCGGCGAACCTGACGCGAGGGATGGTCTCCGGCTCGACGGCCAAGGCATACAAGCAGAAGGGCACCGGTCGGGCAAGGCGAGGCGACATGCGGACGCCGCTGATTCGCGGCGGCGGCAGGGCCTTTGCCAAGTCTCAGCGCGACTTTCGCAAGGGGCTGCCCCGCAAGATGCGCCGGCGGGCCCTCCAGTCGGCGATCCTGGCCAAGATGCTCGGGCAGGACCTCCTGGTCCTCAAGGGTCTGGCAATCGCCGAGCCGAAGACCAAGACCCTCGTCGGAATCCTCAAGAACCTCAAGATCAACCGCTCCTGCCTCCTGGCCCTGGCCGATCGCGACCACAACGTCCACCTGAGCTCGCGGAACATAGCGGACCTCACCGTTCGCACGGCCGGGGAACTCAACGCCTTCGACGTGGCCACGCGCCAGAAGATGATCGTCACCAGCGAGGCCATGAGCGCCCTTTCGACCCGGGAGTCCGAGTGATGAAGACGGACAAGACTTACAGCGTGATCATCAAGCCGCTGGTGACGGAGAAGGGCACTCACCAGGCGACCGCGGCCAACGCGTACTCGTTCGAGGTGGCCACGTGGGCCAACAAGGCCCAGATCAAGAAGGCCATAGAGCACATTTACGACGTCAAGGTCCTGTCAGTGCGGACGTCGTTTCGCCACGGCAAGCCGCGGCGGACCCGCATTAACCGCATGAGCGCGACCAAGCACTGGAAGAAGGCGGTTGTGGTGCTCCACGGGGAATACCACATCGACCTGTTCTAGCAAACCGCGGGACGAACACGATGGCAATCAAGACATACAAGCGGACATCGAACGGCCGGCGGAACAGTTCGGTCAACACTCACGAGGAAGTGACCGTCACCACGCCGGAGAAGTCGCTGCTTAGCCCGCAGAAGAAGCACGGCGGGCGGAACTTCAGCGGCAAGATCACCTGCCGGCACAAGGGCGGCGGCAACAAGCAGCACTACCGCCTGATCGACTTCAAGCGGACCAAGGACGCCCAGGCGGCCGAGGTCATGACGATCGAGTACGACCCCAACCGCACGTGCCACATAGCCCTGGTTCAGTACCCTGACGGCGAGAAGCGGTACATCCTGGCCCCGCAGGGCCTGAAGGTCGGCAACAAGGTTTATTCCGGCGACGAGGGCGTCGAGCCGCGAGTGGGCAACTGCATGCCGCTGGCGAAGATCCCCGCCGGCCTGGAAGTGCACAACATCGAGATGACTCCGGGCCAGGGCGGCAAGATGGTCCGCACGGCCGGGGCGGCGGCGCGTCTGGCGGCCAAGGACGCCGGTATGGCCCACCTGGTGCTGCCGTCCGGCGAGACCCGGATGGTCAACGCCAAGTGCCGCGCGACGATCGGCCGGGTGGGCAACATGGAACACCAGTCGGTTCGCGTGGGCAAGGCCGGTCGGAACCGTCACCGCGGCGTGCGCCCGTCGGTCCGCGGCTCGGCGATGAACCCCGTCGCCCACCCGATGGGCGGCGGCGAGGGCCGGCGCAGCGGCGGGCGCCACCCTGTCAGCCCGACGGGCAAGCTTTCCAAGGGCGGCAAGACGCGCAATCGCCGCAAGACTTCCAGCAGGCTTATCATGCGGCGCCGCAAGAACGGCCGCGGCCTGCAACTGGTTCTGTAAGGCAGGAGCGAGCAGGCAATGACTCGTAGCGCAAAAAAAGGTCCGTACGTGGACGCCAAGCTTTACAAGAAGGTCCAACTGGCCGAGCAGAGCGGCCAGAGGGACCCGATCAAGACCTGGGCCAGGGCCTGCACGATCGTGCCGGAGTTTATCGGCCGAAACTTCCTGGTCCACAACGGCAAGACGTTCCACAAGGTGTTCGTCACCGAGGACATGGTCGGGCACAAGCTCGGCGAGTTCAGCCCGACACGGATGTTCCGCGGCCACAGCGGCGGCCGAAGGGCGGCGGCGGCCGCTAAAGCTTAGGCGCGGCCCTGGCGAAGGACAATGGAGCAAGCAATGGCCTGGAGAGCAATACACAAGTATGCCCGCATCAGCCCGCGAAAAGTGCGGCTGGTCGCGGACTTGATTCGCGGACGCGGCGTTCAGGACGCGCTGAACCTCCTGAAGTTCACCCCCAACAGGGCGGCGGTCATGGTCTCGAAGGTGCTGACCAGCGCGATCGCCAACGCCAACGAGGCCGAGGCCAACGTCGAGAACCTCATCGTCGACCGGACGTTCGTAAACGAGGGGCCGACCATCAAACGATTTCAGCCCAAGGACCGTGGCAAGGCGAACCCGATCCTCAAACGCACCAGCCACATCACCGTCGTGGTCGAACAGGAAGAGTAAGTCGTCAGGCAGGCACAGCGAGACAGTTATGGGTCAGAAAGTATCACCAATCGGATTCAGGACGGGAATAACGCTCGGCTGGAAGAGCCGCTGGTTCGCTCCAAAGAGCAACTTCGGCGAGTTCCTGGTCGAGGACGCCAAGATCCGAAAGTTCGTGGACGCCAAGCTCAACCGCCAGCCGCCGTACGCGGCCGTAAGCGAGATCCAGATCGAGCGGACCCGCGAAGAGGTGAAGGTGTTCCTGAAGACCGCCCGCCCCGGCCTGGTCATCGGCCCCAAGGGCGCGGAAGTGGACAAGCTTCGCGGCGCGCTGGAGGACCTGACCAACCGGCGCGTGAGCATCAACATAATCGAGATAAAGTACCCCGACCTCGACGCCCAGTTGGTGGCCGAGGGAATCGCCGAGCAGCTCAAGAGGCGCACCAGTTTCCGCCGCGCGATGAAGATGCGCGCCGAGACGACGATGCAGGCGGGCGCCCGCGGCGTGAAGATCACGATCTCGGGCCGGCTTGGCGGGGCGGAGATGAGCCGCACCGAGACTCAGCTTACCGGCTCGATCCCGCTGCACACGCTGGATGCCGACGTTGACTACGGCTTTACGCCATGCGTGACTACCTACGGCACCATCGGCGTGAAGGTGTGGATTTACCGCGGCAAGTTCGGCCAGGAGCCGGTGGTGGTCAAGCCGGAAGACCGGCCGAGCTTTGCCCCTGGCGGTCCTCGAGGCCGACGCGGGCCGGGCCGAGGTTTCGGCGGCCCCGGCGGCCCGGGCGGCCCCGGCGGTCCGGGCGGCCGCGGCGGCCGTCGCGGTTCGGGCGGTCCGAGGGCCGAACGGCAGCAGGACCAGCCGACCGATGACCAGGCACAGAGCGGCTCAGAGGCGTAAACAACGGATTCAGGCAATACGTGCGAGGATAGATCACAGGTGCCATTATGGCGTTGATGCCCAAGAGAATTAAGCATCGCAAGCAGATGCGAGGCAAGATCCGAGGCGAAGCGACCCGCGGCAACACTGTCGCCTTCGGGGACTTCGGACTTCAGACGAAGGATCCGGGCTGGATTACCGGGCGGCAGATCGAGGCCGGGCGTGTCGCGGCGACCCACTACCTCCACCGCGAGGGCCGAGTGTACATTCGGGTCTTCCCGGACAAGCCCGTCAGCGCCAAGCCGCTGGAGACCCGCATGGGCAAGGGCAAGGGCGAGCCGGAGGCGTGGGTGGCGGTCGTCAAGCCAGGCACGGTCCTCTTCGAGATCGGCGGCGTGGACGAGGTTACGGCCAAGGGCGCGCTTCGCCGGATCGCCTCGAAGATGCCCGTGCGGTGCCGAATGGCCTACCGCCGGCACGGTTTGTAAGGAAACGCAGCGATGAAGGTGAAAGAGATTCGCCAGTTGAGCGACGAGGAGCTTGGGACGGAACTGGAGCGCGTCCGTCGGCGCCTGTTCGACGTTCGGACCCAGGCCGTCACCGAGAAGCTGGAAGACCCCAGCATGCTCACCAAGGCCAGGAGGGACATTGCGATGATCCTGACGGTCATGCGTGAGCGGCAACTTTCGGCCCAGGCCAAGAGCTAACGGGACAAAGCGATGGCAGAACAAGAGACGCAAACCGGCGCTCGCAGGCAGATCAAGACGGGAACCGTCACGTCGGCCAAGGGCGACAAGACAATCCGGGTGCTCATCAGCAGCATGGTCAAGCATCCGACGTACGGCAAGTACCTCCGGCAGCGGACGAAGCTTGCCGCCCACGACCCGCTGAACGACGCGAAGGTCGGGGACGTGGTGGACATCGGCCCGTGCCGGCGGATGAGCAAGACCAAGAGTTGGCGGCTGCTTCGGATCGTCCGTCGCGGCGATTCGCCCATGGTCGCAGACGTGAAAGAGGAATAGGACCGTGATCCAGCAGGAAACGCGAATGGCAGTGGCTGACAACACGGGCGCCCGGGTTGTCTACTGCATCAGGGTTCTGGGCGGCTCGACGCGGAGCGGGGCTTTCACGCGGCGTACGGCCTCGCTGGGTGACATCATCGTCTGCTCGGTCAAGAAGGCCCAGTCCGGCGGCGAGGTCAAGCCGGGCGACATCGTCAAGTGCGTCGTCGTGCGGACCACCGCGGCGGTGAGGCGGTCCGACGGAAGTTACGTGAAGTTCGACAGCAACGCGGCCGTCATCATCGACGCCAACAACAACCCGCGCGGGACGCGGATTTTCGGGGCCGTCGCCCGCGAGCTGCGCGAGAAGAACTTCATGAAGATAGTTTCCCTTGCGGCCGAGGTGGTGTGACTATGGCAATGCACGTTAAGAAAGGCGACACGGTGGTCGTGATCGCCGGTGACGACAGGGGCAAGACCGGCGAGATCATCCGCATCGACGCGGCCAAGGGCAAGGTCCTGGTCCAGGGCGTCAACCGGGTGTACCGTCACCTTCGCCCCAGCCGGCAGCACCCTCGCGGCGGGCGAATCCAGAAGGAGATGCCGATCGACATCTCGAACGTTCTGCCCCTGGACCCCAGGACGAACCAGGCGACGCGGGCGGGTTTCCGCACGGGTTCGGACGGCGCCAAGCAGCGATACGCCAAGAAGAGCGGCGAGACGCTCGGGACCGTAAGGAAAGCAACAAGGTAAGGTCTAGTCATGCTGGCACGCCTTCAGGAAAAGTACAACAAAGATGTGACGCCCGGCATGGTGTCGCGGTTTGGCTACAGAAACCCGATGTCCGTGCCGAAGCTCTGCAAGATCGTGGTCTCGATGGGCATAGGAGACGCGCACACGAACCAGGCTCGCCTGGAGATGGCCGTCAAGCACCTGGCCCAGATCACCGGCCAGCAGCCGGTGACGATCAAGGCCAAGAAGTCCATCAGCAACTTCAAGCTTCGCGAGGGTTATCCCGTCGGCGTCAAGGTCACCCTGCGCGGCAGGCGGATGTGGGAGTTCCTGGACCGGCTGATCAGCCTGGCCATTCCGCGGGTCAAGGACTTCCGCGGGCTCAGCGCCTCGGGCTTCGACGGGCGCGGCAACTACAACATGGGCCTGGTCGAGCAGAGCGTCTTTCCGGAGATCGATCCGGCGACCCTGACCAGCACGCAGGGCATGAACATCGCCATGCAGACGACGGCCAGGACGGACGAAGAGGCGAAGGAACTGCTGGGCGGCCTGGGCGTGCCGTTCCGCAAGAACTAACAGAAGGTGCTTTAGGCATGGCAACCAAGGCGCAAGTCGTAAAGTCGAACAAGAAGCCGAAGTTTTCCACAAGGATCATCCGGCGCTGCCAGCTTTGCGGCCGGCCGCGAAGCGTGTACCAGAAGTTCCGCATTTGCCGCATCTGCCTGCGGACGCTGGCCAACCAAGGCAAGATCCCCGGGATGAGGAAGGCAAGCTGGTAACGTAAGGAAGCTAGACTATGAGTCTGTCCGACCCAATCGCCGACATGTTGACCCGAATCCGCAACGCGTACCGCGCGCGGCAGCAGGTGGTCAACATCCGTGCGTCGAAGATCTGCGAGGGCATCTGCCGGGTGCTCAAGGACGAGGGGTACATAACCGACTATGCCCGCGTCGAGGACGGCAAACAGGGCATCCTTCGGGTGTACCTGAAGTACGGCCCCCGCGGCGAGCAGGTCTTGGTCGAGCTCAATCGCGTCAGCACGCCCGGCCGGCGGGTGTACTGCGACGTGGAAGGCCTGCTTGGCGGGATGGGAATCTCGGTTATCTCGACGTCAAGGGGCGTCATGAGCGATCGGCAGTGCCGCCAGGAGAACGTCGGCGGCGAAGTCCTCTGTACCGTTTGCTAAGCCGCATGCATGAGCATGCGGCTAGAGCAGGAGAAAGTGGAGAGTGGAAAGAGATAATAGACCCGCTATTGAGGCTAAAGCGGCTCTCCTGCGGTCTACTGTCTCCTTTCTACTGTCTGGGAACCGAAAAAGAGTGTGAAGGCGGCGTAGAGCGGAATACTGATATGTCACGCATAGGAAAACAACCTGTTCCCATCCCAGACGGGGTAAAGGTCGCCATCAAGGACCGCTGTGTCTCCGTCGAGGGGCCCGCGGGAAAACTCAAGTGGACGCACCGCCCGGAAATCGACGTCCAGCTCGGCCAGGACGGCAAGAGCGTCGTGGTCCGCCGGCAGGGCGATGACCGCCTCAGCCGGAGCCTTCACGGCCTGACCCGCAGCCTGATAGCGAACATGGTCCTGGGCTGCAAGACGGGTTATCTCAAGGCGTTGGAGGTTTACGGCGTCGGCTACGGCGTTGGGTGCCAGGCCGGCAAGTTGACGTTGAACGTGGGCAAGAGCCATCCGGTGGTCTTTGAGGTCCCGGCGGGCCTGACGGTGGAAGTCCAGACGGCGCAGGCTCGCGGCGAGACCGAGCCTGCGAGGTTCAGCATAAGGGGCGCCGACAAGCAGGCCGTTGGCGAGTTGGCGGCCCGTGTCCGCAAGAGCCGCCCGCCGGAGCCTTACAAGGGCAAGGGCGTCCGGTACGCGGGCGAGTACATCCGTCGCAAGACCGGCAAGGCCTTCGCGGGTGCCGGCGGCGGCGCTTGATCCACAGCGCGCCTGGTGGCAGTTTAGCAGGATCCAAGATCATGAAGCCAAGTGTGAAGAAACATGTTCAGCGGCTGCGGCGAAAGAGCCACGTTCGCAAGACGGTTTCCGGGACGCCGGACAGGCCCCGGCTGACCATCTTCCGCAGCCAGAAGAACATCTACGTCCAGATAGTGGACGACGTGGCCGGGCGGACGCTTGTGGCCGCGTCCAGCCAGGAAAAGCCCCTGCGGGAGAAGCTGACCCGCGGCGGCAACAAGGCCGCGGCGGCGGCGGTCGGGACCTTCCTGGCTGAAAAGGCCGTCCAGGCCGGCATCAAGAAGGTCGTCTTCGACCGCAACGGCTACCCGTTCCACGGGCGCATCAAGGAATTGGCCGAAGCCGCCCGCAAAGGCGGGCTGGAGTTCTAAACAGGAGCACGCATCGTGGCGCTTGAGAGACGTCCAAGCCGTAGAGGTCGCGAAGATTTCGCCGAAGAGGGCGGACTGGAAGACAACGTCGTCCAGATCTACCGCTGCTCGAAGGTCGTAAAGGGCGGCCGGCGGTTCAGCTTCGCGGCGCTCGTCGTCGTCGGAGACCGCAAGGGCACCGTGGGCATCGGCTACGGAAAGGCCAAGGAAGTCCCCGTCGCGGTCGAGAAGGGCATTGCCGACGCGAAGAAGAACATGCAGACCATCCGCCTCAAGGGCCAGAGCATCCCGCACAAGGTCCTCGGCAAGCACGGCGCCAGTTCGGTCGTGCTGGTGCCGGCCGCGGACGGCACCGGCGTTATCGCCGGCAAAAAGCTCCGCCCGCTGCTGGAGCTGGCAGGCATACACAACGTCCTGACCAAGGCCTACGGCTCGACCTCCGCCAAGAACCTGCTCAAGGCGGGGCTCAAGGCCCTGCGGCAGCTTCGAACCGCCGAGGACGTCGCACAACTGCGAGGAGTGATCTTCTCATGAGACTCGACGACATTCTCATCGCGGCTGGGAAGTACAAGGCCCGCACCCGCGTCGGGAGAGGCACGGGCTCCGGACATGGCAAGACGTCAGGCCGGGGCACCAAGGGCTACCACTCGCGACCGGGCAGCAACCGCGACCTGGGCTTCGAGGGCGGTCAGAACCCGATGCTCAAGCGCATCCCCAAGCGGGGCTTCAGCAACGAGAACTTCCGCGTCGAGTACGAGGTAGTCAACCTCTCGTGCCTCCAGGAGAAGTTCGACGACGGCGCCCGCGTGGATGCCGCCGCCCTCGCCAAGGCCAGGCTGATAAGCGACCCCGGCGCACCCGTGAAAATCCTCGGCGCCGGCGAACTGACCAAGAAGCTCACCGTGGCCGCAACAAAGTTCTCAAAGTCCGCCGCCGAGAAGATCGCACAGGCAGGCGGGTCGGTGGAGTTGGTGTAGCGAGCGGTCCGGCAAGCGCCGATAAGGATTCGTGAACATGGCTTTCCGAATTTTCAGACTGCTGGTGACCGTGGTGATGGGCGCCGTGGCGGCGTGGCTGATCATCCCCGCGGGGATAATCGTCTTTGGCGCGATAGTGAACGCCGTCACCGCGGGCCACACGGCTTATAACGCGGGGGCGCTGCTGAAGTCGGTGCTGTGGATCGTCGCCGGCCTGATTGTCCTGGCCGGGTGCTGGTATTCCGTGTGGAGCCAGTCCATCCTGCGCCGCGGCCTGGAAAACATCTGCTCCATCCCGGAACTGCTGCGCAAGCTGCTGTTCACCATAGCGCTGCTGTGCATCTACCGCATCGGCTTCCACGTTCCGCTGGCGGGCCTCAACCAGGAGAAGGTCGCGTCCTTTATGGGCCATCAGTCCGAGGAGGGGTCGCCCTTCAGTTCGGCCATCCGGTATTTCGGCCTGTTCACGGGCGGATCGCTCCAGCAGTCGACCTTGTTCGGCCTGGGCATCATGCCCTACATCACCGCGTCGATCATCTTCCAGCTTTTGGCCACCGTCCTTCCATCCCTCCAGAAGCTCCAGAAGGAGGGCCCGGCCGGGTACAAGAAGATCCAGGAGTACACCCGCTACGCCACCGTGCCGCTGTGCGTATTCCAGGCGATCGTCTGGATGAAGATCATGATGGGCAGCGGGCACGGCGAACTGCTGGTGTACCCGGAGTATGCAGTGGGGTCTGCAGGGTTCCTCGTGTTAGTCATGGGCATCATCGGCCTGACGAGCGGGACGATCTTCCTGATGTGGCTCGGCGAGCAGATCGACGAGTACGGCATCGGCAACGGCATAAGCCTCATTATCATGTCGGGCATCGTCGCCAGGATGCCGGCGGCGATACTGGACCTGGCCCGCACCGCCAGACTGAGCCTTTCGGCCATCGGTTCGCAGAGCGAGACCGGCCCTGAGAAGATCCTGTTCCTGATCTGCGCGTTCGTGTTCGTCGTCGCCGGCGTGATCCTCATAACCCAGGGTCAGCGGCGCATTCCCACGCAGCACGCCAAGCACACTCGCGGGCGGCGCGTTTACGGCGGCAACCGCCAGTACCTGCCTCTGCGGGTCAACCACGGCGGCGTCATGCCGATCATCTTCGCCTCGTCGCTGATGATCTTCCCCAACGCGATATTCAAGTGGCTCAACGGGTGGTGGCCCAACGAGGTCACGCGCAACCTGGCCGACGCCTTCAGCCACGACAGCTACATCTACTCCCTGATCTACATCGCGATGATCTTCTTCTTCGCGTACTTCTGGACGACGGTGCAGTTTAGGCCGAAGGAGATGGCCGAACAGTTGCGCGACAGCGGCGCGTTCATTCCCGGCCTGCGCCCCGGCAAGCGGACGGCGGACTACCTCGAGCGCGTGATGGAGCGCATCACGTACTGCGGCGCGGGGTTCCTCGCGGCCATCGCGGTTTTCCCGACATTCGTGGCGGCCAAGCTGAACATCGACTGGGTCATCGCGCAGTTCCTTGGCGGCACGGGCCTGCTGATCGTCGTCTCGGTGGCCCTGGACCTGGTTCAGCGGGTCGAGGCAAACCTGGTGATGCGCAACTACGGCGGCTTCCTTGGCGGTTCGGCCAGGATCAAGGGGGCCTATACATGAGCATGAGGATCGTGCTGATGGGCCCTCCGGGAGCGGGCAAGGGCACGCAGGCCAAGCGGCTTGTCGAGTTGTTCGGCTTGGTGCACCTGTCCAGCGGAGACATCTTCCGGGCCGAGAAGGCCGGCGGGTCGGACCTCGGCCGAAAACTGTCCGAGTACATGAACGCCGGCAAGCTGGTCCCCGACGGCGTCGTCGTGGAGATTATGGCCAAGGCCATCACCGCCGCCGACTCGCGAGGCGCCGGGCTTATGCTCGACGGCTTCCCGAGGACGGTCGGCCAGGCCGAGGCGCTGGACAGGCAGTTGTCCCCGGCTGGAAAACCGCTGGACGGCGTGGTGGTGATAACCTGCGACGACGAGCCGATCGTGGCGCGGATCACCGGGCGGCGAAGCTGCCCCAAGTGCGGGCGCGTTTACCACGTGCAGTACCTGCGGCCCAGGAAAGACGAGATGTGCGACGACTGCCCGGGCACGAAACTCGTGCAGCGTTCGGACGACAAAGAAGAAGTTGTCCGCGACCGGCTGAAGGCCTACTATGACCAGACTCAGCCCGTGATCGGGTACTATCGTAAGTCCGGCAGGGTCAAGGTCGTCGAGGTCGACGGCAACGGTTCGCCCGACAGCGTGACCGCGTCGCTGACCGAGGCTGTTGGCGCTCTGGGTTAGGCGCTGGGATGGCGCGATTGTGGCTATAAGGCTTAAAACGCCGGAGCAGATAGAGAAGATGCGGCTGAGCGGGCGGCTGGTGCACGACGTGCTCCGGCAGCTCGGGAAGCTGGCCGCTCCGGGCGTCACGACGCTGGAGCTTGACAAGGAAGCCGAGCGGCTGACGCTTGCCGCCGGGGCCGAGTGCCTGTTCAAGGGCGTGCCCGGGCGGTACGGCGCCGGGCCGTTTCCAGGCGCCGCCTGCATCTCGATAAACGAGCAGGTGGTGCACGGGATACCGTCGTCGCGGAAGATCCGCGACGGCGACATCGTGAGCATCGACTTCGGCGCGCGGCTTGGCGGATGGTGCGGCGACGCGGCCGACACGTTCATTGTCGGCGAGGCGCCGGCGGACGTTCGGCGGCTGGTCGGCGTGACGCGGAACTCTCTGGCGATCGCGTTGGAGATGGTCCGGCCGGGCGAGATGTGGTCGAATATCGCCCTGGCGATGCAGGAATATGTCGAAGGCGAAGGTTTCGCCGTGGTCCGCGAGTTTGTGGGCCACGGCATCGGCACGGAGATGCACGAGGACCCGAAGGTCCCGAACTTCATCTCTCCGGAACTGCGGGCCAGGGACATCGTGTTGAAGGAAGGCATGGTCCTGGCGATCGAGCCGATGGTGAACATGGGCTCCTGTGCGGTCGAGTTGGCGGCGGACCGGTGGACGGTCGTGACAAAGGACCGCCGCCCGTCGGCCCATTACGAGCATAGCGTCGCGGTCCGCTCCGGCGGGGCCGACGTGCTTACCGACGGACGCTAAGGTCCAGCGAGGTGTTAAATGAAAGTTCGTTCATCAGTAAAACGGATGTGTGAGAATTGCAAGGTGATCAGGCGCCGCGGGATCGTGCGCGTGATCTGCACGAACCCCAAGCACAAGCAGCGCCAGGGATAATAAACCCCGCAGGAGAGAGAACCTATGCCACGTGTGGCAGGTGTTGACATTCCCAACGACAAGCTGACGCTTTACTCGTTGCAGTACATTTACGGCGTCGGCAAGAAGTTCGCCTCTGAGATCTGCAAGAAGGCCCAGGTCGACCCGGCCAAGCGGGCCAAGGAGTTGACGGAAGGCGAACTTTCCAAGATCGCGGGCGTTCTGGACAGCGATTACGTGATCGAGGGCCAGCTTCGCCGGCAGATATCGCAGAACATTTCGCGTCTGCGCGACATAGGCTGCTACCGCGGGTTCCGCCATCGCCGCGGGCTGCCCGTACGCGGGCAGCGCACCAAGACCAACGCCCGGACCCGCAAGGGCCCGCGCAAGACGGTTGCCGGCAAGAAGTCGGTCAAGGAGATGCGGTAAGCCATGGCCCAGATAAAGAAAGTCAAGAAGGTCCGCCGCAACATCGCCCGCGGCGTGGTGTACATCAAGGCGACTTTCAACAACACGCTGGTCGCCATCACCGACACCAGCGGCGACACTTTGGCGGCCGCCTCGGGCGGGACGATCGGTTTCAAGGGCTCCCGCAAGAGCACGCCGTTCGCGGCGACCCGGGCCGCCCGCACCGCCGCCGACAAGGCCAAAAAGATGGGCCTCCACGAGGTGGAGGTCCGGGTCAACGGCCCGGGCAGCGGCCGGGAAAGCGCCATAACCTCGCTCCAGCAGGCGGGGCTGAAGATCCTGTCCATCGAGGACGTGACCCCGATACCGCACAACGGATGCAGGCCGCGCAAGAGACGCCGCGTGTAGGCGGCCAAAAAAGGCTTAAGGAGCATAACTAACGATGGGACGCTATACGGGACCTGTTTGCAGGCGATGCCGCCGCGAGGGGATCAAACTGATGCTCAAGGGCACGCGGTGCGAAACCGCCAAGTGCCCGATGGAGCGCCAGTGGCGCTCCTCGCCGCCCGGCATGCACAGTTGGCGCCGCGGCAGAGGCAGCGAGTACCGCCTGCGCCTTCGCGAGAAGCAGAAGGTCAAACGATACTACGGCGTGTTCGAGCGCCAGTTCATGCGATACTTCCACCGCGCCGAGCGACAGAAGGGCAACACGGGAGCGGCCCTGCTGAGCCTGCTGGAGCGGCGGCTGGACAACGTCTTCTGCAAGCTGGGCTTCGCGCCGTCGCGCGCCAGCGCCCGCCAGGCCATCGGCCACGGGCACGTGCACGTCAACGGCCGGCCCGTAAGCGTGTCCAGCTACCTGGTCAAGGTTGGAGACAAGATCACCATCAAGGACTCCGAGCGGTCAAAGAAGCTCGTGCGCGTCTGGCTGGAAGAGCTTGGCGAGCCGCACCTGCAAAACTGGCTCAAGCTCGACCTTACCAAGCTTGAAGCGGAGATCCTGGCCGTCCCGACTCGTGACGACGTCCAGATCCCCGTAGAGGAACAGCTCATCGTGGAGCTCTGCGGCCAATAAGCCGCAACCGGATGGCCAAACGGCACCAACTGTAGGTGGAATGCCCCGAAGGATACGGAGATAGGCGAATGCGAATCAGGTGGCGCGGTCTGGAATTGCCCACGCGGGTTGTGAACGATCAAGAGGTTTCCACGCCGACGTACGGGCGGTTCTCCATAGAACCGTTCGAACGCGGCTTCGGCATCACCGTGGGAAACTCGATCAGGCGGATTCTGCTCAGCAGCCTTCAAGGCGCGGCGGTGACAAGCGTCAAGATCGCCAAGGCCGAGCACGAGTTCACCAGCCTGCCAGGAGTGCTGGAGGATGTCACCGACATCATCCTTAACATCAAGAACCTCGTGGTCAAGAGCCACGGCGAGGAGCCCAGGGCCCTGCGCCTGCACAGCGAGGTCAAGGGCCCCGTCAGGGCCGCAATGATCGAGTGCGACCCGTCGATCGAGATAATAAACAAGGACCTCGTGCTGGCGACGCTGACCGACAACGTCCCGTTCGACATGGAACTGGTCGCCGAGATCGGGCGCGGGTTCCTGCCGGCCGAGGAAATGATCGACCCCGACGCCGACCAGGAGGTCGGACGCATATTCATCGACGCGTCGTTCTCGCCGGTCACGCGGGTCCGCTACCGCACCGAGGACACCCGCGTCGGACAGAGGACCAACTACGACCGGCTGGTGATGGAGATCTGGACCAACGGGACGATCACGCCGGAAATGGCGCTGGTCGAGGCGGGCAAGATCCTCCGCAAGCACCTCAACCCGTTCGTTCAGTACTTCGAGCTCGGCGAGCAGATCGTCGAGTCCGGCACGCCGGAGGTGGTCCAGGACGTCGATACCGAACTGGACCGCAAGCTCCACATGTCGGTCCACGAGTTGGAGCTGTCGGTCCGCGCCAACAACTGCCTCGAGGCGGTCAAGATCGAAATGGTCGGGCAACTGGTCCAGTTGACCGAGGCGGACCTGCTGAAGATCCGCAGTTTCGGCAAGACATCCCTCCGCGAGGTCAAGAGAAAGCTCCAGGACGTCGGGCTGTCGCTGGGGATGGCCGTCAAATTCGAGATACCAATGCCGGCGCTTCCGAGCGACGAATAGCCCGCGGGCAACCGGGAATACAGACAGATAAGCAGATAAGAAAGTCCCCAGATTATGCGTCATCGTGTTTCAGGCAGACAACTAAGCCGCAATACCAGCCATCGCAGTTCGCTGAGGCGGAACATGGCCGCGTCGCTTTTCCAGCACGGCGCGATCCGCACCACCGGCCCCAAGGCCAAGGAATTGCGCCGCTTCGTCGAGAAGCTCATCACGCAGGCCAAGAAGAACACCCTTCACGCCCGGCGGATGGTCATCGCCGCCATGGGCCACGACAGGGCCATGTACGGCGTCGACGAGGAGCGGATGGACAAGACCGTCGTGCAGAAGCTCTTCGACGAGATCGCCCCGAGCTATGCCGGGCGCGCCGGCGGGTACACCCGGATCATCCGCCTGGCCGAGCGGCGTATCGGCGACGCCGGCGAGCAGGTGATCCTCCAGTTGGTCGAGGAAGGCAAGGCCGCCCCGGCCGCCGCGGCCTCTGCCGGCGCGTCCCGCCGCA
>Ga0315280_10005572_pt1 | contig 17841 bp, 21 predicted proteins | sample YL17G06_40_MG_FD_203697 | JGI IMG/M metagenome (GOLD analysis project Ga0315280, IMG submission 203697) | Sediment microbial communities from Yellowstone Lake, YNP, Wyoming, USA - YL17G06_40 | ecosystem: Environmental > Aquatic > Freshwater > Lake > Sediment | place: USA: Wyoming | collected... | reverse complement strand
TATGAATGTCGGGAGGATCGCCCATAGCAGTATTGAACAGACGACTATGAGGCCGACAGCAGTTTTCTTCGATGTTGTAACACCTAGCGCGTCATTATGAGTCGATAACAGAACTAAGAGTTTTCGGGTCTTTCCCTCGCCTTGAGGGCTCCTACTGCAGAGCCGAAGAAGTATCAGACCAAGCAACATCCGCGTTGGAGATTGTTCAGAAGCTTGCAGAGGAATATGATCTCAAAGCTACGGATAGCAACGGACTTGGGTTGCCTAGAGAGGCAAATGAGCTGTGGCACATTGAAGGGCGAGAACATATCCGCCGCAGCGTCGGCGAGATGTTGAGGCGCGCGGCCAGATCGATCAGCTACTATGCTACGCCCGCAGGCTTGGTGAGGGCATACAAGGCCCACGCCGAATGTTTGGAGAACATGAGTAAACGCGGGGTGACCGTGCGATTGCTGGCGCATACCACCAAGGACATTCGGTCGATCGCCAGGGAGTTGGCTGCTGTTGTCAAGATCAGGAGAGCTGCGAAACCGCTCGGTGCGAACTTCGTATGCATTGATGGGCGAGAACTTGTCGTCATCAAGAACTCGCCTGATGATTTCAACATCGACAAGGGCGCAGACAAAGCGGCTTGGACAACGAACAGGCTCCTGGTCGAAGCGTACGAGAATCTCTTCGAGAGAGTCTGGGAGAACTCCCCGGCACTTGAGTAACAAAGCGTGTGCGTAGTCGCGTTGATCGAGTCGGTCAGACACCGACGGAGCAACGATCTCTCCGTGGCCAGAGGCAATAGTCTACAGCAACTCCCCACACTGCCTCGAAAACTCAGCTCGGGTTTCTTCTGAAGGTGCGAGAGCGGACTGGAACTAAGAAGGTGATAGAGTGTTCGGACGGCCGAAAAAGGTGGCTAATTATGAGTCGGCAGTCGGTCCAAATTGCTTCTGTGAAAGGCATTAGAGGCTCGGTTCATCACTCACGTGGAAGCCGGCCGCGTAAGCCATCGGATGGTTCTGGACAGTCCATCATCCATGGAGCATCTGGCAACAAACCCCAATTCGTTCCGGGCCTTGGTTATGTCGGCGACGCTTCGGAGGATATCTCCGGCCCGTGGCTGAGAGAACTTCAGTTCGGATCGTGAACCGCCTATTCGCTGCATGATCTGCGCGAGTTCCAGGATGCTGGTCTCGGTGCCGGATGCGATGTTAAACGCTCTGCTTTTCAGACTCGCTTCCATGGCAGCGACTGTTGCCTCGACAACGTCAGCGACGAAGATGAAGTCGCGAGTCTGTGTTCCGTCTCCATGGATTTCGAGCGGTCGCTGCTGTTGCATTCTCTTAGCGAAGATGGATATGACTCCCGCGTATTGGCTCGCGGTTTGTCTTGGTCCATAGACGTTGAAGTATCTGAGTGAGACAGTTTCAATTCCATGATTCTCCTCGAACGATCTGCAGTAGAGTTCTGCCGAGCCCTTTGAAGCTCCATAAGGTGAAATGGGAGAGATCCTCGCCTCCTCGGTAATGGGGTAGGCCTGAGGTGTTCCGTAAACGGCGGCTGATGAGGCAAACACTACACGCTCCGCTTTGAGCGCCTTCGCCTCCTCAAGAACATTCAGCGTGCCAACTACGTTCACTTTAGTCGTGAAAACAGGGTCCCGTATCGATTGCTGAACACTCGTCATGGCCGCCAAATGGCAGACTCGGTCGAGTTTTCCCAGTTTCCTCACAAGTGAACGAGGAATCCTTCGAATGTCTGCTCTCACGAGTTGAAAGTTCGGGCAACGTCGGGAGTGAGAGAGATTCCCTATCCGGCCGGTTGAGAAGTTATCCAAGACAACAACGTCGTGGCCTGCGTCGATTAGACGGTCAACGAGGTGGCTTCCGATGAAGCCCGCGCCTCCAGTCACAAGTATCCTCAAGCATTCTCCGTCCAGATCTTCGCTTCTGCCTCAAACCGCAACATGATATTACCTTTGCACACATGAGCACTTGCCCCAAGGAGGCAAGATGGATCGTCATGTTGACGGTCCCAAATTTCGAGTAGACGCGAATTCGGTCGCATTTGGTCATTTGGAGCCGAATTAGTAGCGCAATCCCAATCGGCAACCCTAGAGCCGCACTTGTCCTCTTCTCAATAGAGCTGCAATACTGCAACAATGGAAGGGCAGTCAGAAAAGAACACGGACAGTGGAACCATTTGATAGATCATCTTGAGCATGGCTCGTGAGCGCGGAATCAGATCACGATAATAGGACGATGCATCTGTCTGTTGCATGCCGCAGTGATTCTCACTGAGTTGAGCGACATGTCCTCTGATGAGTTGACCACAATCGCTCAGAGGGCCGCTCGCGGAGGCCTGTTCCTATTTGTCGGAAACGCATCCTCAACCGTCATCCTAGCAATAGGCGCAATCATAGTTGCCCGTCTTCTGGGACCACTTAACTACGGCCTCTACACACTGGCCGTCGCCATTCCTACACTTCTCGTAGCTCTCTCTGATGCGGGCATGAACTTCGCTCTAATCAGATTGCCAGCGAGGCTCAGATCCGAGGGAGACCTCGCTAGATCAAGCAGACTGATCAGACTCGGATTTGCGGTCAAGCTCACGGCCAGCACTATCGCCTTCCTCGCCTGCTATCTTGGATCAGCAGGCATCGCAGCCTTTGCGCTGAACAGGCCGGAGCTATCACCGTTCATACAGCTCGCTTCGCTGATGATCGTCTTCCAAGCAATCTATGACGCGACGAACAACTCATTCATCGGACAAGATCTTATGCAGTACAGCGCAAGCGTCCAGATCCTGCAGGCGACACTCAAGGGTGCGCTTGCACCTGTGTTTGTCTTTGTCGGCTTTGGTATCGCTGGCGCGATCTGGGGATACGTCTTGGCCTTGGCCGCCGCTGGGCTGACAGGTGCAACGCTCCTCTTCACCAGACACGTCCGCTCCATAGGTCGGACAACTCCTCAGACGTCGATAGAGTTAGGTACAATGCTCGGTTATGGTTTGCCGCTCTATGCTGCCGCGATCTTGTCCGTGTTCCTCACGCAATATCAGAACATAGTGCTCGCTCATTTCGCAAGCAACGTGGAGATCGGGAACTTCGGTGCAACCTGGACCTTCACCTCATTCATGATGATTCTCATCTACCCTATCACGACAGCGATGTTTCCCATGTTCTCAAAGATGAATCCCAAGGATCAGAGGAGCGACCTTTCGAGGGGTTTCGTGTTAGCCGTCAAGTACACGTCGTTGCTCATGATTCCCGCATCCGTGGCCGTCATGGTCTTCTCTCGAAACCTCATCTACCTAACTTTCGGCAGCGGCTACACGCTCGCTCATCAATACCTCGTGCTCTTGGCTGCGCTCTATCTCCTCACAGCAATCAGCTATCTGGTTCTGGGGAACTTTCTCAGCGGAATAGCCGACACTAGGACTGTTCTGAAGATGAGTGTCGTGACGTTGGCGGTTTACTTGCCGCTCGGTCCAGTTCTCGCCGCGCTTTGGGGGCCATTCGGGCTCCTCATCGCATACATACTCTCCATCGCGACCTCGACAGTCTACGGGCTCCGTCAGACTTCAGTGAAGCATGACGCTCGACCCGATCTAAGAGCGAGCGGAAGAATTCTGCTCGCTGCGTTGGGAGCGGCTGTCCCGACGGTGGGATTGATTCAGCTGGACGGTGCGGGCGTTGGTGTGGTTAATCTGATCGTTGGGGGACTCCTATACCTGGCCGTCTATCTGACCTTAGCCCCAATCCTGGGAGCTGTGGGCAAGCAGGACATCCTCAACTTGAGGGCTCTCATGGGCGGCACCCGCATAGTCTCAACGTTGCTGAACCCGGTATTCGATTATGAGTCGAAACTGCTTTCTTGGACAAGGCGGAACGGAACCACTGTCGCCTAAGGCGACGAGATAGTTTAGATGGCGGGCGGTGCCGCAAGGCAACCGCATTGACTCCCCTATCGACTAACAAACCGCTTGCTCGGCATGGGACTCTATGGGGCTAGAGGGTTTGGATAGTTGTGTGGGTCTGTCAGGAGCGGGAACAAGGCGCGTAGTGCCCCGTTCAGAATTGCTAGGAAGAGGAGTCCCGCGATCATTCCTGCGACAATTCTGCCGCCGCGGGATCCGTTCATCTTGCGATCTAGAGATGATTTCAGGTGGAGCAAGCCAATAGCGGCCGGAACTTGGAAGGGTGTGAGGAACATGGCGCGAAATATCTGGGTCTCGCCACGGGTCACGTCGAGCGGATTGTATCCCATGGGTGCGGCCAGCACGTTTGTCGCACATGCTGCCACGACCCAGGCTAGGACAATCCAAGACAGCCTGTCGCGTCTACGAACAAGGACAATGATTCCCAGAATCGAGAGACCCAGTAGGACTGGATTCAGGAACTGACTCCAGATTTGTGAAAAGAAGACGAGGATCTCCCAGCTCCCGAACCCAATGTACTTGCTCCCCAGAGAATTCTGCACTAGCGAGAATGCGTTTGTCACTCTCCAGCCCTGCGTTTTCAAGAGGGCGAACATGCTCAATGCCAAACCTGCAGCGTTGAAGAAGATCACAAGCAGGACTGAACCAACTTCGCGAACGTACCCCTTCGGTCGAATGGCGAGCACGATTATGCAATACACGATCAGTCCAACCATCATCGCGATCCAAGTCCAAGGATGAATGAATAGAACCGCCAGAGACCCAATAGTCAAGCCAACAGTAGACACGAACTGTTGGCGAAGGCTGTGACTTCCGATTGCCAAAAATATCAGCGACATAATCCAAACAATCAGGGCGATCCACTCCGCAATCGTTCCAGTGTACATGCCAGCAGTCGTAGACACTGAGACTGCGGACGCCAATGCGCTCACAGAGGCCAGCGCCTTGTTCCGTGAAGCGGCGGAGACCAAGACGAAGACTGACAGACCTAGCGCCAGGATGAGGCCGATATACGCGAACCGGAGCATCGGTTCGACGCCTAACCCCAGGAGCTTGCTAGCAACGGCAATCCCCAGGACGACGAGAGGGTGGCGCTCCTTCGCGGCGGCCACTAGCCATGAGGTCGAAGAGAGAACTCTCTCTGCAGGCAGTGCATTCCTCCAGTAAATGTCCGTCCCAACTAGTGGATAGGCCGGATCATGGAAGTACGCATAGTGGCCAAGAAACATGGCCAGCAAAACGAAACTGCCCGAGACGACGAGCCAGGCCCTACCTCTAGCCGGATTGACAGACACCACCACTCCGCTAGCACCTTCCAAGCGCATTGGTTTCCGTGATATCCTAGCCAATACCGGTGTCCAAATCCAAGAGAAGAGAAATGCGGCATAGAGCACTGGGATTAGTGGAAACGCGGTATACCACAGCTGCATTTCCAGCAGCTCCCAAGAATTGCCAAATCCAACGCCTGACCAAAACGCCGAAAGAACGTAGTAGAGCAACGACCCAATCTCGGCTGGCAGAACCAGCAGCGACAACGTCACAAGGAAACCGATCCCGAAATGCGATCGCTCGGGTGGGCTGATCGATCTGGCCGCTCCAATTCCAGCAAGTGCGCATCCTGCTAATGTTCCGAGAGCTCCGACAACTATGATCCGCGGTCCCGCTGCGCCCGTGACCACCATGGTGCCTAAAGCGATTCCGAACACGAAAGAGAGTAAGGAAGGCCAGAACCAGGGAGATCGATTCCTGCTTCGTTTGGCAACCACGATGATTACGAGTGCGGAACATATGAGCCAAATCGTCGGGTCGAGAGACCGGCTAACGTAGATCAAGAAGACTGTTCGCCAGTGGTGCATATAGAAGGGGATCCGTAGACCGTTGACCAGCATGATCCAACTGAAGAACGCAGCCAAAGCAACAGACACTGGCACAAGCAGGTCAGTGAAAGTCCTCAGCGATGGACGGCGTGGCTGAGTTGCTGTAGTCAACGTGAAGCGCCTTCCTGGGTTGAACCCGGATCGTGAGAAGATACACGGATGCAGTTGAGAATTAGCACTTGTGGAAACAAGTCCGACAGAAATCATCTCCTCCATAATGAATACACTTTAATTACGGAAGCCTACGAAAACCATACCTCGGAGCTTGATCTGAGATGTTGTCGAGGCAATATATCGGATTCGCTGGCAATGCCAGTCTTCTTTCCAGAACCAGATTCGTGCCAGTTCTGCTACTGATCATCTTATCCTTTGGTTTGGTGCCTCCACATGGCGTCGCTCAAACGGGAGCAGGAGAACTGATTGTCACGTATGTGTCTGTTGGTTCGGCTACCGTCGTAGTCGGCACCACCGTAGTGGTGATCTTCCGAGTCTGCCGCACCAGTGAGGACCCATACCTTGGCGAAGTCTGTAACCCGGCCACTGACCTCCAAACAGGTTCATTCATTTTCTCCCCCGAAGGTATGCTTCTAACTTCTATGCTTGGTGCGCTAGCAAGTTCGCAAGCTAGCGAGCACCTTGATGTCCCATTGTTTCCGGGCGAGCTTCCTGGCGAGTACCGTGCCGTGATCCAGACCGGCCAGAACGATCCCATCGGCAACATACTCGTATATGTAAAGGCTGAAAGCCTCCAAGTGATGTTCAAGGACGTCCTATACACAGGACCCAGAACCAACGTAAGCTCTGTACAAACCCCAGACACAAGCGACGATTCGGTCGTTGCCATCAAACAGATAGAGCAGCCTTCGGTCTGGACACAGCTTCTGCAAGGCAACACACTACTACTGCTCGTGTTGGCTGCCTTGATCGTTCTCGTCCTACTCATATCTATCATTGCCCGCCGCAAGCGCAAACCTGCACCAACCGGCAAACAGTGACCGATAGGACCTCATCCTCAACCTGTGCTTACACGTCTCCAGCGTCAACCAGGGGTACGTTTGAGCTTATCCGACAGTTCCAGAGTCCACGTACGAGCCTGCCTAGAGGACGGGCATGTTCGGATGTCGCTGAGGAGTTGCCTGCAGGGTTACACGAAGTCCACTCCCTCGCTAACGCCTACTCGCGCCTTGAGAGGCGTTGACGCGTATTCATACACAATGGCACCGTGCGGGCAGTCTGTTTCGCGGGCGGGGCCGCTCGCTCGTGTTTGCGATTGTTGATTCTTCTCTTGATCTGTTTGCCCACATACGTGGTGGTGGCACGTGCCGCATCGCCGGATCTCACAGTCGATAACGTATGGCTTGAGAAGGCTTCAAACCCATGACCACATCGAGCAGCAGCTGAATGAAGACAAAGCGATCCAAAGTCCGACTCCGATCTTCCCCTGAGGCTGTGCGAGTTCAGACCACTGCTGCAACGTTCATAAGACTCTCAGCCGGATACCCTCGCGGTCGCGCAATTCCATGGTCGAACCCTTGCTCCATTTCGCCGTTCCATTTGCTTCACTGAGAGCACTTGGCTTAGACCTGCGAAAGGTCCTATTCGCTTCTCTAGTCGCACTGACGCCGGACATAGACGTGCTGTTTCAAGTTCACAGGTCGCAGAGCCATTCCTTCGTTCTCCTCGCGCTCGTGACTCTCCCACTGCTTGCCCTCACATGGAATCGGAAGAGTCTCCGTTCCCTTGTGTTGCTTGGTGCTTTCGGTGTGTCCGTGCACCTCGTTCTCGACTTGTTTCAGTCTTCCACACCTGTGTTATGGCCGCTGCTAAACGAGTCGATCTGGATACCGGTCACGCTGCACCTGCACATGGGCAGCGCGGTAGCCGTCACAGGCCCCGCGACGGTTCACGTTGAACCTACAGCTATCGAGCATTTCACGTCTTTCGATGCGCCCGTGCTCACGGGGGAAGGCCTAGTTCTTTCCACAGTTCTTCTTGCGCCCACGTTAGTCCAGATCCTACTGAACAGGCTGACGGCGAACAAGCAAGCCAGACGGCACTAAACCAACTCCTCTATGCCAGGTTCGCACAAGAACGTCACCTCGACCTCCAGCGAGGTCGAATCGCTTGTCTGATTTCGTGCGGACAAGTGTTCTAGTACGTCAATCCGCAACCGATTATTTCCAGAATGAAAATAGACACAGGTTCGACCCGCCATGGTGCAGGCAGCGCCAGCTGAGACCCTGTGTGAGGTCTGTGCGAAGGCGACAGCAAGGAAAGGTGATCTTCTTTGCGGTGACTGCTCCCGCGCATTCACGCTCATGCTTGACCTAATCCGCCGACACCCCGAAGTTGATGCAACAGACCTGAATCGAATGAGAGAAGTCCTTCAATGGCGAGTTGAGAAGACCGGGGCTCCCAGGGTGACGCAAATCGAAGCCGGAGTCCACGACGAACGAGGTGTGGTATCAGTAACTTCCACCGGCCTCCCACGCGAGCAGACCAAAGCCGCCTGCGAGGTATGTGCGAGACCTCTGACGGAAACCGATCATCTTCTATGCTCGGACTGTTCGCGCGCTTTCGCGATCGTGCTAGATCTAATCCGAGAATCCGCCCCGCTCGTCCAAAGCTATTTGGATGCGCATCCTGAACTCACAGTCGAAGACCTCAGCCGTATCAGGGGAGTCTTCACGTGGCGGAACAGCCGAATGGGGCCTGGAAAACCGAAGGCCCGAGTGGATGTCACTGTGAGTTCATAAAGACGCTGGCCGACGGTGGGTTTCAGCAGGCTGCAATGACTCGGGGGTGTCAGTCTCATACTCCATATAGCCACGTTACTGGAGTGCGCCGAAGCGCGTGGGCCTCGAGATATTGGCAATTCGACCTGCATCACGAGCATCGGCATCTACCAGTAGCATTTGCAGAACCCTCAGGGCATCGCCTGGGCTAAACTCATTCTCCGATCGCCTGAAGATCAGCTCGCGTTTCGTCACCCGCTCCGCAAATCCATACTTCGCGAGGAACTCCAGGACCCGAACAATGGCGCAAGTTGGCTGCCCTAGCGTGTTGGCTAGATCGCTTGGGCTGTAGAACTCTTTTTCTTGCATCGCGGACCAGACCGTGTTAACCATGTCGAGGGTCATTGGGATCGCGTTCCACGCGGGCCCTTTGTTCCGCGGACGGAGTAAACCTCGTGTGACCTTGTTTATCGAACTCGGGCGACAGAATTTGGAGCCAAATCTTCTAGAAGGATTATCAACGATAATGACATAATATCTATCACCGATTCACACACACCCATCGCGTACGCCAGAACAGGTTGAGGATTCGTTTGGCTGTCGAAGATAGAGAGGTTGCTGCTCTTCGACGTCTTGGCATGACCGAATATGAGGCCAGAATCTACCTTGCTCTGATCAGGATGGGGCCCAAGAAGGCCAGCGAGGTAAGTTACTTCGGTCAAGTGCCGAGAACGAAAACCTATGGTGCGATCAGGGAGCTGGAGCGCAAAGGCCTGCTCCGGATCATTCCGGGGAAGCCTGAGCTGTACGCGCCCGCCGCACCGAGTGAGCATCTCCTGCCAGTAGTGATGAAGTTGAACCGCGAAGTGAAGGAGTCCGAAAGCATCGTTCAGTCGCTCGCTGTACTCTTCGAATCAAGCAAGTACACGAAACAATACGCGATTCCGGAAGATGTTAAGGAGTTTTGGCGGATAGACGGCCGAAAGGACATAATACGAAAACTGACCGAGATACTTCACGACTCAACGAAGTCAGTCAACTATGTGACAAGTGCTTGGGGCCTAGTGCGCGTCTACAAGGCGCATTCGGAAGTTCTGGAAGAGGCGAAGAGCCGAGGTGTCACCGTGCGCCTGGCTGCACCGATCTCATCAGAGAACTCTGCTGTCGCCAAAGAATTCGCGGAGGTCGTGGAATTGAGAGAGATCGACAAGCCGTTTAGCCCCAGCTTCGTCTCAGTTGACGCGCGGCAACTCGTTGTGATAGAAAGCAAACCTGACGATCTCAAGACCGACCGCGGGTTTGACGTCGCGATCTGGACGACACATGAACTGATTGTGTGAGCGCGGGACGAGCTCTTCGAGCGAATGTGGAGCACTCTACCGTTGTTGAAGAGGACGCCAAGAGCGAGTACGGACTAATCCTCTCAGAAGAGAGCGCTCGATAGATCGACTACCACAAAATGATCGTGTATCGTTTCGGAACGTGGACTGATCCGCAGTAAGGTTGAATCTGTGGCCTCTGCCGTCTAGGTATATTGATGTCCCATCATCGCGCCCTCTCCAACTGAAACGGCCACCACTATTGGAGTCAGAGAATCTGCGGCTCAGTTCGGTATGGTCCTAGGGGGTGACTTATCTCTATCCCAAGGCGATTCTCGATCAGAGCGCGGGTCGCCTAGCCCGGCCTGACCGGTTGAATAGCAAATGAGAATCTTGGTAACTGGGGGGGCAGGCTTCATAGGAAGCCACCTCGTCGAGCGGCTAGTCACTGACGGGAACGACGTCACCGTGTTGGATAATCTCTCAACTGGGAAAAAGAGTAACCTGTCCAGTGTTCTTCGTTCGAAGGGTCTCGTCATCAAGAGAGCGGACATCAGGAGAATTCCCTACTTGCTTGCGAAGAACCTGGGAAAGGTCGACAGAGTTTGTCACATGGCGGCTATGACGAGTGTCCAAGGATCGATCAAGCATCCGGTCCTTACGAGCGAGGTGAACCTGATCGGCACCTTGCGAGTTCTCGAAACTGCACGGAGGCTAAAGGCCGAACGCGTGGTCTTCGCGTCCTCCGCGGCTGTCTACGGATCCCCCCGTACAGTTCCTATTACGGAAGGTGCGAATACGGCCCCGGTCTCGCCGTACGGCGCTTCTAAGGCCGCGTCGGAGCTTTACTGCAGATCGTTCGAAGCGAACCACGGGATAGAAACCGTCTCGTTGAGGTACTTCAACGTGTATGGTCCGAGGCAGAGAAGTGGTCAGTACAGTGGTGTCATATCCATCTTCTCTCGGGGAATCCATCAGAAGCTGCCTCTGAGGATCTTTGGTGACGGGTCGCAAAGTCGCGACTTTGTCTTTGTAAGTGATGCAGTAGCGGGAACCGTTGCGGCATTGGAAAAGGAGCGCATTCAGAGTAGGGTCTTCAACATAGCGAGTGGAAGAGAAACCACAATTCTTCAGCTTGCCAGGACTATGCAGGAGGTCGCCAAAGGTGCTCCATCAAACTTGAGGTTCGAGCCTGCCCGGAGGGGAGAGGTGTACCGCAGCCTCGCGGACATAACGAGGGCTCAGACCGAGCTTGGATACTCTCCAACGGTCCCCCTTCCTGACGGGCTCTCCAAGACAATGAAATGGTTTGTAGGGGATCGAACCTAGATCACGTCAAGACTGAGGCTGTGTTGACCGATGATCGGCGGATCCTAGAACTCATTATTATGGAGTCTACCCCAGTAGACTGCCGGTGCTTGGGTTGTAGTCGGTCTCGGTTTCTGCTAAACTGAGGCGATTGGTACAGCCCGAAGTAATGCCTATTAGGACATACCCCGGTAATGCGTAACTGGGTTTCCGGTGCGAACAGTCACGGTAAAGGTGGACGATAAGCTGAGAAGGAAGATGGCTTCGGTCACCATCAATTGGTCCAGATACATTCGCCAGGCGATCGCGGAGAGAATTGAGCGAGAGGAACGGAAGAATGCTGCACAGGAGCTTCTCGAAAGCCTCCAAACTCACAAGCACGTCGTTCCGAAAGGATTCATAAATCAGGCAATCCGGGAGACGAGGAAGACTCGTTGAGAGTCTACATCGTAGATGCCTCTGTAGCGGCGAGGTTCCTACTGGTTGAGGAGCTTTCCGATAAGGCAGGGTCGCTTCTCCAGAGGTTCCACGATGACGCCGTCGAGCTGAAGGCACCCGGACTTGTGAGATACGAGGTTGGGAACACCCTCTGGAAAGCTGTCAGACAGAGGAAGATGGGCTCTCGCGAGGCCTCGGAGAAATTCTCGCAGTTCATCAAGCTCAAACTGGATTGCGTTGAACTGGATGAGCAGGAGTGTGTAGGCGCGCTCACCTGGGCGGTGCAGAACGACATGACGTACTACGACAGCGTTTATGTGAAGGCTTCCGAGAAGACAGGTGCAACGCTCCTGACCGCTGACGACCTGCTCTGTGAGAAGGCCTCGAAGATCGTGCCGACGTTGCATCTGCGTGATCTTGGAGACAAATGAATCGATGTATTCGGCGAATCAACGCCCGCGCTTAGTCTCTCTCACGGCCTTGGATTTGCTGTCTGGGAGGAAAGAGAAAAGGTTATTTGCGGTATTTTGGCATGACTCTGACTGGTGGTAAAATGGCACAGGTCGTCGAAAGTGACGCATCAGGAAGGATAGTGATCCCGAAGACTGTGCGCCAGGCGCTGGGAATCAAGGGGAGGACGCGGTTCCTACTCGTGGAGCGGGGCGAGGGTCAACTGATGCTCCAAAAACTTGAGGTTGACGAGATTGCACGTAGGCTTGAGAGGGAGCTCGCTGGAAAGGACATCGACGCCATTGTTCGAAGAGTCAGAGAAGAAGTCAACAAGAAGATCAGGACCCAGTATCCGGACCTTCTTCGTTGACAGCAACGTCTTCATCGCCGCCATAAAGAATCCGAGGAAGCGCACAGGGACGCTCGAGCTACTCATTAGGATGATCGAAGATCCAAGCATCAGTCTCGTTGGAAACGAGCTCCTCACATATGAGACGCTGCGCTACGCGGAGCTCCTAAAGTCCCCAATTGCCGCGGCTCTCGTTGCTGCTCTCCTTAACAAGACCGCCATTGTCTCAGTCTCGGAGAACTATCGGAGGGTATGCACGGCTTATCTCAAGACGCCTGACCCAGCAGACGTGCTACACGCCGCAACATGTCTCCAAGCCGGCGCAGTGCTAGTAACGAATGACCGCCACTTCAGAAGAATAAAGAATGAAGGCATAATCGATGTCTGGACAATTGCAGAGGCAATCCGAAGATTGTTACGCTCTTCGGAATGAATGCTCCGCCGCCTCAGAATTGGCGAACGTTGCCTCCTCCTTCACTTTCGATATCGATGCTCGCATGGTAGAAGCCTCGGTGTCCAAGCCGTGTGAGATGTGCTCCTGGGAACCAAGCGTGCAAGCCTCTCCATTCAAGAGAGGCTGGCGTCTGGGAAATAATTGGATGTATGAGGTCATAGCCGCTCTGGAATGGAATCTGCTACTCTGATTTCCTTGACTTTTCTGAGGTCTCTGTCATGTGTCAGAATTCGCTTGACGCCGTGGAGCTTCATCGTGGCTAGGATTACTGCGTCGCGTCCGCCGATGCCGACCTTTTCGTATTGCGCTAGGAACCTTAGTGCCTGATCGGCGGTTGTCAGGTCCAGTTCCACCAGAGTTAGTGTTCTAAGGTTGCGTACCTCATCCATCCTGGATGAGAACTCGGGTTCCCCGAGCGTTCTGAAATAGTGAGCAACCTCAATGAAGCTCGCGACGTTCAGTATGATGCCCTCCTTTACGGCCGCCCTCATCGTTTGAGTTACAAACCTATGCTCAGGGTGGCGGCGATCCATCCAATAGATCCAATAGTTTGAGTCGACGTAGACGGTCAAGCCTTCTCCCAGATTCTTTTCAGCGAAAGCGGATCCATCAGGGGCAGTGCGGAACCCTCCTTCACGAACCCTTCCATGTGGCGGATGAATTCCTTCGGATCCACCAGCCTCGAAACGACAAGCTGATCCTTCTCCAGAGTCAGCGTAACGCCAGTTCCCTCGGTCAGCCCCAAGGCAGTTCTGAGCGGTCTAGGCACAACGATCCTGCCCTTGCTGTCTACCGCCGATCGTGCAATGGAGGACTTTCCCACTTTCAATCCCACCTGGACTCACCCAATGCGTAGATATAGGAGTTTTGGCAGCGTCCTCAGCCTTCGGCGAGCGCGTTCTCCTAGAGTGCCCAGATCTCACGGTCGGTCTCCTTCATGTAGCGTGTATGCTCGTCTATGATCCTCTCGAGTTCGCCGTCTGTCAAGGTCGGCGAGAGGCGCTCTAGAGCCCGCCCAGGTAGTTGAGGATCTCGCGGTAGTCGTCTTCGCTCAGCCGCCAGCCTGCTCTCCGCATCTCTCTAACCTTTGTGATGGCTTCCTCTTTTGAGAGCTGGTGTTCTAGGTACATTTTTCCGAGTAGATACCCTGTTCCATGTAGTTCCGCATGGATCATTTTGGCTATGGACCTTGCTACATGGTCATCTGCGATCATGATTCCATCAAGCTCTCTCGCAAGAGCAAGCGCTTCGGCCTCAGCCATGTGCAGAGGCTTCCTGGGGTCTTCAGCCGCGATCTTGACGAGCCTTCGAACCAATGATGTGCTGCGTGGTCTGGTGACCACTATTGTGGCGTCCTCAACCAGCTCACGTATGAGAGAAGACTCCGGCCTTCCCCCAGTCTCACCCCTCATTAGTTCTTCGTAGACACTTTCCGGGACATACTTTGGATTGCTGAGCCTCCTCAAAGATTCGCCCAGCGAGACTCTGACGAGATAGATCAATGGCGTTGCGTCGAAGACGAGAGCCCTCGCCAATTGGAAGAGCTACTCCTTGCGCGCGGCCTCGAAGTCTTCCCTGAACTGCTCCGCCGTATATCGCACAGGGATCTTCCTTCTCTCCAGTTCTTCCAGAAGCTCCCAAATCGAGAGGCCGGCGAGGCCGGCGGCCTTCATGGCGGTGACTTTTCCTTCGTCGTACAGTGCAATCGCTCTCTCAAGCTTCCACTGCTTGACGTAGAGTCCTGTCGCACGGGCGACAACAGTAGACTTGTCCAGCTTCTCTTCCGCCGCTATTCGCTCTATTTCACGTGCGAGTTCCCTCGGTAGTCTCGCGGCCACCACCTGCCGCGCAACGCCCTTCGACAAATCCAGTCCCCTGTTTACATCTATGAATATCGTTTACGCATATTTAAATGGTCACCTCGCGTCGAGGTTGCTACTTGAGTCGTTACTCGATTGTGAGAGCGCGCGCGGAGCGGGATTACTCCGATATCTGGAGGGCAAAGCCCTTCCGATCTTGAGCCGGGTTCCTGCTCGAGTCCAACTCGATCCGCGCGTCTTGTCACCCGTCTTGAATCTGGTCCCTTTCCTAATCAGCGTCAGAGAGTCAGATGTTCCAGATCTTGCGGTTGGTCTCTTTCATGTACCGTGTGTGCTCGTCTATGATCTTGTCGAGTCTGCCGTCATCGATCGCGCGTATAATGTCGTCGTAGCTTGTCACGTCGATGATGGGCGGCTCGTCGAAGTGGTACCATCTGCGCTCTCCTGCTGCTGGTGTTGAAGTGTGACCACGGTTCCAGTGATGATCATACCATGTGATGTGTTCCCAGAACCGATGCGCGTCGTTACCGTCCTGTTGGAGTTGACGCCATGCGTCACCGTAGGGACAATGGAAGAAGTTGAGGGTCTCGCATGTGCGGTTGTTGGTCTCGGCGAGCTCGTTGTAGATTCGCCATTCCACTTGTCGCATGGCGTCATGTTTGCGGAAACTTGACGCGTATGGTTCGCCTGCTTCCTGGTACCATCTCTCTTTGGCTGCTTCTCCTCCATTCTCCTGCCAGTACCGGTCGTGGCGGTCAAGTTCTTTCTTCGCATGTTCGGCTTGATGTATGACGCAGCTCCAGCAGATGGTTTTGCCGTAGGTTGGGTCTTCGAGTTTTCCCATGAGCGCGGCATAGTCGCGTAGATAGTCGTCGGGGACAGTCTTGCCGTAGACTATGAGGATGGAGTATCTGTCGGGTAGGGCGAGTGACCAAAGATGTTTTGAATCGAGTGAGCTGCTAGTGGCTGTGGCGTGAGGGGCGCGGATGATTGGCTAGGCAATGGTCAGTCTCTTTAGATGTGGTGGGCTTGACCATGTTCGTGTTTGGGTTGTTAGAGTGGGTTTATGTGGTCGTAATCCAGGTGACCCATCCAGACTGGCTTGCCATGTCGCTTTCTCACTACGATGTGGCCCCGCTCAATTGGCGTGTCGATGATGTCGGGATACTCTCCTTCGCGATCTCAATGTTTGGCTTCTTCCTGTGGCGCCTCGAGACAGGGAGGAAAGCTAGCTAGTCAATAAGCAGCCAAGAAAAAGTCAGGTGTTCGACCCAGCCCCCTAAGCAGCGGCATGAACCGGCACGCGTAGACGTATCTAGTCACTGTTTTCTCGATTGTGGCGGCTCGCGGCTGGATGATGGGATTCTTAATAAAGTCCAAAGCGACCCTTCAAACATAGTGGGGGGTTGTGGGGTTCGCCCCGATCATTCGAATCGAAGTGGATAATCGCCCAACCCACATCCAGTGACGGACTTCACCTAGATAACATGACTCTGGGTTGAGACCATGTCATCCATCACGGTTTCACACACACCCCTCATGCGCACGAGAATAGGTTGAGGATTCGCTTGGCTGTTGAGGACAAAGAGGTTGCCGCTCTTCGACGCCTTGGCATGACCGAATACGAGGCCAGGATTTACCTCGCTTTGATCAGGATGGGGCCGAAGAAGGCGAGCGAGGTAAGTTACTTCGCGCAGGTCCCGCGCACGAAAACATACGGTACCATTCGAGAACTGGAACGCAAAGGCCTGCTCCGAATCATACCGGGGAAGCCTGAACTGTACGCGCCGGCTGCTCCAAGCGAACATCTCCTGCCGGTAGTAACGAAGCTAAACCGCGAGGCGAGGGAATCTGAGGAGGTCGTCCAGTCGCTTGCCGTGCTGTTCGAGTCTAGCAAGTATACGAAACAGTACGTGATTCCGGAGGATGTCAAAGAGTTCTGGCGGATTGACGGCCGAAAAGACATTCTTCGAAAACTGACCGAAATAGTCGGCGACGCGACGAAATCGGTCAACTACGCGACAAGCGCCTGGGGACTGGTGCGGGCATACAAGGTGCACTCGGAAGTGCTCGAAGAGGCAAAGAATCGTGGTTTGGTCGTGCGATTGCTCTCGCCGATCTCATCCGAGAACTTCGCTGTCGCCAGGGAATTCTCCGAGATCTTAGAAATAAGACAGGTCGAAGAACCCTTCGACGTCAGCTTTGTCTCGGTTGACGCTCGGCAACTTGTCGTCATGGAGAGTAAACCCGAAGATCTCAAGATTGACCGTGGATTCGATCGCGCCATGTGGACCACAAACAAGATGATCGTGGGAGTCCACGATGAGCTCTTCGAGCGAATGTGGCACACGTTGCCCGTTTTCAAGGCAACGTCAAAGAAGGGCGCAGACTGACATTTCGCCGCGGAGAATGTCATCCGATCGAACGCCGGCTCGAAAAGGAGCGCGCTTGTTCCTAGACTTGGAAGGATCAGTTGCGGATTCGAGTCTAAAGCTGTTCACTGAATTAGCAGTATCGCCTTCATCTTGGCGAGTACTTCCAGGTGGCTTTGGAGTGACATTAGCCTGAATGAGAACAGCAGCGGCGTTGAGACCAACGTGCTCAGTACAAAGGCAGAAGCGGCAACGGCAAGCAGCGAGAACGACGCCGTCAGTTCGCCCAGCAACAGTGCCGCCACAGCGAACAGGAATGCGCCTGAGTAAGCTCTCAGCACGTGGACAGCACCAATCCCTTTTCTTCTCATGAATCGAACCAGAAAGACGCTGACTGGAGTCAGATACACCAACCCGATCAGGGCGCTTGCCAGAATGCCTGCTGTTGTGATGGCAAGCTCGGGCATAAATGCCAACCCGGAGTAGGCTGCGGATGATAGTTCGAGGATACCGAGCAGTGGGTACAGCGCGATCCTCAACGGGGTTCTCATGGCGTCGTGCAGGACGATGAAGTCTGCAACCTTCGGGCTGAATGAATAGTACCACGAGTTGAAGACGTTCATGAAAGCCGAGCCTGCATGCGTTGAGAGGACCAGATGATCTCTGAAGTTCCGAAGGAATTGAACCTCAGGAGTCACTTCTGAACCAAATGTGACGGTTGCGATTATGCACGGGAACATCGAGAGTTCCCTGTATACGGCGGTGTATCTCTCCGGTTTGAGGACGCTC
>Ga0315280_10005571_pt1 | contig 17842 bp, 20 predicted proteins | sample YL17G06_40_MG_FD_203697 | JGI IMG/M metagenome (GOLD analysis project Ga0315280, IMG submission 203697) | Sediment microbial communities from Yellowstone Lake, YNP, Wyoming, USA - YL17G06_40 | ecosystem: Environmental > Aquatic > Freshwater > Lake > Sediment | place: USA: Wyoming | collected... | reverse complement strand
CCACTTAATGTTCTAGCTGCTTGCATCAATTCATCTTGAGGGAAGTCAGGAAAGGAAAGTCTAATAAAGTATTCCTTTATGGGTGGTTTTTCCTCTGGCTCAATTTTTGCCTTTACCTCATCTATCCCATAGGCTTCTAAATCAAAAGTTTTTCCTTTTTGTGTGATATACACTTTTCCTTTCTTCTTTCTAATCTCTTTGTGGAAATCATATAGAATTTTTATGATCGTCAGAGTTGATGCCGTGATAATTACAATGTCTTTGATTAATTCTGGTGGAGGAGCAATTTCTTCAAGTCTAACTTTATAACTCAAACTTCCTTTGTTTTTCTCCTTGTTTAATATGTCATAGAACCTTGCTCTGTATTCAGGGGAGTAGAATACATCGACACGAAATTCATAGGATTTCATATCTATTCACTCATTTTCTTCCTTACCATATAATAATTATAGATGAACCAAATCAACCAAATCATAGCAAATATGAAGTTAAGTGCTCCTAAGATTTCATTTATCATCTTTTTCTTACTCTCTTACTCTAAGTCTTATTCTTCTAACCCTTATCAACTCACAAATATATATTACACAAAAAAGAAGGGTTCCTATTACAAGAAAGAAAGTGTTTTTAATCGTAAATCCCTCAACATACAAAGCACACCAATTACCAACAAAATGTCCAACGGATAATACAAGCACAGATCGTATTGTTACCAAATTTGGTCTAAAAATTGAGAACCCTACAAGTAGTAATAGAAAAGCAAAAGAAAGAACTAAACATATAGGCTGATACCCCCAAAGAGTAATACCAAATAATACTAGAACCCTGGTGAAAGTAATTTTATCAACTAAAGAAATTAACCAATTGCCATAAATACCAATAACAATTCCTTCAAATAGGTCTAACCTTTCCAATCTATTCCTTCCTTCCAAATATTTACCTCCGTAATAGTTCCCCTTCATCTTTTTCATAGAACATTTCTCCTTAAATCCTTAATGCAATTTGACTTGATGATCAGTAATTAAGAAGGGAGGTGGGGCAGGGAACACTACTGTAATTGTATTCCAGAACGTAGATAAGGAAAGTTTAAGTTTCTCCAATAAACAAAGTATTAAAGGGTTAAGACTACGTGGAAGGATAAAGAAGACCGCGAATTCCAGTTAGAAATGCTAAGAATTCGAATCCGCTCCCAAACAATCATCGTAATTCTCATCGGAATAATATCGTTTCTATGGATGGCAATAATCTTCATAAACACAATGTACCTAACCACCAGCTCAATCACATTCACAGACTACTTAACCGCCATGATAATACTCGCCATCGCCCTATTCTCCATAGTAGGAGCCCTCTCAATCAAAATATACCTCACAGAAAAAGACCTAAAAAAAATAGAAGAAAAATACATCAAAACCTTCTAGCCTTCAAGCTTCTCCTCTTTGATTTCTTTGAAAGCCATTTCGATACCTGCTATCAACTAAAAATGATCCCCGGTATAGAGCTTCTACACAAGCAAGAGAGCAAAATGCTTATTTGCAAAAGCGACTAACTATCTTCGGTGACTAAAATTTCTTCCTTCGAGAATATTATCAAAAAAACGGAGTCAGTGAGGAGGCAGAGACAGGCTCTAGAAAACCTGCTAAAAGAGGGCAGAATCTCCCAAGACACTTACGGTCAACTCGTTAAGGGAATCGAAAATAGCCTAGCCGAAATCGAAATGCGGAAGAAAACCTTGACTAATGAGGCAGCCTCTAAAATTGATGAGCTGAAAAATTTAATTGAGTTATTAGAGCTCCGTCTTGCTGACACCCAAATCCGTTACTCAACTGAAAGAATTAATGAAGAAAGTTTTGAACGTGAAAGGACAACCTATGCGTTAGGGCTTGAATCCATGAAATTTGAAACCCAAAATCTTAGAAATACTTTAAAAAGGCTAAATGAGAAAATGGAAGTGAAGGAGGGAATTAAACCGATGGGAGAATTTAACTTCTATGAAAATTTTGATAAGCCAATAAACCAAACAGCCCACAACCTACAGGAATTCCTAGAAAAACTTAAGACCATCCCCGTCGCGTCCATCGATTTTCACCAAAAACGCGGAGACTTCTCAAAGTGGATTCGCGGCACTTTAAAAGACGACCAATTAGCCGGAGCCATTGAAAAAGTTGCAGAAAGAGGCGAAGAACTGAGGCGACGCCTTATAGAAACCGTGACTGAAAAAATCGCTGGACCAAAAGAAGCAAAAGCCTTGGTCAGATGTCCACAATGCGGAGGCGAGGCAAATCCAATAAAGACTTGGACCATGACTGGAAAGCCAAGTAAGGCAGGTGAAAGAATGCAACTAACTCTAGGAAACTTCGAATGCTCAAAATGCAATAAAAGATTCCGATACATAATTGAGAAAAAAAGAATAAAGACCATAGTCTGAACATAGAAACTTACGTGGCTGTTATTGGCTAGGCTATAATTCGTTTAGAAGTAGTAACTCCGATTTAGAAGACGAAATTATAAATCCACATTTTCAGTTCACAAACTCTATCATTTAAATGGCCTAAAACATAGGCTCATGACTGACAGAGAATCCTCGGGCACTATTAATAAAGCCAAAAAAATAACTGAAAAGGAACTTTCCAAAATAGAAAGGGACCTGTCCATAATAGAAAAGGAAATCGACAGAATCCTTTTAGCACAGCGGATTCTTGCACGAAGTATGATGGCGTCAAAGGAAAGGGATTTTAACTAAGTCAACCGTATAAGGAAGGTCGCCAAAGAATAATCTTATTTCATGTGTTCCACTTGTAGTATTGTTTAACAGTTAAACATAAATACTCGATTAATCAATTTTTATTACAAGCCAAAGTAGAAGGGTCAAAATGCCAAGCACAAAAAGAGGAGTAGCCGTATGGATAGCGGGTTTCCTAACCTTCATGGCGGGTTTAAACTCCATACACGCCATAATTCTGTGGTCGAAAGGCGACCTAACAATCACTCCATACTTAATAAGCCAAATAATAGGCGAATTACCGATAACGATTTACTTTTGGCTGTCCGTAACCTTAACCTTCGTCTTCTTAGGCTTAACATCCATCGCCGCATATCGAACATCACCCATAGAAAATATTCTCCTTCAAGCGTCTGCCAAATTGGAAGAAAACATTACAAAGTTCAGAAAAGACGTTCTCGCCTTCCTCAAAAACCTTAGCGAGGAGAGAGGCGAACAAATGGTAGCAGTCGAAGAAGTGAACAAAACGACAAAAGCCCTGAAGAAGAACTTGTCAGAAAGCCTAGAAGACGACAGAAAAGCTAGAGAAAAACTTCTAGAGAAAGTTGACACGACGTTAATCAGCACAAAAGAAGACCTGCTAAAAACAATAGAAACGCAGGAAGAATCAATACGAAAAATTGAGCGAACGAGCGAACAAAGCGCAAATATTCTAGAAAGCCATGCGAAGGAGCTAGCAGAGATAAAAATGAGAATGGAAAAAATAGAGGCGAAGCTCACGCCAGAATCGCCAAGACTGACAAGTAAAAGTAGTGTTGAAGAAATAAAGGGAATCGGACCGCGCATTGCAAACGAGCTAAAAATCTTAGGAATAACCAGTGTAATGGATTTAGTCACAGCAGACCCGACCGTTGTCATGAAAAAAACAGGAAGCATATCGTCGGAGAAAGTGGCACAATGGCAAGCAATGGCACAATTACAGATGATCCCGGGCATAAATGAAGACGACGCGGAGCTGCTGGAAAAGGCGGGAATAAAAAGCAGAAGGGAACTAGCCGATCAAGACCCTGTCAGCGTCAGCAAAAAAATAGAGGAAATCTTCAAAAACCAAGATGTATATGGAAAGGTTCCTAAGGGCGAAAAACCCACAATCGAGGAAATAGCGTATTGGATAAAATTAGCCAAACTATAGTTAGAATTCCATAATATAGACTCAGAATTCACAAATCATATAATTATTCTTATTTACACGAGCTACCAAGGGGAAAAAGCATGAAAACGGCCGCTATACATACAATAGACTTAACAAAAATCGAAGGCGAAGGAGAATTTCCCTGCCCAGGCTGCGGAATCACCATTTCTCCTGACGACCAAACCGATAGTATCTATAATATCTTGGAAACAAAGGTTAAAGATGATTGTCTAGAGGAAATTTTGATCCTCTGCAACAAGTGCGGATGCAAGATCCGTCTCGTGGGCTTTAATAACTCATATCAGGAATGAGAATACACTGCACTACGCTGTTTTCCATATCATTTTTGCTTTTTGTAGGCTGAGCTTCAGATAGTCTCTGTCTTGGGAGAAAACCTCTAAAGTCAATGTATCGTCATAACCAGTTTTCTTGATTTCGGAGAAAATCTCATCAAATTTTATTTTTCCGCATCCAAGGGGCAAATGGTTGTCTTCTTTTCCAAAGTTGTCGTGGGCGTGCAAATGCGCTATTTTCTTCCCGTGTAATCTGATAAAGCCGTAGACTGTACTTTCTTTTGTTTGAATGTTAGCGTGCCCCAAATCTAGCGTAAGTTTCATGTTTCCGAATCCCTTGAATACCTCCCTGAATTCCTCTGGTTCGAATAGCCACCCTTCTATTGACGTCATATTTTCCAAACACAAAGTGATTTCCAGATCATTTGCCCGAACGTAAACATCCTCTAAAAATTCGTATCCCAATTTTTTCACTTCTTCTTTCACGTGTTTTCCTAAGCCTGTTACGTAACTAGGATGGAGAACAGCCTTTTTGACTCCTAATTCAGACGACGCCTCTAACGCCTCTAAAATTTCCTTCCTCGAAGCATTTCTAATAGACTCATAGAGATTTGCGGTGCTCACAAAACAAGGCAGATGGACAATCAGCTTCAAATTGTAGGAAGAAAGCAAATCCAAGATTTCCCTTTTTTGAGCTAAAATCTTTTGGGGCGTTGCTTCTGGGGCATCCATGGTTAGCTCTAAACAGTCAAAGCCTAAGTCGGCTATTTCCCTAAGCTCATTTACCACTGGTCTAACAGGGAAGTTCATGGCTCCATACTTCATTTAACCACCATTAAACAATGTTAAGGGCTCTTGATTTATAATTTTTAACGAATTTAGGAAAGCGGTTTACTTTTAAATAACTTTGGCTTCTCCATGTAGTCTCTGTGATACGTAAATGGAAGAACGGACGTCGGCACCAGCAAATGAAGATTTAAAACTGCTTTATGCAAGGTCATTATTGAGCTCTCTTGGTGCGGGTGCTGCTGGTCCGTTCATGGATGTGTACGCAGTTCGGTTGGGCGCTTCAGCCTCAGACATGGGATGGTTTCAGTCAACCATTAACCTCTTCTCTAACGTGTTCCAATTGCCCTGGGGCAAGCTCAGCGACAAGGTAGGGAGAAGAGTCCCATTCCTCGTGGTCGGTAGCCTAGTCTCCGCAATTTTATGGATTCCAATGTTGTTTGTAGCCTCGGCGGAACAATTAATCTTAGTCATGGTAATTCAAGCTATAATTGGGTCTATGGTGATTCCAGCTTGGGCGGCTTTGGTTGGAAAAATTGTCCCAGCATCAACAAGGGGCATGGCTACATCTTCAATTAACTTATGGGCAACTATGGGAAGCTTATGTTCAACCCTTCTCTCAGGTTATATTATGATCACCATAGCTGAGACAACGAACCAAATTTTCTTAATCCCATTCCTCATTGCCGCAGTATGTGGCATCATCGCCTCATTCATGCCTCTTTTTATAAAAGAGAAACCGTCTTCCACAAGGGAAGGCGGAGGCGTTCTTTTTGGAATTTTTGACGTAGCCAAGCAAATGAGGTATACTCCCGATTTCTCCCGATATTGCCTAGTTAGTGTAGTCTTCGGATTTTTCATGTCCCTTTCATGGCCACTCATTTCAATAACCCGCGTGAGGATACTTGGGCTTTCGATGTTGGAAATCGCCTTGCTTTTGGTGACGACTGGGCTTGTAACAACGGTTCTCCAGCCGTGGTTGGGAAGGCTTGTAGATCGGGTGGGGCGGAAGCCATTGATGATAGTAAGCAGAGCCATGCTTATTTTTGTCCCTATTTTCTATGCTTTTTCGCCAAATTTCTATTATTTGTTATTGGTTCACGGGATCATTGGTTTGTCCCAAGCTTTTGGAACCGCAGCGTTATTTACCTATTTGCTGGATGTTGCACCAGAGAAGCATAGGGGAAGCTTCGCCGCCTTTTACAATTTAGTAAACGGAAGCGCCCTCTTCGCAGGATCATTACTAAGCGGATACCTCTCGGATTATTTGGCGACAATGGTTGGAGTAATATTGTCAATGCAGATCGTTTATGTTATTTCGGCGATCGGCCGAGTGTTCGGAACTTTAACGTTTACCACTCTTAGGGAGCCCTATAAATATCCCAGTACGCTTAAAGAAGAATTTCGGAAAACCTTTAGACGTATGCGAAAAAGGATTGATGAACATGCAAAGAATCTTAGTCGCAGTTGATGGCTCAGAACTAGGGTGGAAGGCTTTAGACACAGCCCTAAAGCTGGCGAAAAGCGAAGGTTCTTCGGTTTCGGTTATCCACGTAACTGGTGAACAAATCATTAGGGCTCCCTTAACTGCGCAGACTAGCTCCCTCATCACCAGCGAAACCCAGGCGCCAATAACAGCCATTCCCGAAAGCCTTCAAAAGGAAGAAGTCCTAAAGGGCTTAGACGTCTTAGAAAAAGCCCGAATCATCGCCGAAAAGGAGAATATAAAGGCGGACTTCATCGTGAAAAGCGGCGATCCAGCCGACCAAATAATAAAAGAAGCGGAGAAAAACTATGATCTTTTAGTTGTCGGTTTCAGAGGAATTCACGCAAAGTTTCCAGGAATAGGAAGCATAGCGGAAAAAATCCTTCAGAGATCGCCCTGCCCAGTCCTAGTAGTCAAATAACAAGGCAAAAGGGCTGATTAGTCCAAGTATTTCCAAGCTATTGCAATAACGACTGAGAGAACCCCCGACTCTAATCAAACCTCTTTTAACCATTTTACTTTAAGTTGTTTTATGTGCTTAAAGTGGTCGTCGTCAGTGATTACTGTGGCTTTAGCATCGATGAAGGCTGTGGCGGCGATGATGGCGTCAGCCAAAGGGACTTCTGGGGCGGTTAAAGTGATTTCTCCAGCGAGTTGTGCTATTTCCTCTGTTACTGGAATGAAACGAATGTTTGAAGCCCTTATTGAGGCAATTCTCGTTTTTACGACATCCTTTCCTAAGGTCTTCCCCATGGTGTTGTAAAGTTCAGTTACCGTAATCGTTGACGAAGCCAGCCTAATTTCCCCCTTAGATACGCTTTGAATCATTGCCTTACTCCAGGCGGCTATCTCTTTGTTTTCAGGGCTGTAATATGAGAAATAAAATCTAGTGTCTAGAACAGCTTCTAACGCCATCTCTCCCTCACTCTGTCAAGCGCCTCTTTCATTTCCTTGGCATTGTATTTTCCAGAATCAACTTCCGCTAAATCTTCTAAACGTGGAATAGGCTTGAAAACAATGCCGTAAGAGGTGTCCTCCGCAACCATCTTTGCACCCTCTTTTATTCCATATTTCCTCCTATACTTCACTGGTATAGTCACTTGACCCTTCCTCGTCACCGAAACCTCCAAATCACTCACCACAGTACATATTCTAAAAGTAGAACTTAAACTTTATGTACTACCAAAAAATAAAAAGTATAACAATACACGGCAATACCACCCTAAAATGATGCGTATACTTTCGACAACAGCCAAGCAATGGAACTCGATAGCAATAGTGTTATTCATTATCTTTTTCTGTCATCTCTCTTGCCTTTCGCATAGTCTCTAAATACACTTCTTCCTTTAGCCTGAAACCTTGTTTTATCAATTCGTTTAAAATTTCTAAAAAATCGTTTAGATTTACCTCCTTGCTCTCTAGAGCTTTCAATAATGGGAAAATTGTTCCCCTTGGTGTTAAGCCTAACAATCTTGCAGCCGTTCTTGCTGGGGCTTCATCTACCAAAACCTCTTTTACACCTAATTTCTTTGCAAGGGAAAGGGCAGCAATTTCCCCCAGCTCTAACTTTATAGGAATTTCCAAGATTTCACTTTTTAACACCTTAATCCACCCGTCGTTAATTGCCTTTTCAATTAAATAGGCGTCCCTTTCTCCTAAGTCCTTTCCCCCATCCACAACCTCGACCTTAACCTCTTCCGGTATGAAAACCTGTCCAAAGGCCTTCTTTAACAGATTCACCCTTCCACTTTTAGCTAAGTAGATTAAGGGAGTAGCATTAGAGACAATGCCGTTCATTTAAAACCTTTTAAATCTTCTCTTAACTCTTCCAGGGAATAGGGGACGTGGACTTCTCTCTTCTTAACCTCATTAATCATCTCCCAGAGGGATAGCCCGCATCTTTTAGCCGCCTGCCAAAGGGTTATCTTACCCTTTTCATATTCCTCTAAACTTTTTTCAATTAACCATTCATTGACGGCCTTGAGTAAAAACCTCCTAATGACCGTGGACCTGTCCATGCCTTCCCGCTTCGCTACTTCGTCTATTGTTTTGGCTAACTCTTCCTCAACCCTTGTAGTAACCGTAACGGGCATTGAACCACCGTATTAAATTTATTCATTTTAATATTTAAGCTTATTCAAAATTCTTGTTCCATTTACCAATGTCTATGCCTTGAACCACTTGAATATTAGGTATTGTATTTGTTCTGTTTGCGGGTCGGGCGTGGCTATAATGAATCTCTTTCTCACGGTGGTTGCGAGCCTTCCCGCTTTGACTATGTCGGTGGCTGTGATTTCCTCTGTTCGCTTCTTTACGGAGACCATGTAGGGCGCGTGTTCTATGCCTGGTCCATGTTTGTATACGGCGAAGTCGCAGCCGTATTTTATGCCTGGTGTTACGATGAGGCTGTGGTCTCGTAGGTCTCGGTAAACTGCATATTTTAGGTCGAACTCCTCATAGAGCTTCCTCGCCCTGTTTCGCAGCTTTTTTATGTCGACTTTTGCCTTTTCTGGTCCTTCGAAGACTGAGAGGGTTCCTTTCTCCATTAGGTATAGTCCTTCCATGAGGTCGAGGATTAGTGGAGCATCGAATTCCTCAAGCTTCGGTTTAGGTATGCCCACAGGCTTCCCATAAAAGCCGAGTTTATAGAGCTCAGAGCCCTTTTTAAAGTTCCACACAACTAAGAAGTTTTCGATGAATTCCGTCTCAATTTTTTCGGGCATGTTCGGCTACCTTTACATGGCGAAGGCTAGTATGCGGGCGGCGTCGGATGCGTCTTCAGCCTTGTCTGAAATGGCTTCAAACAGTTGCGTTATGTCTCTTAATAGGAGCAACACGGGAATTTCCATGTGACTGCTGATAATCTTTATTTCCAGCTCTCGGTAGAGGTCGTCCATTACTCGTTCGGCAACCTCGACTTCCCTAGCCTTTTCAAGGGCTTTAGTTGAGCTGTAATTCAAGGTCATGGCGGTTTCCCTAAGCTTTGTAACGGCTTCAAACATTCCCTCTGAAAGCTTCGTGATTCCGTCCTTTATGTCGGAGGGAACTTTCCATCCCTTGTCCATGATTTCCAGCAGTCGAAAACCGATGCCTTCGCAGAAGTCCGCAATCTCGTTGGCTTGGTTAGTAAAGCGGAGGAAGTCCTCCCTACTTGGTAACACGCCACCTATTTCGGCGAGTTCCTGCGAAACCATGCGCCTCGCGGCGTCAACTTCTTCCTCCATTTTTAAAATTTCAGTGAAAAACTGCTGGGCTGATTCTCTATCGCCCTTGGCGAAGCTGTCAACCATCTGCGTAACTTTTCTAGCGACCTCTAGAACCTTCCTTAAGTGGTCTTGGCAAATGCTTAGGGCTCTCCTCTTCACCCGTTCTTCGGTCTCCACTGGAAAAACCATGATCCCCGCCTCAGCACTCCATTACTCTTCGAATATAGAATGTCGTGAAGACTTAAAAAAGTAGCGAGAGATAAGCCGTGCTTCCCGTGGAAATTAGGGTTTGTCGCCGCCTTTGACTAGCTCCCCTAGCTCTTCAAATTCCACTTTATAACGGAAGTAAGCATGCAGAAGTTCAGGAAGTCTCTCAACTTTATTTCTAACCTGCTTCCAGGTGTCGCGGTCCCGCAGGGTTACAGTGTCGTTCTTAAGGGTTTGGTAATCCACGGTTATTCCTATTGGAGTGCCAACTTCGTCGGCTCGCGCATACCGCCTTCCAATCGATCCCGGCTCATCATATTCCGCACTGAAGCCTTCAGCTATCAACATTTGATACATTTGCCATGCTTTCTCTGGCAAGCCGTCCTTGCTCACTAGGGGAAAGACGCCTACTTGTATGGGGGCGATGTCCCGTGGAAAACTTAGGAAATTTCGTCCATTCTTGGTTTTATAGGCGTGTTCTATGGTGGCGTAAACGAGTCGATCGGAGCCGAAGCTTGGCTCAATCACGTGGGGGATGAAATGCCTTCCTTTTTCTTTCACCTTTTTATGTGTGATTTCAACGTGTTCTGACAGAATTTTGAAGGATTCAATCATGAGAAAGCCCTTCTCCTTGAAGGAAGTTTCAATGTATTGAGGGTCGGCTGTTGACAGCAGCTTGGCAACTTTTGAGGCGTCGCCTTTGAAGGTAGGCCCTATCTTAGCCATGACGGGAATTACGCTTGTTTCCTCTTTTACGCGCGGTTTTTCTAGTTCTGTGAAAGCCCTCATGTCGACGCCGCTGAACTCCATGTGGCGCTTCAGATCGTAGTTCGTCCGATAGTTGTGACCCGATATTTCTACCCATCCCCATCTTTCTAGGTATGCCTCTTGGTCGAAGCCCTGCACGGAATAGTGGGCTCGCTCCCATTCCAGTTTTTCGATGAACCGTTGCTTATCTTCAGGTATTCCTAATTCAACTAGAAGACGCTTTGAAATAGCCATGAAAAAGGCTTGCCACTCCGCCTCTATGTATCCCTTGCTTAGGGCTTCCCCAACTGTGACTTCAGTGAGCGTATCCTCGCCTTTCAATTTGTTTTCGGCTAGGAGCAGCCTCAAAACTTCCTTTTCCACCTCTTTTAACATTGGGCAATGCGGCTCCTCAGGGTCGAAAAAGAACTCAAGGTCCATGATGGTGAACTCCCTGAGCCTTATTGGGCCTTGCCTCGGCGAAATTTCGTTTCTTAGTGCGTGGCCGATTTGGGCGACGGCGAAGGGAATTTTTCCTCGGGCGCAGTCGTAGAGTCGTCTGAATTCGGTGAAGATTCCTTGAGCGGCTTCGGGGCGGCCGTATCCAACAGCGTCAGAGTAGGGTCCAATGGTCGTAGTGAACATCGTTAAGAATTGCTTAGGCTCAATTAGGGTTCCGCCGCAGTCTGGGCAGTGGATTTCTCGCTTTTCGATTTCGTTCATTAACTCTTGAAGGTTGAGCTTTTCTGTTTGGGTGTCGCTCATTCCTGCATATTCTTGTAGCAGGTGGTCGGCTCGAAACTTTCGTTTGCACTTTTTGCACTCAACCATGGGCTCCTTAAAGTGGTCAACGTGTCCTGAAGCCTCAAAAACCTTTTCAGGCGTGATTACGGGCGACTCGATTTCGAAGAAACCGAATCGTCGAATGAAAAAGTCTCGAAGCTTTTCTTCGATGTTTCGCTTTAGAATGGAGCCTAAAGGGCCGAAGGTTATGAAGCCGCTCACGCCGCCGTAAATTTCGCATGAGGGCCAAAAGAAGCCTCGGCGCCTAGCTAACTCGCTGATTATTTCAAACTTGTTAGGCTGCATGGTCCTCGACTCCGCGTCAATGCAATGTTTACAAACCCTAAAGACATACTTAATAAATATAAAGCAAACGTTACCCTCTTTCTTAGAAATCGTTTAAAGCGCGTTTTGTAACGTCAAATTATATATAAAACTTACGTTTCAATAAGAAGAATGGCTCACGGAGGATTCGAGGTGTTTTGGAGAAGCCGCGAATATGCCGAAGAATTCACTGAGAGGGAGTGGCGATCGCTTTTCCGAAGAAAAGTTTACGACGAACTCGTATGGAATTTCACCATGCCCTACCTTCCTAAGGAGAAGTCTTTAGTTCTCGACGCAGGGGGTGGAAGCGGTCGATGGACCCTCGACCTCACTTATCTTGGTCATCATGTGGTTCTGTTGGATTTCTCTCGGCCAATGCTTAATTTGGCAAAGGAAAAAACTGAAAGGCTCCTTAAAGCTGGCGTGGCTGACCTGATTTTGGCTGATATTCATTGTTTACCTTTTCGCTCGGAAACCTTTGACTTCGTTTTTGTTGAGGCAGACCCCTTCACGCAGGGGGGAACAAAAGATGAGGTTTTAGCCGCGTTGCGTCAGTTGTATGAGGTTCTAAAGCCTGGGCGTTTCATGGTTGGGTCGGTTTCTGGTCGATACGCCATCGTAGCCTCCGAGATTCAGAAGGCTAAGACCATTAAGGATGTGGAGCAGGCGATTCAGATTCTTAAAACAGGAAAGTATCTTGCGATTTCAGGCGACTCAACCTCTATGCTATATCTTTTCACTCCGTCAGAGTTGATGGAGACGCTTAAGGAAATGGGTTTTCGCGTTGAGAAAATTGAGTCTACGATTACTTTCTCTCACTTTTTGCCTAAGCACTTGGAACAGCGGGGCGAGGTTTTAGAGCAGCTGCTTGAACTCGAAAAGTATGCCCGTGGGAACCATGAGGCTGTTCCATACAGCCGTCGAATGCACTTCGCAGCCAGAAAATAGCAATTATTCTTTGATGTGCTCAGTTATGTCTATTCCTAACGCCTTCCCCTTTTCATCGATTTCAAATTTCAGCATCACGCGGTCTGTTGCTCGCTTTTTTGCGTTAAACACTTTGTGGCAGCTTCCGCATTCTATGTCAGACTCCAATTCGATGGCGTACCAAGACGCATCCGCATAATATCGACCGCACCCTGGACACCGAAAAATTGACACATCCAACCAAGCTTTTTTGTCCATAAGGAAACCTCACTTACTTAACTTCTAATAGTCATGGAGTAAATAAAATGTTTTAAAAGGCACGTTGAAGCAACAGACTTTTGAACACAACCATCCTAAATGCATTAGATTAGCTGGTGTAGATCATGCCCAAAATCAAGGTTGCGTTAATTGGCGTCGGAAACTGTGCGTCAGCTATGGTTCAAGGAATCCACCACTATAAAAAAGTAGAAAAAGAGGAGAATGCCACAGGGCTCAGACGCCTTTTTCTAGGCGGCTATCACCCGCGCGACATTGAGTTTGTTTCAGCTTTCGACATCGACGCCAGAAAAGTTGGGAAAGACTTGTCTGAAGCCGTCTTTTCGCCTCCCAACAACACCCTAAAATTTTCTGACGTTCCTAAGCTCGGCATCCCAGTTTTGAAGGGACCCGTTTTAGACGGCTTAGGCGAATTCCTGAAAAACGTGATTAAAATTGATGAGAGTCGGGAGGTCGATGTGGCTAAAAAGCTTAGGGAGAGCGACGCGGAAATAGCCGTTAACCTTCTGCCTAGCGGAGCCGAAAAAGCCTCAAAACAGTATGCTGAAGAGGCAATTAAGGCGGGATGCGCCTTCCTGAATGCCACTCCAGTCTTTATTGCTAGTGACGCTGCGTGGAGTAAACGCTTTGAGAAGGCTAAGTTGCCAGTTGTTGGCGATGATCTGATTGACCAGGTGGGCGCCACTGTTCTCCATAAAACCCTGTTGAAAACGCTGGTAAATCGTGGCGTCCGAGTTTCTGAAACCTATCAGTTGGATGTTGGCGGGGGAACAGAGTCCCTAGATACGCTTGAAAGGACTCGGGAGATGAAGAGGACGGTGAAGACAAAGTCGGTGGAAGCCGCTCTGCCCTATAGGGCTTCTGTCATAGCTGGATCAACAGACTACGTGGACTTTCTGCAAAACCGTAGGGACAGCTACTTCTGGATTCAGGGACAATACTTCGGCGGAGCACCCTTAAAAATTGACATAAGGCTCAGCACCATGGACGGACCCAACGCTGGATCCGTAATCTTCGACGTAATTAGAGCGGTTAAAATCGCCTTAGACAGAGGCTTAGCCGGACCAATCCCAAGCATATCAGCCTACGCCTTCAAACATCCACCCCAACTGCTCTCGCCAGAAACAGCTGAACAACACTTCGAAGAATTCATCCGAGCATGACCTTAGTTTTCGGCAAACCATTCTACAAACACATCACAAGACGAAGCAAAGTCCTTTCAACCAGAACAGCACAACTTAAGCTCCTTTTACTGTTCAAAAACTTTTTCACAAAAACAATGATCCCCCCCTCTAGGGTCTACACAAGAGAGCAACTTAAAAAATTCTTTTAAGGGCTTCTTCAGGCTCAAATTCGCCACGAGACCTAACCGAAGCTTCTTCCACATAAAGCTGAACAGCATACTTTAGGGCGTCTTCGCTCACAGGAATAAAATCCAAATCTGACCTAAAGTAGTCGAGAAGGGAGGCGGCGCAAGCGAACCGTATGGCGCGGTCTTCCAAACGCGCTGAAAAGCTTACAACTTCACGCGGAATCTGCTCCAATATGGCTTCTCTAGCACGCTTAATAACCTCATACGTCTGAGGAGTTATCATCACAGGCTTGTAAGGAAAGCGATCCTTCACTAACGGGTGCCCAGTTTCAATGGCATAAACAAGGGTGAGGTGATCCCGAATTCCCTTGGCGCCCTTTTCGATGTCGATTTCGCCGAAGGCGAGCCTCATCTGGCTTTCCGCAATCTCAACGAATCTTTCTTTTGTTAATCTGTGCAAGCGGCAAAGCATCCTATCTTCGATGGCATTAAAATTCGGGTCTTGAACGGTCACCGTGTATCCTCTACCATAAGTTTCCACGTTATAGTTAACACTAAGAAACGAGTTGAAACGATAAGGACCAACGACCTCCCGATGCGTCTCATATTTGATTTCGCCCCGTTCCATAGCCAACTTCAAGGGCTCCACCATTCCAGAATATTTAAACCAATCATTAAACTCAGGAACAATAAAATTGAAGGCCCGCCCAGCATAAGCCTGGCCGATCCTAACAAAACGAGCCGGCGTTATACCGCCACAATAGCGATTTCTGCCAGGAACCCCATGAGGATGAACCTTCGCGTCAGGCTTACCCAAGATCATATCCCTAGTCGAAAAGCTCTTCCCAGTGCCAGGCTCGCCAAACAACGCCAAGGACCAGCCCGTTCGCATGCCCGTTTTCCCATGCTCATGAACTATTTCTGTGTCCGCTAGCCCATACTGCTGAATAATGCTAAGCAAACTATCAAAGAAAAGAACGGGTCCGAAAAGGCTTTGAAGATAGCTTGCCAAATAAGCCACTGAAAAGCTCCTTCCAAAATCGAGAACAGAATCTAAACGATGCATTAGCAAGCCGTTTAAATGCTCATCAAGCTCCCTATCCATTCTTTCAGCCTTTTGGCGCTCCAACCAGACATAGTCCACTATTTCCATCTTCGTTGGGGCAGTGGGCAACGACACTTTCGGTGATGGAAGCAGCGAAATTCCAAGCTCCGACCGCACTAACGGAGAAACTTCCTCAGGTATCAGCCATTCCTGATATTGATCTCCCTTGTAGGAGGTGACTATAACCTTCAACCGCTCAAATTCAGCCAAAATTGGAAGGGGATCGACGCCTCGCTCCATCTTAACACCTATCTCTTTTAAGCCGCAGCCTCCCGCATTTTCTGTCAGCGTCTTCAAAATGTCGGTGCACGCTTTGCCAAATTTTTTCTTTGCCTGATACACATTAGTTTGAATTCTTTTCCATGAGTCTTCAAAGTGGAGGGCGCCGTCCTCAAACAGATAGTGCCTGCCCCTGAATACTGCCCACTTGCGAGGCTCATACTTGTCGAAAACTTCCTTAAGTTGCGTGTCGCTTATGTTTGACGCTATTTCGATGGCTGCGTCGTCTTCATCAATGTCCCAACAGCCCATGAAACGGTTAAAGTAGGAAATTCCTAAGCCTTTACCAATCGCAAACAGTTTAGTTATGGAGAAAACTCGCTTCAAAAGGAGCTTGCGTTCCACCAGCTCGTCATCAACCAACATTTGTGGCCCTTCAAATAGAATTTGCTTTTTAACCTAATAACCGTTGAATTAATACGCTTTAGAACTAATCAATTTTTATGCTCTCTTTTTTGCGCTAACTATGGAGATCACATCTTTATCCTTTAAAACGTGGTTTTCTCCGATTCTCCGCTTTTCCCTCGCTTCCATAGCGTATATGAAGCCCTCGCCTAAGTCTGTGTGAATCAGGTAGGCTAGTTGTCGCGCAGTTGTTCCATAAGGCACCATGTATGCGTCTGGGAGAACTCGACCCTGATGATCGCTGAGGCGCTCGATGTCTTCCACAGGATAAACAACGATCATGTTTAGGAGCTTAAAGAAGGCTGTGTTGATGGCGTCTTGAACGCCCGCTGACCCAAATTTCTGAAGTATTTTTTCCTTCACTGTCTGCAACGCTCTACCTTGAATTTCCGTTAGTCCCTCAGGCTTCAGAACCGTGAAGTCATGGTCTCCAGGCTTATAGTCGATAAGTCCCTTCTCCGCTGCTCTCCTTAGCGCTAGTTCAGCTTCTGCGCAACATGGAATAACAGTGTAACCCTGTTCCTTCATCTTCTCAAGGTTTTCTTCCGCTGGTGGAAGGTCGATTTTGTTTGCGGCAATCAGCATGGGCTTAGATATTTTCCTTAAGGCATCTACAAATCTAGTGAAGTCGTCTTGGCTCCATTCCGTGGGTTTTTCCGCGTTTAGGCCCGTTTTTCTGATCGCCTCAAATATGTGGGCTCTCTTTATGGCGAGTCCACTCAGCCGCTCCTCAAGGATGGTAAGTAAGTCATTTGCGCCCGATTCAACCGTCCTAGCGAGTTTGAGCCAGTCCTTCTTCATTATTTGGGCGAGCCACATGGTCATTTCCACTTCTAGAAACTTCACGTCCTCCACGGGATCATGTGACCCAGGCTTGCATATCCTTCCCTCAGAATCCGTTGCTCCAGCAGCGTCAACTATGTGAATTAGGGCGTCTGCCTTCCTAATTTCGTCTAAGAACTGGTTTCCTAGTCCTCGTCCTTGCCAGGCGCCAGGAACAAGCCCAGCGCAGTCAATCAGCTCCACTGGTATTAGTCGGACGCCGTCTAAGCAAATTGAGTTTGCCGGGTTGTCTTTCACGTTGAATTCTCTGCATACGCATGGGGTTCGGACGTACCCTATTCCCCGATTGGGCTTAATAGTAGTGAAGGGGTAATTTGCAATCTCCACGGAAACCAGTGTGGCGGCACTGAAAAAAGTGGATTTGCCCGTGTTCGGCTTTCCCACGATGCCTGTCATCATAACCTTAAACACGCACCATATAAAGGTCTATGTCCTTTCTATAAATTCTTAATGCAAGTTAAAAATCCTTTACTAAATCTGATAACTCTTTTCAAGAGATGGGGGTACCTATATTTGGATCCAAATATGCCGTATGTTTTCTGATAGGTTACTACCTCTTTTTTATCACAAGCCGTTTTTTCTGAAAAACACTTTTTCAACGTTCTACTGCTTGAAGTAGGCTTCGAATACGTCTGCCAAAAGTTTGACATAATGTTCTTCAGAAAACGTAAATAAGCAATGACTCAATATGTTTCAAAGGTAGTCGGAATCAGTAAAAAGTGGCCGAGGTGAGGTAGCCTGGAAGCCTACAGGCCTGTGGAGCCTTCCTAATAATATTGACCAGTTTAAACACTATGTCTATAGTAAATACAAACCATCATGGGCCATAGAGATTCTATGTTATGTAAGGAAATACAGTAATCTCTTAGAGAATGTTAGGGAACTAAACGATATTCCAGACAGTATTAGAACAAACGTTATTAAGAGTTTAATCGTCTTATCCAAATACCTG
>Ga0315280_10005570_pt1 | contig 17843 bp, 19 predicted proteins | sample YL17G06_40_MG_FD_203697 | JGI IMG/M metagenome (GOLD analysis project Ga0315280, IMG submission 203697) | Sediment microbial communities from Yellowstone Lake, YNP, Wyoming, USA - YL17G06_40 | ecosystem: Environmental > Aquatic > Freshwater > Lake > Sediment | place: USA: Wyoming | collected... | reverse complement strand
ATGGGCAGGCGTCGATGTCTTCGCAGGAAAAATAAAAGACATGTGGAAACTAGGAGTCTACGAACCCCTCGCCGTTAAGAAACAGATAATCAAGTCTGCCACTGAAGCTGCCACAATGTTACTGAGAATCGATGACGTCATCGCTGCTGGAAAGATGAAGGCTCCGCCAATGTCTTCTGGCGGACCAGGCGGCGGTTATGGCGGGATGCCTCCGGAATACTAAGCGCGCGCTCATGATGATATGTGTGTACATTGTGAGCATACTTTGACCATATTTTTACCGGTAAAATCGGGTGGGGGTCCCACCCCCCGCACCATATTTCCTAGATTAATTTAGCTTAAATTTAGCTTGTTTTAAGCGTAGAAGGATAGAAAATCGACTTCAAATTGCGGGCAGCTTCTGATTTCACTTAAGTGTTTAAAACTGTCAACCTTGAAGTTTAGTAAACTGCTAGCGTAATCATTTGTGCCTTAAGGCCAAGATTCCACAAGCCAATAGGAAAACTCCAACTAGAAAAAACGCAATAAAGATTTCTAGTTGTAGGTAATCTGAAGCGAGAATGTAAAGGAAGAGATAGTGCATGGAACTAAGAGCTAATGCACCTCCTCCGCCAATCAAGCCGTTTCCCAAACGGACATGCGGACCCTTGCTGGAAAAGAGTTCCCTAGTTGCACGGTTTTTTAAAATTAATGCACCCCACAGCGATGCTACCCCTCCAGTTAACATAAGCGTCAAGTAAATAGCAATCTGATCGGTTAGATCTTTGAACAGATAATAGCTGTTTGGATCATACCCGTTGGCTAAGAAGAAGTCCTTCAGTCTTCCATATGTGTAGCTAACGGATAACCACCCTAAGAATCCAATCAAAATAAGGGCTATTCCTAATCCAATGATTATGCCGTTATTCAGTTGAAGCCTACGTTCAGGCATCGTTGTAACATCCAGTTTGGCTGGAACTTTCGTGTTTTCTGCAACGGGCCTGCTTCTTTGAGGGCGCGGTAGGGTGGGCTCTTTGGGAAACCAGCCTCGAATGCATTTCTCTATGTATTTCTTTAGGTTCATGTTTTCACTTCTGGAACGAGTTTGCAGAATATTATGTCGGCTAATTTTGCCGGATGCATTTTTGCGGCATCTTCTACTTCTACACCTCTTTCTTTTGCCATGTCGAGTAAATACTCTCTAGTTTGTTTGAGGAAGTCTTCGTTGGTTATTTCTTCTGGACTGGCGTGCCAGTACCACACCTTTATTCCGTGGTTTGTGGTGTACGTAACGATGGCTTTGCGTTTGAGGGCTGGGTGGTAACCTAGGAGTATCGCTTCTTTGGGGTATAGTTTTGTCACTTGAAGGTTGTTAGCTTGTGCAACTTCCAAAAGAGTTGTCGACAACTTGGCTTCTGCCGTTAGTCTGGCTTGGTTAACGTATTGTCTAGTGGTGCTGAGTCTATCTGCTACTGCAGATACAGAAAGGCCTTTATTTATCAGGGACCAAATGGTCTTTTGTTTCTGGCTAAGCGGCGAAGATAACGAACAACTTGGACTCATGTGACTCAAGTAAATAGTTGGATATTTACAAATATTTAAATTTGCTGGTCACACCATAATCGCGAGTTGACAGTTTTAAATGTAAGTATAAACCTAATCCCCCGCACTCTCATTTTCGCCTTATTCTAAAGATATTTCAGCTAAAGAAGACCATTCTGAAATGTTGTGAGTTGAGGCTGAAAATTGAACATCAGTTTATCGGCAAAAATGTTTGACTTCCCAGCCTAAGATAGCTTCAAACTCTCGTTCATACTATGCCAAAAATGAACAAAACATATTTGGCTCCAAATAGACGGGCCTAGCACCATTGCACGCACACGCAAAGAGCATTTAGCAGCCACTTTAATTCTCACTAAATTTCACAATTATTCTCTAAAGAATCAGATAGAACAACGCACACAGTTTCGCTATTTCTTCAGCAAAAGCTCTCTGGGACTAGCACGAGAATTATACTACGTAGTATTTGAGGAAACAATAGCCAACTCTTCATTAACTAATAGTGTTAATGATGATCCTCTCAATTCTTTGATGCGATTTTCAACGGTTGCGTGAATTTTTGTTCTAAATTCATCATCATGTGAAGGACATATTCTATCCATTTTTCTGGCAAGTTTAGAGTCGCCAAGAATTTTTTTGATCCAATTTTGAAAGTCTTTTCTTTGAAGGTGAAATAGTAAACTTTCCAGCTTGACAGATTTTGTCTTTTCAAGAAAGTCAGAAAGACTTCTGGCACTTTCTCCAGTTGACTTTCCAATGGCTTCGTAAAAGTAGAAGGCTTCTTCATCCCCTACTGTCCTCAGAATTCTTACGGCTTCTGTGTTAACTTCTAAACCTCTGCTTTTCTGAATTTTTCTCTTCTTCCGAATTTTTGGAGGCATAGTGAATCGTACGTGTGATATTTGAGGAATGAGATAATCTTTACGAATTTCAAATTCAATTTTAGAATACTGATGCTGGCTTCTAATGGGCCAGAGAGTCGTTATATTGTGAAATGTCAGATGCTTGCAGAATTTCTCTTCTCTTCACAATTTCTTTAAAGTCCACGTAGCCTCCGCCGACTATTTTTAGTTTAGCGTCAATTTTCTTGTTTTTGATTTCTATGATGTTGTAGGAATTGCAGAAAAATCCTCGTAGTTTTTCGCATGATACGCTGCCTGCATGAACCACAAGCATGTCTTCTATTTTCCATCTCCACGGTCTGTGGCGGTGTCCACAAAGAACCAAATTTACCTTTGATTTTATGAGGCTTCTTAAAACGTCGCCTGCATCCACAATTGTTATCTGGTCTGCACCAGTGTCTGGAACTGGAATTATATGATGGTGTATTGCCACTATCTTTACTTTATCCTTGTGTTTTTCAAGGGTGTGTTCAAGCCATATGTTTTGTCTGTGACCAACTTCTCCGTCGTCTCTGTCTGGCCTCGCTGAACTGAGAACTATTATGACTGCATCATCAGATTCGGTTATTTGCGAAAACGGGAAAAACTCTTTAAAAAGCAGATACCCCGTTGAACGATAGTCATGGTTTCCGCTTAGGTATATTATCTTCTTCGCTCTTAGCTTCTTCAACTCTTTTGAGGCAGTTTCAAACTCTGATATTAAGCCGTTTTCTGTTAAGTCACCAGTTACAAGTATCACATCAGGGGACAAGGTGTTAATTTCTTTAATAGCTGCTCTTAGGATTTCCTTGCGAAGCATCGGACCACAGTGGACATCTGAAATTTGAGCTAGCAACATTATCTTATCGCATCTTATTCTCTACTTGCAAGTATGACAATGTAGTCAGCTGTGTCAGCGCACATGTCAGCCGCATGCTCAATGAACTCAACCAAGTCGTCAAATATTACCATAGAGCCGCAGTTCATCTTCTCTGAATACTTAACGAACAACATCTTAATCTTAAGGTACTCCTCATCGAGTTCATGTTCAATTTCTTCCACTTTCTTGGCGCCTTCAATGGCTTCCGCTGGATTTACCGTAATCTTTTCGATGCTACCTCGTAAGGCGTGAGCACAATCTACCAAAGCAGAAGTCATATGAACAGCGTTATCCCACAACTCTTTGGGTACTTGAGAGTCTGCAAGCATTTTTACGCATCTTGACGTATCTTTCACGTGATCTGCAAGGGTGTCAAGACGCTTAACAAGATGCATCAAGTCTTCACGGTACTCTGCAAATAAGGCTGCGCCTTTAGATAATTCTTTAAAAACCTCTGTTCGCAGGCTGTCTACTTCTTTTTCCGCCTTGAAAAGGTTCTCGATGCTTTGAAGCGCTTCTTTTTTCTTTGATTCTGACATGCTTTTTATTGCCTGATGAAGCAAGGTTACGGTGTCAAGGGCTTTTGTTATTTGGTCTTGGGCTAAATCCAACGCTTTGGTTCTTCGACGTCTTTCGAACCATGCGTAACTTCTCTTTTCCAAATTTTTACAGCTCCTTTCACATTATCTTTAGTAATCTGCCCTAGTTTGCTTATAACTCTTAAATTTCATATATCACTTTCTGGTTCTGTTACCCAGTAAGCGGTTGTTTTGCCTTTCTCATCCGTAATGTATTCCTTCTTGAAGATGGGTGCCTCTTTCTTGTACCTTTCCACGGCCTCTTCCAGAACTTTAAACACATTTTTACGATGTTCGCCTGTAACCAAAACGTATACGAGGTCTTCGCCAACATTAAATTCGCCTAGTAAATGATGGATTTGGACGTCTACTATGCCCTGCCTCTCCCTAAGTTCGCTACAAATGTTAGATAATATCTCGTTTGCTTTTTCCTTATAAGCTTCCAACTCTAATTTCTGAACTTTCTCACGGTTCAAAGTTTCTCCGCGAACTATACCAATAAACAAGGCAATAGCCCCAGCTTTTTGAATATCTCGTTTGCTTTTCACATTTTTTATAATATCTAAAAGGGAGAACGCTCCTTTCTCATGGACTCCTGACTGATTCTTCACAATGATCGCCGATAATGACGTATTGTGTTATCAATTCTATAAGTGTTGATGTTTTCCCTAATCAAGCCAGTTTTATATATTTGCGAATATCTTCTAGAGCAGGTGATGGAACTGGCAAATCCTTCATCGTAAGCAGGCCTGACGGCGCGTTGATGACTTTTGGAATTGAGTTGACCACCATTGCCACTGTGCCTATGTCGCCGTGCACGCATGGCTGAATCTTCTGCCTGATGCTTGGAACGCCATAAATTGTTACAGCATCATACTCTTCCTCAGCGCCTATATAGGCTTGAAAATCAAGAACTATAATCTCTCTATTCTTCATTACACCTCTTGCTTTTTGCCTCAAACCCGATGCGTCCCCAGCTCTAACTTTTATGTCCCTGCTTTCAACAGGTTTTTTGGCGATTACGGGTTCAACGGGTTCGACCGATATCTTGTCAAGTTTCCATGCCAAGGCATCAGCAATCATAGCGATGGATTGTTCGAGTCCAACATGCCCTGTAATCTGTTTATTTTCGATTTTCCGGCGAAATTCTTCAACCGTTAAACCCGCGCCTATCTTCTTTTGAAAGGGTAATCGCCTTGTTGCAGCGTTCATAACCCTGATTGCTTTGATTTTCTCTATTTTTTGGCAGACAGCGGTAAGCGTTATCACAAATGTGTCCATTAGAAAGCCTGGATTTATGCCTGTGCCTAACACTGTTACGTTGTGTTTTTTAGCGAGGGTGTCTAGTTTTTTTGCAATTTCGGATTCAGTATAGTATGGGTAGGTTAGTTCTTCGCATGTAGATATTACTTTGATGCCATGCTTTATGATTGAGGCTATTTGCGGAAATGTGTCCTTAAGGAAGGATGAGGTTGCATGTATAGCAATGTCTGCCTTAACTTTAGAAAACAAGGCGTCAGCGTCCGCTGAAACTTTTATTCCAAGTTTTCTTTCTATGCCTAAAACTTCCCCTAAATCTTTGCCAACTTTATCCTTGGCTATGTCAACAGCCCCTATAATTTCTACTCCTTCTTTTTCCAGCAAAAACTTTGCAATCAAGCTGCCAACAGCGCCAACTCCGTACAAAACAATCCTTAGCTTTCTCATTTTAGCCTTCCCTCAATGTTCACCTTTTATTATGTTCAACTCTATAAAAACGTGTTCGCAAATATCACGTGTTATGTACGATTGTTTAAAACCTTTACGTTTGTAAACCTTTATATCTTTGAGAAACCCCAAAACTAGAGAGGGCTCAAAACTTGGAAACCCCAAAGATCATAATCTCCAAGGAAGATATCAAGAGACTTTTAGATGTTGAAAAACTCAAATACTGCTTTGAATGCGGCATTTGCACAGCCAGCTGCTCAATGGCAGAATTGCTTGGAAAAGACTACAATCCAAGGAGCCTTCTAGAAAAAATTTTCCTAAAGCCCGAAGAGACTTTGAATTCTGATGAGCCTTGGTTCTGCGCTTGGTGCTACAGTTGCTATAAACATTGTCCCCAAGCTCTAAGATTACCTGAAATATTTTTATTCATGCGAACAACTGCCATAAAAAATGGATATACAGAGCCCCTTGAAAAAGCCCTTAAAAAAATTGTGGAAAACATTCCTTTGCCGCTTATAACGACATTAGTTTGTTTTCATCCGGAACGCGCTGGCCTAAATAGGGATAAAATTTTAGAAAGAACTGAACAGATGCAAACAGAATGTTTAAAGAAGGGAAAAAGGAAAAAAATCTCCAAAAGCTCTGAAGAAAAGATTGCAGTTATAGGCTCTGGACCTGCTGGACTTACAGTCGCCTACGAGCTAGCTCGGAAAGGACATAAAGTTACAATTTTTGAGGCTCTTCCGGAACCGGGCGGAATGTTACGAAAATGCATACCAGAATACCGCCTACCAAAACAAGTCTTAGCAAAAGAAGTTCAGTTCATAAAAGACTTGGGTGTAGAAATAAAAACCGGCGTAACGGTTGGAAAAGACTTGAATTTTGACGATTTTTCGAAGGAAGGATTTAAAGCCATTTTTATTGGCTCGGGTGCCCATAAAAGCCAAAAATTAAAAATTGAAGGTGGAGATTTGAAAGGCGTAATTCACGCACTCGAGTTTTTATGGGGTGTTAATTGTGGAGAAAAAATGGAAATTGAAAAAACCGTTGTTGTGATTGGCGGCGGCAACGTTGCCACAGATGCCGCGAAAACTGCTTTAAGACTTGGGGCAGAAAAAGTAACTATATTATATCGCAGGTCAAGGGAGGAAATGCCTGCAAATCCATGGGAGGTTAAAGAAGCAGAGGATGAAGGTGTAAAAATCGAATTTTTGGTGGCGCCTAAAAAAATTCTGGGAGCAAATGGAAGGTTTTCAGCTGTTGAATGTGTTCGCATGCAATTAGGCGAACTAGACGAGTCTGGAAGAAGAAAACCAATTCCGATAGAAGGTTCCGAATTTACGCAGGAAACGGACATGGTGATTCTGGCAATAGGTGAAGCCCCAGACTTAGAGTTTTTGCCGAAAGAAATAGAGCTAAATGAAGATGGCACAGTTTGGGTTAACCCTATAACCATGGAAACAAGCTTACAAGGAGTTTTCGCGGGTGGAGACGCTGTGACGGGACCAGCAAGCGTGATTGAGGCAATCCGAGATGGAAAACGTGCTGCAGAGTCAATTGCGAATTATTTGAAATCTTCTGGAGGTTAATGTATTGACGGAAGAGAAAGATTTAGACCCTAAGGAAGACGGCAGCGAAATTCGTATCGGAGTTTATGTTTGCCATTGTGGCTTGAACATTGCAGGTTCCGTGGATTGTGAAGAAGTGACAAAGTTTGCTGCAACTCTTCCGCATGTCGTTTTAGCTCAAGACAATCGATACACATGTTCAGACCAAGGACAAGAACTGATAAAGAAGGACATAAAAGAACACAGTCTCAATCGCGTCGTTGTAGCCTCATGTTCACCGCGCCTTCACGAACCAACGTTCAGAAAGGCATGCGAAGATGCTGGATTAAACAAGTATCTTTTTGAAATGGCTAACATACGCGAACAGTGCAGTTGGGTTCATTTACATGACCGAAAGGCGGCTACGGAAAAGGCTAAAGACCTTGTGAAAATAGCCGTAGCCAAGGCTGCTCTGCTTCAACCATCAGAAGAGATTGAAGTGCCGATAACCCGAAAGGCATTGGTCATAGGAGGCGGAGTGGCAGGGATTCAAGCTTCTTTGGACTTGGCTGACACTGGCTATAAAGTGTATTTGGTGGAGAAAGAACCAAGCATCGGCGGAATGATGGCGCGGATAGACAAAACTTTCCCAACAATGGACTGTTCCATCTGCATTCTTGCGCCTAAAATGTCTGATGTTGGGCATCATCCAAGCATTGAATTACTCTCTAACAGCCAAGTTGCAGATGTGAAAGGCTACATTGGCAACTTCCATGTTAAAGTGTTGAAAAAACCGCGGTATGTTAAAAAAGACTGCTCAGCCTGTGGCGACTGCTCCAAAGTCTGTCCTGTCATCGCTCCAAACGAATTTGACGCAGGCTTAGCCGTAAGACATGCGATTTACACGCCTTTTGCACAAGCCGTTCCATCAACATACGTAATTGACATGAACCTATGCCTCAACAAAGACGGTGTAATCGTCTGCGACAAATGCATCAAAGCATGTGAAAGGCAAGCCATAGACTTCGAAATGAAACAGGAAACAATAGAAGTTGATGTAGGAACAATAATAGTTGCAACAGGCGCAGACGTTTTTGACCCTTCTGCATTGCCAAACTACGGGTATGGCAAATACTTGAACGTGATAACTTCACTTGAATTTGAAAGACTAATCAACGCAGGCGGTCCTTCTGGTGGACACCTAATAAGACCCAGCGACATGCAGATTCCTAAACGAGTGGCCTTCATTCAGTGTGTGGGTTCCCGCTCGAACAAAAACGGAAGATTATACTGCAGCAATGTTTGCTGCATGAACACAATTAAAGATAGCCTACTAATTAAGGAACATTGGCCCGAAACCGAAATCTATGTTTTCTATGTTGATATACGAGCGTACGGAAAAGGTTTCGAAGACCTCTATAAACGCGCGAGAAACGAAGGCATCCTATTTATACGGGGTCTTCCAGCCGAGATAATAGAGGACAGAAAAACCCAGAATCTTTGGCTTATTGGAGAAAACACACTGCAAAAAGAGGTATACAAGATAAATGTTGACATGGCAATCCTTTCCATAGGCTTAGAGCCGAGAAAAGACAGCGAAACAATACAACGCTTGTTGACGCTTTCCAGAACCCAAGACGGATTCTTCATGGAGGCACATCCGAAACTTAGACCCGTTGATGCTGCTACAGGTGGAATATTTTTTGCAGGTTGCGCTGAGGCTCCTAAGGACATAAAGGACAGCGTAACACAGGCAAGTGCGGCTGCGGCACGAGCTGGCATATTGATGGCTAAGGGAAAAGTAACAGTTGAAGCCATCACCCCAATTTTCGACGCTGAAAAATGTAAAGCCTGTGGACTTTGCACAAAAGTTTGCCCCTACAATGCCATAACTCTGAACAAGGAGCTGAAGCGAATCGAAATTATAGAGGCAGCATGTGGCGGATGTGGAACGTGTGCTGCAGAATGTCCTTTTGGCGCTTTAACTCAAAACCATTTCACTGATGAACAGATTATTACACAAATAGACGCCGTGACAGAGCACGATGCAGACAAAAAGATTGTTGCTTTCTGCTGCAACTGGTGTGCTTACGCAGGTGCAGACTTTGCAGGCGTAAGTAGAATGCAGTATCCGCCAAATGTGCGCATAATAAGAACCATGTGTTCCGGTCGTGTAGCTCCGAAATTTGTTGAAAGGGCATTTGCAAGAGGAGCCGCAACCGTTTTGGTTGCAGGCTGCCACCCGGGAGACTGCCATTACATAAACGCTAACTATCAAACACAGAAGCGTGTGGAACGTTTATGGAAGAAAATGGAGCAGCAAGGATTGAACAAGGAAAGGCTACAGTTGCTGTGGGCTTCTGCAGCGGAAGGTGAAAGGTTTGCTTCAAAAATCCGCGAAATGCAATCAGTGATGGAAAAGGTTACTTCAGAGGAAATAGAGAACGCCAAGAAAGTTTTCGAAAAAACAGTAGGTGGTGGTAATTAGCTATGCCAGTGAGACTTTGGCGCACACCACTTGACACTGAAAAAGTAAAACTTCCAAAGGCAGAAATCCATATAATTAAAGACCAATGTAAGGGATGCGGGTTTTGCATACAATTTTGTCCAAAGAAGGTTTTGGAAGAGTCGGAAGAAATAAATGCGAGGGGTGTTCATCCTCCGAGGGTTGTTGATGAAGATAAGTGCATTGTCTGTAGTTTTTGCACTTCAGTTTGTCCAGATTTTGCAATCTTCGTTGTTGAAAAACCATGCAAAGAGGGATGCTAGGTATGGTTAAAAAAGAAACCGCGCTTGCGGGCGCGCATTTCATGAATGGCGATGTTGCTTGTGCAGAAGGGGCGATAGCTGCTGGTTGCAGATTTTTCGCAGGCTACCCCATTACACCAGCAACTGAAATTGCTGAGCATCTGTCTCAAAGAATGCCTCAAATTGGCGGAATTTACATTCAGATGGAAGATGAGATTGGGTCCATGGCGGCTGTCATCGGGGCTTCCTATGCAGGCTTGAAATCGATGACGGCGACGTCTGGCCCAGGTTTCAGTCTCATGCAAGAAAATATAGGGTTAGCCGTTATGACAGAAGCTCCTTGCGTAATTGTGGATGTTATGCGTGGCGGACCGAGCACTGGACAGCCGACGTTGCCTGGACAGCAAGACGTGATGCAGGCAAAGTGGGGTTCTCATGGAGATTATGAAATCATAGCGTTAAGTCCATCTTCTGTTCAAGAAATGTTCAACTTGACTGTTGAAGCCTTCAACTTATCTGAAACCTACAGGGTTCCAACCATATTGTTGGCAGATGAAATTGTTGCCCACATGTGGGAGAAAGTAGTAATTCCAACAGCTGAAAAAATGAAAATACTGAATCGTAAGAAGCCGAATGTTCCGCCTGAAAAGTACATGCCTTTCATGCCTGATGACGATTTGGTTCCGCCTATGGCGTGTTTTGGTGATGGATTTAGCTTTCACGCTTCAGGCTTAACGCATGACGAACATGGTTATCCGCAAACGCAAAGTTCGGAAGTTCAGCAGAGGCTTGTGAACAGGCTTTGTGACAAGATACGGAAAAACACGGACAAAATAATACGCGTTGAAGAAGTTACCCTGGGCGACGCGGAAGTGGTTGTTGTTGCTTATGGAATAGTTGCCAGAGCAGCATTAAGCGCTGTAAGGAAGGCTAGAGAGGAGGGAATAAAGGCTGGTCTCTTGCGTCCAATCACACTGTGGCCGTTTCCAGAAAAGAACGTGGCAAAAGTCGCCAAACAAGCAAAGAGGATAGTTGTCGCTGAAATGAACTGCGGGCAATTAGTACGAGAGGTTGAAAGGTCTGCAAGAGAAACTCCAGTGATTTTTCTTTCAAAGTTAGGCGAAGAACCCCATACTCCAATGGAGATTTTGGAGGCAATAAGGAGGAACAGCTAATGGTCGAAGAAATAGTGCATCCGCTTTCGAAATATTTGCGAGAGGCAATGATGCCGCACATATGGTGTTCAGGCTGTGGTAACGGAATAATCCTCAACTGCTTCGTTCAGGCAATAGATGAACTGCAAACGAACTTGGACAAATTAGTGGTTGTGTCTGGTATAGGCTGTATTGGGCGCGCGGCTGGATACACAAACGTAAATTCGTTTCACACAACACATGGGCGTCCCATAGCCTTTGCAACTGGAGTAAAATTGGCAAATCCAAAGCTTGACGTCGTGATTATTAGCGGTGATGGCGATCTGTTTGCAATTGGTGGGAACCACTTTATACACGCTGCACGAAGAAACATCGGCGTCAAAGTGATTTGTGCAAACAACTTCAACTATGGAATGACTGGTGGGCAGCAGGGTCCAACAACACCGCTTGACGCATTAACAACCACTACACCTTACGGAAACATTGAACATCCCTTTAATCTTGTCCATTTGGCAGCAGCGTCAGGCGCCACTTTTGTGGCTAGGTGGACTACTTTGCATGCGCGAAGACTGACACAATCTATTGCAAAAATGTTGCAAAAGGAAGGCTTCTGCTTCATTGAAGTGATTACGCCTTGTCCCGAAATTTTCGGTCGCCACAACAAAATGCGAACAGGACTCGAAATGATGGAATGGTTCAAGAAGGCTTCGGTGGTGGAGCGTTTCTCAGATCCAGCTAAAGCGGAAATTACTTCAGAGAAAATTGTTGTAGGCGAATTTGTGGATATAGACAAACCAAGCTATGAAAAACTACTGCATGAAAAAATAGCTCAAATTAATAAGAAGACGGGAGAATAGGTGAAGTAATGTGCGAGTTGAAGTAAGATTTGCAGGTTTTGGCGGGCAAGGAATAATTAAATCTGGAATAATTACGGCTTCTGCGGCTTGCATCTATAGTGGAAAAAACGCTGTTCAAACACAGTCGTACGGTCCCGAATCAAGGGGCGGGGCATGCAAATCCGAGGTTGTAATATCTGAAGAGGAGATAGATTTTCCAAAAGTAGTTGAACCTGATGTGTTAGTTGTGATGTCGCAGCATGCCTACAATGAATACGCTGAGAACGTTAAACCAAACGGAACAATGATTATAGACCCTGACATGATTCCCCACGAGAAAGAATCAGGAAGCGTGAAACTTTTTCGAATTCCTGCCACGAAAATTGCTGAAGAGCTTGGAAGAAAAATAGTTGCAAACATCGTATTGTTAGGCGCCTTTGTAGCTATCACTGGCTTATTGGATAAAAATGCTGTTAAAGAATCAATTAAGGCGAACATACCTAAAGGCACTGAAGAACTGAACTTAACAGCCTTCGAAAAAGGTTACGAATACGCTAAAAATCTTTTAAAAAGCTAGTTTATCCAGCCTTTTGCAGTGGCAACTGTGCCAACTGCATTACCAGCTTTGATCTTCTAATGCCAATGTGGCGTAGTGGAGCTATTTTTTTTGCTTCGTTGTATATGTCTGACGCTATTTTTCCAAGAACCATTTCCTGTGCAAATTGATCTAATGTGAGCGTTGAAGCTTTTTCCTTAATGATTTTGTCCATAATGATGCGTATTCCTTTCTCTTGTGATGTCCTAATTCTTGAGAGCGAGAAAGCGGAGACTGCCACCCGCACTTTGTATCCATCCTTTGTGGTTATATTGAACAGTCCGTCAACTTTTGTTGTTCTTCTTCTAACTAGGCTTCGTAGATAGTCTCGCGAGTATTCATGTCCTTTAAACGTTGTTTTAGCAGTTTTGCCATCGATTTCGGTTATTTGAAAATACATTTTCAAGTATTGATGAGCAAAGTCGTTTGTAACTTCGTAAAGTGTTGAGTCAATTATTCTCCCAATCAGTTTTTCCGGTTCATCAGCCGGTATCGCTCCTAACTCAACACTTCCAAAGTATGTTGGGGCTAACACTGTATACCACGATTTGCTTCGCCATTTATCTCTTACACGTTTCGTTTTTGAAGACAAGTTTGCCCTCCAAATGTAGCTTGAAAATTCGCATTAGACTATTAAAAGGTTTACCGTTTCAGCTCTATTTTCTTGATACCACCCATGTATTTTCTCAAAACTTCGGGAACGATGACTGAACTGTTTTCTTGCTGGTAATTCTCAAGGATTGCAACAATTGTTCTGCCAGTAGCTATGGCTGTCGAGTTTAGAGTATGAACAAATCCCTTAGGCGGTTCACCCTCTTTTTCCCTATACTTTATGTTTAGCCTTCTGGCTTGGTAGTCTGTGTCATTGCTACAAGAAATTATTTCTCTATAGGCATTTTGCGCGGGCATCCACACTTCAACATCATACCTTTTTGCGGCAACTGTACCCATATCGCCTGTGCAGACATTTACAACACGGTAGGGCAGACCTAGCTTTTGAACGAGTTCTTCGGCATTTCGTATAAGCTCTTCATGAATTCGCCATGAATCTTCTGGTTTGCAGAAAACAAATTGTTCAATTTTATTAAACTGATGTGTTCGGAAGATTCCGCGTGTATCCTTGCCGTGTGCGCCTGCTTCTTTTCTAAAGTTTGAGCTTATTCCCACAAGTTTAAGCGGTAAATCTTTTGCCTTTAGCACTTCATCCATGAACATTGCTGCCATTGGATGTTCCGAAGTTGCAATCATGTATAGGTCTTCGTTTTCAATTTTGTATAAGACGTCTTCGAAATCGCTTAGGGCTACGACTCCTTCGTAGGGTTTTCGTCTCATGAGAAAAGGCGGTTCTATGGGCACGTAACCTTTTTTAACCATTTCTCCCAGAGCGAAACTCATTAAAGCCATGTCAAGCAAGACGCCTTCCCCTTTTAGGAAGAAAAATCTGGCTCCAGCAATTTTTCCAGCCCTTTCAATATCCATTATACCTAGACTTAAGCCCAAATCTATGTGATCTTTAACGGGAAAGCTGATTCTGGGTATTTCACCCCACGTCCTTATTGGAACGTTATCACTTTCATCCTTGCCTGTTGGAACTGATTCATGTAGAAGGTTGGGCAGGCGCATAAGGTAATAGTTTACTTTCTCTTCAGATTCGTTTACTTTCTTTTCTAATGCTGTGATTTCCGTGTCAATGGTTTTTGCCTTTGAAAGTTGTTTTTTAGCGTCCTTTCCCTTTTTTTTCAATGACGCGATTTCTGTTGTTATCACTCTTCTTTCATGGCGAAGCTCGTTCAACCTTGTTAAATATTGCCGCCATTTCTTATCGTAGTCGATTAACTCGTCAAGCATTTTCGGGGTTTCAGGGTCTCCTCTTTTCTTCAAGTTGGCTCTTATCAGTTCTGGGTTTTCACGGACGAGTTTAATGTCTAACATCCTTCTCACATACTGCGATTCTCTATAATTCGTATAACCTTCTAACCTTAGCCTTAAATCAACTATTTAACTTTACGATAAAAACTAAGGTTCGCGGAAATTGCTTTTCTAATAGGTTTATCCTGCACTTTCTCTTTTTCTTTGATGTGGCGAAGAATTCTTTTTAGGTTGACAAGAAATTACGTGTTTATTGGTTCAAAATTATGGCGGTTTCTTGGAAGACTGTTCAACCAAAAAACGTAGAGCTATATTTAGGTTGCCTAACGGGCAAATAGAAATGAAAGAAAGGCGGGGGTATCCACCGTTGTATTTTTTGTGTTTTCTATTTCCTGCTAAGTGTTATTTCCATTGTTGAAACCATCCGAGCTCTGTTTTCGCCTTCTCTTGGTGGCATCTCCTCTGTTCCTATAGCGATTTTGCTCACTTCTAGGTCTTTCAGGAATCGCGCGCGTGTTATTTCAGCTACATCCACAGCTGTGGTTATTGCTTGTCCTCGGGCCTTCAAGGTTATTTCTTTGGCATTGCTTGCGGAGAGGCTTGTGATGACTGCTAAAACATAGCTCATTGGTGGTTTACTTCCAACGAAAATAACGCCTGCGTTTTCTGTCATTTTTTTCACTCCTTTTTTGTTGTTGATTGTTGTGTGTAACGTTGCTGTGCCTGTTTGTTTCGTCAACGGCAGAACGTTACTGTTGAATAATTTGCATTCTTCCTTATAAGCAGTATTGCAAAATTGGTTAGACTAACACGTAAAATCCACATCTTTTGAAGACAGAGTTCGCAGAGTCAATAAAGCATCAAAATTTTGAATAATACACCACCTGGAAAATTCTTTCTACTTTACAAACTTCATTGGATTTCTTTTAAACCTCTTCTTGCAAGTCAAACTGCAGAAATGATATGTGTCTCCTTCGTAAGTGATCTTAAATTTAGATGTCTTCTCATCTAGAATTGCGCCGCATACAGGATCTCTAGGCATTATCTCGCCCTTAACCTCACACAACAGTGAACGCATAGAAGTGTGTCTTCTGCTTATTATGATTAATGGTAAAAAAGACAAAGAATAAAGGATTGGGTTAACCTCAACCGTCTAATGTTCAGTAACACAAGAAGAATATATAATTCAGCTATAACTTTTCCGCAGTTTTTTGGTTTGCGTTGGGTTCAACCTATATATAAGGGGGGTCTAGTCACACAGCACACAAAAGGAAACATGTAAGGACAAAACAAAGTTTTTTATTTAAGCTTCTTTGTTGTTTGAAGTGCTTTTTCTGCAATTGAAGTGTAAAAAAGCAAGTCATCGATCGTGGCGATAAATGTTGAAAGCTTTGTTTTACATTCTATTTTTGTCAAAACTTTACCCTCTTTCCATCTTGTCTTGACCGACAAGCCTCTTGGTGTTTTGAAATTGTCTGGCGAAACTGCTTTGGCAACGGCTTCCGCAATTTCCCCATCACCATAATCAATTACTATTTCCGCTTCCAATACGTTCACCTTTCAACTGCTTCCCAACCAACACGTTAACAATCTCAATGAAGTCGCTGATTTTCTCTATTGGAACTTGTGCTCCCGCTGCCACGTTGTGCCCTCCGCCTTTTCCTTGGCATTTTTCAGCCGCGACTTGCATGATTTCACCCAAGTTGACTCCTTTGTTGGTCAATCTGTCAATGGTTCTTGCTGAAATTTTCGCCAAACCATCTTCCTCAACATTAGCATACGCAATTAACGGTTTTTCGGGATTGGGAAGACTTGTCGAAAGAATAGATGAAATCGCCCCCACTACCTTTTCATTTATAAAACTTTCACCATAAACAACGTAAATGTTCTCCAATTCCTTCATTCTTTCAGGCTTCTCCATTACCCATCCAAGATACTTGTTTATGGTTCTCCTATACTCTTCTAACACTTTGTTTGCTTCTTCAAGAGCTGAAACCCTGTCGCCCATGCAAATGGAAACGCCTAAACTAGGCTTGTCCATGCGGCCAGTTGCATTCAACAGCACAGCAAATTCTCTCGCATCTCTAAGGGGAGTCCATGGCTCCTCTTGGTTTAAAACATAAACATGCCCAATGAGATTCGTCACTTCGTAACGTAAACCCTTTGACAGCAAATAGTCCGCAAGAGCTGAGCACAGCCTTTTCTTTTCTTCATCTGAAAGGTCCCTCAGAGCTCGCCATTTTTCATCATGCCGTGGTTTAATGTCTAAACTTGCCAAAAAAGCCAAGCTTTTGTCTTCCTCGCCGCTTATGCCTGGAATAAAAGGATTAGTTGTAGAAGCCAGAGTTCTGTGGATGGGACGAGTTTCTCTGCCGAAAAATATTAGATCTTTTTCCACTGTTAGAAGCCCGGCGTTTGTTGCGTCTTCAACTATTTTTTCGTTTACTCCGCCTAGCTTTCGTTGGTCGTATTTGTCTTGCAAATCTCCGAGGGCTCCAACCACAGCTATAGGCGCCAAACTAATGTTATCTTTATCAACTGCTTTAGCCACAAAATATGCAACACCTGAACCGCTGATGTCTCGCGCTCCATCTATTCCATACAAATGCGGGTTTACATGTACAACATTGGCTGATTCTCCGCCGATGACTTGGTGGTGGTCCAAAATTACTATCTTAAAGTCTGCAAGTTTCTCATTTAGCAAGTCAATGTAGCCGCTTCCAAAATCAGTGAAAACTATTAGCCGCGGCTTATCTGAAAGAATTTCACCTACAATCTTTTCATCAATCCACTGAGTTATCTGAATTCGAAATTTTGCATCAAGTCTAAACAACGTTTTTCCAATAATCCCCGCCGCCGCAACCCCATCAGCATCCAAATGTGAAAAAACGCGGATTAATCCGTCTTCTTCTACTGTTTCCAAAATCGTCTTGGCTGCTTGTGCGGCTGAACCCAAAAAGTTTTCAATTTGCTTTTCGTTTAAAGCCATAGCAATCACAATAGGCTAAGAAGCTAAATTATTTAAAGATTTAAAGCTGGCGTTACGTATAGCCATTCTTCATCGTATAATTTATGAATAAAAATTTAGAACAGTAGTTAGGCTAGAGAAGCTATTTTTGGCTCGTACTTCCAATTCTGCGGCAAAACTCCTTCACGTTTGTAATATTTTGAGAGTTTGTGGATTTTTGCCTCTACAATTTGAAGTGCCCTCTTATTATGTGAATCTCTCTTGTTTCTTTCAAGGTGGGCGCCGAGGCTTTCGGCCTTTTTCAGCAGATTTCCCAGGTCTTCTGGCATTGCTGGCGCAAGCTCTACATCCTTAAGTATTTTTGTCACGGTCTTGCCAGTTATTGGCTTTACTAGGGGAATTGCGTACTGATCTCTTAAGATTGTTCCAATTCGGCTCGGCGGGTTTCCTTCCTTTGCCAGTTTGATGACGAGACCTTCCACTTCTTCTGGCTGATATTTGCACCAGCTTGGAGGTCGCTTGCTAACTGGTCTTATTTGGT
>Ga0315280_10005569_pt1 | contig 17850 bp, 13 predicted proteins | sample YL17G06_40_MG_FD_203697 | JGI IMG/M metagenome (GOLD analysis project Ga0315280, IMG submission 203697) | Sediment microbial communities from Yellowstone Lake, YNP, Wyoming, USA - YL17G06_40 | ecosystem: Environmental > Aquatic > Freshwater > Lake > Sediment | place: USA: Wyoming | collected... | reverse complement strand
TGGGCTAATGTAATCGGTTCATATGGTTTAGTGCCGACAGGCAGTTTGGCATATTCGTCCTGCCAGGCAGTTATCTCGGCAATGATAGCCATGCTGTCATCGTGCGAGACATCCACAACCAGTATCTCCAACCCCGGATGCTCAGCTGCCAGTATAATACTCAGTAGTAGTGAACAAAACATTTTTGACCTTTGCTGATTATAGTATCTAGATCGTAAAGATCATTACAAAAAGGGATGATCGCACGATCATCCCTAAATTCAATCATTATGACTATCCTGCAGCTACTCCATTATTCATTTCTGTGGTTTTTTCTGCCCCGGCTTGCCCCGTTGCTATCTTGTTTTTATCTATCAACTTTTGCCCGAAGCAATTGATTATTACTTCGCCTTTGGTTGCCGGTGAAAACACCACATCACCATAGTTGCCATCACGACTAGCGCCCAGCTTGGTGCCATCAGCCACGCTCACGATAACGACATGCCCGGTTGCATCAAGCGCGGCTGCTTTATCTGAAGCGGGGCTCCATTTGACTCGGGAGACAAGGTTCGGCTCGCCATTGAGCAGATTTCGGCTGGTGCCACCAGCAACCGGATAGACAACACAGGTGCCGTTTTTCACATCCACCGGTGCCGCCGCGATCCAATTACCATCAGGTGAGATGGCTGGTGCTGTACCCGATCCCAACTCCTTCTCTCCGGTTCTATCCACATTTACCATATGTATGGTGGAATTCTTCCCCATCCTCAGCTCATAAGCCACCCATTTGCCATCGGGCGAAAAGCTTGGCTGGACATGATCACCGGCACCACTGGTGAGCTTGATAAGGCGCGAGCCATCCACCCGCAGCACATAGACCTGCCTGCCGCCCTTCTCTGCGCGGTCAAATGTCACCCACTTGCCGTCGGTGCTTAGCACGACATTCTGGTCGGATTCAGTGGCGGTGATGGTCTCGGCGGAACCGCGCTCCAACACAAAATTCATGATGTTGCCGTCGCGGGCGCCCTTCTTGCGGATGACCAACAGCACGATGCTGCGTCCACTTGGTATAAAGTGTGGCTCAAGATTATCATTGGCATCCGTCATGCGGTTGGGCTTGGAGCCATCCTCGCAGCGCGAGACCAGCAGATCCCACCCCTGCCCCAGATTGGCACTAAACACGCAATAGGTACCGTTGGCGTTGTAAGTGGGCGTCTGCGCCCCCTGCAGGTTCTGTTCGGCAGAGGTGTAGGAGCGAACCACATTGCCGGAAAAATCCAACTCCTCCATCACCCAATATTTCTTCTTGGTAGCGCTGTCTATTACACTATGCGCGCAGAGGATGCGATCCACCGAGCCAACATCAGCCAGAATCCCCACCGGCGCTTCCTTGGCAGCGGCTTTTTCCTTTTTGGCAGCCGGCTTGTTCTCGGTACAGCCGGCAAACACCATCACAGCTAGCAATCCCGCTATCACGATCACCCAAAGCTTCCTCACGGTCTACCTCCGAGCTATTTTCACCATTAGGTTTATTTTAGCAGATAATTCTTGTATAGTTGAGTAAAGAATAGCGGAAATATGGGAGGAATCAGATGTTCAAGATAAAACTGATAACCGTGAGTATGACCATGATTTCTGTTTGTGCTTTTGCCACGGTTTCGGTGGGGAATCCCGGAAACATGTCCACCTTTTCTATCGTGGCGTATGACCCGGAGACGCATGAATGGGGAGTGGCAGTGGCATCGCGGGTGCTGGCGGTGGGCTATATCGTGCCCTGGGCAAAGGCGGATGTAGGCGCTATCGCCACCCAGGCGCTTGCCAACATGGACTACGGCGTGCTGGGGCTGGACTTTTTAGAGAAGGGTTACAGCGCCAAAGATGCTCTGGATAAACTGCTGGCGATGGATAACGACCGCGAGGAGCGCCAGGTAGCCATAGTGGACCGCAAGGGCGATGTGGCGGCGTTCACCGGGGGCAAGACCATGGCTTGGTCGGGCAACAAAACCGGGCAGCACTACTCGGTGCAAGGCAATATCCTGATTGGTGAGCAGGTGCTGACGGATATGGTGAAAGCCTACGAGAGCACCAAAGGTCCGCTGGCGCGCAGGATGCTGGAGGCGATCAAAGCCGGTGATGCAGCCGGTGGTGATAAACGCGGCAGGCAATCGGCGGCGATACTGGTGGTGAAGGAGCGGGGCGGCTACCAGGGACGCTTTGACCGTCTGGTGGACATAAAGGTGGATGATGCCCCCGAGCCGATCAAAGAGTTGGAGCGTATATACGATCTGTGGGAGCCAAACTTTATGGTGGCGGTCTATCTGGATACCGCGGGCGATAAAGAGAAGGAATACGCCCTGGGCATGATGGAGCGCATGCTGGCATCGGAGAAGGAAGGCAGCGCCGAGGTTTTTAATGCCTTTGCTTGGGAACTGGCGATCCGCAAGCTCTACCCGGATAAAGCCATAGAAATAGCGTTAAAAGCCAGCCAGCTTGATCCCAAGGAACCGAACATAATGGATACCGTGGCGGAGGCATATTATGCCGCCGGGGATTATCAGAAAGCGGTTGAATGGGAAAAGGAGGCGCTCCGGAAGGATCCTTCCAGTGAGATATTCCAGCAGCAATTGGAGAAGTTCAAGAAAGCCCGGGAAGGGAAAAAGTAACGAGTGCTGAGTAGGGGCAATTCATGAATTGTCCCGGGAATGTAGGGCACTACCTTCAGGTCGTGCCGCCAGCATAAAGATAACCAATAAATGTATGAATGAAGGAGAGATCAATGAAAGCGCTGGTGATTTACGATTCAAATCTTGGCAATACCAAACTGATCGCCGAGACCATTGCAGGCGAGCTTGGAGCTGATGCCCGAGCAGTTTCTGTCACCAATGTGAAGGCAGACGATTTGGCGGGGGTGGAACTGCTGGTGGTAGGCAGTCCCATCATCGGCTGGAAGCCGACGGAGCGTATGCAGCAGTTCCTCGCCGGGTTGCGCCACGGACAACTAAGGGGGATCAAGGCGTCCAGTTTTGATACCCGGGTGAAGATCTTAATCCACGGCGATGCGGCAAAAGAGATGGCGCAAAAACTGAAGGAATTGGGCGCCGAGATAGTAGCGGAGCCGGCACCGTTCTATGTAAAGGGAAAGGAAGGTCCTCTATTTGATGGCGAGGTGGAAAAAGCCAAAGCATGGGCTAAAAAGCTAATCAAATAGCAATTCCGAACATTATCATCCGCTGGAGCCGATGAATTTAAGGCTTTCCAAGCTGCTCTTTAGCTCTTCCTCCCGTGCCTCCCACTGCAGGATGGGCGCAATGGCAACTGCCATTATCATTCGCCCCGAGCCAGCCATCATGCACATAAGCCCCCGCATGCGTTTGGCGCCGGCACCGGCTTCCACATCCACCCACATCCCTGATTTCGCCTTTGCACCCTCCAATTGCTCTTTTGAAAAGTAGGCACGGCTCAATTCATGCAGCATCAGTTGATTGACCAATTCCTCTATGGTTTTTTGGGCATCCTCACCGGGCATGATAGGCAGCACAAGAATTCTCAACTCGGTTACGCCGTCGGGCGCTGTCCACGATGCGCCGGACGAATCCTCATAGTGCCCCTTCACATAGCCGGCAGGAGGTTCCAGAGTGTAACCCAGGTCCGAATCAGTGAATCCTGACAATAACGCTATACAAAGTGTTGTTGCAAGCATCAACGCACCCTGAAGGTGAGCATGGCATTGCGCAATGGTGCCGCATTATCCGCCCACTTGTCCACTGGCAGCGAAAACCCCACGGCAAAAACCTTTGCTTTGCGCTGTAAGAACATCATCTCGTATTTGACGCCCAAATCCAGATAGTCGTAGTTGACATACATTCCTCTATCACAGCCATAGCGCTTAGCTTCCTTGGGTTCCAGTTCCCGCATATTGATAATCTTGGGCACCAGAGTTTGCTGATCTTTTCCTGTTTCCGTCCCTTTCTTCGGTTCGGTCTCCTTTTTTATATCAATAACGCCCATATCGCTGGTGCCGCCGGGCAGCTTGTCTATTCCTATAATCTCGCGCACCGCGTCCTCCAGGTTCTCCCCCGCCTTTAGCGACTTGATGAGAATGCCCAACCCCATGCTGCGATCCTCGGGATTGTAAAATGTATAGGTGTAGCCAATGTCCAGCTCCAACTCTTCCAGTTGGTATCCTTCTGGGGGGATTACATCAAAAAGCGGCGATGGGTATGCCGCAAATGCAGCTACTACCAGACTAGTTGCCAGTAGAAATATCGTGCAAATCTCCTTATTCTGGTTCATTTAAATCGCCTCTTATCCATATTCTATCAGCTTAAGGGAAGCAGCTATCCAAAGCTCTATACATAGCACTGGCATTTTGAAAACGATCGGCAGGATTAACCGACATCGCCATAACGATTATTTCGTTCAGATCGGCGGGCAGGTCACCCACAAAAGCGGACGGTTTGGTGAACTCGCCAAAGCCGATCCGCTGATAAAGAGAATCAACAGTATCTATAGGGAATGGGGGGTTGCCCGTCACCATCTCGTAGAGCATCTCACCGACCATGTAAAGGTCCGATTGGGGGGAGTCATTGCCGCCCAAAAGCACCTCGGGCGGTTCGTAGCCGGTCAGCACCAGCTCGGGCAGCGTGCCCAGACGATGGTCTATCAAATAGGCATCGCTGATGTCGGCGAGCTTGACGATCCCATCCCCCATAAACAAAACCTTGACGGGTCTTATATCCTTTGCCAGCAATCCCTGTTCGTGAATGTAGCCAACAGACTTAAGGATATTTTGCGTGATGTAAAGTGCCAGGTCCAGGCTTATTGATTCTTTTGAAGCTCTTTTATGGGCAAGGTATTCAACCAGCGAGCCTCCGGAAGCGTACTCCATCACAAGAGCCACCCCATTGGACGATTCCAGCACTTCATTTATTGCAATCAGATTGGGATGGTAAAGCTCAAGTAGAAATTTGCACTGCTCGGTAAAGGCAAGTCTATCGCCGGGATACATGCGGTAGTTACGCACGAGCACTTTGGACTGATTATCCCTATTTCTGCCCAGATAGAGTTCGTCGCCAAATTGCCTGATAACGCTTATCCTGCCCAGTTGATTTTCCATAGCCTTGCTCTCCAAAGCGGTTATGCATTTTATCATGCTCACTTTGAAGGTGGGTTTTTCCGTGGAATTGGAACTATTGACTTGCGTAATTTGTAATTAAGATATAGAATTAACTAAAAGGAGGTCACGATGGACAAGGAAAAGATGGATCTGGCGATGGAGCACCTACGCAAGATGGCGGAGGGATTTATGGGGCTTATGGGTGTAATAGGCGAAGAGGTTACCGGCTTTGTGAACAAAGCAGTATCCGAAGCCAAGGAGCACAAACATAAGCACAAGGATAAAAGCAACGGAGAAGAGACTCCCCCCACCGATGAAACCAAAAAGGAATAATCACAGATAAACGATTAATCCACCTAACAAGGTGGATTTTCTATTTGAAGTAAAGGGTAAGCCCCAGTCCCTGCGTGGGACTTCCGCCAATGGAATCGGTGCGGAACAGATAGTCAAGCGCCAGCCGAGACTCAAACAGGCTGTGAATTTCTACCCTGCCGCCCAGTGCCAGTTCCCCGCTATCGTAGCCGGCGCGCACCCATACCGGCTCATCCACGCGCCATTCCGCCCCCGCCCTGATTTTGTCGGTCTGAGAGAGAGCAGATTCATACTGGGTGCTTAAGAGCAGGAATCCCCATGGTTTGCCTGACACGCCCAGGATGAAGATGCCGGGCGCTTTTTCCAGCTTGCCCGCGGGGTCAAGATCTTGTGTGTCCCAGCGCTGCCTATCCACCAGGTCATGAACAGCCCCGGCAAAGCACAGACTGGGATCACCCAACAGCAAACCAAGGTCAGCTGAAAAGCCCGTAGCCGAATGACCTGCAAGAAGATGGTATTTGGCATTCACGGTAATGCCCAGCGAAAATGCATCTCCAAAGTTTCTGCCCAAACCCAGGCTGAAGAGGTTATCTGAATCGGTAATGTAGGAAGTTGGGTTGGCACTGGCATCCCTGCCCATGTTGTTGCTCACTTGCGCATTGCGCCAGCACAGAGCGACCCCACCGGCTTTTTGTGGCAGTTTAAGCCCGGCTGCTACCGACGCCATGGTGCGATCCATTGCCATGGGCTGTGCTTCCGCCGATACTGTTGAATGTTCCAGCCAGGCAAGCCCGGCGGCATTGGCAGTGATGTCCCACACATCGCCGGGCACCGCGGCAAACGCCTGACCCATCCCGCTCGCGCGCGTACCCGCGCCCAGCCGCCAAACATTACCCACCACCCCGCCGCTCTCCTCCGCCGATGACGCGGCAAAAGCCATTGCGGCGAGATTAAAGATCATGGAGATTGATAATGTCAATATCTGTGGGTATGACCGTTTCATCTTTCACCAATTATAGCAGAGAGATTCTTTGCAGCGCAGTAAAATCAAGTTAGTGTAGGGCTGAACCATCTTATATAAATCAATGTTATGCTATGATAATGAGGAGGTTTGAGATGAGAACGCTATTTGTATTCATATTGATATCCATACTGACGCTGCCAGCGTTCGCGCTCCTGCAAGGCGGTATTGGCTATAACACACCCATCGGCACATTCAAGACGGACACGGGCTTTCCCGGTGGGTTGTCATTCTCGCTGGGCGCCGAGATGCCCATCCTCTTCCTGGGGTTCGGTGCTGAGGGACGCTACCATATCCTAGGCGATACCGTTGGCGATGTCACACTCCCCGATATCCCGGGGCAAACCTTCACCGATGTCACTGTCAAATCCTATATGATTGGCGGGCAGGCTTATGTGCGCATCTACCCGGTGCAGACATCCACGATAAACATCTTTGGCGAAGGTGGTATCGGCTACTACCATCGTGGATTTCAGATCCAGAACCTGCCCATTCCCACCGACCTGGGAGCACAGGACGGGCTGGGCTACAGCTTTGGGCTGGGTGCCAAACTCATACCGGTCAGCCCCATCAAACCCATGCTGGTGGTGCGTTACGAAATCGGGCATAATGTCGGGCGCAGCGATATAGATGCACTTATCAATCCGAACTCCAATGAGAAAAAGGATGCGACCCTGATAAGCATCATAGCGGGCGTTGACCTGCTTTAGAATGTGATAAATGCTTCCGTTAATCTTTAGCCTGCTCCTATCATCCCCCGATCCGGGCTTGCTGGCACAAGCGGCGGAGTGTTACCGCGGGCAGGACTTTACAGCAGCACATGACCTCTGCATAGATTTCCTGCAGACCGACCCCAACAGCCTATCCGGGCAGTTCCTTTATGTAGCTGCCTGCAACCAGATTGACAAACTGGAAGAAGCGCAAAACCTCTATGCCAAATCCGCCAGCAAGGGTGATGCCAACGCCGAAGGATTTCTGGCACTGATCAAACTCCTGCAGGGCGATCGCAGTGCAGCTTCCACTTCTGCCCGCGAGGTGATGGTTAAAGCGCCGCAATGTGCACCCGCACTCTTCGTCGCCGCGCTCACCACCGGGGAGCTATCTGACGGCATCGCCAGGGCAAAAGCCCTCGTCTCTGCTGCTCCCGACTATGCCGGTGGATACGAACTGCTGGCATCGTTCCTGCAGTCGGATAAAAAGCTGGAGGAAGCGGCGCAAACTATGCGGACAGCTTACGGCTTGCCCACTCATTCCAGCCGGGCGGCAGGTGGCTTGGCAGAGCTTTTACTGCTTGCCGGGCACGGAGATCAGGCATGGGATATTTGCAATCAAGCTATAAAAGCGGGAGAGAACGATCCACGCTCGTGGTCGGTAGCAGCTGCCATCCTCTATGCACAAAAAAAGATGCCCCAGGCGCTGGCAATGGTCTATCAAGCTTGCTTGCGTGCTGCTCCCGATGACCGCATCAATGGGATTACGGACACATTGCTGGCAAACGCCCAGCCGTCGCATGAGCACGGCGCCAATGCCCATGCCGGCGTTTCGGAGGCAATCAAGCTATACAGCGAGGGCAAAGTGGAGGAGGCACTGGCGAAGTTTGAGAAGCTCTCCAAAACAGATGCCGATGATGCCACGGTCTGGCTACTGAAAGGAATGTCACAGAGCGACCTGGGTAGGTTTGATGAGGCATTGGCAAGCCTGGATAAAGCGGCACAACTTGCTCCCGCCGACCCTCGGGCACCGCTTTACCGCGCCGAGGTGCTAAAGAAGATGAAGGACTATGCTGGGGCGTATCAGTATTACTCCCGTGCCATGATGCTTGACCCCCGCGATATGCGGACTCATGCCGGCATGGCAAGTTGCGCACTACTTGCAGGGGCTGATGGACCCGAGACCTTCCATGCACTTGTGGCGCTGGCAATGGCACCCGGCAACCCCGATGCCACCTCGGTGCTGGAGATGAAGCGGAACTATTCATCCGCGGTGGCTGCTGCATCACGGCTAGTCAATGATAAAACCATAATCGCATATCGGTTGATGGATCCTGTGGATTGCATAGTCCCGCGCCGCTACGAAATTGTGGTGCTGGACGAGAATGACGAGTGGCTGCGATCGTATTCCTGGGCATTGCTGCCGGCTGAACAGCTTTTAGAGGTAAGGGACGGATTAAGCAAGGAGCATCGTCTCATGCCTCTTCCCCCCAATGCAAACATCGTCAATGTTCTGGATATAATAGAAAACGACCTCAAAAGCAGTTCTTCCCCCCAAAAGTAGCCTCTCTTTATTACAATATACTGTGATTAAATGAGAAGGTTCCCCAATCTCGCTTTTCTAATATTCCTGCTTGCTTCAAGCACCTGGGTTTCTGCAGCCATTGGTACCGATTCTCCCTTTCCTACCGGGCTGGATGAGAAAGCCGTGCTGGAGCTTGCCGCTAAGATGGACGATCCCAAAGCCCAGATGCAGGCTGGCTGGTTTTATCTGGCGCAAAAGTGGAATGGTAAGAAGGCGGAGGAGTATCTGGCAAAAGCCATCGCGCTGGATAGTGATTGTGCCATGGCTTATGCCGGGCTTGGTCTTTACTATGAATTGATGGGCAATCAATCCCGCGCCATTTACAACTACGCGCTGGCAGCGCAGAGCCAGCCGGATTGGGCGATGGGCGGAGCCATGTTGCATCGTGCAGCGCAACTTGTTCCCATCAATAGTGCCGACGACTTTCTGGCACAGGTATGCCAGACCATAATAGATTCCCCAGGGGTAGACCTCAGGCTAGAGGATTTTGCTACTTATTTGCTGGCATCAACCTTGATGGACAAGGGGGATCGTGCTGCCAGCCAGGCGCTGTTCCATGAATTGGGCTTTATTGACCAGTGGCAGATTCTTGGTCCCATCCCGGCTAAGGGCAGGTCTCCACTCACCGCCATCCCCGAAGTGGAATCCTATCCCACGCCACATGTCCAGGTTAAAATTGCCAATGATGAATATAGTTGGCGGGTGCTTCCGTTCGGCACCGAGAACGGCGAGATTCCACTAACCGAACTCCTGGCGCCCAATGATGCATCCGCAGCCTACGCTACCACCACGGTGGAGATGGAAAACAATATCCGGGTGCGCCTGCTTTACGGCGGTCCCGGGCTCGATCGCATTTGGATAGACGGTAATCTGGCGCTGAGTGAGGACGAGGAAAGGACTACACGTCCCGATCAGGTAGCAAGGGAACTTACGCTCAGCAAAGGCAGACACTTCATTTTGGTTAAAACCGTATGCCATGAAGCCGGCGGCAACCTGAATTTTACGCTGCGCCTAACCGATACTTTCGGTCGTCGTATCATCCCTTGGACACGAGCCACCACCGCGGAATTGGATGCATCTCAGCCGCGCATGGCAGCAGAAGCCTTGGATATCGCACCAACAGAAGCCCCCTGGGATATTGCGGTTGATCCGGAGGGGAATAATCAGTTGCAAAGCTTTTGGAAAGGCAATCTGGCTGAACGCTACCTGCCTTCCGGTAGTTCCAACAATCTGGCTTGGCAACTGATGAACCAGTCACTGGAGAAGCTGCCGGAATTTTTACCCGGGCACATGGCAGCCGGCTGGGCATCAAGCATGCTGGATCGTCAGGACGCCGAATACGATACTGTTCTCAATCAGGAGCCTAAAGCCATGGGTGCGCTCCTGCTCCGGGCAAAAAATCTGCTCAATCGCCGCCAACAACGCATTGCGCTCGGTCTCTTTTCCCAGGTTAATCAAGCCATGCCGGATAATGTAGAGGCACTTTACTATATTGGTTACATTCTATATCAACAGGGTTTATGGGATCGTGTTTACGTGCTTTTGGAAGACAGGATTTCAGCAGTCAAAAACTACTATTTTCTGAACTACCTTAATGATTTGGCTCTGATTCAAATTAATCCCCATGCCAGGCGTATTGATGACTACATGCAAACTTTGGCGCAAAGCCCCACCCATAGTTTTTACCGCCTCCGGTTGGTTGACCTTTTGGGAGCTGAGGGAATGACCGATCAGCTTTTGGAGCTGCTACAGCAAGGGATTGAACTTGCACCCTATGATGAGGAATTCTATGTAGAATATGTGGAAGCCCTGTGGGGTAACGGTCACGAAGCCATGGCACGGGAGGCAGCAAAGGAGTATTTGGCGGTTTTTCCCAATTCCTCCCGCCTCAATGAGCTTTTGGGGCAGATGGCGGAAAAAGCCGGCGAAATTGAATTGGCGAAGAGCTACTACCTTAGAGTGCTGGAGATATCCCCGCAAAACCAGACCGTTTCGGAGCGGTTGGATCACCTGAACCAGCCCCAGGATGACTATTACCGCCCTTACCGTATCAGTGTTGGTGTGATGGCAGGTGCTCCAGTCCCATCTGCGTTATTAGAGAAAGCCCAGGCGATAGTGCTTCTCAACCAGGAGGTTCGCCGGCTCAATCGGGACGGCACCAGCCGCATTACACGCCACCTCATCATCAAGGTGCTGGATGAAGAGGGTGCGCAGATGAACAACACTCAGGGCATCCTGTTTTCCCCCGATTTGGACAAGCTAAAAGTGATGAACGCCCGCGTCATCTCTCCCGATGGCAGCGAATGGACTACCACCAACTATTACGATAGATCCGTCTCGGACCCTAATCGCAAGCTCTTTTATAATTATATTTATCGCATCTATCATTTTCCCCATGTCTCTGCCGGCATGATCATAGACTTTGAATATGCTCTGGAGTCCGGAGCCGAGAAGCTTTATGGCGGCGCCTTCTCTGATTACCACATCTTTGGCGCCCAGTATCCAACCCTGCAAAGTGAATATATGGTGATAGCACCAAAAACCGTGCAGTTCTACACTAAGAGCTACCGTGGCGTTCCGGCACCCCAAATCAGCGAACGGCTGGGTGGAACAGAGACAGTGCAGCGCTATGTAATGCGGAATCTGCCTGCGGCTCCGGTAGAGGATGCTTCCCCGCCACTTTCGGAGTTGCTGCCGGAGATCAGGGTAAGCAGCTTTGCCACCTGGGAACAGATTGGCAAATGGTATTGGGGATTGGCACGCGACCGCATCAAATCCACCGCCGAACTTGAGGAACTTTGCCGGAATCTGTTGACTGCAACGCCGGAAAATGGCGCGATGGCGTTCGCGAGCTATGCTGCCAGCCAGATTCGCTATGTCGGTTTGGAGTTGGGAATAAGTGGTTACCAGCCGCGAACAGTGTCAGAGATTTTATCCAGTCGTTATGGTGATTGCAAGGATAAAGCCGTGCTGCTGGTGACTATGCTCAAGACCATCGGGCAGAAGGCGGACATTGCCCTGTTGGCAACCAATAACAGCTCATTTGTGGTTGACCCCGATTTTCCTACCATCGGCATTTTTAATCACGCCATAGTGGCTATACCCAAGGAAAAGGATGAGTTACATTTCACCGATCCCACTGCCGAGTTCAATGGTTTGAATGAATTATCCTGGTCTGATCAGGGAGCATGGGCATTAATAGTGGACGAGGACAACTTCCACCTGGCAAAAACCCCTACTTATAACCCGGTGGAAAACACAGATATAGCAAATACTGAAATATTCCTTAATTCTGATGGATCGGCATACGGGCATCGTTCGTTAAGTTATGGACCTGTCAATTCGCCCATGCAGCGCGAAAGGTTTTCGCAACCTGCCGGGCGCCAAAGCCTGCTGGAGGAATTTTGGAGCTATTATTGGGCTGGAAGCAATCTAACCAACCTGAATTTCTCGGATACTTCCAACCTGAATGAGCCTGTATCCATCTCATATGATGTCAGGATACCGCACTTCTCCTATCCCACCAGCGGGATATTCCGCCTGCCGCTTACGCTATTCACGCGGGCTCCGGGGCAAAGGTGGGCTGGCACTTCAGAACGGAAGTTGCCACTTCTGCTGGGGGCTCCCACCCGCATCCTTGACAATCTCACCTATCATCTGCCAGAAGGCACACAAATAGAACGAATCCCCGCCAATATTTATCAGAAGACCACTTTTGCTGAATTCCAGATAAAAACCACTGTGGATGGATTGACTGTAAAGATTGAATACATAATACAGATTGATAAGTCCGAGATTAAAGCAGAAGAATATGCTGATTTTCGTGACGCCATGCTGGAAATAGACAAAGCCGAAACCGACCGCATACTGGTGAGGATGCCTCATTAAAATGACAGCACTGGGATCAACAATTATATTCTACATGACTCTCGTTGCTGCCACAGGCATGGCGGAAGCTCCTCCTACACCCGAACCAATCGTCGTTTCCTCTGAAGATCTTTTGTTTGATAGCAGCGAAAAGATACAAGACGGCTGGAAATCACTGCTGGTGTCGGTTTTACAAAACAACACCGGCGACATTCTAAAAAGGGGCATAGCGTTATTGGCGCTTAACGATCCGCGCTCAAGTTTCATCCTTTCCCGTCTTGGCTTTTTGTTTGAGGACTATGCTAACCATCCCTCCCTTTTGCTTGGTGAATTGGAAGCTATGCCATCTGCGCTGGAACCTGTATGCCAGGCTGACCTTGAGGAAATGATGATGCGGCTGGCATCGCGCTCGTTAGATGTGGAAAAGTGCGAATTACTGGCACAGAGGCTGGGATATATCAGGCAGTGGGTGCTGCTGGGCGATATAAACTCTACCGGCAGAGCGGATTTGGAAAAATTGTGGGGTGTGGAGACAAAACCTGACCCCAATGGGCTGACCGTCGCCGGCATCACACGCCATTGGTTCCATCCAGCTTCTCCTGCTAATGGCTGGCTAAACCTCCGTAACATTCTCACGCCCAATGAAGGAGTAGTTTACGCCCTTTCGTATATGCGACTTCCCATACAGCAGGATGTCCTCTTCACTTGGGAACTGGAGGGGTCAGGCATGCTCTATGTGGATGGGAGGATGTTGTTCCGCATTGATCCCACCAACGGGCAATCCGACCGAATTTGTAGTGCAAGGATCAATCTTTCACCGGGATATCATCGTTTGGTAGTCAAATCCATCCCCTTGCCGCAGTGGTTCTCGCGGCAGGGTTATGACTGGGGATTCCGGCTCAAACTGACCACTTCCGACTATGCTGCAGTGAAGGGGCTGGAGGTCAATACCGATTTTGCCTGGGAAAAAGGAATCGCCCCCTCCAAACCGCTTAAAACCTTGCCAAATAATACAGTCGAGGAGGAGACAACAACAAGTAGTCGCTTTAGCACAATGCTGGATGGGCTGATGCTGCTGGCGAAGGGTAATCTAGCTGATGCTGAAGACAGACTGCACAATCTGGATCAAAGACTGAATCACAGCGCCATTACAAGCTGGCTCTATGCACAGGCTTTGCTCTTTCATGCCGAACCAACGATGAGGGTGCAGGCTGCCAGCGAGATTTCGTTCATCCTGGATGATGCCGAAAAAAAGGATGGCATCCGGCTTTTAAAGGACCGTATCTACCTGGAAAATCAAGATTACGACAAGGTTCTGGATGATATTAGTATTGTAGAGATGCAATCTACAGATTTTTACACGCTGCTGGGAATAGTAGAAAACAAGCGTGGTTTGACGGCACAGGCAGAAAAACACCTCCAGCAGGCGGTGGCAGGTGGAGATGGCAGCGCAGCACTGGAGCTAGCACGGTTGCTGCTTGCCGAAGACAGGCAATCCGAAGCAGCACCAATTATCAATCAGGCAATCTGCTCCGACCTAAACCTGCGCACCCAAATGATAGATCTCTACGATGGCTGGATAAACTTGATGCCGGGAGAGGCAAACCAAATTCTGGTCAAGTGCTCCCGGCTTGCCCCTTATGATTTGGCATTGGAGGAAGCACTGCTTGAATCCACACTTGGCGCCTCAACACTGCCATACGCATTGGCGCAGGCGCGTGACTTGATCAGCAATCACCCTTATGCTGAGAATGGGTATCGCCGGCTGGCTGAACTGAGCATCTTCACCTATGAGCAGGACGCCGGCAGGAAAGCGGCATTGGAACTTTCGCACTTGCGCCCGGGCAACGATTGGTCGGAACAGTATTTAATGGAGTCATCCACATCGTCTGCACAGCCAGCCATTGATTTTTCCCGCGAGGAAGCCTTAGCTGCCACCACCCTTCCCGATCCGGCGTCCAAGGTTCTTTTCCTGCTGGATGAGGCTGACTATTTTGTCAGGGATGATTACTCATTTGATGAAGTGATCAAGCGGGCGTTGCGTTTGGAAACCGATGAGGTGCGCGATCAATATGGTGAGATAGCACTGCCGGATGGCGCCGACCTGCTTGCCGCCACAGTCATCACACCCAAGGGAGAGCGGCACATTGCCTCCATCATTTCCGATCCATCGGGATCCGCCACCATCTCATTCCGCGGGTTAGAGACAGGCTGTATTATTGAATACAGTTGGCTCACCCACTATGCCAAGCGTCGCATCAATAATCTGCCTTGTTTCTATTTCTTCGCACATGGTTTTGCCAGCACGGCTTATCGCCTGCTAAACTCCCGCATAGTGGTTGATGCGCCCAGGCAATTTCCTGTGCACAGTATGGTAGCCCGCTACCCCGGCACCTTCACCACAAAAAACAACGGGGGAAGAACGATATCTACCTGGGAAGTAAAGAATTTATCCTGCATTATTCCTGAACCCGATATGCCTTCTGCCTTTTACATTGGTCCGGTCGCTCAGGGATCAAGCCTTTCAACCCTGACTGCTATCAACGAATGGCTTTGGGGGGAAATAGCACCGACCCTTCTTCCTGATGAGCAGGTCAGCAAAAGGGCTCAATTGGCAGTTGGTGATGCACAGACTTTGGAAGAGAAGGCAAGGCTAGTGTTCCACTATGTTGATAGGAATGTAGAGCGCATCAATGGGGTAATACTCAATCCGGCGCCGGCACGCCAAACACTCATCAACCACTGGGGGAGGGGAATAGATCGGGCGGTATTGACGATCGCCATGCTGCGTGCGGTGGGCGTGGAGTGTTATCCGGCATTTCTGAACTCCTCCCCCGACCTGCCGGGGGAGGAAGCCCACCCCACACTGGCATACTATGATTATGCGCTGATATACATTCCAAACCCCATGGGCAGGGAAATCTGGCTGGATCCCAATATACAGCGCATTGGATTCGGACTTTTGTTTGAGGGGATAATGGACAAGGAAACCACCGTATTTTTAGGCAATTCATTCATAAAAAAAAGAACACCCCGTGATAATGAGGAACCTGCGCTCACCGCAATAGAATGCAATTTGATCCTTTCACCAGAAGGTTGGGCTGAAGGCGAGGGAAGCATAGCCTGGTCGGGATTGGACGCTTTGGCTCGCTCCTCTTTCACCGATCCGCACACACGGGAAAAGGATGCCCAAAGCATCGTGCAAAGCTACATGGAGGAAGCAACGGTTTCCTCCGCGAACCTGGATGATTTGGAAGAGCCTGACAAACCTCTGCTCTGTAGATTTCATCTCGCCATCCCGCATCTGGCTTTAACATCTGTTAATGGACTGGAGGTTATCTCCGGTATCATTAAACAAAACTTATGCAGCCAATTCATCTCCCTTCCCAAGCGCAAATATCCGTTGATAATAGACCGATCGTTTTATCAGAAGAATCGCTATGAGGTTATGCTACCCGAAGGATCGGTGGTAATGCCTCCCTCCGGTGACCACCAGATCAAAAGTACTTTTGGTGAATACAGGTTGGAATGGAATTTTACCGGTGGTAAACTTATAGTCCAACGAATGATAAAGATATTACCCCATACTATCCCGCCTGCAGCGTATCCGGGCTTTGCCGAGTTTTGCCGCTCTGTTGACCAAACGGACTCGACACCCCTTGAAGTCAAATTGGAGTAAATAAATGCACATTTTGCGGCAAATATTCATTGACCTGCTACTTATTACCCTGAGCTTCTTGCTGGCTTATTACTTCCGCTTTAGCGGGATTTTGCCCATAGAAAAAGGGATCCCACCGCTTATCAAATACATAATCGCGTTGCCGGTAACGCTGGTCGTGTTCTCCCTCTCACTTTCTGTAATGGGGCTTTATCGCAGGCGAGATCAGATCATCTCGTTGGATATCGCCGGGATATTGGTGTTGGGTTGCGGCATTGGCACCCTTTTCCTCATGTCGTTTTCCTTCCTTTACCGGGATTTTTCCTACTCCCGCCTAGTGGCTTTCTCGGTTTTCATCTTCACCATCGTCTTATTATTCCTGGCGCGGCTGGTAGAAAGGATGATTCTTAGGTGGCGATACAAGCATGGCAGGCAGCGCAAAAGAGTTGCTTTGGTGGAGATATCCAAGCTGGGGAATAAAATCGCCCGCAACATGATTGACCATCCCGAACTGGGCTACGAACTGGCGGGGGTTTACAGCAATCAATCGCCACTGGAGAATCCCGACTCCAGAATTACCAACACATTGGATGAATTAATTCCGGCGCTGGAAAAGCACGAACTGGACGAGGTCTACTTAACCGCCTCGCTGCCGCGTGATTTTGTATTGGAAGTGATAATCAAAGCGGAAGCGGATAATGTTGATGTGCGGATGATTCCGGACTTTTTGGAGATATTCACCAGTCGTTTTCAACCGGAATTGGCGCTGGGAGTCCCCCTCCTCTCACTAAAGAAATTCCCACTCACGCCCGGCAATCGGCTGATCAAGCGCATATTTGACCTGTGTATCGCCATACTGCTTTTCATTATAACGCTTCCCATCACCATTATAATTGGCTTGCTGGTGATCCTGACCTCGCGGGGACCTGTGTTTTATTTGCAGGACAGGCTGGGTCAGGATGGCAGAACATTCAAGTTAATCAAGTTCCGCTCCATGTATGCAGATGCCGAAAAAGTGACCGGTCCTGTGTGGGCAAGCTCCAACGATAATCGACGCACGCCAGTCGGCAAATTCATCCGCCGCTTTTCGTTGGATGAACTGCCACAAATACTGAATGTCATCAAGGGTGATATGTCTTTGGTAGGTCCGCGCCCCGAACGCGCGATTTTCGTCAAGCAATTCTCCAGCGAGATCCCACGCTATCTGGAACGGCTGCGGGTAAAATCCGGCATGACCGGCTGGGCGCAGGTGAACGGTTATCGGGGGAATACGGGAATAGAGGGGAGGCTTGAGCACGACTTATACTACATAGAAAACTGGTCGTTATGGTTTGATATAAAAATCCTTTTAAAGACCTTTATGACGGTGTTTCATTCAAAGGGAGCCTATTAAAAGGAGGAACGATTAAACGCAAGTCGTTGTTTTTTGCGGAGAAGCGGATAATTAGTAAGAAATTGCTTGAAATTCATGTGGCTTCGTTTTAGACTGATAACGATTACTATGATAAGGTATAATCTGTGATGATGGAGGAAATAAATGCCCGAACATGACATGGTTATGTTTGAGGAGGACTATCAACAGATAAACAATGCGCTACTTAA
>Ga0315280_10005568_pt1 | contig 17853 bp, 14 predicted proteins | sample YL17G06_40_MG_FD_203697 | JGI IMG/M metagenome (GOLD analysis project Ga0315280, IMG submission 203697) | Sediment microbial communities from Yellowstone Lake, YNP, Wyoming, USA - YL17G06_40 | ecosystem: Environmental > Aquatic > Freshwater > Lake > Sediment | place: USA: Wyoming | collected... | reverse complement strand
AGGCACTTAATGCGCTTCAACTGGGCAGTATCTATGCGCTGATCGCTCTGGGCTACACCATGGTCTACGGCATCCTGACGATGATCAACTTTGCCCATGGCGATTTATTTATGGTCGGCGCGTTTTTGTGCTTCGTCGCCGCTACATTTCTCAAGCTGCCATTTGTGCCCACGTTGCTCTTTTCAATGGCCGGCGTGGCGGTGCTGGGTGTGATCATCGAGCGGCTGGCTTACCGGCCGCTGCGGCAGGCACCGCGCGTATCGGCCATCATTACAGCCTTGGGCGTGGGCATCTTCCTGGAGAACTTTACGCTGGCGCTCAACCCGTACCCCCAGCACATCCCGCCGCTCATCGCCACCACCACATGGGCCGTGGGCGGCGTGTTCATCTCATCGTTGCAAGTTCTCATCGTTGCGTTGTCGCTGGTGCTGATGTTGCTGCTGGACTTTGTCGTGCGACGGACGATGGTGGGCATGGCAATGCGTGCTATTTCCTGGGATAAGACGATTGTGCCGCTGATGGGCGTACCAATGAACCTGATCATTTCGATCACGTTTGCCATCGGCACCAGTTTAGGGGCGGCGGCCGGTACAATGTACGCCCTGGCCTACCCGGTGATTGATCCGTATATGGGCATCATGATCGGGTGGAAGGCGTTCATCTCGGCCGTAGTTGGCGGCATCGGCAACGTTCGCGGTGCGATGATCGGCGGCTTTATCCTGGGCGCGGTGGAGATCCTGGTGGTGGCCTCAAAGGTGTTGCCATCCACGTACCGTGACTTTGTGGCCTTTGGGTTGTTGCTCGTTTTGTTGGTCTTCCGGCCTTATGGCATTTTGGGCAGACCTCGACCGCAGAAAGTCTGATGCTTGGGTAGTCGCGTGGCCGGCTGCGGCTGCGGGACTGCTAAACTGCAAGACCAAGAGATTGTGTAACTATGACAATTCAAACAGCGAATAAAAAGGGCCGGGGTGACTGGTGGGAAGCGCTCATGGCCAAACGGTGGCTGTTGCCGGTATTGCTGGCGGTGAGCTTGGCGCTCTCATTTGCCATTCCCCACTTTGGTCTGCTCGATAAATATGTACAGCTCGTCCTGATGTACGTGGGCATCAATATCATACTGGCGGCCAGCCTCAACCTGATCAACGGTTACATGGGCGAGTTTTCCGTCGGACACGCAGGCTTCATGGCTGTGGGTGCCTACATCGCTTCCATTCTGACGGTCAATGTCTTTCCGGCCGGCACAGGCGTCTGGATGTTCCCGCTGGCTGTCATCGCGGGTGGATTGGGCGCGGCGCTGGTGGGGCTGGTGGTCGCTATCCCGTCGTTCAAGACGCGCGGCGACTACCTGGCGATCGTGACACTGGCGTTCAACATGATCGTCAAGTCGGTCTTCGAAAACATTGACGCGATTGGGGGACCGCGCGGCTTCCTGGGAATGGAAAAACTCACCACGCTTCCGTGGATCTTTTTCTGGACGGCGCTGAGCGTGTGGATCATTCGCAACCTGGTCTACTCGAATTTTGGGCGGGGTGTGCTTTCGATACGCGAAGACGAGATCGCCAGCGATCTGATGAGCGTGAACACGCGCCAGATCAAGCTAATCGCGTTCGTCATTTCGTCGTTCTTTGCGGGCGTGGCCGGCGCGCTGTTCGCGCATCTGTTGCAGTTCATCAACCCCCGTGTGTTCGACATCATCAAGTCCACCGACGTGCTGATCATGGTTTACCTGGGTGGTATCGGCTCGATTGCCGGCTCGATTCTGGGCGCGACGATTTACACGGTGCTGTTGGAAGTGCTCAGGCCGTTGGGAGTATGGCGCATGGTGTTTATGCCGCTGGTGCTGGTGGTGTTGATGATCTATCGCCCGCGCGGCATTATGGGCCTGCGCGAGTTCCGCTGGTTTGTGCCGGCTCGCGACCTGCTGGCCAGCGCGCTGTGGCGAAACGCGAAGCGGAAGGGAGTGGCCGATGCCTCTGCTGCAAGCTAAGCAGGTTACGCATTACTTTGGCGGGCTGTGTGCCGTGTCGGATTTCAACCTCGACCTGCAACCCGGGGAACTGGTGGGAATCATCGGTCCCAATGGCGCAGGCAAGACCACGATTTTCAACCTGATAACCGGCGTCTACCGGGCCACCCAGGGCAGCATCGCGTTTAACGGGGCCGAACTGGTTGGTAGAACACCCAACCAGGTCACGGCGCTGGGCATTGCGCGCACGTTCCAGAACATCCGCCTGTTCAAGGAAATGACCGTGTTGGATAACGTCCGCACCGCGCATTACGCCCAGGCGAATTACAGCCCCATCGAAGCGCTGTTGCAGGTGGGGCGCTATCGCGCTGAAGAGGAGCGCATTGCCGAGTACGCGATGGACTTGTTGGCCGTCTTCAAGCTGGATAGCTATGCCGACGAGTTATCCAAGAACTTGCCTTACGGGTTGCAACGGCGGCTGGAAATCGCACGCGCGCTGGCGACCAAGCCCAGGTTATTGCTCCTGGACGAACCAGCCGCTGGCATAAATCCTAACGAGATCGCCCAGTTGATGGATTTCATTCAGTGGGTCCGCAAAGAGTTCGACCTGACGACCATCTTGATCGAGCATCAAATGCGCCTTGTGATGGGCATTTGCGAGCGGCTCAAGGTACTGGACTTTGGCGCGACGATTGCCGAGGGATTGCCGCAGGAGATCCAGAACAATCCCAAGGTGCTGGAAGCCTACCTGGGCGAGGAGGCCGTGGTATGAGCCAGAACGATACCTCAGGTGCGGCACAGACGGATGGAATCGTACTTTCGGTCAAAGACCTGACCGTAGCTTATGGCAATATCAAAGCCGTCAAGGGCATCTCGTTCGAAGTGCGCGAAGGCGAGATTGTCACACTGATCGGCGCAAACGGCGCGGGCAAATCCTCCACGCTGCGCGCCATTTCGTGCATGTTGCCTTACAGCGGTCACATCATTTACAAGGGTCGAGACTTGCGCAATATCCCGGCGGATAAGATCGTGGCGATGGGCATAGCCCATGTGCCAGAGGGGCGCGGCATTTTCGGCAACCTGACGGTGATGGAAAATCTCAAGCTGGCGACGTGGCAGCGCAAAGACCAGGTCGAGATCGCTAAAGACTATGGGCGCGTTTTTAGTCTCTTCCCGCGCCTGAGGGAACGCGGCAATCAACTGGGCGGCACACTTTCGGGAGGCGAGCAGCAAATGCTGGCCGTGGCACGCGCGCTGATGAGCCGGGGCAAAATCTTGCTGCTGGACGAGCCCTCGATGGGCCTGGCGCCGGTACTGGTGCGCGAAATCTTCCGCGTATTGACTGAGATAAACCAAGCCGGCACGACCATCCTGCTGGTCGAGCAAAACGCCAATATGGCCTTGCGCGTGGCCTCGCGCGGCTACGTGCTGGAGACGGGAACAATTGCGCTGTCCGGCACCGGCGCTGAGTTGAGAGGCCATCCCAAGGTCAAGGAAGCGTACCTTGGCGGGTAGCAGTAAGCGGGAGGCGGGGTGCTACGCCCGGGCTGTCCTATATGGGTCTATCTAAAACAATCTATCGTTGACAGGGGTGCCGATCCGCGCCAGGGTTGACGGGCATAAGGAGGCCACCCCATGACGGACGTCCAGATGCCCCATGCGGGCCACGAAGATCACCTCCGCTTTCTTCACAACACCGGCTTCACCTCCGAGAAGTTCGCGGAGTACAAAAAGCTCATCGGGAAAGCCCAGTACGTGTGCGAGAGCTGCTGCAGGGGGGCGGAAAGCTCCAAGAACCCCTGCGTTCCCGAGAGGCTTTAGCCGCTCCGGCCCCTTGTTCCCCAGCAAGCTTCCTCCTCGCCCCTTCGATTGACACTCAGCGGGAGCGGCACATGCTCCTGGTCTGGAGCCAGAGAACCCATCTCTTTTCAGGTGGAGGTTACCCTATGGAGGAACGCTGGTCATTCTCTTGTTCCCTGATCCTGGGTGCCGCCTGCCTCCTGATGCTGGCTGGTTGCGCTTCGTTGCGGTCGTACTTTGAACCATTGGGCGAAGAGGCCCTGTTCAACGAGGATTTCAGGAGGGACCTCTTTGCCTGGCAGATCGAGACCAGGCATCCCGGCAGCTATCAGCAGGTGAAGGTGGAGGATAAGCCTTTTTTCGGTTCCTGGACCTGGGCGGGGCCTACCTTTCGAAGAGCCTGGTAACCGATTTCCGCATGGAGTTCGAGATCGCCATGGCCATGATCAACTTCGGGAACTACTTCAACCCCAGCAATTCTAAATTTGGTAGACAAAGTCCGGGTGGCACGAATGTTACCGTAATAATCAGGCACAGTCAGAACTGATGGCGGCTGATTAGCACCCTCATGAACACACCGTCGATACATGGAGCGCCACTGAAGGAGTCAACGACATCGAAAGAGAAGCGTTGGTAGGGGTGGCTCAGACGAATCAGGGCCTCCTGGAACGCTTTGAGGATCGCGATGCTTGATTCCATAGTTCTGCTGGATTTAGTGAATAATTGAGGACATATCCGGTGGAGGCCGTAGACCTTCGCGAAGACCTCGGATCATGAACTCAAGCAGACTCTGCCAACTGGCGAAGCATAGATACTGGGTCAGGGTGGAGATGTGCTGGAAAAAGGTATCTCGACGAGGAAGCGTTTTTCGAAGCCACGTACAGCGGTCGTCCAACAGTTCCAGTACCGTATGAAACAGAAACGCCAGGATGTTCAGAGACAACAGGGTCTGGGATAGGTATTGCTTGCCATGCCCAAAGTTGTGTTCAAAATGATAGCCCTTGGTTTTCAGATTATTGAAGTCTTCGTTTTCGATCTTCCAGCGGCACCGCCCCGCTTTCACCACCTCTGCCACGTTCTCCTCGGTGATGAGGTGGCTTGTGATGAAGGCGGTATGAAAGGTGACCTCACCCTTATCGTTGGTGATGGTGATCTGGACCCAGTTCACCTCGATACTGTTCTCAGCATCTTTCAACGGCACGCGGTTGACATACCGGTAGGTGACGTACCGATGCTCTTTCCCCCTCCACTGGGAGTGTTTCACCTCCTGAAGTTCCCCCAGCTTCTCCAGAGATTCAAGCTCTTCATATAAGTATTTGTGGGAACTAGGTTTAGCTACAAAGATGTACTGCATGTCCTCCGCCAGTACCTTCTCGATCAGGGGTTGACAGGCATAGATATCATCTCCCAACAGCGTGATCCCCAACGGACTGTACTGAGAGGCGAGTGCGTCGATCCAGCGCTTGGCCGCGGCCCGTTCACAGTCCTGCTTCGTGTGCCCGTCTTGGGGGACGATGAACTGCGGTTCCAGGGGGAGAACCTGAGGGCAGCCCGGTTTGACGATCGCGGGCATCAGTACACTGTGCGAGTAGCTGGTGCGCCCGTCGCGGTGATGGGCCACCGTGCAGGAGGGACAGTGTATCGATTCGGAGTAAAAATACCCGGTGCCATCGAGCGCAACAAGCAACGTGTTGGCAAACGAACGAAACCACTCAATCACCTCTTGCTGCTGAAGATAGGCGAAAGTGGAGGCAAACACAGGACACAAAAACTTCGGGTCCACTGGATCCAGCAGGTTGCGGATCTGATTGTCGGTGGGAAGCTTTTGAATCCCGAACAGGGTCTCGCCGTTGTTTATCCCTCGGCTTTGCTGCATGAGCCTCTGAAAAGCCAAAAACGAAGGACTCTGGCAGAAGAACACAGCGAAGGCTGACATCCCGACATCATGCATCGAGTACTGGGTGTTCGCTCCACGACGAATATCCTGGAAATCATCGATGGCTCGGGTGAGAAAAGATAGAAGTGTTCGGAAAACGTTCCCTCCCTGCATGGTCCGCTGGAAATAGTATGCAGTGAGTCACCTCTGCTGTCTAGATGTATAATAAAGTATACAGTCCTGTCCGGCCAGAGGGTCGTTATTCTAACCCCAGATCAGTCAAATTTAGAATTGCTGCTTCAACCCTACCCCGAAGAATCCCCCTGTAATATTTCTGACAAGGAGAGCCAAGGTGTACGAGGTCGATCCGTTGATCTGCAGCCCACGATCTTCTCGCTCCGGGGGCTCACTCTGTCCACGCTGCACCTCCTGCGCTTCCCAGAGACAGTCTTTCTCGTTTCCAGCCCTCAGCCAAATGGTCTGTCTGCTCGATTTCCATAGGATTTCATGCCTGCAGCCTGTAGATACCGCCCGAGTGCATCGGGCGCTTCCCTATCAGCCCGATTCAAGGCGTTTGCCGCCCAGCCTCTGTCAACAGCCTCCGATTCCGGAAAAATAACTTGACGCCGGAGCAAGGCGTTACTATATTTTTCACCAATATTTCCTGCCCATTTTTTGAAGGAGACTCTCCGCACGGTTTGCCCTTCTGACACTGCCAGGCAATCGAGAGAAACACGGTTCCAGTGAAAAAATTTGACTGAACACCATAGAGTGATAGAATAGTGGGCACCCTTTAATTGAGGAGGGTTAGTGGGCAAGAAGGAGTTTCCCAAAATACATTTCTACGATCACGACCTGACCGATATGTATGATTACACCTGGCTGCGCAGCAAGGACTTTTGGAAAAAGGGTACTCCGGAAAACGGCTTTCAGTCTAAATATTTCAACAGCCCTGAGAGCGATCACACCAACCAGTTTGAAACGTGCTGCGCCAGTTTTTTTCTTGTTTATAGCAATAAGATATATCCTACCGTCTCCATGCTCGACAACTTCTACGCCAAGCAGGAGGAAAGCGGCGCCATCCGCGGCGAGTACAGTGAAACGGATGGGAAACCCATTCTCGGCAGAGGAAATCCGCAAGGAGTGCACCCCCCCCTGTTTGCCTGGGCGGAGTACAACATCTACCATAAAATAGGCTTCAAGAAGCGGATCAAGGAGGTCCTGCCTGTCCTGGAAAAGTACTTCTCCTGGCTGGAGAGGACCTTCAAGCAGGAAAACGGCCTCTACTCCGTACCCCTCGAGGCTACCATGATGGTCAATTCTCCCCGCAAGGAGGCTGCCTATCCCATCGATTTCAACACCCAGCAGGCCATCAGCGCCCTGTACATGTCCGCCCTGGGGGATATCCTGAATGACAAGGAGATCAGCTACCGCTATAAGAAGGCCTACTTCTCTCTGAAGACGCGGATCAGCTCCCTCATGTGGAGCGAAGAGGACTGCTATTACTACGACCTGGACCGCAGTGGAAACCAGCTGAAGGTTAAAACGATCGCCTCCTTCTGGCCCCTGCTGGCGGAGATTCCCAACGAGGTCAAGGCGGAAAAGCTTATCTCCCATCTGGCCGACCCCAAGGAGTTCGGCCTGGACAACCCCTTCCCGACCCTGGCGGCTTGCGAGCGGGGATTCAATAAATCGGGTGGAGGCTACAACGGCTCCGTTTTCCCCTGCTTTACCTACGCCGTCATCAAGGGTCTGGAGAAGTACAATAAAGTGGAGTTCGCCCGGGAATGCGCCTTGAAACACCTCTATTCAGTGCTGGAGGGGCTGCATCCCGAGGAGGATAAGGAAGGCACACTCTGGGAAGCGTACGCTCCCATGAACGAGGGACCGGCCGCCTGGCAGGGGCACCGGAGTTTTCCCCGCCGGCTCTTCCTGCCCTACGCCGCCCTCTCCACTATCGCTCTCATGATCGAGAACGTGGTGGGCCTGTACATCTCCCTGCCCCGCAAAACGGTGGACTGGATGATTCCCAGCATGGAGATCATGGGCATCGAAGACCTGGCGCTGAAGCGTAACATGATCACCATCCTGAGCAACAAGAGCGGCAGGGGCTGGGAGATCCGCCTGGAATCGGAGAAGCTATACTACCTCACGATCAACATCCTGGAAGCCAAGAAGAAGACCCTGCCGATTCCCTCCGGAAAGTGCTCGATCCTGATCGACAAGATCTAAGGTCCCGAGGCTAGCCGCCCAGGGTCTGCCGGCCCTCCAGGGCCCGGGCCAGGGTCAGGCGGTCCGCGTACTCCAGATCCCCGCCAACGGGCAGGCCGAGGGCCAGGCGGGAGACCTTTACCGGCAATCCCTTCAGCTGCTCCGCCAGATAGAGAGCCGTCGTGTCCCCTTCCACGGTAGGATTGGTGGCCAGGACGATCTCCCGGACCGATCCCTCTTTCAGCCGCTCCAACAGCTTGCGGATGCGCAGGTCTTCAGGACCCACACCGTCGATGGGGGAAAGTACGCCCATCAGCACATGGTAGAGTCCCCGGTACTCGTGAGTCGCTTCGAGGGAAAGGATATCCTTGGGCTCCTCGACCACGCAGAGCAGGCTCCGATCCCTGCCGGCATCGGCGCAGATTCCGCAGGGAATCTCTTCGGTGTAATTTCCACAGATGGGGCAGTTTTTGATCCGCTCCTTGAGATCCCGCAAATCGGAGCTCAAAGCCTGCACGAAGGAGCTGTCCGCCCTGAGCAGGAAGTAGGCTATCCGCGATGCGCTCTTCCTTCCCAGGCCGGGCAGCTTGGCGAGGTTGGCGATCAGCCGTTCCAGGGCGGTCACGCTACAACCCCAGCAGCCCCGGAGGGAGGTTGATTCCTCCGGTCAGGGCTGAGACCTCCTCCCGGATCCTCTCCTTCATCTTGGCCAGAGCATCGGACAGGGCCGCCAGAATCAGATCCTCGAGCATGCCGATATCGCTGGGATCCACCGCCTCTTTGGAAATATGGACTCTCACCACCTCCATCTGCCCGTTCAACTCCACCTGGACCATGTCCCCACCCGCGGAGCCTACCACGCCGATGCGCCGCAGCCCTTCCTGGATCCCGGCCATGCGCTCCTGGAGATTGCCGAACTGCTTGAGAAAATCCAAGGGGTTAAACGCCATGCTCTTCTCCTTGAACGATTTCCCCGCGAAAAACCTTCTTCACAATCTCCACCTGCTCGTTCATCGAATTGCCGGCTCCGCCCTTGGGTTCCATGATGGTCAGCTTGACCCTTATCGCGGTATTGCCCCCCAGCAGCTTGGCGGCATAGCGGGCCACAGTTTCCTTCTCTTTCAGGATGAGCTCTCCGGAGAACTTATCCCTGGGCTGGAAGCTCAGGGAAAGCTCCTCCCCCTTGAGAGACCAGGAATCCGCCTTCTGCAGGGAGGCGGCCAGAGTCAGCTTCTCCCTCCTCAAGGCTTCGGTAAGGCGGCCTAAGAATGCGTTGTCGTCCTCCCCTCCCACCTCTTTGACTGTGGGGGCGGCCTTGGCTGCCGGGACGGGTGGGCTCTCCCGGCTCTGGATTCCAGCAGCCTCCGGGGCGAGTTCGGCCCTGATCCTGCCAATGGCTTCCAGGACTTCCGCGGGTGTGATCAGGCTCGTGAGCTCGGCCAAGCGGCACAGAACCAGTTCCAGTTCGAAACGCTGGTTCAAGGAAAACTTCAGGTTTCGGTACAGCTCCAACAGGAACTCGATCGCTTTCTCTAACTGAGCTGTGGTGTAATGTTCCAGAACCTGGGCCGGAAAGCTCTCCGCCCTGAAGGCAAGGAGGGATTCGCGGCGGATGCCGCTCTTCAGCAGCAGGAGGCTCCTATAATAATCCGTCAGATCGGAGGTAAACTGTTCTACGGAGATCCCCTTTTCCAGGATGGCAGCTCCGAATTCGAGCACCCCTTTTTGATCTCCATTTATTAAAAACTCTCCAATTTGATTAATTTCTTCAATACCAAGGATACCCAGTTTGTCTCGGATCTTCTCCAGGGTAATCTCTCCGGCGGAAAAAGAAATCACCTGGTCCAACAGGGTATAGGCGTCCCGCAGGGAGCCCGTCGCCTCCCTGGCCAGCCAGAAGAGAGCTTCCTCCTCAGCCTTGATTCCCGTCTCCTTCAGCACGGCTTTCAACTGGGCCTTGATCTGTTCGGGGGAAATCAGGCGGAAATTGAATTGCTGGCAGCGGGAGCGAATGGTGGCCGGCACTTTATGCACTTCGGTAGTGGCGAAGATGAAGACGGTCCGTGCCGGAGGCTCCTCGATCGTTTTCAGCAGGGCGTTGAAGGCGCTGTTGGAGAGCATATGGACTTCGTCGATCACATAGACCTTGTAGTGCTTCTCGTTCGAGGGTGCGTAGAGGACCTCTTCCTTGATTTCGCGTACGTCGTTGACGCTGGTGTTGGAGGCGCCGTCGATCTCGATCACATCGAGGGATTGCCCCTGGCTGATCTCTTTGCAGCTGGTGCAGTCCCCGCAGGGACTGTCGGTAGGGGTGGGTTTTGTGTCGCAGTTAAGCGCCTTGGCCAGTATCCTGGCCGCCGAGGTCTTACCCACCCCGCGCGGGCCGGCAAAGAGGTAGGCGTGGGCGATTCGCCCCTGCTGGATGGAGCTGCGCAGGGTGGCAACTACGAACTCCTGACCTACCAGTTCAGCAAAGGTCTGAGGGCGCTTCCGTGTAGCGGTTACTTCGTATGCCATGATTCTTTACATCCCCCTAGCCCTGGCCAAGCCTATTACGTCTCATCAGCCAGATACTTACCGCTGCTACCTTCCGGTCCTGGCGGGGTTGGGTACCGGCCGATAGCGTATGGCCTGGCCAGTACGCTAAGGGGTACGGAGAGAGTGGGATTCGAACCCACGGTACCCGGTTAGAGTACACACGCTTTCCAAGCGTGCACCTTCGGCCTCTCGGTCATCTCTCCCTGCTAATGAGCACCTTTTAGCCTTCTCCAAACCGTACCTTGACGGCGGCAAACGGAGAGAGTGGGATTCGAACCCACGGAGCCGTAAACGGCTCAACGGATTTCGAGTCCGCCCGATTCAACCGCTCTCGCATCTCTCCCTTCGACACGTGCCCAAGAGGATTCGAACCTCCGGCCTTTAGATCCGCAATCTAACGCTCTATCCAGCTGAGCTATGGGCACTGGCAGCGGAGAGGGTGGGATTCGAACCCACGGTACCCTTACGAGTACAACGCCTTAGCAGGGCGCCCGATTCGACCACTCTCGCACCTCTCCAGTAGCACTCCGACGGAGAGGGAGGGATTCGAACCCCCGGAGCCTCGCGGCTCAACGGTTTTCAAGACCGCCTCCTTAGACCACTCGGACACCTCTCCCGATGCTGCTTTACTCGGAGATACAACTATACTCGGCTGATATCAAGATGTCAATAAAGACTCGTGTAGGTCCCCAGCCTCATCCTTCGCCCCGGGTGAGCAGGGAAAAGATCCTGTCCAGATCAGCGGCGGAAAAGTAGTTGATCTCGATCCTTCCCTTCTTCTCGCTTCCCCGAATAGCCACCTTGGTACCCAGGGCCTCGATGCACTTCTGTTCCAGGGCCTGGAGCTCCGCGCTCCTGCCGGCCGCACCGCGGGTAGGCTTCTTCTTGCTTGAACCCCTCAGGCCCTGGCTCAGCCTGGAGGCGAACCTCTCGGCCTGCCTGACGGAAAGATCCTGCTCCAGGATACGCTTAAAAAGAAGCTCCTGGTCCGCCGGGTTCACCATGGAGAGGATGGCTCGGGCGTGGCCCGCAGTGATCTGCCTCTGGTTAAGGGCTTCAAGCATTTTCTGGGGCAACTTGAGCAGCCGGAGGCTGTTGGCCACGGTAGAGCGCTTTTTGCCCACTCTGCGGGCGATCTCCTCCTGGCTCAGACTGGCCAGCTGCATCAGCTTGAGGAAGGCGGAGGCCTCCTCCAGCGGTGTCAGGTCCTCCCGCTGCAAGTTTTCGATCAGAGCGATTTCAACCCGCTCCAACTCGGTGAAGTCCTTGACCACCGCTGGCACGCGCTCCAGTCCCGCCAACTTGGCAGCCCGGTAGCGGCGCTCCCCGGCCACGATGGCGTACCCATCCGGCTTCTTCTCCACCAGGAGGGGCTGGAGGATACCCTTGTGCTTGATTGACTCCGCCAGTTCCTGCAGGTTCTCCTCCTGGAACTCGCGCCGGGGCTGGTGTTCGTTGGATCGCAGAGCCACTACGGCGATCCACTCGATGGCCTGGCCCTTGACACCCTCCCTGCCCTCGGGAAACTCCCGCAGCAGGGCTTCGATTCCCTTCCCCAGGGCCTTCTTAGACAACCTCCATCACCTCCGCAGCCAGCGCCTGGTAGCTCTTGGCGCCGATACACTCGGGATCGTACTGGTTGATGGGTTTGGAGTACGAAGGGGCCTCGCTGAGCCTGACGTTGCGAGGAATGATAGTCCGGAAGACCTTGTCCTTGAAGTAGCCGGTGACTTCCTGAACCACCTCTTGGGCCAGGTTGGTCCTGGAATCGTACATGGTGAAAAGGATCCCGCCGATCTGGAGCTTGGGGTTCAGGCACTGCTGAACCCTGGCCACCGTCTTCAGCAGCAGGGTGAGTCCCTCCAGGGCCAGGTATTCGCACTGGAGGGGAATGATGACGAACTGGGCCGCCACCAGGCCGTTAACGGTCAGGATGCCGAGGGAAGGCGGACAATCAATGAAGATGTAGTCGTAGGCCTCCTGAACCGCGGCCAGAGCCATCTGCAGCTGGTATTCGCGCCGGTCCATGTCGACCAGCTCCACCGTGGCACCGGTGAGGTTGATGTTGGAGGGCAGGATCCGCAGGCCCCCAACCGAAGTCTCCTGCACCGCCGAGCTCAACGGCACCTTGCCGCTGAGTACCTCGTAGATGCCCGGCTTGCTCGTGTCGGCGCCCAGACTGCTGGAGGAATTGGACTGGGGATCGAAATCCACCAGCAGGACCCGCCTGCCGGCCTCGGCGAGATAGGCGCCGAGGTTTACCGCGGTAGTGGTCTTGCCGACCCCTCCCTTCTGGTTGGCGAAGACGACGATCTTACCCATGATGTTTCACGTGAAACATTTCTCCACTAGCTTTCCTTGGCGGCCCGGGCCATCCCCACTACCAGATCGGGCTTATTGAGGTCGACGATCTTCACCCCCAAGGCGGCTTTGCCCTGGAGGGCGATCTCCTTCAGGCGCAGCTTGATTGTGTTGCCCTGGGAGGTGATGCACACCAGGTCATCCTTCTTCTGGACCGCCAGGAAGCCGACGATTTCCCCCGATTTCTCGTTGACCTTATAACAGATTTGCCCTCGCGTTCCCCGGCTGTGGGCGGAGAAATGGTTGAATTCCATCCTTTTGCCGAAGCCGTTCTCGGTGAGCAGGAGCATCTGGTGTTCCTTGTCGACCCGGGCCAGGCCGGAGAGCTCGTCATCCTTGCCCAAGCGGATGCCGCTAACTCCCCTGGAGGACCGGCCCATGGACCGCACTGACTCCTCGTGGAAGCGCAGGGCGTAGCCCTGGCGGGTTACCAGCATCACCTCATCCTTGCCGCCGGTCAATCTGGCCCGCGCCAGCCTGTCGCCGGAATCAAGTCTAATAGCCACGATCCCCCGGGTCTTGGCTTTGGCGAACTCCGAGGTCTTGACCTTCTTGACTACTCCCCGGTTAGTCACCATGAAAAGGTAGCTCTCATTACTGAAGGCCGTCAAGGAAACCACGGCGGTGATCTCCTCGTTGTTGGAGATGGACAGGAGGGTTTTGATGTTCTGGCCCCTGGAGGCTCGGGACTCCTCCGGGATCTCGTGCACCTTGAGCCAGTAGGCCTTCCCCTCACTAGTGATAAAAAGGATGGTGTCGTGGGTTGAGGCTATGAAGATCTGCTCGATGAAGTCGTTGTCCTTCAGCCGGCTGGAGGAGGAGCCTTTTCCTCCCCGCCCCTGGCGTCGGTAGGCGGAAACCGGTATCCTCTTGATGAAGCCCTTGTTGGAGATGAGGATCACCATGTCCTCCTTGGCGATCAGGTCCTCGATGTTGATCTCTTCGACTTCCTCGTTGACGATCTCCGTGCGGCGCTCGTCCCCGTGCTCCTGAGCCAGCTGGAGGGTTTCCTCCTTAACCAACCCCAGGATCTTCTTCTCACTGGCCAGCAGCCCCTTGAGGTACTTGATTCTGGCCAGGATTTCCTTCAACTCGTCGAGGATTTTCTGCGTTTCCAGGCTGGTGAGCTTCTGCAGGCGCATATCCAGGATGGCCTGGGCCTGGATCTCGCTCAGCTTGAAGCGCTTCATCAACCCGCTGCGGGCAGCGGCCACCGTCTTGGACTTTTTGATCAGAGCGATGACTTCGTCTATGTTCTCCAGGGCGATCTTCAGGCCCTCCAGGATGTGGGCCCTCTCTTCGGCCTTGTTCAGCTCGAAGCGCGTGCGGCGGGTCACCACTTCCTTGCGGTGGGCGATAAAGCAGTCGATCACCCGCCGCAGGTCGAGTGTCTCAGGACGGCCGTCGACCAGGGCCACACAGTTTACGCCGAACTGGATCTGCAGCTGGGTATGAGTGAAAAGCTGGTTCAGAACCACCTTGGGGATGATCCCCCGCCGTAGCTCAATCACGATCCTCATGCCCTGGCGGTCCGACTCGTCCCGCAGGTCGGTGATGCCGTCTATCCTGCGTTCCTTGACCAGCTCGGCGATGCGGATGATCAGGTTGGCTTTGTTAACCTGGTAGGGCAGCTCGGTGACCACTATCTGATCCTTGCCCGTCTTGCTCGTCTCCAGGCTGAACTTGGCCCGCACGGTGATCTTGCCCCGGCCCGTCCGGTAGGATTCCTCTATCCCGCTGCGTCCGTAAATGACCCCCGCGGTGGGGAAATCGGGGCCCTTGACAATGGTCTGGAGCTCTTGGAGCGGGAGGTGGGGCTTGTCGATCACCGCCACGATCGCTTCGGCGACCTCGCTCAGGTTATGGGGCGGGATGTTGGTGGCCATGCCCACGGCGATGCCGCTGGAACCGTTGACCAGCAGGAAGGGAAGGGCCGCCGGCAGGACCAGCGGTTCCTGCATGGAGTCATCGTAGTTGGGTCCGAAGTCGACGGTTTCCTTCTTGATGTCTCGCAGCATCTCCTCGGCGATCTTGTCCAGTCTGGCCTCGGTGTAGCGCATGGCTGCGGGAGGGTCGCCGTCCACGGAGCCGAAGTTGCCCTGGCCGTCGATTACCGGATAGCGGACGGAGAAGTCCTGGGCCAGGCGCACCAGGGCCTCGTAAATAGAAGCGTCCCCATGGGGGTGGTACTTGCCCAGCACGTCTCCGACGATCCTTCCCACCTTCTTATAGGGGCGGTCGAACCTGAGTCCCATCTCGTTCATGGCGTAGAGTATGCGGCGGTGCACCGGCTTGAGCCCATCCCGTACGTCCGGGAGCGCCCGGCTCACGATGACCGACATGGCGTAGTTCAGGTAGGATTCCCGGATCTCGTCCTCGATCGCTTTGGGAATCACGGTCCCTTTGGTTTCTGGCACGTTCTGCTCCTAAGCTTCAGGTACTATATATCCAGATTGGATACGTAGAGGGCGTTGTCCTCGATGAACTTGCGGCGGGGCTCCACCAAGTCTCCCATCAGGATGGTGAAGATCTCATCGGCCCCCACGGCGTCTTCCAGAGTCACATGGAGGATCTTCCTCCTGTCCGGATCCATGGTGGTTTCCCAGAGCTGGTCGGGGTTCATCTCCCCCAGCCCCTTGTAGCGCTGAATGACCACCTCGTCGGGGTTTCCATCGTTTCGTTTCATGATCTTATCCCTCTCCGCGTCGTCGTAGGCGTATTGGACCTTTTTGGCCATCACGATTTTATACAGCGGAGGCAGTGCGATGTAGACGTGTCCCTTCTCGATCAGCTCCGGCATATAGCGGAAAAAGAAAGTCAAGAGCAGGGTGCGGATGTGGGAGCCGTCCACATCGGCGTCTGCCATGATGATCACCTTGTGGTAGCGGAGCCTGGAAAGATCGAAGTTGTTTCCCGCGCTGGTACCCAGGGTGGTGATGATGGGCATCAGCTTATCGTTCGAAAGCACCTTATCGATGCGTGTTTTTTCTACGTTGAGCATTTTCCCCCACAGGGGCAGGATGGCCTGGAAGCTGCGGTCTCTTCCCATCTTGGCGCTACCGCCGGCGGAATCCCCCTCCACCAGATAGAGCTCGCATTTCTTCGGGTCCCCCTCGGCGCAATCTGCGAGCTTGCCCGGAAGCCCGGTGCTTTCCAGGTAGCTCTTCCGCCGGGTCAGCTCCCTCGCCTTGCGGGCCGCCTCCCTGGCCTTGGCCGCCAGGATGGACTTCTCCAGTATTTTCTTCACCGTATCGGGGTTTTCCTCGAATACAGAGGCCAGCTGCTCGTTGACGATCGATTCCACGATCCCCTTGATCTCCGAGTTTCCAAGCCTGGCCTTGGTCTGGCCTTCGAACTGGGGATCCGGAACCTTGAGGGAGAGCACGGCCGTAAGGCCCTCGCGTACATCGTCTCCGCTCAGGTTCTCTTCCAGCTTCTTGGCCAGGTTGAGCTTCTTCATGGCGTCGTTCAGGGAGCGGGTCAGGGCGGACTTGAAGCCGATCAGGTGGGTGCCTCCCTCCCGGGTATTGATGTTGTTCACAAAGGTGAAGATGGTTTCCGTGTAGCCGTCGTTGTACTGGAGGGCCAGCTCCACCCACACCTCGTCTTTAACGCTTTCGATGTAGATGGGTTCCTTGTGGATCGGGTTCTTGTTCTTGTTCAGGAATTCGATGAAGGATTTAACTCCGCCCTCGAATTGGAATACATGGGATTTCGCCTTCGCGAGCCGCTCGTCGGAGATCGAGATCCTCACCCCCCTATTAAGGAAAGCTAGCTCCCTCAGGCGGTTGGATAGAGTGTCAAAGCTGTAATCGATGATCTTGAAAATCTGCTTGTCCGCCTTGAACCGGGTGATGGTGCCCGTGGCAGCGCTGATACCGCCGACGGACACCTTGTTTTCCGGCACGCCGCGCAGGTAGCGCTGGTAGTAGACCTTGCTGTTCCTCATAACCTGGACTTCACACCACTCCGCCAGGGCGTTGACCACGGAGACACCCACGCCGTGCAGGCCACCGGAGACCTTGTAGCTGCTCTTGTCGAACTTCCCTCCGGCGTGGAGCTTGGTCATGACGATTTCCAGGGCGCTTACCTTCTCGGTGGGATGGAGGTCCACAGGGATGCCCCTGCCATTGTCTTCGACGCGGATGACGTTTCCCTTCTCAATGGTCACCGCGATGGCGTTGCAGAATCCTGCCAGGGCCTCGTCGACGGAGTTGTCGACAACCTCGTAGACCAGGTGATGCAGGCCATCCGTCCCGGTAGAGCCGATGTACATGCTGGGCCGTTTGCGAACATGCTCAAGCCCCTTGAGAACTTGTATGTCTTGAGCACTGTAATTATCCGGCATGGTATTTTCCTAGGAGTTTTGGGATAAACAATTATAAAGAGAATAGAAGAAAAAGTAAAGGAAGGGTAGAAATCGGGCTTGCAAGACGGGATTATTTAGGATATAATAGAGTTGTCTACATTCCTGTGAACAACCTGTGGATAACTTATGAAAACGATATTTGGAGTACTAAACAAACAGGAACTGATCTTATTGATATTATCAAATAGGCTGGTTTGAAAAATACTTTTTTAATTTATTAATGGGTAAGCAATTGCAACAATGATAAAAATATCGGGGTGTTTTTCTTCAATTTCTCCAGTTGATACAGTAAATCAAGAAGGTATAAAGAATTACCCCTATTGTGGATGAACTGTGGATAGCTTGTCGATAAATCAGAAAAAAGCAAACTCCGCCCCCTGGGATTACGAGATCTTCTGGAAGGAAACCATCCAGCAGATCCAAACAGAAATCACTGAGCACGAATACCTGATGTGGTTCCGCTATATGGACTACTCCGCCTCGGCCGATTCCCAGGTGCTCATCCACGTGCCATCGGGCTTCTACAAGGACCAGGTTACCCAGAGATACCTGGCCAAGCTTGAAAACAAGCTTTTCGAGCTCTCCGGGCACAAGATAGCCGTCATCTTCATCGTTAAAACACCGGAGCCCAAGGCGGAAAGCGCCCCGAGCAGGCGTGAGGGCCAGGCCGCGGCTCCCGCTAGAAGGAGGAAGCCCCACCAACAGTTGAACAACGAATACAACTTCGAGCGC
>Ga0315280_10005567_pt1 | contig 17854 bp, 16 predicted proteins | sample YL17G06_40_MG_FD_203697 | JGI IMG/M metagenome (GOLD analysis project Ga0315280, IMG submission 203697) | Sediment microbial communities from Yellowstone Lake, YNP, Wyoming, USA - YL17G06_40 | ecosystem: Environmental > Aquatic > Freshwater > Lake > Sediment | place: USA: Wyoming | collected... | reverse complement strand
CCTGGGATATTAACCACGAAGAATGTAAACTTACAAATTCATCCTTTCCTATATTCTTTATTGGAGCAAGAAATATTCTAAACGCTAATGCAATGAATATGAGCAATATGACGATTCCAAATATAATTTTTCCATACTTAAAACTACTGAAATAGGTTGAATTTGACATAATATATATTGTATTACATATCTTAGAAGATAAGAATTATGAAAATATGGTTTATCAAAAATCCATTATGGAAAAGATATGAGTACTTAGAAAAGCATTTTAGAGGTAAAAAGATTCTTGATATGGGTTGTGGAAATAAGAAGATGAAAGGTTCAATAGGGATTGATATAAAAACAAATACTATGGCAGACATTCATCACGACTTAAATCAATTTCCCTATCCTTTCAAAGATAATGAATTCGATCTCATTATATGTAGGCATATAATTGAGCATCTAAAAGATACGGTAAGGGTAATGGAAGAAATTTATAGAATTGGCAAACCCAATGCGTTAGTTGTCATAGAATATCCGCACTTTTCCTGTCGTGATGCTTATATGGATCCAGGACATATTAGGTATTTTTCTTATAAAACTTTTGACGGACTTCATGTTGGAAATACACGTTCCAATTCTAAATTTCAGGCATTAAGAAAGATTATTATTTTTGGTCGGGGTATTAAAAAACTTTTAGGGATAGAATATTTTGCTAATAGATTTCCAGATATCTATGAGGGACACTTTGCTTTTATTATACCCGCACAGTACGTTTACGTTGAGTTAAAAATCATAAAGTGAAAATTGCATTTGTTTATAGAAAGTTTACTAAGACGGGGGGAGTTGAACCATATGTTATTACTCTGGCAGAAAAATTACTAGATAGTGGTCATGAAGTTCACGTATTCTGTAATGAGTGGAATAATAAATACAGAAACAGAATTAAATTTCATAAGGTGCCGATTATAAAATTCTGCAAATCTCTAAGGATAGCCAGCTTTGCTTTTTTTTCATATACTATGCTAAAAAAACATGACTATGATATTGTTCACGGATTTGGAAAAACATTTAAGCAGGATATTCTAAGAACAGGTGATGGTTGTCATAAAGAATTTTTGAGATATTATATAAAAACCTATAAAAATCCTATTTCAAAGTTTTTGGTAAAAAACTCTTTGAGCAATAAAATATCTTTATTTATCGAAAAAAAGCAGTTCCAAAAAGGGAATTATAAAAAAATAATAGCTGTATCAAAAAGATGCAAGGAGGAGATAAAAAGAAACTATGGGGTACCTGATGAGGATATTATTGTTATCTACAACGGCATAGATTTAGAGAGATTTAATCCAAACAATAAAGTAAGATACAGAGAAGAAATCAGAAAACAATATAAAATATCAGATGATGAAGTTGTTTTACTCTATGTAGGTTCGGGATTCAGAAGAAAGGGAGTGGAGTACTTAATAGAAGCAATAGGTAACCTGAAAAACATTAAGTTAAGACTTCTGATTGTTGGGGGAGAAGAAAATATATGGCATTACAAAAAATTGACAAAGAAACTTAAGATTGATGAAAAAATTATATTTGCTGGAGAACAACCAATGATTGAACGATTCTATGCTGCCGCAGATATTTTCATCTTACTCTCTGTGTATGAACCATTTTCTAATACATGCTTAGAGGCTATGGCCCTTGGATTGCCTATAATTATAACCAGAATTAATGGCGTATCTGAAATTATTGAAAATGGCAAACAAGGACTTATAATTGAAAACCCTGGCGATATAAAACAGATAAAAGATGCCATAACTAATCTTCTCAATAAAGATAACCGTACAAGAATGGGAAAATCCGCTAGGGAGTTAGCATGTCAATTTACAATAGAGAAAAATATACAAGAAGTCATAAACGTATATAATAAAGTTCTTGGAAATGTTGAGGATACTGCATACTGAATCTTCTCCTAGCTTTGGAGGGCAGGAGATTAGAATACTGATAGAAGCTGAAGAGTTGAGGAAAAAAGGTTATAATGTAAAAATAGCTTGTCAGCCAAATAGCTGGATTGAGAGATTTGCTAAAGAACTTAATATTCCAACTTACAACATAAGGATGCGAAACGAATATGATATCATAGCAATCTATAATCTTATGAGATTGATGAGGAGAATAAAACCAGATATAATAAATACCCACAGTGTTATAGATTCTTATTTAGCTTCTATTGCAGCCAGAATTGTAGGAAACATAAAGATTATAAGATCAAGGCATTTGACTATACCTACAAGCAGTAAACTAATCTATAAACTACCTCATAGGATAATCACTTCTGGAGAAGCAATAAGAAAGGATATTATAAATAGAAACAAAATACCCCCTGAAAAGGTTGTTTGTATTCCCACAGGAGTTGATATCAAAAAGTTTAATCCAAAACTTTATGATAGAGAAAAAATTAGAAAAGAGTTCAACATTTCTAAAGATGAATATCTTGTTAGTATGATAGCTTTTATTCGAAAGATGAAAGGATATCCAGTTTTTATTGAAGCAGCATCAAAGGTTTTGAAAGAGATACCTACAGTAAAATTTTTGATTGTAGGGCATGATTTTGAGAATAGAGAAGAAGAACTCAAAAATCAGATTAAGAGATTAGGAATAGAACCCAATTTCATATTTACTGGTTTTCGTCAGGATATACCAGAAATACTATCAGCTATTGATTTATTTGCTTTATCATCATTACAAAAAGAAACTACACCTCAAGTAATATCACAAGCTCTGGCGATGGAGAAACCTGTTGTTGCAACAGATGTTGGTAATGTATCAGATTTAGTTAAGAATGGACTAACAGGAATTCTTGTTCCCCCAGGAGATGCTGATGCATTAGCTAATGGTATCCTTACCTTACTAAAAGATCCAGGCATGAGAAAAAGGATGGGAAAAGCAGGCAGGAGATTGGTTGAAGAAAAATTTACATTGAATCAGATGATAGATAAGACAGAAGAAGTTTATAATGAACTTTTATCCTAATCTATTAGATCTTGCTACTCTTTCTTAATTGAGATTCGACAGCACTGAAAACTTCTTTCACAGATATCTGTTCCATACATATTGCTCTAGTACATGTTTTATCTCTTTCAGTGTTTTTACATGGACTACAACTAGCGGTGCTTTTTACAACAGTAAATTGACTTTCTGGCCCCCAAGGACCCGTTCTACTTATAAAAGTAGGGCCATATATACCAATTACAGGAGTTTTCATTGCAATCGCTATATGAAGTGGACCCGTATCACCTCCAACAAAAAGATCAACCTTTTTTAAAAGAGCCGCCAATTGCCAGACTGTAGTTTTTCCACTTAGGATAATTGGATTGAAATTTAAAAGCTTAGAAATTTTTTTAGCTAAAGAAGTTTCATATTTGTCTCCAGTTATTATTATCTTAGCTCTATATTTTTTATTCAGTAAATTTCCTAATTCTGCATAATATTTTAATGGCCAGATCCTTGTTTCTAGTGTATGAAATACTCTGCCCTCCAGAAAAAATTTAAGCCTTTTAGTAAATTTTCTAAATATCGATATATTGATCTCAGTTGCACCTGGGTGAAATACAATCAACAGATCGGACTCACTAACGTTATTTTTCTCTAATAATTTATCAATAAAATCTTCATCTTCTTGACTGATTGTCATTACAATTTCATTAGAATTCACAATCAATCCTGCTTCATGAATCAAGTCCAATGGAATTTTTACCAGATGATCACTCTCTCTATCTCGGGCTATATGAATATAATTGCCGAGATTCTCATTGTACATTTTGTTGAAAGATTCTGACATCGGCTCTTCATCTATATCTGTTACGCACCATATTGACTTAACTTTAGATTCTTTTGCGAGATATCTGAAACTAGGATGCCTATCGAATATGATAGCTAAATCAAAATTATAAGAACTTAGTTTTTCAGCTATTTTATACTTATTCCAATGTTCCCTTTTTGGAGCTTCTATCAACTTATCTATAAATCTGCTCTTTTTGAATACAATATTCCCTCTGCCAAGAAAGAATAGATGTATCTTTGCATTGGGAAAATTCTCTCTAATGCTACGGATCGCAGGAGTATAGAAAATAGTATCTCCTATACCACCACTACCCATTATCAGAATATTCTTAAATTTGTCCATTCCATTGAATTTAAACAAATTTTAGCCTAATTATTATTCAATAGGAACATAATCAAATTACTTAAGTAGTATGAACAACCATAAAAAGAATACTATTTTTACGATTTGGATCATATATAGTTCTCTCTTTTTTCCAACGCGAAATCTTCCATAAGTGATATAACCGATGACAAGATAGAAATATATTTAGATAATATATAAAAACTGAATATATAATTTATGTCTAACGGATTAAAATATGTCTATAAAGATGAAAAAAATCTACAAGGCAATTCAACCCCTCCTTATCAGGTTAAATTCATTTAGGATTTTTAATAGACTTGGAAGATTTTACTATCTTTTAGGTCTTAGGATATTTCTTTCTGTCTTAAAAAAGTTCCCTGAAATAAAATTAATCTATTTAGTAAGTAGCGTTGCAACTGGCGAGTGGATTCCTTGGGTAAGTGATATCGATCTAACCGTGATTATCAAGGATATGGACACAAATAAGGAAATAAAGTTTTTACATAAATTCTGGAGGATTTATAGAATTTTACGTTTGCCATTTCCTTTTATTAACCATCTCGATTTATTTAACGTAAAAGAATTTAGTTCAGAAATTTTATACAATGAACCACAATTAAATTATTTGATAAAGGATTTACAATTGGTATATGGTCAGGATTACAGAAAGACTATCAATTATGACTCAAATAATATTTCTTCTTTTCGAATACATGACTGGATGCAATTTATGCGATGGCTATATGAAGATACTTTTAATGGAAAGACGTATATTAGAAAATATTATAGAGTTTTTAACAAGATTTTATATTTTTCTCAAAAAGATGACATTAATGCTAAAAATCTTAGGAACCTTTTATCCTATGCAGAAACTTCAAATTTTTGGCTAGAAAATCCAGAGCAATTTGTCTTAAAAGGATTTTATTATTCTATAAATATTCTTAATGGCGTATATAAACGGCCGGATAATAAACAAACAACATTCACAAGATTCCAGATAGTGGATATAGATAAAAAATACCCCCCCTCTTTTTTAGAAAGTACCAAAATGTTTGTCGATTCTTTATTGCCAGTAATAAATTATATAAAATCAGTTTTTGTAGATCCGGGTTCAATTCAAAATAACCATCGTAGAAGAATATGGATTATTTTAAAAGATGATATAAAACAAAAAGATTTTCTAGAGTTAGTTAGTTTGATAAAGAAAAATGCTATTTTTACATTGAATGATGAGGTTTTTCCTTATATTTTTACAGAAGGTGCCTTAAATTTATTTTTGAATACACAGCGACTTTGGACATTTGAATATTTTCATATTCAAAAGCATGCCAAGGTTGTCTTTGGAGAGGATATTTTAAATAGACTTGATAGACCTTCTGATGTGGTTTTAATTAGAATGGTTAATTCGTCTGTTTTAGTATACAAAAATCGGCTAAGAAATATGGTAAATAATCAAAATATCCCTGAAGTAATAGAATGTTTACTGAATATTCTTAGTTTAAAATTACTTTTAGAAAAAAATATTATAGTTACAACAGCCCAAGAATTAATTAATACTTATAATGAGTACTATAACGAAAAAGAAACAGTTTTATTGATGAATTTCATTAACAGGGGGCATATAGATAAATCTCAACTTCATTCCATATTAAAATCTATCTTGGATGATCTGTCTAATAGATATTCTAGAGCTAATAAACATATATCTGAAAGTACAGTATCAACATTATTACATGAAACATGAAAAAAATAAATAAATTAGCAATTTATGGTGGTAAATCTATTAGAACAATCCCGTTTCCACCACATAACCCAGTTATTGGCCCAGAGGAAATAAAAGCTATCACAAAAGTTCTAAAATCTAGAAGACTATCAATATTTAGTGGGAGTAAAGTTAGGGAATTTGAAAAGGCTTTTGCAAAATATCATAAATGTAGATTCGCTATAGCGACATCATCAGGAACTGCTGCACTGCACTGTTCTATAGCTGCATCAAAAATAGGACCTGGTGATGAAGTAATAGTTCCTATCTCTACATTTATTTCAACACCAATGTCTGTATTACATCAAAATGCTATTCCAAGATTTGTTGATGTTTCTATCAATGATGGCAATATAGATCCAAAGAAAATTAAAAATGCCATAAATAAAAGGACAAAGGCCATAATTCCAGTTCATCTTCGGGGAAATCCATGTGACATGGATGAAATAATGAAAATTGCTGCCGATTATAAATTAGTGGTTATTGAGGATGCATGCCAAGCCCATGGAGCTTCATATAAAGGAAAGAAAGTCGGAACTATTGGAGATTTAGGCTGTTTTAGTTTCTTTGAAACAAAAAACATGACGGCTGGTGGTGAAGGAGGCATGGTTATAACTAACGATAAAGAACTTGCTAGAAGAGCTAGATTGATGGTGCATTTGGGAGAATGCTATTTGGATGGTACGCCATCAACAGAATCAGTAGACTACTCACAGAGGGTGCATTATGCCACAATAGGATGGAACTATAGGATGACCGAAATCCAAGCAGCTATTGGACTAGTTCAGTTAAATAAATTAGATAGTTTTGTAGAAAAAAGAAGGAAAAATGCCGGATATCTAATTAGACATATAAAGAATATTCCTGGACTAGGAATTCCATCAATTCCTAAATACTCTAAACCAGCATTTTATATATTTCCATTTTTTGTTGAGGACATGCTTATAACCCGGGATGATTTATACAAAGCATTGATAGCAGAAGGTATACCTGCTTCAATTCCGTACTATACATTGTTAAATGAAAATCCTTTGTTTTTAGATAAAGTGGGCTATGGAAATACAAAATGTCCATTTTATTGCAGAAGTTATAACAAAAATTTTAGGCACTATAATGGGGAGTTTCCAGTAGTAAGAGAAATATACTCAAAATCAATTTTGCTTCGTGTGGATCCTAATTTAGGTATTAATGAAATGAGAGATACTGTAAAAGCTATAGAAAAGATAGTTAGCTTCTACAGGAAGGAATAGATATTATCTCCCAGTTGGTAGTCTTATTATTTTTCCTGTTCGTGCTGATTTAATAGCAGCTAAGACAATTTCTAAGGATTTTTGTACTACTTCCCCAGATGTAATGGGTTTTTCTCTTGTTCGAATACATTTTATGAAATATTCATACAAATTTCCATATTTGCTCTTAGCAGGTATATTTAAAACTCTACTCATTCGAGATTTATTTCTCCCCATTATGATTTTATATCCAGTATATGGACCAATTCGTAAACTACCTTTTTCACAGTTTATTATGATACTATACTCGCCAGGATTACGGCACCAACTAGACTCTACTGTTGCAAATGTGTTATCATTAAATTTAATTATCAAAAAAGAATTATCCTCTACATCAATATTCTTTCTCATTGTAAATGCAAAGCAAACTACTTCTTTTGCTTCAGTATTTACAGTATATCTAATAGAATCCACAGCATGAATGCCTAAGTCAATAGTACAACCCCCTCCGGAATATTTTTTTTGAAAGAACCACTTTGCATTTGGTCCTTTATGTGATGTAACCATTCCTATATTCAGAATATTACCTAACGTTCCATCTCTAATGATCTTTCTGATAGCTTCTGTTTCTGGCGTAAACCTTGACTTCTGATTTACCATAAGGATTCTTTTATTTTTTTGAGAAGTCGATATCATTCTGTCAGCTTCTCTCATAGAGATTGCCATTGGTTTTTCTACTAGTACATCTTTACCAGAATTTAATGCATCTATAGCCATTTTACAATGCAAATAGTTTGGAGTAGCAATACTAACAGCATCAAGGTCGAGTTCAATAAGATTTTTGTAATCAGAAAAAACTTTTGTAGTGTTTAATTTATAGAGTTTAACAAGTTTTTTGGCCTTTTTTATGTCGACATCACATAGAGCCTCAATTTTTACATCCTTTACCTTCAAGAAATCTGGTAAGTGGTACTCTCTTACTACATTACCCGCACCGATAATGCCTAATTTTATTGTTTCCATGAAGTAACTCTTACCTAAATGTTAATTTAATCTGATGTACGATTTTAAGCCAATATCGATTATATTTAATTTAAACAATTTTAGCTTAATATTAAGAGATATGAAAGATATCACGCCTCAGAGAATAGCTTTCCAGTACCAATGCCATATAAATGATAGAAGTACTCAATAAGATGAATAGATTCTATTGTCAACCCCCAAAAAAGATTCCTATAAACGGAAATTTTGATGTAATCGTAGTAGGAGGTGGTCCAGCGGGAATTATAGCAGCGATTACTTCTGCTCGAAGAGGATGTAAAACATTATTAATTGAGAAAAATGGCTTTCTTGGCGGAACTATAACAGCAAGCCTTGTAGTTAATTGGATAGGGGCCTTTACAAAAGAAGATTTTGACTTAAGGAGACCATCAGTCGAATTAATGCAGAGAATTTTAGAAAAAAATAGTTTTTTTAATTTAGTTATTGGTAAAAATCAACAAATCTCTTTCTCTCCAGAAATTTTTAAGGATATAAGTTTGAGAATGGTTGAAAAGGCAAAAGTTAAATTACTTTTACATACTTATGCTGTAGATGTAATAAGAGAAAAAAATAATGTTAAAGGAGTAATCATAGAAGGAAAATCAGGAAGATTGGCATTCTTATCCAGGATTGTTATCGATGCCACTGGTGATGGAGATATTGCTTTCTTTTCGGGCGTAAATTTTTATTCTGAGCCAAAAAGTAAAAGATTACCGTTAACTTTAATATTTAGAGTTGGCGGAGTTGATACTGGTTATTGTAAAAAAATATTTTATTCATACTTAGATAAAAATATTGATCAAAAATGTAAGTGGAAACTCAATAAGTTCAATATAAAAAAAGTTTCTATATTCTGTCCATTTCAAAATGGAGAAGTATTTGTTAATATGACGAAAATAAAGGCTGATGCTCTTAATTTACATGATTTAACAAAAGCATGTATAAAAGCAAGAAAGCAGATATACAAAATCCATGAGTTTCTAAAGCGATATGTCCCCGGTTTTTCTAAATCTTACATTATAGATACCGCTCCTCAAATTGGGGTAAGAGAGACTCGGAGAATAAAGGGATTATACACATTAAATCAAAGAGATATATTTAAGGTACGAAAAGATGAAGATTTTATTATCCCAAGCGGGTTTTTTATTTCAAAGAATAATTCTGTTTCCCAATTTTACATTCCATATCGTTGTCTTATACCCAAAAATGTAGATAATTTACTAGTTGCTGGCAGGTGTATTTCTACAAGTCATAATGCCTTTCTTTATACAAGAAATATTTCTACATGTATGTCTTTGGGTGAAGCGTCAAGTATAGCTGCTAGTATCTGCTGCAAAAAGAATATCCTACCAAGAAATCTTGATATAGACATTTTTAATAAGGCCCTAAATAATTCTAAGTAGGCATAGAATTCTAATTATACACTTAAGCCTTTTGGTACATAATGAGAGAATCAATCAAACAGCTTGTAAAAATATGCGCCGAAACATTGCCTGTTTATGAGCCCATCTATGAATTCGACTCTCTTCAAGTACAGGATCAGGTAGGTTTTGCAGATCTTCGGCCACTTTTTCCAGGCAAGAAGTATATTGGCGCTGATATGCGAAATGGCCCAGGAGTAGATGTAATTCTAAATCTTCACAAAATCGATCTTCCTTCAGAATCGGTTGGAACCGTTCTAATTCTCGAAACACTTGAACATGTGGAATTCCCAAGGAAGGCAATTGAAGAGGCTCATAGAATCCTTAAACCAAATGGAATTCTTATAATTAGTTCTGTTATGAACTTCCCTATACATGATTATCCGCATGACTACTGGCGTTTTACCCCTGAAGGGTTTAAGAGTCTTCTCAAGTCTTTTGCATACTCATTTGTCGATTTCGCTGGAGATAAAAAGTTCCCCCGCACAGCCGTCGGAATAGCTTCTAAGAATTCCATTCCAGAAGATTCTCTAGATGATTTCAAGAAAAAGTTTGCAGACTGGAAAAAGTACTGGAGTCATTATAAAGAAAAGCCATGGAAAAGATTGGCAAAACTACTAGTTCGTTCTAAATCTATTAAAACAATTTATAGGAAATGTTTCCCTTCATTCACAGATTATTTAAAGAAAGAGTTACTGGATTGCGAATCTGTTTTGGATTTAGGCTGTGGCTATGATTCTCTAATTCAGTACTGCAGTGTTCCCTTTTCAGTGGGAGTTGATCTGTTTAATCCTTATTTGGAGGAAAGCAAGAGAAGGAACATACATAACAAATATATAAAAGATGATATCAGAAAAGTAAATTTTGAATCAAAATCATTTGACGCTGTTTTAGCAACTGAGGTCTTGGAGCATCTAACTAGGGAAGAGGGATATCAATTGATCGCTAAACTAGAGAAATGGGCAAAGAAAAAGATTATCATTTCTACCCCAAACGGATATATCTGGCAGGAAGATTATGATCAAAATCCGTTTCAAGAACATAAAACAGGATGGAGTGCAGATGAGCTTAAAAAAATCGGATTTAAAGTCTATGGCATGAAGGGATGGAAAAGACTTCGAGGATATAAGATGGCAATAAAATATAAACCAACTCTATTATGGAAAATAATTTCAGATTTTACTCAGAAAATAACCTATTACTATCCAGAATATGCCTTTCAATTGTTTGCTGTTAAAGAAATTGAAAATAAAAATGAATAATCCAAAAGTTTCAGTCATAATCCTGAACTGGAATGGCTGGAAAGATACGATAGAATGTCTAGAATCCCTCTATCAAATTACATACCCAAATTACAATGTAATTGTTGTAGATAACGGCTCAGGGGATGACTCAATAGAGAAGATAAAAGAATGGGCAAAAGGAAAAATAAATGTGGAATCAAAATTTTTCAAATACAATTCAAGCAACAAGCCGATAAAAATCATAGAATATACAAAAGATGAGATTGAAGTAGGCAGTGAAAAAGAAAAGGAAATTGCAAATATTCCTCTAGATAGAAAACTCATAATCATAAAAAACGATAAAAATTATGGTTTTGCTGAGGGAAATAATATTGGAATAAAATATTCTTTGAAATCTTTGGATCCAGAGTATGTTTTGCTTTTGAACAATGATATTGTTGTTGATAAAGAATTTTTGGGTGAATTAGTAAAAGTAGCGGAGAGTGATGAAAAGATTGGGATTGTTGGTCCGAAAATTTGTCGTTATAATTTTAATGGAAGAAACGATATCATATCATATATTGGGCCCAAGATAAATTGGATGAAATATCCGGGATATGGTAATAGTGGAGAACTATTAGTTGATTTACCTGGAAAGTTTACTGGTGCAATGGAATGCGGTTGTATTGGAGGAACTGCAATGATGATAAAAATCAAAGAGGTGCCAATCAAATTTCTAAATACAGAGTTTTTCTTTGGGTGCGAAGATATTGATTTATGCATACGCCTGAAGAAGCATGGCTACAAAATGGTTCAAGTTTTAGACTCTAAAATATGGCATAAGGGCGGTATTTCACGGAAAAAAAGATACAAAAGCAAAATCAAGAGGCAGCTTATAGACATAAAAACCAATTTTAAGTTTATAAAGACTCACAATGACAAGTACTATTTATTTTTGCCGTTATATATTGCACAAATATTGACAAATAGTTCCATTGCAATATTTAAAAAATTATATAAAAGGTATCTATGAAAATGCCAATTTCTAAACCGAAGATTTGTTTTGTAGCCCAATATATTTACAAAATCTTAAAGCCAGAACTAGGTACTTTTGGAGGGCTAGAAGTTCAACACTTTCTCGTCGCAAAGAAATTAAAAGAATTAGGTTATTCAATAGTTTTTCTCGTTTATGATTATGGACAATCCAAACGTATATCTATTGATGGTTTTCAGTGCATAAAGACATCAAAGCAAGAAAGACACATAAAATATATGAGACTTTCTAATTTGAAGAAACTATTTTTATTATGGAAAGCATTAGAAGAGGCAGATGCGGATATATACTATGTACCTGGATGCGGCTCGCTTGTTGGTATAGTAGCCATTTTTTGCAAACTTAAAAGAAAAAAATTTATTTTTGCTACCGCCAGTGATATAGATGTGGATCTAGGGAATGATTTTTATAGTTGTACAAAACCAATTGAACGTTATCTTTATTCTTATGGAATAAGAAACGCCGATGCAGTAGTGGTGCAAACAGAATATCAAAAAGTACAGTTAGAAAAAAATTTTAGTGTGAAAGGAATTAAAATTTCTTGTGGTATATCCATTACAAATCATTTAGTTGATACCGATAAAAAAGAATATATTCTTTGGGTAGGTAGTGACTCTGATGTTAAACAACCCCAAATTGTAATAGAATTGGCAAAAAAAATATCTGGGGTGAAATTTTTAATGTTAGGGATATCTCCGTTGGGCAAAAAATTCAGTGAAACATTATCCGATCGTTTGAAAAACTGCCCCAATGTTGAATATCATAAGTTCATACCATATCCTCAGCATTTAAATTATTATGACAACGCATATCTTTTAGTTCATACTTCTTTATTCGAGGGATTTCCAAATGTTTTTCTAGAAGCGTGGGAAAGGGCAGTTCCAGTAGTTTCCTTAAATGTGGACCCTGATGAGTGTATCTGCAAGTATAAATTAGGATTTCATTCTAGGACATTTGACAATATGATCTCACACGTTAAACTCTTGTTAGAAAATGAAGATTTAAGGGCAGAGATGGGTAAAAATAGCAGAAGATATGTTGAAGAAAATCACAATATAGATAAAATTATATATAAGTATGTTGAGTTATTTGACAATCTTATCTAGATTTTAATGATGACAAAGTATCCCAAAGTATCAGTCATTATTTTGAACTGGAATGGTAAGTACCTTTTAAAAGACTGTTTTCAAAGCCTTCAGAGAATAGATTATCCTGATTATGAACTTATCATGGTTGATAATGGTTCTCAAGATGGATCTATAGAATACGTGAAACAGAATTTTCCCGACGTGCGGATTTTAGCTTTGGATAGGAATTATGGATATGCTGAAGGAAATAATCTGGGTGCTAGTATTGCTAAAGGAGAACTACTCGTTTTTTTAAATAACGATACCTGCGTAGATAAAAATTGGCTTATCGAATTAGTAAAACCAATATTAGAAGATAGCAAAATAGCAATTTGTGGCAGCAAAGTAGTTTATTATAATCATCCTGAAATAATAGAGTTTGCTGGAGGGATGATTTTATCAAATGGTATGGCTATACACGTTGATCTTCCTGAGCAAGAGGGATATAATTATAATATTCCAAGATATACTTCTCATGCTTACGGTGCTGCGATGTTAATACGCAGAGATATATTCCAAAGATTGAATGGATTTGATGAAGATTATTTTATTTACAATGAAGAATTGGACTTATGTTGGAGATGCTGGCTATTGGGCCTTAGAGTATTATTCGTTCCTTCTTCTGTTATGTTTCATAAACAGACTGGTCCCCAGTTACTAGAATGGGAGAGAATATATTATGCTCAATCAAATCATATTAGAAACATATTGAAAAATTTTAACTTTGTGAATGCCATAAAAGCATTATTATTGACATTAGGTTTTGATATGTATAAAATGATTAAGCATACTTATAAGAGAAAGTATCGAAACATAAAAGCAATATTGGGCGGATATTTTGATGTGCTTAGAGATTTGAATCAAACATTGAAGAAAAGAAAATTTATCCAGTCAAATAGGCAGATTAGTGACAAAGAATTGATGCAGCTTGGATTAATAGCACCGTTAAAGAACTCTGTAGAAATTATTTTTAAACGAAGTAAGCTTAAACGGCGTGGAAGTCTGGATCTAAAATAGACTAGACAATATCTATCAATGTTATTATAAAGTAGGGGTGAATAATGAATCAAAATAAAGAAGATAAGATGTGTATAAGGAATGGGATTACAATTCTTTCTGATATATGCCTTCCTGGCAAAAATACCACAAGGGAGGAAATTGACAAGCTGATATCAATATGTGAGAAAAAAGGGTGGACGGAAGGAATGCTTTACTATTACAGAAATAATCCAGGAAGGGATGATAGAGTGAACAATTTGGTTAACAGAAAAGGATTCGATTGGAAGATGATTGTGCCATTAGGACCTGAATCTGTGGTTTTGGATGCTAGCTGTGGAAAGGCTCACAATTCAATAAGTTTATCAGAAAGCTGCAAAACTGTGTTTGCAGTAGATTTAGATGAGGATAAGTTAATTATAAATAAATTTCGCTTTGAACAGGAAGGCATAAAAAATATTCAACTTTTTAAGGCAGATGTTACAAGTTTACCTCTTTATTTTACTGAAAATCAATTCGATTTTATACTGATGAGCGGAGTACTTGAGCACGTAGCTACGAATAAAAAGTGCGAAAATCCATATTTGACTCAACTGGAAACTCTAAAAGGGATTTACTATATCCTAAAAAATAACGGTTACTTCTATCTTGGAATCGAGAATAGATTTGCATATCATCATTTTTTAGGAAAAATGTCGCATGGTGATATCCCTTTTACTACCATAATGCCCAGATTTATTGCAAATACAGTTAATAAATTGATTAGAGGGAAACCTTATACAAAATATATATACTCTTATAACGGATACATGAAAATTCTCAAACAGGCAGGTTTTCATGACATTAAAATTTTTCTTGTTATGGATTACTCTACGCCGTGATTTATGATGCCAACCGATGGTAAAGGGAAGTTATGGAAGATTGTCAGTTATATCGTACCAAAGTATGGCATATTTGCAAAAAATGACATCCATTAAATTTTCTAATGCGAAGTACAAAGGCTTTGTTGATGAAAAATATTTTGTGGATGAGTTTCTAAATTTGTTGGAAAACCCAGATGAGTTGCTAAGTAAAGAGGGAATTATTTTTATCAAAGTCGATAGGCCAGCGATAATAGCGGAAGTTCCAGTATTTGTCAATGGCACAAAAATAATGTTAATCATAAAGAGGTGGAATAGAACTGACATAAAGCGTATGATTCGAGATGCCAGAAAGCCGATGAGGACTTGGCTTGCTACAAATAGGTTTCAGTCTTTAGGTGTACCAACCGCATATCCAGTAGCCGTTCTGGAAAGAAAAAAATTCAGTTTCTTTCACAAAAGCGTTTATATATCTGAAAAAATTTTAAACTCAGTGACTATTTTTGAATTTTCTGGGCAAAGATTTAAAGACCCAAATATAAAAAATCGGGTAATATCAGACCTTGCTCGGCTTGTTAAAAGACTCCATAAATTAGGAGTATACCATAACGACCTAGGACCAACTAATATAATGGTGCAGGAAAATAATAAAGATATAAATTTGTACCTGCTTGACCTTGATGGAATTAAGTTTAAAAAAGCTATTAGTAAGAAAGAACGAGTAATCTCACTTACCCGTGTTTTATTAACACTGTGTAGATTAAGCAATATCGAGAGAAGCGACATAAAAGCATTTTTCGATGAATACTTTAATGACAATGAGGAAGTCGGACTTCAAAAGAGACAATACATGGAACATATACAACGGCGCGCATTAAAAATTTGGCCACATCACCTTGCGGCTTTCAATAAGCTGTTGGAACTTGATTAAAAAGTAGGGAAGAATGAATGAAGTGTTGTTACGTCAATTTCTGCGAGCCAAAAGGGCTTTGTATATATTCAAAAAGGAAGGCATCAAGGGGCTGTTAAGTATAGGTGTAATCATTCTGTGGGAGTTGCTGAAAAAGCCTTGGGAGAGAAAACAACAGCTGGAGTCAATGAAGAAATATAAAAAAATATTGGCTTCAGCCAACATAGTCAATGGGCTTATTGAGACCCAGATACTAGGATATAAGATGAAATTACCTGCCGATGATCCTGGTATTTCGTGTGAACTCTTAGTCAACGGTATCCATGAGAGGGAAACGGTAGAACTACTCCGTTCGCTGTTACATGATAAAATGACAATAATAGACATCGGTGCAAACCTAGGTTTTTACGCATTGCTAGAAGCATCGATGACATCAGACGACACTCGCATTTTTGCGATAGAGCCCAGTCCAAGGAACGTGTCGATACTGCGTGAAAACATAAGAATTAATAACCTCGAAGGTAAGATAAAAGTTTTTGAACTAGGAATATCAGATTATGTTGGTAGTTCAATTTTTTATTTAGAAGACAAAAGCAATCGGCACCATATCGACAAGTTTAAGATGGGCAGTGTGAAGTCAAATAACTCCATAGAGATACAAGTAACGACTGTGGACGAATTTTGCAAAGAACATATGATTGATGAAATAAATTTACTTCGTCTGGATGTTGAAGGTCATGAATATGCAGTCATCGATGGTGCTCATGAAATATTGAGTCGGTCAAAAAATTGTATAATTTTTATGGAATTACACCCAAAAGTTTTATTTAAACTAGGAAAAAGCCCAGAATCTCTTTTAGAAGATCTAAGACATTTGGGGTTTAAATGCATTGCGGTTTGTGGATCCACTAAGAACAAGATACTCAAGATGCCAGAATGGAATTACCTGATTAATAATCTAAATAGTTTGGTTGCTTATTATGGCAACCGTATGTTTTTCAGTAAAAAACAGAGATTTAATTCAGTTATAAATTCTTCCCCAATAGTTTCTTAAATATTTAACCTTACGTTCCAGCCAATCTAAATTTTGTTTATACCAATTTACTGTTTCTTTAATTCCTTTCTCAAAACCCACTTTTGGTCTCCAACCAAGTTTACTTACTTTAGAGAAATTGATGGAGTATCTATAATCGTGACCTGGGCGGTCTTTTACAAACTTTATTAGACTTTCTGATTTGCCTAAAATCTTAAGAATTTTCTTTGCCACGTCTATGTTTCGCTTTTCTTCGCCACTACCTAAATTATAAATCTCTTTTATTTTGCCTTTTTCCATCACCCTCAAAATACCTTCAGCACAGTCTGTTACATGGAGCCACTCTCTTACATTGAACCCTTTTCCATATAGGGGTATTTCTTCATTCCTCAGGGACTTATAAATGGCCACAGGTATGAATTTTTCTGGATACTGCCAAGGACCATAGTTGTTGCAGGACCTTACGATTATTGCAGGAAAATTATAGGTTCGTATATACGACCTTACCAACAAATCTGCTGAAGCTTTACTTGCGGAGTAAGGAGAACTTGGACTTAAAGGTGAGTTTTCATAAAACTGTCCTCTTTTTATCTCTCCATAAACTTCGTCTGTTGATATGTGGATAAACTTTTTTATTTTGGCATTTTTTGCCACATCCAGTAAAATTTTCGTTCCTTCAATATTTGTCTTTATAAATGATGTAGCATTCCAAATACTTCTGTCAACATGACTTTCTGCAGCAAAATGAACTACAATTTCAGGTTTTTCTTTCCTAAAAATCGATTCTATTTGTGTTTTATTACAAATATCTGTTCTATAAAATTTATATTTTTTATCTATTTCTTTTAGTCTTTCTAAATCTCCAGCATATGTTAATTTATCAACAACTATGATTTTATAGCCTTTTTTAAATGCTTGTCTTACAAATTCACTGCCAATGAATCCTGCTCCACCAGTTACTAATATTTTATGTAGGTTTTTACGCATTCTTCTAATACTTCCTTTATATCCCTTATTTTAAAACCAGTTTTTT
>Ga0315280_10005566_pt1 | contig 17857 bp, 7 predicted proteins | sample YL17G06_40_MG_FD_203697 | JGI IMG/M metagenome (GOLD analysis project Ga0315280, IMG submission 203697) | Sediment microbial communities from Yellowstone Lake, YNP, Wyoming, USA - YL17G06_40 | ecosystem: Environmental > Aquatic > Freshwater > Lake > Sediment | place: USA: Wyoming | collected... | reverse complement strand
CTCAGCGTAACCCTTTTCGAAAAAACGCCCATTTTACGGGCCTTCGAGCATTGCGACTACCGGATCGATTTACCCGATACCTGTAACCAGTTGACTCTGTTCGGGTTATAGCCGGACAGCAGTGATGTGGTTAACAGGGAGCTTGCTCGAATTGACAGCGCACCCTTTGAAGTGGGAGAGATCCGCCTGCCACTGTCCCCGTTCGTCCCACACTCGGCGATGAACGACAGCTACTATCTGCCGGAGGCTGAGCCGTAGCCGGTTCAGCACGGCTTGACAGGTCGCTGCACCCGGCCTCTCAGTGTTGGCGGTCACCCGTGCATCCACAGCAGCGGCTGGCGGAGAGGGTAGTTGCGGATCACTTCCTCCACCGTGGGGTCGGGGTTCAACGTCTTCCACAGATTAATGTAGGCGGGCTTGTCCAGCGCCAGGCCCGCGAAGAGCAGGCTGGGATGCCGCACCGGCCACTGGTCGAAATACATGACATCGGGCGGGTACGCCCACTTCTTCTTGTCGGCGATGAACGGGACCATGAACTCCATCGCCTTCCTCATGCCGCGCCCGTCGGGCAACTGGAACGTCCAGAGGTTGTCTTCGGAGGTAGAAAGGACCTGGCAGACGGCGGCCATGGCATCCAGGTTGAACAGCGAGTAGCCATAGGGCTTTGTGCGTTTCAGCTCCAACGGGAAGCTGCCGTCGGCGGCCATCTGGCCGGGGAGTAACACGGTTTTGTAGCGGTCGCGGCAGAAGGCGGTCAGCTCGGCGCTCCCGGTGTAGCGGGCAAACTCGGCCGCCTGCGCCACCCAGCAGGTGCCGTGGTTGTTCTTAGCGTCGCGCTCGTCCTGGCCGTACTTGTGGGTGGTCATCCATTTCAGGTAGCGGGCGAACCAGTCGCGAACGGCGGCGCGGAGGCTGGGCGTGAACCCGCCCGCCTCCTCGATGAAGCCGATGGCGCGGGCGACTTCGACCAGGTGCAGCGTGTCGATGATGCCGACGCCGCGCCCGGTGGCCCGTCCCCGGATGGCCTGCGCGTATTCCAGATGCGGGTTCATCAGCGTGTCGGGGTCCACGAACCAGGCGCGCAGGTGGCGGGCGGCGTGCTCGGCGTAGCGGCGCTCGCGGGTCAGCAGCCAGGCGGCGGCCAGCGCCGGGGCCTGCACGCTCAGCCGCATCAGGGCCGCGCGGTGGGCGGTGAAGTTGTCGGGGTTGGTCATGCCGTCGCGCTGGATATACGGCCCCTTGGGGTCCTTCGGATCGGGCCACCAGTAGTCGCCTTCAGAAAAGTAGTCGTGCTTGCCGCCGGCGCTGCGCGGGCTGTGAGAGGCAGTGATGGTAACTGGTGGCTCTTTCAGATAGCGCTGCGCGGCCTTCAGCACCCGCGACCGCTCAAACTCGGCCAGCCTTAAGCGCTCAGCCGAACGAGCATCAGCAGCCAAAGGAGCAGCAGCAAACAACGCGAGAAAGTCTCTACGGTTCATACGTTGATTTCGGATTGCGGATTTCGGATTGCGGATTTCAACCAGCCCGCAATCCGCACTTCCTACGCTGGTTTTGGCGGCTCGTAATCCCAGCGGGGGCGGCCCCCGTGCTCGCGCAGCGACATGATAATGGCGCGCTCGCGCTGGCTGGCCAGCACCGCCCGCTTCAGCGCCGGGCCGTCCCAATCCTGCTCGGCCCGCGCCCGCAGCCGCTCTTCGATGGGGGCGTACTGGCGATTGCCCGCCAGGTTCGCGGTTTCATTCGGGTCTTTCGCCAGGTCGAAAAGCTGCGGCGCGTAGCCGTTCACGGTGATGTACTTGTGGCTGTCCCGGCGCACCATGCGAATGGGCTCGATGGGGCCTTCCCCAAGGTATTCGGCGACCACCTCGCGCTTGGAGCCATCGTCAGCGCCCGCCAGCAGCGGCAGCAGGCTTCTCCCATCGACCTGAGTCTCGACCGGCGATCCGGCCAATTCGGCCAGGGTGGGGAACAGGTCCAGCAATGAAACAGGCGCGGGGATCCGCTTGCCCGCCGGGAGGCGGTCCGTTCCGGAAATAATCATCGGGACGCGGCTCGACCATTCCAGCATCAGCCGCTTCGACCATTGGCCGTGCTCGCCCAGCATCTCGCCGTGGTCGCTGGTGAAAATGACGACGGTGTCACGGTCCATGCCGAGGCGCGCCAGTTCATCCAGGATGCGGCCCACCTTGTCATCCACCCAGGAGATCATCCCCAGGTAATTCCGCCGCGCCTCGCGGATCTTTTCCGGCGGCAGCGTTTCCTTGTCCAGGCCGTGGTGGATGATGAACCACTCGTAGGTCTGGCTGAGGCGCCGGATATCGCCATAGTCGGCCGGCATGGGGATGGCCGCGTCCTTGTACCGGTCGAGAAACTCCTGGGTGGTGGTGAAGGGGTCGTGGGGTTGCGTAAAAGAAATGTTCAGGAACAGCGGCTGCTCCCGCTTGCCCAGCCCATACTCGCGCAGCCGGGCCATCGACCGCTGGAACACATTTTCGTCGAACTCGATCTGTCTGGTGGTCTTCGACGGGCCCAGCATGCGCAGCATGGATTGGATCGAGGTGCCCTTGTTGTAAACCGGCCCGCGGCGCCAGTCGGGCAGCATGGTCATGTCGGCGGGGAAGATGCAGGGGGTGAGCCGCTCGTCGAAGCCGTGCAATTGATCGGGGCCGATGAAATGGCACTTGCCGGCAACCACGGTCCGGTAGCCCGCCCGCCGCAGGTAATGCACGAAGGTGGGCCGATGAGCAGCGAACTCCGAGGCGTTGTCATAGCTTTCGATAGGCGCCGGCAGCCGGCCGGTGAACATCGAGGTGCGGCTGGGCACGCACAGCGGGCTGTTGCAGTACGCGTTCTCCAGCACCGTGCCGTTTCGAGCCAGCCGATCGAGGTTGGGCGTGCGAGCCACGCGCTGGCCATACGGCCCGGTCATGAACGGCGTCATCTGGTCGGCCATGATCAGCAGGATGTTGGGCGGGGCGCCGTTCGTTTTTGCCTGCTGCGTGCTGCCGGCGCTGCTTCGTGTGATCAGCCATGGTCCGGCCGCCAGTCCCACAAACCCGCGCCGGGTGAGCTCGGTTGGTTGTTTCATGTGAAGAGTCCTATCCGCAGATTTCGCAGATTATGCAGATTCAGTCTTCAGTATCAGTTGCCGCAGCGCCGGTAAGGTGGCGCGGTGGTCGCCGCGGAAGTAAAAGCTTTCGCCGCCCTCGGCCACCGTGCGCACCAAGATCGTCTTGTACGGCCGGAAGTAGTAGTTCGGGTCGCTCTTCGGCGCCTCGTAGCGGAAGTCGCCCGGGATTTCGTGCAGGTCGAACACCGCCGTGGCAAAATGGCGGATTTCCCGGCCTTCTTGAAGGGCCACGTTGCGGGCCATGGCCAGCGCCTTTAAGTAGACCTCGGGGCCCATCACGGCGCTGCCGAAATTCAGCAGAACGCCGCCCTCCAGTTGCTCGACTGCGCGGGTGAAGATCAGGAAATCGGTGTAGCTGGCGGCGCCCAGGGCCGCGCCGTCGCAGTTCGGGTGCTGGTGGATGATGTCGTAGCCGATGCCGGCATGAATGGTAACCGGTATGCCGAGGCGGGAGCCGGCCGCCAGCACGGTCAGATCCCGGTGCGGGAAATCGCTCTCCAGCAGCTTCCGGCCGACGGTCTCGCCCATGCCGGCGGAGCACTGGGCGGCTTCGGCGATCCACTCGTTCAGCAGGCCGGTTTCCCGCCACAAGCCGAACTCGCCGGAGCGGATGTAGCGGGCGACGCTTTCGCTCGTCGCACCGATACGCGCCAACTCGTACTCGTGGATGGCGCCGGCGCCGTTCATGGCCACGTGGGTGATCGCGCGCCGCTCCATCAGGTCGATGATGTGGCGGGAGACGCCGGCGCGGATCACGTGCGCGCCCATCATCAGGATCACGGGGCGGCTGCCTTGCCGGGCACGCGCCATGCGCGCGGCCAGCGCGGGCAGGTCGGGGTGCGCGAACAGCGGCGCCGGCGCGTCCAGCTCCAGCCAGCAGGAAACATCCAGGTCGTTGGTCCGCTCACTCAGCGGCCGAAGCCGGAGGCGCGTACGGTCGAAGACGGGATAACGGGCCATCGCAATATCCCACGCTGCAATTTCGGATTGCGGATTTCGGATTGCGGATTTCAAGCTGGCCGCAATCCGCAATCCGCAATCCGAGATCCGCAATTGAACAGCCAGGAAAGCAGGCGATCGGCTTCCAGGAAATTAGGAATGATCACGTCGGCGCCCGCTTTGACCAGCCGGTTGCGCTTCCATTGGTTGACGCTGCGGCAATCCGGCTCGTCGGTGGCCACGCCAACAGCGACGCCGCCGGCCTCGTGCGCATTTTCGATCTCCACGTAACCGTCTCCGAAGGCCAGCAGCTCGCCCGGCTTCATGCCCTGCTCGGCAATCAGCCGCTGGATCAAGATGCGCTTGGAAAACCGCTTGTAGTCGTCGATGGCGCCGCGGATGCCGCCGTCAAAAAATCCGGCCACGCCCAGCAGGCGCGCTTCATCGACCGTGTATATCTCGTCGGTGCCGCTGGCCAAGTAGAGGCGAAGCCCGCGGCCGTGCAAAGCCTCGAGCACGGTTCGCACGCCGGGAACGGTCAGGCGCTCGGGCGGGATGGCGCCGCCGCGCAGGCCCTCGACCCGGCCGCGGATGTAGCGCCAAAGCCGGTCGTGGTACAGGCGCTTGTACTCGAGCGCCTCCAGCGGCCGGCCGCCGCGCCGCTTCACCTGCTCGGCCAACTCGATCATCTGGTAAACGGTTTGTTTCCCGGTGAGCCGGTATACCCACTCGCGCGCCGCGTCGTGCAATTCAGCTTCGCTTTCGCCCGTCTTCAGCTCCGCCAGAATCTGCACGAACATGGGCACCATGACCTGCTCCCAGCCGGAGCGGATCAGGGAGACGGTGCCGTCGAAATCGAACAGGGCGAAGCGGGCCCGGGCCGCCGTGGCCGCGGGCCGCAGGATCTCGATCTGGGTGCCGTCCAGAAAGGGCATGTGGAAGGGCTAGTTTACACCAGAGAGTGAATGGGACGCAGATGCACACGGATGAACGCAGATTGTACCGGCAACGTTCCGCCGGCAATGCTCGACCGGGTACCGCACGCCAGGAGTTTCCCGTGAGACGCCGCCGACACAACGCTTCGATCTGCGTCCCATTTTCACAATCGGTGTAATCGGCGAAATCTGCGGCTTCCGGCCTTCTTACTGCGTAATCGAGATCTGGAGCGTGTTGCTGGTGAGGGCCCAGGCGACGGCCAGCGGGACGCTGTTGCCCACCGGCGCGTCGTCGGGCACCACGACGTTGAGCTGCCAGACGCCCACGAAGCCGGGTGCCAGTCCGCTGAATTGCACCTTGGCGGGCTTGCCGCCGATGCTGGCGGTGGGCGTCCCGGTGGTAACGGAAAGCCTGTCGGCGGCGGGGGCGGCGCCGTCCTCGACCACGGGTGACACTTCGCCCTGCCCGGTGCCGTAGATCTGCAGCACCTGGCCGCGCTTGGCCGGGTTGGTTGCCGAGTTGGGCTTGCTGTCCTGGTTCAACACGGCAAACAGCCCTGGCGCCGTGGGGATCACCGTCATGGTGGCGCGTGCCACGGCCTTCCCCGATACCCGCGCTTCGACCAGCACCTGGCTGGTTGTGGTCTGCCGCGGCACCTGGAAATTGATCTGCAGCGGAGACACGTAAAGCAGCGGAACCGCGCTGCCTGCCACGAGCACTTCGGTTTCGCCCAGCTTGCGGGCCAATGGAAGCGCCGAGGCGGACGCTGTGACCGAGCCGGTGAAGTTGCCGAACAGCGACACCAGCGATCCGGGCGCGATCGGCTGCCCGGCGCCGAAACTGGCGCCGTTCACCGCCGCCGCTTCCGCTGCCGGCTCCATCAGGTAAACGGCGGGCGGCGCTGCGGCGTCCAGCGAAGCCTTGTTGATCAGCACGCTGGACGGCGCGTAGACGACGTCGAGAAACGGCGCGACTACCGCCGGGAAGGTGACAAGCTGCGCCGGCCCGCCGAGTGGCGTGCGGAAGTGCATGAGAATTGCCGCACGCGGCTTCAATTGCGCGATGAAGGTCGCAGCCTTCTGGGCGTCGATGGTATAGAAACCGCCGGCGGGAATGATCATCACATCCAGGCTCTGCAGGTCGGCCACTTGCGCCGTCGTCAAGCTGTCTTGGCCCACGTCGCCCAGATGCGCGATGGCCACGCCGTTCTGCGTCCAGCGGATCATGGTGTTCTGCCCGCGCTGGGAGCCGTTGGTGTTGTCGTGCCAGCCGGGAATCAGGATGAACGGAAGGCCGGCGGCGGTCACCTCCTGGCGGGCCGTCGTCGGGCGGCCATCCACCAGCGAGAAGTTGCCCTTCACACCGGCCGAGTTGTTATGGTCGGTATGGTTGTGGCTGATGGTGACCACGTCGGCCGGGGTGGCCGGAAGCGTGTAGCCGACCGACGCGACCGGCGGGTCGGTGATCACGGTCTTGCTGCCGTCCGGTGTCTGGATGACGAAGCAGGATTGGCCGATCCAGGTGATGCGAATCTGCGCGGCGCCGCACACCGCAAAAAGAAGCACAGCGGCCAGCAGGCGATACAGCATAGCTCACTCCTCTGCCGGTTCATTGAACCACAGACCAGGAAAAATAGCCACGGAGACACAGAGAAAGACGGGACGCAGACAGACGCTGATAAACGCAGATGTGGATCTGTGTGTATCTGCGCTAATCTGCGGCCTATTAACAGACGTCAGAACAGCAGCTTCAGGGCGGCCTGAATGCGGCGCGCCTCACGCGTGCTGGTGATCTGCCCGAAGTTGGTGCTGCCGTAGGCCGTCGAGACGCTTTGCAGGTTGGTGTGGTTGGGCAGGTTGAACGTTTCGGCGCGGAACTGCAGGCGCATGCCCTCGCGCAACGCGAAGGTCTTGAAAAGCGAAACGTCCCAGCGCTGGTAGCCGGGACCGATCACGCTGGTGGCCGAGGCGTTGCCGGGACGAACCACGCCGGGCGGCACGTCGGCGAAGGCCTCGGTGTTGAACCACTTTGCGAGCGTATGCGGGGCGTCCTTGTTGGGGTCGGCGATCCTGTCGGGCCGCGGCGTGGCGCTGCTGCCCAGAATGCCGGTCCCGCCCCAGTCTAAGCCGCGGCTGGAAGTGACCCGCAGCGGCAGGCCGCTCGCAAAACTGGCGATCCCGGAAACTTGCCAGCCCTTGGCGGCCCAGGCCACCAGGCCCTTGCTGTGCCGCGCCAAGGGGAGCTGGTAGAAGTAGCTCACGGTGAGCACGTGGGCCCGGTCGAAAGTGGCCCGGGCGTACTCCGCGGCGCGATTGTAGAAATTCTGCGGGTAGTGGCTGCGGTCGCTGGAGCAATCAGTCAGGACTTTCGACCAGGTGTAGGAGGCCCGCACGCTGCCGTAAACCCTGAACTGCTTCTGGGCGCTGTATTGCAGCGCGTTGTAATTGGAATTGAACCAGTTCTGAACCGTGTTGACGCCCGCATAACCGCGATATGGGCGGATGGCATTCAGTCGCGGTGACGTGGTGGAGTTGATGGGAGTGCCCGGGATCATGAGGCCCGCCGCCACCGCGAAGCCGGGCGGGATCAGGTTCATGTCCGAGATCCCGAGCAGGTGCGTGGCCTTGGAACCGTAGTAGCCCAAGGACATGACGAAGCCGCGCGCGATCTGGTGCTGGACGTCGAAGCTCCACTGCTGGGTGTAGGGCAACCTGTTGGGCAGCGGCGTGCCCCGCAGCGCCTTGGGCGCGGCCGAAATCGCCACCACTCCCGCCGCAGGGTTTTCCAGGCGGGTGTTGTTGATGGTGATGCTGTTTACGAACGGCGGATTGGTGAAGATGTTGTTTTCGTAGATGCCCAGCAGTGTCGAGTCGTACGAGATTCCGTAGCCGGAGCGGATGGCGGTCCTGCCCTTTTTGAACGGGTCCCAGGCGAAGCCCAGGCGCGGGACAAACTTCCACAGGTCGTCATTGGATACCCTGGCGCCGTATGGCGAATTCTGGTTGTTCACGATGATGCCGTTCATCGGGTCGCCGGTGCCCGGCACCAGGTTGCCGTTGGAGGCCACAATCTCCGGCGCCTTGGCCGCCGTCCAGCTCGTGTAGTCGAAGTTGGTCAGCATCTTCTTGGCATCCCGTGGCTGGTAGAAGCGCGAGTAGCGCACGCCCATGTTCAGCGTCAGATTGGGCCGCATCCGGTAGTCGTCCTGGATGTAGGCCTCGAACTGTTTTTGGCGCATGTCGGGGGTCAGGTCGATCGAGGCCTGCGTGAACGACGAGATATTCCCCAGCAAGAAATTCGCCCATCCCTGCTGAATGTTCGGCGTTCCCGACGGCCGTGGCGTATTGGTGGTGGAGAAGGTGCCCGCGTTGTTGGTGCCGGAGTTCTCGGTTTTCTGGTAGAAGTTCAACGAAACACCGGTCTTCAGCGTCTGCTTGCGCATCAGCTTGGTCAGGTTGTCGTAGATGTTGTGGTTGCGGTTGAAATCGTCATACGGCCCGCGGCCGGTGGCGCTGGTGGCGCCGCTGATGGAAAGCGTGGGAAGGCGCGCCAGGGTGGACTCGAAGGGCAGCGTCACCTTGACGTCGGGCGAAACTGCCGACGACATCAGCCCGGTTGGCCGGCTGATGATCGCGCCGTAGGAAAAGGCATAGCCGGCTTCGTTCAGCAGGGTCGGCGAGAAACTCCCCGTGGAGCGGAACTGCCAGCCCTTGCCGGGCGAATTGGTGCTGGTGGTCGGCGCCCCCGGCAGCGGGTTGTTGGTAAACAGCCCGCCCGGCTCCACCGTCGGGATGGTGTCCTTCAAATAACGCACGGACGCGCTCCAACTCGGGCTGAATTGGTGGTCAATCTTGATCAACTCCTGCCGGAAGTTGATGTTGCTCTGCAGCGGGGTGAACAGGTTGTAGCTCACGGGGTCCCCCGGGGGAATCTTCGACCACACGTCCTTGATATAGGCGGCAGCTACCGGGTTGAAAGCGGACGTCGGAATCTGTGTCGCCGTCGCCGTGCAGGTGCTGCCGGACACCTGGATGCAGACCGGCGAGCTGAAAATGCCCTGCTTCATCTCGTTGGTCGGCACCGTTGACTGGAATGTGGTGTAGGTGATGACCCGCCGGAATTCCTGCGACCAGAAAAAGAAGGTCTTGTGGCGCTCCTTGTTCTTGCGCCCCAGCAACGGAACCGGCCCCCCGAAGGTGTAGCCGAAATTGTTCCAGCGCAGCGCCGGGCGCTGGATGTTGCGGGCATTGTTAAAAAAGCTGTTGGCGGCCAGGGCGTCGTTGCGGAAGAACTCGTAAACATCGCCGCGGTACTTGCCGGTGCCGGACTTGGTGACCACGTTGATCTGTCCGGTAGCGCCGCGGCCGAACTCGGCCGTGTATTGGCCCCGCATGGCCTTGAACTCCGCAATGGCATCCACGCTGGGGTTGGCCAGCAGCGTCTGGTTGGAGCCGCGGTCCACGTTGTCGGCGCCGTCCACCATGAAATTGCTCGCCGAATTGCGGCCGCCGTTGATGGCGAAGGGAATGATATTGGCCAGCCCGTTGGGAGTGGTCGTCCCGATGTAGACCTCATCGGTGTCGGAAATGTAGGTGGCGCCCGGCATCACGGAAATGAGCTGGATGTAGTTGCGGTTATTCAGCGACAGCTCCACCATCTCGGCGCCGGAGACCAGGCCGGCGGAGACGGCCGACTGCAACTCGACGGCGGCCGCGCCCACCGATTCCTCCACCACCACCTGTTCGGCCACCGCGCCCACTTCGAGCTTGAAGTGAAAGGTCAGCTTATCGCTGACATGCAGCTCGATGCCGGCCTTGACGGCGGGCTTGAAACCCTGCTTTTCCACCTTCACCGAATAGGCTCCGATGGGCAGCAGGGTAGCCACGAAGCCGCCTTCCGAATCGGTGGTGACGGTGCGAACCACCAGGCCGCGGTCGGTTGAAGTGACGGTTACGGCAGCGTCGGGAATCGCGCCGCCGGAAGCATCGACCACGGTGCCCACAACCGTACCGGTGACTTCCTGCGCACTCAGGGGCGCCGCCAGCGCAACGAGCAGCAGAATGAAAAGCGAGGCATACCTCGGCATGAGCACCTCCCTCCGGCGGTGGCCGCCGGATTCGCGCTTTCCAGGGAATGTCCTGACCGTCAGAAACGCCCCCCGGGCCGGCGGCAATATACCACGGTTCGCAAAATCGAACCACCAGGACACCAAGGCCGGGCTAAGCTCAATCGTCGCTTCGCGACTCACAAAAGCAAGTGACATTGGGCGAGACGCCCGCGCTCCCAGGGCCTGCGCTCCCAGGGGCCGGCGGCGAAAAAGAAGCCCCGGGCCACAGGGCCCGGGGCTCGAGGGCCCGAAAACCAACGTCAACCGGTCAGAACGTGTAGCGCAGCGCGAGCTGGATCATGCGCGCCGCCGTATCGTTGCGCGAGGCGCCCACGAAGTTGAACGGATTGTACGTGCTGGTAATGCGCCCGAAGTTGACGCTGTTGGTGGCAGCCGCCGGGAACGAGAATCGCGGCGTGTTGGTAGCGCCGTAGGCCTCGGCGCGGAACGTCAACTGGTGTCCCTCGCGGATCCGGAAGCGCTTGTAGATCCCCAGGTCCAAGTTCTTGAGGCCCTCGCCGAAGAAGGTGTTGCGGCCGAGCGATCCTTGCCCGGTCCCGCCCGGATTGAGCGGCCTCTGAGCCGCCGTGGTAGTCGGGAGCGGGAAAAAGCCGGCCAGCGGGAAAGCCTCGACCGAGTACTGCGCGCCCGTCTTGGGGTTGGTGCGGCCGTTGTCCACCGACTTCCCGAACAGCGACGCATCCAGCAGCAGCGGGCGGTCGTTGCTCACGCCATCGGCATTCAAGTCGAGGCCGGTGGTCGCGGTGAAGGGATTGCCGCTGGCGAGCGTGATGTTGGTGGTCGTCGTCCAGCCGCCGAGGGCCAGCCGCTTCACGGCGTTGGCGGACTTGTTGAACCACGGCAGCGTGTAGCTGGTATTGATGTTGACGCGGTGGCGCTGGTTCAAGTCGCTCAGCCCGCGGCTGCTCTTCTGCGTGCCGCCCTCGCTGATCGGGTTGCCGGCGCTCACGTCGCTGCCGGTATCGATGGTCTTCCCGAAGGCGTAGTTAACCTGCCAGAGCAGGCCCTTCGAGAACCGCTTCTTCACCTCCAGCCGCAGTGCGTTGTAATAGCTCCAAGACTGGTTTCGGATGTTGTAGACGTTGGTATACCGAGGATCGGGCCGCCGCTGGTTGGTGCGCGGCTGGGCAGCCGAGATGTAGCCCGGCGCCGGGTTCGTATTTCCCAGGTCGGGATCGACCTTGTCGTACAGGATCCCCGTGAGCGGATCCGTGAACGGGAAGCGCGCGCGGTTGGAGATTTGGTTCAGCAGCAGCCCGATGCCGCGCGTGCGGTTGTAGCCGATGCTCACGGATATTTGTCCGGGCAGTTGCCGCTCCCCTGTCAGGTGGTATTGCTGGATGTTCGGCATCCCGAGCCCGGGATCGACTGTTACGGAGCTGATCCGGCCCGGGTCATAGCCTGGCGTATAGGCAAAGGCGCCGCTCGGGTCGGCCGCGTTGTAGGTAGCGGCGAAGCTGCGATACACGCCGTAGGGAGGCAGCGAGCGGAGGCTTGCGCCTCCCTGTGAAAACACCGACTGGAAAACGCGGTTGTGGAACAGGCCGAAGCCGGCGCGGATCGAGCTGCGGCCCGGCCCGCCCGTCAGCTTCCGCAGCCAGGCCGATTGGAACCTGGGCGACCAGGCCAAGCCGATGCGAGGCTCATAGCCCTTGGTGAAGGTGTCATACCCGTACATGATCTTGCCCTGGGCTTCGGACGGCGCCAGCACCACTTCCCAGCGGAATCCCAGGTTCAGCGTGAAGTTGGGCCTCACGCGGATGTCGTCCATCACGTACTGGTTGAACTCACCCAGGCGGTTGAAGGTCGTAAAGTTGCCGTAGCCCTTGTCGAACGCAGATACGTAACCGCGCAGGAAATTCTCCCAGCCCTCATACCGGCTGGCCGTGCCCACGGTGCCGGTGGCGTTGAACTGGTAGTAGCCGCGCGAGTAGTTGTCGGCCAGGTCGTCCAGGTGCTGCCGCCGGAAGTCCATGCCGACCCTCACCACGTGCTTGCCGCGCACGTGCGACAGGTTGTAGACCCACTGGTAGTCGGTCTGATAGCGGTGGATGGGGTACTGCCCGGCGCTGCCCATCGTGGTCCCGTAACCGACTGGGTTCTGGATGCGCACGATCGGAGTATCGTTGCCGTCGGCGATGTCTACCATGGTAGTCCGCAGGCCGATGCCGAAGCGGAACTCGCCCCACGTGGTGGCATTGAACATGTGCGTGGCGGTCAAGCCCACGTTCTGCTGCCTGTTGTTCTGCCGGGCCGCTTCGCCGCGGATGGCCTCACCCGGCTTGCGCTTCTGCCGGCTGTACTGGTAGCGCAGCGCCAATGTGTCGCGCCGCGTTGCGTTGTAGTCCAGACGCCCGGAATAGTCCTGGTCCGGGTACGAATGCTTGAGCGCCGTGGTGTTGCAGTGATCGCAGGCCACCGGGTTGTTGGGCTGCACCTTCGGGTAGCGGTCCAGGATGCTCTGCAGCACCGCCATGTCCTGTTGCAGGTTGGGGTGCTGGGCCGGGTTCAGGCAAGTCTTGCAGTCGCCCACCTGCAGCTTCTCGGTCGGCAGGAAAATCCATTTGGTCGATGTCCCGTACTGCTGGTTGCGGGTCTGGTCGAAGCTGTGGAAGAAGAACAGCTTGTTCGTGAAGATCGGCCCGCCGAAGGTGTAGCCAAACTGGTTGCGGCGGATCAGGGACCGCGGCGCCACCGGTGTGCCGTCCGGCTTCAATCCATAAGAGTTGTTGAAGAAGCTGTTGGCATTCAGCTTTTCGTTCTGCAGGAATTCGTAGACGTCACCGTGGAACTTGTTCGTCCCCGACTTCGTTTGCACCAGCACCACGGCGCCGCCGGCCCGGCCGAACTCCGCCGAGTAGGCGTTCGTCAACACCTGGAGTTCCTTGATGGTACTGACGTTGACGTTCTGGCGGTTGGTGCCTTCCGAGGAGTCGTCGTTGCCCACGCCGTCGATCTGGAACGCCGCCGAGCGTGTGCCCGTGCCGTTGAACGACACGTAGCTGCCCGAGGACAGCGTCGGGTTGTTCACGCCCGAGTAACCGCCCGAACTCTGGAACCCAGGCAGCATTTCGACCAGCGAGAGGATATTTCGCGAGGTCAGAGGCCGGTCTTCGATGGTCTTCTCATCGATCGTCGCCTTGACGTCTCCCCGGCTGATATCGATCAGCGGCACTTCAGCCTTCACATCGATGGTGACAGCGACCGCCGCCGGCTTCAGCTCGAAGCTGATGGTGCGTGTAGCGTTCAATTCCACCAGCGCGGGCCGCTCCCTGGGCCCAAACCCGGCCGCCTCCACCTTCACCGTGTAGGAGCCAACGGGGAGGAAGGTGAGTTGGTAGAAGCCATCCTGGTTGGTCTGTGTGTTTCGCACCAGGCCCGTTTCGCTGTTCTTGGCCGTGAGCTGCGCGCCGACGATCACGCCCCCCGATGCATCCATCACCCGCCCTTCCAGGGTGCCGGTGACGGTTTGCGCCGGCAAAAGCCCCGCGCCCAGCAGGGCCAGCATGCTTACGATAAGCGTTCCTCGCAGCAATCTCATAACTCACCTCTCCACGGGGCACACTGGGTCACCCATGTGTTTACAGCCTGACCGCCCCATTCGCTGGAGTATATGGCCGCCTCCCGGCGCTCGTCAATTGCTTCCCCGGCCTGCGCAGTCTCAGTACCGACGGCGTTGCGGCCGTGAGAAGCTGTGGAAAAACAGGCGGGTCTCAGGCCCGTCCCTGCAACGTCGCTGTAGGGGCGAGGCCTGTGGCCGGAGTCACTTCGTTTTCGGCTTAGAAGCCCCGGGCCGCGCGGCCCGGGGCTGTTGCGCGCGGCTTGGGCCGCGAACGTCAAAAGATGAAGCGGAGCGATACCTGGCCCATGCGTGAGCCGTTGGTACGGCTCGAGTTCACGTAGTTGAAGGGGTTGCGCTGCGTGGTGATGCGGCCGAACGGCGTGCTGCTCACCACGCTGCGGGCCGGCGTGCCGAATTGGACCCGGTTGAACAGGTTGTACCACTCCATCCGCAGGTTGATTCGCATTCCCTCGCGAACCATGATCGGTTTGTTAAACGAAGTGTCGAAGTTGTTCATTCCCTGCATGAAGAAGGCGTTCCGGGCGATGGTGCCGCGGCCATCGGTGCCCGCCACCAACATGCGCTGGTCGGCGGTAAGCGAGGCGGCCTGCTGCGGAATGAACACCGAGCCGGGCACCTGCAATTGAGAGAGGGTATCGGGGCAGGAGCCGGTGGTCACCGTCGGGCAGGGATAGATGCCGCGGCCGTTGTCGATCGAGCGGTAGAGCAACTTCGGGTCGGTAATCCACGGACGATCGCCGCTGGCGCCATCGAGATTGGCATCGTAACCGAGCAGAACCGTGAACGGCTGGCCCGACTGGAAAGTCGTCGTGCCGGTGATTTGCCAGCCGCCGGCCACGCGGCCCACCAGGCCTCGTTGCTGGCGGTACCAGGGCAGCTCGTAACCATAGGAGACCACGAAGCGGTGCCGGGTGTCGTAGCTGGATAGGCCGCGCATGGCGCGGGCCGCATTGTAGTTCTTGCCCGCTGTCGGAAAGTTCTGATCCACACCGGTGTAGGTCGGCTCCGAGCCGGTGTCGATGGTCTTGCTCCAGGTATAAGAGGCGGTCATCGACAGGCCGCGTGCCGCCCGCTTGGTGAACTTGACGACGCCGGCATGGTAGTAGCTCCAGCCGAAATTGCGGATGGCATTGTCAGTCAAGTACGTCGGGTCGGCCCGGCGATAACTTGTCTGGGTCGTGTTACTGGAGACATAACCGTGCGGCACCCCGCCCTCGATCACGATCCCCTTTTGCGCCAGCGTGGCCGTCGCGCTGGTCAATGCCGTGAACGTCTTCAACGGACCGCTGGTGGCGATCACCACGTTGCCGTTGGCGTCCAGTGTCTGGCAGATGGGGTCGGTGAAGCTGTTGCAGACGCGATCGAACAGCACCGGCTTGAAATTGCCACCGCCGACATCGACCGATGCGATCTGCGACTCGATCGGGAAGCGCGCCAGGTTCTTGTAGTCGTAGAACAGGTTGCCGATGCCGCGGTTGCCGTTATAGATGATATCGATCGCCATGTTTTTCGGAAGCTGGCGGGAGATGGTGAGGTTCCATTGTTCGACGTAGGGCATCTGGAGGTGCGGGTCTGGAACAATCAAAGCGTTGGTCCTTTGCCCGCCCTTGATCCTCACGCCGTTAGCGTTGTCGTAAGCGGTGTTGTAGGTGGTACCCATTCCCTGCGTCCAGGTAAAACCGTTGCTGGGGTCCGAGATTTCATAGGGACTGATGCCGCCAAAGCTGGCCGCATAGCCGTTGGGCGGCTGGGTGCGGATGCTGGCCTGGTTCTGCGAGAAGATGGACTGGAAGATTCGGCTATGCATCATCGCCCAGCCGCCACGGATGACGAACTGCCCCGGCCCTCCCGTCACCTTCTTCAACCAGGGCGTTTCGACCACCGGCTGATAAGCGAAGCCGAAACGCGGCTCGATGTTGTTGTAGTCGCCGCCGAACCCGTAGGAGAACCGATTCTTGGCTTCGCGGGGGCCGCCCACACCTTCCCAGCGAACGCCCAAATTCAACGTGAAGTTGCGCCGAATTCGGTAATCGTCCTCAAAGTACAAATTCGTCTCGCTGTACCGATTCTGGGCGTATGGGTTGCCGTAACCCTGCTGGTAGCCGGTCACGTAACCGATCAGGAAGTTCTCCCAGCCCGTATATCCCTGGAGCGCGCGGATCTGCGCCAGCGTGCTGTTGGTGCCGAAGGTCCAGTAGCCGCGGGCCCGGTCGCCGGTGAGGTCATCGAGCAGCAAAAAGCGCTCGTCGACCCCTATCCGCAGCGTGTGCTTGCTCATCACGTAGGTGTGGTTGTAAACGAACTGGTTATCATGCTGGCGCCGGTTGATCGGCACGTTGGTGGAAGTGCCAATGATGGTGCCGGGAAACGCCAGGGTGTCGCTGCTCAGCGTGGAATCGTACAGCGTGGAGCTGAAACGGATGGTCGGGATGCTGTTGTCGTCAACGACATCCTGCAGCGTGGAGCGATTGCCAAAGCCGTAGCGGAACTCGCCCGTCTGCCGCGGGCTGAAGACGTGGGTCGCGGTCAGGCCGATGTTGTATTGCCGGTTGTTGTTCACACCGTAGTTGTCGCCCTTGATGATGCGCGGCGTGTAGCGCTGCTGGCGGCTGTATTGGTAGCGCAGCGCGACGTTAGTATTGCGCGGCGCGTTCCAATCGAACTTGCCCGAGTAATCGGAGTCGGGAGAGCTGCTGCTCAACCCGGCGACGCGCACGCAGCGGTTCGGCCGCCCGCTGGCGATCAGGTCCGCGCAGCCGACCGGATCGTTGGGCTGCTTGCCCTTCAGCTCCTCGGTGTTCCACAAGTCCATGATCGACTTCATCCATTTCAGATCGCGGTCGATGTGCGGGTGTGTGGCCGGGTCCACGCAATAGGGGCCGCCCGGCTTGGGTGTTTCACCCGGGTTGCAGGCCCGGGGGCCGTCGGTGGGCAGCCAGATGAAGCGGGTCATGGTGCCCTTGCCCATATTCCAGACGCGCTCGGCGCTGCCGAAGAAGAAGAGCTTGTCTTTCTTGATCGGTCCGCCGATCGTTCCGCCGTACTGGTCGCGCCGGACACGCTGCCGCTTCACGCCGCCGGAATTCGAGAAGAAGCCATTGGCGTTGAGAACATCGTTCTGGATGAAGTCGTAAGCGTCGCCGTGGATCTTGTTGCTGCCCGATTTCGTCTGCACCAGGATCACGGCGCCGCCGGCGCGTCCGAACTGCGCCGAGTAGGAGTTCGTGAGCACCTGGAACTGGGCGATCGAGCTGATGTTGACGTTCTGCCGGTTCTGGTTCTCGGAACTATCGTCGTTGTTTACGCCATCAATCTGGAATGTGGCCGAGCGGCTGCCCAGGCCACTGAAAGCGGCATAGGAACCGGTCGAGTTGGTGGGGTTGTTCGACGAATCGATCCAGACCACGTTCTGGAAGCCGGGAATCTGCTCGACCAGGCTCATGAAGTTGCGGCCGGCCAGTGGCGTGTCCTCGATCTGCTTCGCTTCCAGCGAGTGCTTCACCTCGCCCTGCGTGGCGTCGATCAGAGGGATTTCGCCGGTCACCTCGACGGTTGACGAAACCGTTGAGGGGTTCAATGAGAAGTCCGAGAGCGTTGTCTTGTTCAATTCGATAAGGACGCCGGACTTCTTCACGCTCTGGAATCCAGTTGCCGTCACGTTCAGCTCATAGCTGCCCAGCGGCATGAAGCTCATTTCGTAGAAGCCCTGGGCGTTGGTGACGGCTTCGCGGAGCATGTCGGTCTGCTGGCTGCGGGCCGCGACCTTGATGCCCGGCATCACGGCGCCGGTGGCGTCAGCCACGTGCCCGCTCAGCGTGCCGGTGACGGTTTGCGCCGGCAAAAGCCCCGCCCCAAGCAGGGCCAGCATGCTTACGATAAGCGTTCCTCGCAGCAATCTCATAACTCACCTCTTCACGGGGCGCACGGGTTCACACTTGCGTTTACAGCCTGACCGCCCCATTCGCTGGAGTATATGGCCGCCGCCCGGCGCTCGTCAATCGCCTCCCCGGTTTTCCAGCAGTTTCGGAATGGTTGGGCAGGGGAACTGCGGCAGACCCAGAATGATGCGGTTGGAAGCGTTGCGGAGTGGCACTGGGCAGGTGTGGGTATTTCCCGGGCGGACGGGTGGGGGCGCGCGGCA
>Ga0315280_10005564_pt1 | contig 17866 bp, 20 predicted proteins | sample YL17G06_40_MG_FD_203697 | JGI IMG/M metagenome (GOLD analysis project Ga0315280, IMG submission 203697) | Sediment microbial communities from Yellowstone Lake, YNP, Wyoming, USA - YL17G06_40 | ecosystem: Environmental > Aquatic > Freshwater > Lake > Sediment | place: USA: Wyoming | collected... | reverse complement strand
TTATGCCAAAAACATAAAGCCGGTCTTAACTGAGGAAGCCCTAAACCGCATCAAGGACTTTTACTTAGTCATGCGTTCAGCCAGCGAAACCGAGGGCACGCCAATAGCCATAACTGCGCGTCAACTCGAATCCCTTGTTAGAACGGCTGAGGCTAGGGCTAGGGTGGCGCTTCGGAAAGAAGTTCTTGCCGAGGACGCTGAGGCAGCCATTACTATCATGACAAAGTCGCTTGAAGAGGTTGGAATTGATGTTTCATCCCACAAGTTGGACATTGACCTTATCATGACTGGAAAACCTAAGAGCTTGAGGGATAAGCTGCAAGTTGTTTTAGGCGCCATAGTTGAGATGGAAAGGGAAACTGGAATGGTGGAAAAAGCAGAGCTTCTAGAGAAACTTGAGAAGGATTACGCAGTTTTAGGTTCTGACGCCGAGGAGCTCATAAGGCGACTATTGCGGGAAGGAACCATATACTCTCCAAGAGACGGCTACCTCAAGAAAACTTAGCCTTTCTTAGTTTTATCTGCTTTAATTCAGAATTTCTGTGCCAACTTTTCTAAATCGTAAAGAAGAAGTCATTAATAATGCGGTTTCCATTGAGAGTGCGGTGTGGGGCAAAAAACAAATGCGAGTATGTGTCCTAATAATGAAAGAGGACGTTTATGGGCGTCGAATTGTTGAAAACATATGCCAAAGAGGTTTCGCTCAATGGATTCATTGGCTACACGAGTTTGAACCTTTTTCAACCGCAGGTTTCTTAGACAATCCAGAAGAACATTTACCCAAAACCATGCCCACAATGCGACCTAATTCTATCCTTAGGATTGCCTTCCGATCTACAGTACGCTTTACCAATTCTTGCCAAGAAAATGAGTGCTAAAGCTGTTATAGCGCCAATTGACAACTCCCACTGGATTCCTCCAGGCTTAGGGAAGCAAATCGAAAAGGAGCTTGCGGAAATCGGTGTCGCATCAGCCTTTCCCAAGCCTTTCTGCGCCCTAGAAAAAACTGGCAACCCTTACATAGATATGTTTGCGGAAAATTTTGGAAGGGGCTTTACGTGAGCTTTCAGGCTATGCTGAAGGAAAGACAGTGCTCTGCGTAGAAAATGCTCCTTTCAACAAAATTGTTACGGAAGTTTTGGACACATTATTCCTCAAAGAAGAAGTTTTTCTAACTTGGGACATCGCTAAAACCTATCGTCAAGACGGAAGCCAAATAGTAGAAGTTGAAAATTTCTTTCTCAAACATCTTGATAGAGTCCGTGAATGCCACCTGCATGATAGAACGGACAAGGGCTCCCATGAAATCCTCGGCAGAGGCAAAATAGACTTCATACATTACCTAAATCTTCTCGGCGATTGGAACATAGACTATACCATTGAGGTGAGACCGAGAGAAAGGGCGTTAACCTGCTTACGAATAATAGAGGGCTTTAGAGATAAGATAAAGTAGTTGGATACCAATGAACGCTTTATTCTGATTGGAATAAAAATGTCAATAAACATTTAATACAAAATGTTAAAAGAACAAAATGCCTACTTAAGGCGCTTGTAAACATTAGCCAAGGCGATTCCATGAGAAACATATTTGTTAATGGCTTGAACCAAACTCCCCTTGAGAGACAGAAGCTCGAGATCGTGGAGAGAAAGGGTTTAGGGCACCCCGACTCCATATGCGACTCAATAATGGATCAAATTTCAGTGAAACTCAGCAGAGAATACCTAGAAAAAGTCGGAGCGATTATGCATCACAACGCCGACAAATCCCTTCTAGTGGCTGGCGAAGTTGAAACAAGGTTCGGAGGCGGCCTAGTAAAGGAACCCATGCTCCTCATTTTCGGCGACAGAGCCATCTTCGAGGTTGATGGAGTGAAAATACCCGTTAAGGAAATAGCCATTCAAACAGCCAAAGACTGGTTTAAACAAAACCTAAGGTTCGTGAACCCGGAAAAACACGTGAAATACCAAGTGGAGCTGAAGCCCGGCTCTCAGGGGCTTGTGGACATCTTCAAAAGGAAGGGAAGGGTTCTAGGCGCAAATGATACCTCGGCGGCAGTGGGATATGCTCCCATGACGAGAACCGAGAAAACCGTTCTAAACACTGAAAAGTATGTGAACTCTAAGGACTTTAAGAAAAGGTTCCAAGCGTCAGGAGAAGACGTAAAGGTTATGGGGCTAAGAAGGGGCAATGAGCTGAGCTTAACAATTTCTATGGCGTTTGTGGACAGGTTCATTGAAAACGAGAAAGACTACTTTAAGAAAAAGGAGGAAATCCTCGAAGACATAAACGATTTCGTGAAGCAAAACATGAACTTTGAGAAGATCACTGTGGATTTGAATACGCTAGACGTGAAGGGAAGGGGCGTAGGCGGAGTCTATCTAAGCGTGTTAGGCACAAGCGCAGACGGCGCGGATTCAGGACAAGTCGGAAGGGGAAACAGAGTAAACGGCATAATACCCCTAAACAGACCAGTAGGCTCAGAGGCGGCGGCTGGAAAAAACCCTGTAAGCCACGTAGGCAAAATATACAATGTGCTAACGCATAGGATAGCCAACCAAGTCTACGAAAAAGTGCCAGGCATAGAGGAAGTCTACATATGGCTACTAAGCCAGATAGGAAAACCCGTCGATCAGCCCGCCATCGCCGCGGCGCAAACAATTATGAAGCCAAACACATCAATTGAAGACGCTAGAGAAGATATACAGGAAGTAATAGACTTCGAACTCGAAAACATAGACAAATTCTGCAAAGACCTAGCCTGCGGCAAAATTTCAATCTGCTAAGTGCTATTTTTGGGACAAACTCCTCAGTTTATCAGAATTTACGTAATACAAGTAATAATTATTAGCAATTTACTCCTTTGCAATTAAACATAAGTTTTAAACGTTCTAGGTGACTAGAGAGTTTCGGAGGATTAGTGGAGAAAGTGAGCGAGGAAAAGCTTCCTATTTCCGAAAGCCTGAAGGTGATTGATGGAGTTACGCTTTATAAGTCGGAGAAGTGGTGGTCCGCCGTAGCCCTAATAGACGCCTTTGGGAGGAAGCAGATTGCCGTTTATCTTTGGATTAAGCGTGGTGGTCAATGGAAGAGGAAGAACAAGTTTATTATTCATAGCAAAGCGGAGTGGCAGCAGATAAAAGGGGCAATTGAGACGCTTTCACAGAGCCTACCATAAATTTAATAGATGACGATACATCTAGATGTTAACAAAGGTTATCTTGCCTTCTCATTAAATCCAATTGAAGGTGTATGAGATGATTTCGTGGAAGTATTCTTTTGAAACAGCAGTCAAAGAACTAGGAATGGTGAAAAAGAAGAAACAAACCTTAGACAGCCTGCTTAACTCGGGTAAAATTTCGTCATCAACCCACGAGTACTTAAACAAAGAGATTACAGACGCCATAGCAGCAATTGAAGCCGACCAAAAAGCACTCACTGAGAAAATGACTGCCAGAGCCAACGAACTTGAAAAACAGATTAAATCCTTAGAAATGTTCCTCGCAGACCTAGAGATCCATAACGCCACTGGAGAAATCGACGAGCAGACATATAGGCATCAGGGCAACGCCATAAGCCTCGGACTTGAAGCCACGAAGCAAGAGCTAAATGACATTAAAGAGGCTCTAGTTAAACTCATTCCAGAAGCAGCCTCGGCACTTCCAGCCAAGCCTACTTTGCCACCTATTGAAGCAATCAGTCAAGGTGAAATTTCAGAAGAAGCCGCTACAGAGGCGACGTCCGAACAACTGTAAAATCTCCTTCCCTCTCTTTCTTTTCTATTGTCACATAACCAGCAACGTATCGCTTTCCCGCCCCACCCATTGGCTTAAATTGCTTATTCGGGCTTTTCAATCGTTAAATACGCTAGAAAATAAGCCTAGTTTTGTTCTCAAGGCTTTAAGTGGGGGTGAACCGAAGTTTGGCTGGAGAAGATAATATTCTGAAAGGACGAATCCGAAATGGTTTATGTTCTCTTTAAAACTATGAGGGGAGCTTTCTTTTCTAAATCTAAGGTGGAAAGGACTACTTTTCTAAGTGAGGGATCAATTTTAGCCTTTCCTTCAGTCTCGTCGAATTGGATGAAGCCGTAGCGCGCGAAAAATTGAGCGATTTTCTCCACTTTTTCCTCCGTTAGGCGTGTGAATGCAACTAACTCGCTTAAAGTGTGCCATTTTCCGTCAATGGCGAGGCATTCTAGGAATTCGTCCAATCCTAAAGGCAAGTTAAAACCCCTTGGACCTAGCTAATCATTTAATAAATGTGGTTATGCAATGAGCCTATGAGATAATGTTTGTTAACATCTTGAAGTATCCATAAATATTAAGAACAGTCTTTTTCCGTCTAATATCTAGATGGCTTTTTAAAGATATACGTTTTAAAAGCGTTGAACAGAAATCCAAGTAACGTGATTTATGTAAATTATCTGGAAATTAGTTGATGCTTTTTCTTTCAGTGTGGTGACAGTCGAAATCATTTATTCATTTCACCATGTGAGGTCTTTTTCTGCTATGTTGCGCCAGCATTCTCTGCAGATGGGCAGAAGCCTGTTTTTATAGTAGATTGTGACTTCGATGTCCGTGTTTCTACATTCGCCGTTCCAAGGGTTTCTGCAACGATTTTTAGGGGCTGGTCCAGAATAGCCCTTTTTGGAGGATGACCCCGAAGTCGAAGACTTCTTAAGCTTTTTGGCGGGCGCCTTCTTCGCTAGGCGTTTTTTAGGTTTAATTATGCGCCTCTTTTTTACCTTAGGCTTAGCTATCTCCTCGCGTACGTTTTCTATGGAAGTAACCTTTTCGGCTAGCGCTCTTTGGCGCTCTTCTATCTCTGCAATGTGGCTGGCGAGTTCCCTTCTAAGGTAGTCGTAGGTGAACTGCGAAATTTTGCCCGAGTTAAGCAAGCCATCTAAACCCTGTATCTTCCTCTTGGCCGACTCCAGTTCTTGACTTATTTTTTCGTCAGAAGGTTTTAAGGGAAGCAGATTATCCACCACTGGAAGAGTTTAAGAAATTAAGAAAATAACTTTTGTTAACATGTAAATATACATTTCACTATTAAGAAGCCTTTACTCCCAAACTTTACAAAACAAAATGAATCTTAAACCTGAGCGACAACAGCATAAAATATACAATTAAACATGAGTAAAAATCATAGTCGCAAATCCCAAAAAGAGGACTGAACCCCCTTAGCCTCACCTATAACCTTCTCAGCCCATTTCCGCACGTTAGGCGTTGCCACAGGACCCTTGTCCCGAATTTCGTAAGGAACCCCAGCCATCTTAGAAACTGCCGCCGTCACCATCTTCCCCAGAAAATTGAGGCTGTAACCTCCCTCCAGAACCGCCACAACCTTGCCTCCACAAAGTTGAGAAGCAAGGTTCAAGGCTTTTTCAAAGGTTTCGAGGCAGCCGGAAGAAGATAAGGAGAGGCTTGCGACGGGATCCGTATAGTGGCTGTCGAAGCCTGCGGAAATTAGAATAAACTGCGGCTTATACTGCTGAATTATGGGAACCACGATTTGGTTAAGTGCTTTAAGATATATTTCATCGTCAACTCGGAAGGGCAAAGGAATATTAACCGTGTAGCCTAAGCCTTCACCTTCGCCAACCTCGTCCACGAAGCCTGTTCCCGGAAAGCCCGTGGGATCCTGATGCAGGCTCACATAAAGAACTTTATAAGTGTCATAAAAACTCTCCTGAGTTCCGTTTCCATGATGCGCATCAATATCTAGAACCAAAACGCGCTCAAGTCCAAAACGGCGAATAAGGTGCGCTGCGGCTATGGCAACGTTATTGAAGAGACAAAAGCCTAGGGCGTAGTAGGGACCAGCATGATGCCCAGGAGGGCGCACGAGAGCAAAAGCGTTCTGAAATTCTCCTGTCATGACGAGGTCCGTTGCCTTAATGGCTCCGCCCGCTGCTAGGAGAGCCGTCTCATAGCTTTTTGGGCAGACTACGGTGTCGCCCATGTCGAGGAGTCCGCCGCCAGATGCGCAGCATCTTTCAACAAGCTTAACGTAATCGGGCTTATGAACAAGCTCAATGTCTTCCATAGTGGCGGGCTTAGGCTCCACGAGTGAGCATTCTTCTGCTTCAAGAATGCCGCTTCTATTTAACTCGTCCATGATCGCCCTTAATCGGTTAGCCGACTCAGGATGCCCACGCCCAGTATCGTGATCCAAATATTTGTCAGAGTAAATTACAGCCGTTTTCGCCATCTTAAGCGCCGATCCTCGAGTACACTTCATTAAAGACTTTCTCGATGTATTCCTTCGAAGTTAAGCCTTTGCCTCTCGCCAATCTTCGAAGGGCTCCATCAACTCCAGTCGCGTATTGAATGGCCTTCTTAGGCCTATTAAAAATAAACGGAGGCATGCCCAGCATTTCAGCTACTGCCCTTAAAATTATTTTTCGTAGACCCCTAACAGAGTCAATCTTTAAGTCCACGGGCAAACTTAGGGAGAAATCTACAATTTCACGGTCTGCGAAGGGAAGCCGCAACTCGACTTTGTGAAAGGCGCAGACTTGATTGTCCCTCTGAAAGTTCACTTCATAGGATGAGGCTACGTCACGGTACATGGCGTCTCGCACCGCTTCAGCACCATGGTGAGCGTATTCTCGAAGATACCTTTGATAACCTCCAAAAAGCTCGTCGCCACCTTGACCAGCCAAAAGAACCTTATATCCCAGTTTTGACGCGGTTTCAGCCACCCAATAAAAGGGAATAGCGACGCTGACCTTCATGGGGTTAGGTTCCTCAATTAACCATAAAACTCGGGGAAGGACCTTTTCAACGTCTTTTGGAGTGTACGTCGTAAGATGAAGAGGCAAACCCAATTCTTCAGCCGCTTCTTCTACGAATCGAATCTCAGGCTGGTCTTCCAACCCGACTGAAACAAGGTGAACTCTTACTCCGCAGGCTTTAGCCAACACGGCAATTACGCTACTGTCTAAGCCGCCGGAAAAAGCCACAGCAACCCTTTCAAGGTCTGTGACCCTTGCTTCAGTTGATTTTAACAAAAGCCCTCGAAGGCGTTTGGCTGCACTTTCCATTTTCATACGCTTTAAAGACGGCTGTGTTATGGGTTTAATTGGCTTAAATGAGAATCCGCTTCTAGTGATTACTGCTAGGTTTCCAAGAGGAAATGACCCCACGTTCTTTATCCCTATTGCCCACAAAGCCTTCCGCTCAGAAGCCATGGCGCATGTTGTCTCATTTTCGCCATAATAAAGAGGGTTTGTTCCTAAGGTGTCTCGACCAGCAATCACCTTATCAGGAAAGGCTATGGCGAACACATAAGACCCGTCAAACTTCTCGATCATTTTGCCCGCGTTTTTCTGGGTGTCAGGCTTAAGCTTCCCTACAATTTCGTCAACCCCAGATACTCTAGGAGGAGGAAAAATCCTTCCCTCAAACACTAACGCAAAGTCTTTGCCCAGAACTGGTTGGGGGCGATCCTTTAAGGAAATGCAAGAAAGATTGTGACCTAGGGCGATGTCTGAATCAGCCTCTTCAATCATTAATTCATCTAATGATTTGGTAATCTTAACCCAGCTAGATGTGGCGATTCCATGGGCGTCCATGCCACGGTGCGCCAACTCCCCAAGCATAGCAGCGACTTCAGAAACCGCATTTTTTCCTCTCTTACTAACTGCGGCTGACAAAGCGCCCAATAACAAACCTCGCTAAGCAAGCTCCATCAGTATTCGGTTAGGGCTTGTTGCTCCCAGGCTTTTCCTTTCTTGAGTTCCTTCCACTCTTTCGACTTTATGTATCCGCCTACCTGCTCTTTGATGTTTTTGGCGAGTTTTGGCCCAATCAATGGTAGGCTGGTTAACTTTTCTATTGGCGCTACTTTGAGGTCTTTTAGACTTTTTAAGCCTGAGTTATAGAGTATGCGCGCCCTTACTCTGCCTATTCCCTTTAGCCTAACCAGCGGAAGCACTTCAGCTTTCACTCCCTTTTGGGCGCGTTCCATGAGTTCAGCTAACGGGTGCAATAAGTCCTTATGATCCTGGAGGGTGGCGAGTTCATGGGAAGCATAAAGGAGCCATCTGGCTGTTTCAATTAGCCTATAAAGGTCGCCGGGCTGAACTTGAAATCTCTCTATGACTTCGTCTTCGGATGTTTCCTCTATCCATGCCTTAAGCACCCAAGCGAGTTTGGCTTCGCCTAAAAACTCCTCGTATGCCATCATGTCCGTCCATTCGTCGGGCACCTCAAACATAAACTCGTCCCTATGCTCATCCACAAACAAGCCGAGGTTATCCATCTCCCTCTGGTATGGGCGAAGCTTCGGAAACATGTCGGGCGTATGCGCAATCATGTGGAGAAAGCTAAGTTCAGTGAGTTCGACTTCCCGACTTAGTAAGGCGTCTCTAATTATGACCGCGGAAACAGGATCGATATATAGCTCGGATACTCTACGCCCAAACCTAGTGGCGTAAATGTTTTCGCCGCTTATGTCGATCATTTTCTCTTCATAAAGAAACTTCAGGATTTTGGCGACAATATCCTTAATGGCGTCTGGATCATACTGATGCGCATAGAAGGTTTTGCCGAAAAAGTCGTATATTCCCTGTTCAGTGTGGGCGAAGTCGGCGGCGATGGTGGCTAAAACATGGGACCGGAGGATTCGCTCAACTGCCAATTTCGACCATATTTTTTCAGGCTCGGCGAGAACGTAACTCTCCATTAAGTAATCCATTTCATCCTCGGTTTTAGCAATGAGTAAGGCTTCTCCAACCTTATCGTAGCGTGGCCTTCCAGCGCGTCCAGCCATCTGCTTGTATTCAAGAACCGCAATTGGATAATATCCATATCCGGGCTCGTAACGCCTATAACTATAAATTATCACCATTCTGGCTGGTAGGTTAACTCCAAAAGCCAACGTAGGCGTAGCGGTTAAAACCTTGATTTTTCCTTCTCTAAAGGCTTCCTCAATTATTCTTCTGTGGGATCCGCCTAAGCCAGCGTGGTGAAAGGCTGTTCCATGGGTGACAAGATCGGCTAATAGCTCGCTTATTCTTGTCCTTTCGCCCGTTGCCAGAATCCTTTCAGAAACCCGCGTCAAAGCGCGCATCATGGACTTAGATAAGGAGCCTTTAAGAGCCTTTGATACTTTTCTGGCAAGTCCAACCGCGTTTCTTCTCGTGTCAGCGAAGATGAGGGCTTGTCCGCCGTGCCGCACAATATGTAATACAAGGTTTATGGCGGGATTCCTAGTCTGCTTCTCAACTTTTAAGGCACTCCCGTCTTTAAAATGAGCCTCATCATGTAGGAGAACGCCCTCTTTCAACACGACTGGTCTCCACTCAGTAGTGATGGACTCAGCCTTCAACCACTCAGCCGCCTCTTCAGCGTTTTTCACTGTAGCGCTTAGGGCTAACAATTGGGCTTCAGGATTTATTTGCATGAGGCGGGCGAGCACCACCTCCAACGTTGGTCCACGATCAGCATCGTTAAGCAAATGCACCTCATCGGCAACCACTAAAGAAACGTCGTCCATCCAGCGGGCTCTATGCCTCAACAATGAATCCGACTTTTCATTAGTGGTAATTATTATGTCAAATCTTCCAAGCCAGGGGTCGCTGCTGTCAAAATCGCCAGTGCTTATGCCTACGCTGATTCGCCTTCCATCCCCTTTCCTTATTGCAGCGTACTTTTTGAAATCCTCATATTTTTCGTTGGCTAACGCCCGCAAGGGAGTTAAATACAGCACTTTTCCTTCTTTTTCTAGGATGTGTTTTAGGGCGCAGAGTTCAGCTATGAGGGTTTTGCCCGAGGCTGTGGGACTAGCCAAAACGAGGTTTCTTCCTTCTAGGGCTCCGGCTTTTATGGCGTCCACTTGCGGAGGATAGAGCTCAGTAATGCCCGATTTAATTATGACTTGTTTCACGAGCTCCGGTATCGGCAGATCCTTGATTTCCAATGTTGGCGCCCTTTTCGGCTAGGTTTGAGTAATAGTCTTTGGGTGTTTGATTTCTAGTTTTTGGTCTCTTGCATACTGTCTATACGGGGAGGGGGTCCTTTGATGATTTCACAGAGAGACACGGGTAGAAGGGGGCTTGTATGCTTCGTTAAGAATGTTTCTTCTTTTACAAGAATATTATTTGATTGCGCATTTCTTCTGGGGATTTGGTTTCAACTAGGGTTTTTAGCCGTCTTATGCATTCCCCTATACTTAGTTTTTGCTGGTGAACATAGACTATGCCGGGATGCTTTCTTTGGGATGCCATTCTGAGAAAATCCACATCGTGGGTGAATATTACTGCTTTATTTTTCGTGGCAACTTTGATCTGTTCTTCGTCGGTTAGGCCAGTTTGCCTATATCTTTGGCTGAGAAAGCTTCTGGATCGGCTTCTTGTCCTTCCTTATTTTTTCGTTCAGTTCCTCCTCGATTATGGCTTCGAGTTTCCAGAGGAGTTCGTCGAGGCGTTTCTCATGATCCTTCAAAACGTTTATGACTAAGTCGAGGACACCCATTTTCTCGGAATATTCTTCATCGTAGCCCAAAATAAACCGCTTCCCCACATCTCTCCTACAAAAGCAACAACTACGTTCACTTTAAAAATCATTATTTCCATTTAAGATACATGCATTTGCAAAGCTTCAAATAGTCTCTAACTCATTAAAAACAGGCCCTCAAGTCTGCCGAAGCCATGCCAAATTTTAAGTTACCATTCTACTGGTAAGTGGCGAAAGGAGTGCAAAATGCTATTCGATCTTGCCATAAAGTTGTTTATTTCAAGTTGTTACGTGAAAAAGTTTTTGGCTCACATAGAAAACAATATGGAAAAAATTTGAAAGTTTCACGAAATATTATATCATGTTGTATATCTTAGCTTGACATTTGAGATTAAAAGTTAAATGACGCTCATGATTTTTTAAAGGATGTGAATGAAAAAGAATAATTTGAATTTTGCGAATCCAATAAATGTTCTTTTAATTCCAGATGGCAATAGGAGGGCTGCGAGGAGCGCTGGCTTAAGTTATAAAGAAACCTATAAGCTGGCCTGTAAAATTGCCTATGAAAGCGTATTGTTTTTTCTCTCTCGACCCTTCGTGAAAACTTATGGGATATTCGGCTTATCCTATGACAATTTGTCTCGACATAGCGAAGAAGTGGCACCCGTTCTAGAGGCTCAAAATAAGCTGTACCATTTTCTAACAGATAACCATGTCTTTTCAAAACGGGGAATAAAAGTTAATTTTGTCGGAGAGCTTGAAATAACTCCTCCCAAATATCAAGAGGTCGCAAGGAAGCTGGAAAAGGAAACCGCTGATGGAGACAAACAATTTTATGCGTTAATAGGATATGATGGGCAAAGGGAGATAACTAGAGCCTTACGAAGGGCTAGATGGGCAAAGAGAGTCAATCTAGACGAAAAGGAAATCTTCGAATTTCTCGACATCAAACATTCCATAGACTTAATAATTAGAACTGGAGGAGAAAAAAGAATTTCCGGCGCGCCACTCTATCAGAGCAAATATGCCGAATTCGTTGTGGTTGAACAGTATTTCCCTTTCTGCGGAGAAAACGAATGGAGAAAAGCCTTAAACGATTTTAATAACAGACAAAGAAGATTCGGAAGATGAAATTGCGTATAATGGAACGCCTTAAACATTTATTGACACCAGATCACTTTTCTTTCCTTTTGCTATCCGTTACGCTTGCACTACAATTATGGATTCCATCTTTAGTTTTTTGCAGTTTTACGTTTATTTATGATCTCCTAGAAGAGAAAATTGGTTTTTTCAGGTTGATCCCAGATCACATATCTACACTTTTGTTATTGGTTACGCTTGCGCTACAACTGTGGATTCCATCTCTAATTCTTTACGCTTTTACAGTTATTTACGATTTTCTGGAAGATGAGGTTGACTTCCTTAAGAAATTAAAAACTTCTGTTAACGAAGATTAAAAATGACATTCTATTTAGCTTCTGTAAGGTTGACTGCGATAAAAAATAAGAACATTAAGTTATCTCATATTACTTATTGCCCATGAGCCTTAGGCTTTATAACGTGAATTCCGTCGTCTAATATGACGTATGGATGGACATCCCGACTATGCGAGGTCATCGTCATCTTGTCTACCCACAAATAATAATTTATTTTTCCGTCCTCTATTCGCTTATCAAGCTCAATTATACCATCGACTACCCGCAAAATTGCATTCTCCATGATTACACTTTGTGCACCTTTATCTATCGGGGAGAGTCCGATAACATTGTGCGTTTTAGTATAAGAAAGAAGTCGCCTAGCGATTCTAAAAAAGGTCGCTAGATCCCCCATAGTAGCCAATGGAGCTGAGTCATAAGCCACTCTGACCTTAATATTAAGGCCAAAAGTCTTTATCACATGATTTACGCACCTATCAATCACGTACATTTGTTCATTTACGTCCATAGGGTTTTTTACATAGTATTTTTCGTCAGTTCGTAGTCCTAGGGCACCGTTAAAACAATCAATAATTATAAACATGCCTTTTTCCTCGTAGGGAGCAGTATCCCATCTAAATGCCGCCATAGATTCTCTAATTTCATTTGGAGACTGGTCAAAGGTTATGTAAAGCCCAAATTCACCATTTCTCAATCCGTTCCATATGAACTGCTTGCAAAAGAGGCTTTTCCCGCATCCGGATGGACCCCTTAAGATGATGCCGCTATGGTTCGGTAAACCGCCATTCACGAGTTCGTCGAGTCCTGGAATGCCTGTGCTTCTTCTCTCAATTCCTACTTCTTTTTTATGCAAGCTTAAAATTGACATTTTTTCACACATAGAATCTGTTAAATAATTAAGTCAATGGGGAAGGAATCATTCCACAATTACGATTCCTTGTTCTGTAATAAGGTATGGGCAAGTCTTTATGCTGTGGTTGGTTCCTCTCATCTTGCGGATCAATAGATTACGTTGTAACTGTCCATTCGCCAGCGAAGTATCCAAAATGACAATTCCATCAGCCAAAAACTCCTCTAGCCCTGTTCCGATGGTTTTTGAGCCGATTGAGATGTCTACTACCATGATGGTTGTGCAGTTTATTTCTCTGAAGATTTTTGTGAGCATGTGTAGCGTGGTTCTCACATCGACTTTTTCGCCTAGGGCTAGGGCTATGGCGCTGAAGGAGTCTATGACCAGCCTTTTGGCGTCCAGTTCCCTGACTTCCTGCTCTATTAGGTCTAAATTCGTTTCTAATCCAAGCTTAGGAACCGTTAAGTCCAAAATTACGGCTTTTCCGTCTTTCTCAAGTTTTTGGAAGTCTAAGCCGAATCTTCGCATGTATTCCTTAAAGATTTCGGCTGTTTCTCCGAAGGAGACATATACTCCCTTCTCGCCGTTTAATGCGCCATGATGTATGTACTGAGCTGAAAAGATGGTTTTGCCTGCGCCTGGTCCGCCTGCGACTATTACGACGCTGTTTTTTGGGAAGCCTCCTTCAACTAGTTTGTCGAAGCCTTCTATTCCTGTTATAACGCGATCATTTAAGCCCATGCGGTTTTTCCTCCAAGCATCAATCTGTTTAACTGTTTAATAGTTAAAAGCACGTTATTTTATAAAGCTTTCCCTCTCCATAGAGCAACAAACTATCATCAGCCTAAAAAGTGAAAAGGCGCACAAACAAAGAGCATTAGACAATCGGCGTAAGTTTAACTTCACCATACCCCTTAGAAACATCAACCGAAATATCGTAGACCTCCGTCCTCGGAACAACTCCATACATGACAACTGCACCATCAACATTCTTAACCTTAAAATGCGTAGAAGAAATCTGACTAAGCTTATCTATCAATTCCTGCCCCTGCCTCGCTATGCCAATAACAACATTATCCGAATCCTTTATGGCTGAAACCCCTATAGCGATTTCCTTCTCTATCTCACTTAGCCCATGCTCATACTCCAGGGCGTCAAGCCCCAGAACGCCTAAAACAGGCTTACCCCCTGTTTCCCTCTCTAACTTGCGTATTGTTTTAATCCACTCCATATGCATCGAACGATCAATTTCTCCATAGGTTTTGCCCTTCAAAGGAACAGAAACCACATACGGTCTCGCCTCTTTCTCCTCTGCATCGCCCCTCTCAATAACTTTAGCGCATTTCTCGAAATTCTCCGTGAAGGGGCCGATCCCTTTATAGAAGGTTTTCGCCGTCGTTCCCTCAGATGGAAGTATCGCGACTCCCCTAGACTGGTTCAAAAAATTGACAATCGCCGAAAATATTAGACAGTTGTAGGCTGTTCCCACGCCGTATTCTATTTCCAGTAAGTTGAAACTGCCCTTTTGGTATCCACCATCCAACAACTTGTCAAGGTCTTCGATGCCAGTTGAAACTTCATCACTTTTGTCAAGAACGGGTTCTGGCTTCACGGGTTTGGCTGGAAGCTCCATTTCAAAGGGTTCAAAAAATTGGAACCTGCCTCCACTTAAGGTGAAAAGATATTTGAATTGTTTAATTGCCGTTCCCCTAGCCTTTTGTATCTCAATTTCCCTAATGAGCCGAGAGTGAAAAGGCTGTTCTTCCTCTAAATCGCTTTTATTTAAAATAACGACGCCGTCCGCCAAGTAATCCAAAACCGTTTGCTGAGGCTCCTCACTAATAAAAATCAAATTCGCATTCGCCTTCTCAATTAAAGCGACTAAAACGTTTTCAGTTTTCATCCTCTCCTTCTCCGCCATTCTTTTGGCTATGCCCTCCCAACTGTCCACTACAATCACAGGGTTTTTGAGCCTGCATGCCCGCTCATAAAACTCCTCGAAAAACTGAAAAACCACACCAAGGCTTTCAAAGGCACTAAATTCAGACTCAGCCTCGCCCTCATAACTTTTCGTCACATCAGTCACAAACTCGGGTTTCAAAGCCTCCTTAACCCAAGGAAAATGCTTATACAACTTTTGTGGAGAAACCCTAGTGGAAAGATAAATTCCGTTTCGGTCACGATAGTGCCTCAAAAGCTCTAGGGCGAGGCTAGTTTTGCCAGACCCAGCGCCGCCCTTAATTAGGAAGAAAACCCCTTGACCATCTAGCAGACTTAAAATTTCCTTAGGAACTCTTTCATCTGGCTTCAATTCTTCTTCCCGCCGTAATATTTAATCAGACTTGAGCAATGCAACTCGCTAATGCCTTCTCTTATGCGATAAATTAAGCACTTAAGGTTTCCTCACGGTTCAACTTCGAACCAACCCCCTTCAAATAGCTCTTATTTCACTTTTGGATATATCCAAAACGGATATAACAAAACGTAAGCATTAGCCGAATAATGTTCGATAGCTCCATCTTTGATACATCTAGGCTGGAAATAACCGTTTTTAAAACGCTCGCATCAAAATTCTTTGAGGCAACAAACGGCAGCAAACTTATACGTCAATCAATGAAGGAGAGCGAAATGGAGAAAGGCAAAAAAGCTATGAAATTGAGGCTTACGAGGATCCTCCTCGAAATCATTTTCCTCACTTTCCTAGATGAAAAACCCTCACACGGATATGGAATTAACGCAAAGTTTCGCGAAGCATTTGAATGCAGCCTCAGCGCCAGCACAATTTACCCCCTACTCTACATAATGGAGGAGAAAGGACTAATCAACAGCGAATGGAACTCGGAGTCGCAAAGGAAAAAGAAGGTTTACAGTATAACGCCGAAAGGTAGGGAACGTCTTTTCCACGCGTATAATGCATTGGCTAAAATAACGAGAATGCTCGAAAAACCGCTAAAGAGCGACCTGTTCCAACCGAAAATATCATTCTCAAATAATTCCCTTCAATAACGCGCCTACCAACAATAAACAATTATTGCAGAAAAGACTTCTCAAAAGACATGAGAAGGAATAGAATTGACAGATTACTTAGACCTAGAGCAAATAAGAAATAAGGCGATTTCTGCTCATCACTATTATAGTTGATGTCCTCTAGAATGGAATAAATATTCTTGAGCGTATCCCGCGTATTCTCCGAAGTAATTTCTTCCGAAGGAGCTTATCTTTTCGTATTCTTTAGGCGTAATTGACCTTTTAGCCAAAATTTTTTCTACAAAGGTTTGTTCAAAATGGTTGGGATACAATTTTAGGATTATGCGCTTCATCCAGATATCCACGGGAAAAGCCTCCAACTTGCCTAGAGAAAACAATAGAACGCAGTCAGCAACCTTATGGCCCACGCCGGGCAAAGACATTAACCTTCCTTTAGCTTCTTCGTAACCCATTTTCCTTAAGGCTTCTAGATTAAACTCCTTCTCCTCCATCATTCTAGAAACCTCTAAGACCCGTTCAGCCCTGAAACCCAGCTTGCACTTCTTTATCTCCTCTAAGTCAGCTTGGGCAAAGTCCTTAGGCTTGGGAAACGTGTAGAAGTCGTGTTCGTCTAAAGTTATCTTCTTTCCAAACTTTTTAGATAGGTTTAGGATCATGTTTCGAATGGCTGGAATGTTGGCGTTGGTTGCGCATATGTAGGAAATTAGGCATTCCCATGGCTCTTGCCGAACGATCCTAAGCCCACGAAAAGCCCGTATAGCCTCATCTATTTGCCTATCCCTATTTATTCGTGACAGAATTAGGGGCAGGTCGTCGTCAAGCCTAAAACAGCTCTCTATAAAGTGGATATCTACATTTTCGGGAAAGGCTTGAAACAGCAACCTTCCACCGATCTGCCTAACCCTAACAACCTTTTCGCCGACAAAGCCATACCACCATTCGCCGATTTTTTCCCATCGGAAAATTTGACCACAGCTTAAGGTATGCTCCAAATTGAAGGGCGTATTCGCCTCATTTAGCTGAATTTCCATGGGTACGTCACAGATCCAAGGCTCAATTCTATTTTTGGGTACATCTATAAACTTGCCTCACATATTGCACCCAATTCAAATGATGCATTAGCAATAAATGTCCTTTCCTAATTGCGAAATACGTTAACTTTAAGTTTCAAGGAAGCCCTATATGAGAACCTCACGAATAAGCGAGACACTGGAGGAAACTAAACGTGGTGCTGTTTCAAGAGATCAGGTGGCACGGCCGAGGTGGACAGGGCGTTGTCACAGCGAGCAATCTGTTAGCTTCCGCCGCCCTCTTAGAAGGCAAGCAGGTTCAGGCTTTTCCTGAGTTTGGTCCTGAGCGGACTGGTGCACCCTTGCTTGGCTTCACTCGAATTAGCGATGCTCCTATTGATGTTCACAGTCAGGTTTATGAGCCAGACGTAGTGGTTGTTCTCGATCCGACTCTTCTAAAGACTGTAAACGTTACTGAAGGATTAAAAAAGGACGGTAAGCTCTTGGTTAACACTGACCTAGCTCCCAAGGAGTTGAAGGGACAATTAAACGGTGAAGAAATACGAGTTTTTACAGTGAATGCCACTCGAATTTCGTTAGACGTTATTGGTCGCCCCATATTTAACACAGCCATGCTTGGCGCCTTGGTTAAGGCAACGAACCTTGTTTCCCTAGACTCAGTAATTAAAGTCACGTTAGAAAGGTTCGCTGGGTCGGTTGGAGAGAAAAACGTTGCGGCAATTAAACGATCATTCATGGAGGCGAAGGGAGAATGAGCACAAAGGAAAAGCCAGGATGGAAATCCTTGCCCATAGCAGCCATCATATCTGAGCCCGGCTCCTCAATGAAGTATAAAACGGGCGATTGGAGAGCCTTCCGACCAGTCATAAACCTGGAAAAATGCACTGGCTGCCTCCTATGCTGGATATACTGTCCTGAACCCGCTATTGTTCAGATGGAAAAGAAGGTTAAGGTTAACTATGATTTTTGTAAGGGATGCGGAATATGCGCTGGAGAGTGCCCCGTGAAGGCTATAACCATGGTGGAGGAAGGCGCCAAATGAAGAAAGTTTTGGGACTAACAGGCAATGAGGCAGTGGCTCTTGCCGCCAAACAATG
>Ga0315280_10005563_pt1 | contig 17869 bp, 20 predicted proteins | sample YL17G06_40_MG_FD_203697 | JGI IMG/M metagenome (GOLD analysis project Ga0315280, IMG submission 203697) | Sediment microbial communities from Yellowstone Lake, YNP, Wyoming, USA - YL17G06_40 | ecosystem: Environmental > Aquatic > Freshwater > Lake > Sediment | place: USA: Wyoming | collected... | reverse complement strand
TGGCACACAAGACCAGGGAGACCGGATACCAGATTCTCTGCAGGGACCCCTGCAGATACAGGCCCATCAGGGGCGAAACTCGTCCCTCTCTCGATGATATCGAAGCGCGCGCCGCTCCCTTGCGCGCAGGCTGATTAAATAATTCGTATGAATGGGGTGGTGTGCATCTCTAGCAACCTGATTCGGCCTCTCTCCCAGGCGAATCGTGGCCGGATGATCCTTCACTGAACCAGAGGGAGGAAGGCGGATGGCTTCCTGAAGCCCTCTCCGACCCCTTCGGGTGGATGGCATCCGCTACCTCATCCCATCCATCCTCCAACCTCTCAGGCGAAGTAGGCGATGCTCTGACGCAGCTCGGGCCTGCCTGTGCGGGCTGCCGCTATGGCGACGGCGCGCGCACCAATTCGTAGCGACCCAAGCGCAAAAGTGCGGCTTCAGAGGTTTCTGTGAAAAGTTAATAATACCCAAGAAGGTACACTGTTTATTTGTTATACTATGTAGAAATTCATTACCTTCTCCAGATTTCTAGGAGGCTCTTCCCCAATCATCTCGAAGAATTTTTTCAATGTCTTTATCAGAGCAGGGTACAACCTTGCGATATCTGTCAGGGTAACCAGGCCCACAAGCCTTCTCTCATCGACCTTTTGCTCCACAACAGGCAGCTTCTTAATTTTATGCTTAAACATCAACTCCACCGCATCCTCCAGACTCGTCTCTGGACCCACAGTTATTACGGGACTCGACATGACCTGGTCCACAAGAGTAGTCTCAGGATTCACAACAGCCGCTAGCGCCCTATCCAAGAGGTCACTCTCGGTCAGCATTCCCGCAACCATGTTATCCTTCAGTACTACTAGGCAGCCTATCCCGAATTGGGCCATCATCTGAGCAGCGCGCTTCACGTTCTGATCTGAACGTATCACGATGACTTTCTTCACCATCACGTCCCTTACTGTAAGCACCTCAAAATACACCTCACAGCATCAAATCTAACTATCCTATTGAGAATAACTGTTTTGTTGCGTGAAACTCCCAGCCTCAGGGTGTTGTGGGAAACTCCTAATTCAGAGAGAAGCCGCAGGAACTCCCTGGGCTCGCCATCCTTCAACACGGCCAGGATTCTCCTATCAAATAAATCCACATCGACCATAAAAAGGAGAAAGAAGAATAGAAACCATTTTACACCAATTATTTAACCTGCCACGCGCGAACAGTCTAAACCTTTCTTTAAATCATTACAATCTAATTATAAAACACTGAGAACTCATACTTCGCTGATAAACGATAAAGTCTTAATGAAGAGCCATAATTCCCCCACCCGAGTGGACTCACAGGCGCATGCCCTTCGCGCGCGAACGACCAGCATCCCAGGCCCATTTTCCCTTCAGCGAAAGTCCGACGACGGATCCGATCGCCGCGAAAGCCGCCATCGCGATCACGCTCATGACGCATAGGCGCACCTCCTCAACAGGCATGCAGCCAAAGGCTAAGAGATAGCTTTTTTTACAATGTCACGGAAGGTATCTTCGGTGCCCCTGATCGAAATGAAGATCGCGATCGTTCTCGGGACCCGCCCAGAAATAATCAAGATGTCGCCTGTGGTGAGGGAGCTCGAGAGAAGGAACGAGGAATACCTCATCGTCCACACGGGGCAGCATTACTCCCACAACATGGACGCGGTGTTCTTCGAGCAGCTCCGCCTCCCTCCGCCGAAGATCAACCTGAACGTCGGATCGGGGACCCACGGCGAAGAGACGGGCAAGATGATAATCGGCATCGAGAGAGCCCTACAGGAGCAGAGACCCGACATCGTCCTAGTCGAGGGGGACACGAACAGCGTCCTGTCGGGGGCGCTGGCGGCGTCGAAGCTCCACATCGGCGTCGGCCACGTCGAGGCGGGGCTGAGGAGCTTCGACAGGACGATGCCGGAGGAGATCAACAGGGTTTTGACGGACCACATCTCGAACTACCTCTTCGCTCCAACCGATGTCGCAAAGGAGAACCTGATGCGTGAAGGAATAAAAGAAGAAAGCATCTTCGTCACGGGGAACACGATAGTGGACGCCGTCCATCAGAACCTGGAGCTCGCTACGAGTGTAGATGTAGGATCGACTTACCAGGTCGCCGACGGGGAATATTTCCTCCTCACACTGCACAGGCAGGAGAACGTGGACGACCCTGAGCGGCTGAGACAGATATTCGAGGGCCTGCATCTCCTGGCGAGCAGATTCGACAAGGGGATCATCTTCCCCATGCACCCCAGGACGCGGGAGCGCATGAAACAGGACAAGATCAGAGTAAGAGACGAGCGGATCAAGATAATCGAACCGTTGGATTACCTGACATTTTTAAAGCTTGAGAGCCGGGCGGGATTGGTCCTCACGGACTCCGGCGGCGTTCAGGAGGAGGCCTGCATACTCGGGGTGCCGTGCGTCACGCTGCGATACAACACGGAGCGCCCTGAGACGGTCGAGGTCGGCGCGAACATCGTCGCTGGCACCGAACCGGGTGAGATAGTGAGATGCGCCGAGGAGATGCTACAGAGGAGCAGAGACTGGAAAAACCCCTTCGGAGACGGCCACGCAGCGACGAGGATCGCATCGATTCTGGAGCAACACCCACCGCGCGCCTGACTGACTCAGGCCTGGGCCACGATCAGGACTGTGCCGTAGGGATCAGTTGCGTCCCGCGCGGGCGGCAGTGCCTGACCTGTCGAGGATGAACCTGTCAAGGGTAGTGCCCTGGGCCATCCAGCGCGCGCTGGGTAACAAGATGTGCTGCATGCATCATTCAAATGGACACGTAATGAGGACTCGGTTAGGAGCATCGATTACGCGCGCTAGGCTGTTTAGAAATCTGGTGTAAAATGGTTTTAAATCTGCTTTTACATATTTAAGCTCAGAATGGACCCTTACGAAGAGAGCATTTTAAGAGCGCTAAGAGACGGAAGAACCAGAGACTTCCATCAACTACTCGAGGACGTCGGTTTCTCCCACAACACCCTCAGGCTGCATCTCGACTACCTGGTGCAAAGAGGTCTGATCACGCGGGAGAAGATACCAATGGAGGGGATGGGACGCCCAAAATTCACGTATTCCATGTCTGGAGGACCTGAGCGAGGCACCCCCGGCATTCTCAGGGGCCCTTCGGATGTTGTTGCCCTTCCTTTCAGAACGCTGAGACGCCTCTGTCGTTTTCAGAGGGGTGGAAGATGCAGGGAGACCGGGGATCACTGCGAAGCCAAGATCTGTCCTCAAATCCAGAAATCGGAATAAAGACCATTTAAAACCAAATAATTAAACAGCCTAGCGCGCGAGTTTTAGTTAAAAGTAGCGGTGGGTAGCAGCGCGCGCGGGGGCGATCGCTCAATCTTTCAGTTCCAGGTACGTTCCCTTCTCCGCTAGGGAGCGAAGCCGCTCCTCCATGACGCGAATCGCATCCGATAGGGCCTCCCTGTTGCTGAAGCTGGAGACTATATCGCCAAGTTCGTGCCTATCCATACCCCTCAGCCTCTTCGCCTCGGAGACGAGTTGGGGCATGGCCCTGACGACGTTGTCCACTATGGTGATCGAGGCGAACTGGGCGGTCCTCGAGAGAGGGTTGAGGTCGACGGCGATGACGGTCTTGCCCATCCGCCCGAGGGCCTCGGTCCTGTCTCCGTCCTCCAGGGGCACGAAGACAGCGTCTGCAATCAGTATCCCCCTCGGGTCCACCCTCCTCCGATCACTGTTCACCTCCTCTATCCTCGCTGAGGCCGCCTCCCCGACCCCGAAGACCTCCTTGGCGCCGGCGCCTATGAGCAGCTCCGCAATTGCCCGCTCCCTGTCCGGAAGCCTGTGGAAGAGGTTCACCTCGATCAGGGCATCAGCTGCCCTCGCAAGCTTGACGACCTCATTCGGGCAGAGGGCGGCTACGTTCCCGTTCACGGACAAGACGGGCCGCTTCGCAAGGAGAAGGGCCGACGCCGCCGCGGTGATGGCTTCACTAGCCGATGGCGTGGTCGTCTCCCCTAGGATGTAATCGAAGGCCTCGCCCCTTCCGTGGGCTATTAGGCCGGCTAGCGCCACCACGCCGGTCTCGACATGTCTCGTCAGCCGCTCCCTGATCCTTATGGATTCGGCCCTCGGGTGCTTCGGGGAAACGTGATGCTCCGTCAAACCAGCCTCGCCCCTCGATCGTCGATCTTGTTTATGAAGACTTCATAGTCGGGGGCAGCGGCGCGCAGCGCATCAGCCAACTCTTCCGCCTCTTCACCGTCAAAAAGGGAGAAGACTGTTTCGCCGAACATGGCCATGGCGCGCGCTGTTGAACATATTCCGCGCGCGCATGCCTGTTTAGAAATGGATCTCGTTAATCGTTAAATTGATGCTATTTCTGTGGTTTGTCGCTGAATGTCCCCAGGTTAGGTGTTTCTGGCTCTTCAGGTGTTGAAACTTGGGTCTGCGGCGGCATGCCCATGCATGGAAGGCCCTACACCTGCAGCCTCAAGGCTGCGGGCTTAAGGCTGTGAAGTGCCTGATGCTCCTGATCGGCTCTGGCCTGTGAAGCCTGACGGCCGTGAGGGCGACAACCAGCATGGCAGTGAGGCTCAGGGCTGCGTGGATGGTCGCCTGGCTTAAGCCTCGTACCCTGAGGTCGTCGAGCAGAAGCCACTCCTTGGCCCTGCTGAACAGCCGCTCTACCGTCTCAATGGTTGAAAAATGTACTCACTGTGTCTGACCCTTGTCTGGTGAAGTTGAGCGGCCCAAATAGTACCATGCCGCGCGCGTTCTCCTAGGCCCAACATGTTAAATATCCATGATGAGAATTAGAAAATGCGCGAAGCCTTCGATTCGCGCCGGTGAAACAATTGTCTAAGGATAAACTCCTTTTGGGGCTGACGATCGTAGTACTGCTAACTTCTCTGGCCGCGCAAGTTCAGGCAATCAAGCCCGAGTCCCCGCTGCTGAAGGGGGCATATCGGTACGAGAAAAACGGATGGATCTACGCGCACCTGGAGGGCACGCCGTTTCAGGTAGGGTACCAGAACGGCTACCTGCTCTACGACAACATCAACGTCTCCTACAGCGCGAACATCCGCATATGGTGGACCGACAAGGCCTTCGGCGACCTATGGTACGAGGCGAGGGACATCTCGAGGCTGTACATCTGGCCCAAGCTGACCGCAGAGATGAAGGCCGAGATCGAGGGGATAGCCGCCGGCGTCAGGGCGAGGGGGCTGAAGTGGGACAAATGGGACATACTCGCCTTCAACGCGTGGGGCGATATCCCAGTCTATCAGGAGATCTACGAGAGCGGTAGAGGACACCCCGGCGGAGGACACGTCCCATTGCCTCGTTCTCGTGTGTCGGGGGCGGGCTGCAGCGCCTTCGTAGCCACAGGGAAATCCACGAAGGACAGCAAGATCGTGATCGGTCACAACACTTGGGCTGGCTACGCCGACTGGGGATACTGCCAAGTCATCGTCGACATTGAGCCGGCCAAGGGACACAGAATAGTGTTCCAGAGCTTCGGGGGGAGCGTCTGGAGCGGACCTGACTGGATCTACAACGACGCTGGACTCATGGTGACGGAGACGACCCTGCCCGACATGTACATATACGATCCGAAGGGCATCCCAGTGTTCGTCCGCGAGAGGTACGCCCTCCAGTACGGAAGCTCGATCGACGACTTCATAAAAACAATGACGTACAAGAACAACGGCGCCTACGCCAACGACTGGCTTGTAGGGGACGCGAAGACCAACGAGATATGCTCGCTGGAGCTCGGATGCCATAAATGGGACATAATCCGCACCTTCAACGGCTTCATCACCTCGTGCAACTATCCCCGAGGCCCTAATGTCCGCAGCGAAACAACCTACAATTGGACCGACCCCACGACCAGCGGCTACTGCAGAACCCAGAGATGGAGCCAAATAAAGGCCCAGTACGAGGGCAAAAGCCTGATCGACTGCACACTCGGCATGACCTTCGAGTCCGACCACTACGACACATACACTGGCACCACATCGCCGAGCCTGAGAACCCTCTGCGGACACGGCGAAAATGAGACGGGCCCGCCATATGCCTTCGGCGGTCCCTGGCCCGATGGTGGAGCCGTAGATGGCAAGGTCACGTGTAGCGACCTGGTACTCAACGAGATGGGAATGTGGGGCCGATGGGGCCACCCGTGCGGCACCCGATTCATAGTTGCTGACTTCCTAGCCTCGCATCCAGAATGCGCATGGGAGCTCCCATACTTGCACGATATTCCCGAAGGCGGACAGGTTCCGTGGACATACTTCAAGATAACATGACCATGAAGCGGGAATCTAACGGCCATAAAATCCCCTTTTTTTGTGCTGCCTTAACCTCGTTGGATGAGACGATGCTTGGCTAGCTAGCTAACGCGCACGCACGCCTTGGTCGAATCCCCAAAACTGGTGGCCTGGCAAAGCGCGCGTGACCACAATGTAAAAGAATATATAGCTATTCAGCAATATTACCATAAGGCCATAAGTCATGTCGCTTAGGGTGCAGATCGACAAGAAGTTGGAGCACAGGTTCAGGCAACTGGCCATGAAAAGATTCGGGTACTCGAAAGGCTCCCTGAGCAGAGCCGCGGAGGAAGCCCTGACCAACTGGGTCTCGACGCAGGAAAACTGGGAACAGGAATTCCAGGGAGACCCCGTGGAAGCCATAGACGGCCTCCTCTCGGGCATAGACATAGACTCAGTCGAGCTCCAACATGAGACAAAACACGTCTGGATGCATCAGGAGCTCAAAAATGTACCTGATTGACACCAACATCTTCTTGGAGGTCCTCCTATCCAGAGCCAGAAAAGAAGCCTCAAAAGAACTCCTCAGATCCCTCAGGGACGGCAGAGAAAGTGGCCTTGTAACCGATTTCACGATCCACTCGATAATCGTCATCATGGACGGGCTCGACAGACTGAGGGAACTCAGGACGTTCCTCCTAAGCCTCGAAGCCTACAGGGGATTACGCATCTACCCCACGAGCATAGCAGACGAAATAAGGGCGATCGAGCTGACCACCGAAACGAACCTTGACATGGACGACGCCATCCAATACGCCTCAGCCCTATCGACAAGCGCCGAAGCCATCGTGTCATTCGATAAGCACTTCGAAGGATTAAAAATCCAGAGAAAAGAACCACTCATGATTTAGGTCGCGCGCGCGTGTCGTGCCTTCAGGATTGACGAATAAAACCCTGCAACCAGCACTTTCAGCCTCGTAGCAGAAATAAGGGATACTTCGACCCTCAATATTGTTGGCGTAGCAGGATCAAATGGAGCATAACTTCCTACACACACGCGTAATAGAGTCGCGCCCATCCTGGTTCTTAGGCCGTAATCAAATCTAGAGTGGGCAACGAATTTTCATGAATTAGAGTAGATTTCGAAATAAGATTCGTAATTACGAACCTTATTCCAAAATCTACTCCGATCCCCTAAACGCGCGCGTAGACTTCTTTATACCTCTTTGTGACTCTAAAAAGGCTAAGAAAACTAACGAATGCGACTTGATTCTGGGATTATTATCGAACAAATAACCTTGCGCGTGATTGAGAAAAATCCCTCTACTTCTTGAGGAAGTTGGGGTTGGTGGAGTCGTACTTGTCGGCGTCCTCTTGGCTGCCGGTGATGTCTTTCAGCCACTTGTCGGCACCGTCGCGCTTCCAGTCCCCCGCCTTGGCGTGTGCCTTGATGTAGTTCGCGGGCATGGGGTGGGTACCCACCTTGACGGGGAGGCCGACGACGTTCTCTATGTATTTTTTGTGATCTTCGATGTAGGGACAGATGGGATACCCTGCTAGGTAGCAGCTGGCGAGGTAGATGACCTCGGCGCCGTACTTCTTCATGTCGGCGGGTGCGGCTTCGAGGCGCTCTCCGGGGCAGCCGCCACATGCCATCCAGCCCAATACCTCTATGGGCTCGTCCTCCGGGTACTCGGCGAAGGCGCCGTCCCTCTCGATGACCGACTTAAAGCACTTGTTACCGGTGCAGGCGCGGTTTCTGTCGCAGATCATGATGCCGACTTTTACCATAGGTATCGTAATCCTCCCTTACCCTATCCTAATAACGTTTTCAAGACGATCGATCGAAAAAAGATGGAGGATAGCGTTAGGTTAGCCTGAGCTCACTTGAGTCGCTGGTATTTTTCAATGACTTCGGCTGCGTCGATTAGTGGCACGTAGGTTATTCGCATCTCTGGGAAATAGAAGAGCGTGTAGTTGGCCAGCTGGTGCTCATCTCCTTCCACTATGAGGAAGCCCTCGCTTGGACCCGTGTAGTGAGATGGAAACAGAACCTTCGGGTAGAGATCGGTTGGCTTCTTGCGTATCTCAGCCATCTTAACGTATTTGGACAGAACCTTGTCGGTGTCCTCTGGGTTGAACTCCCAGTACGCTATGAACTTCAATTCATCACTCTCCTTGTTCTTGGTACTTGTATAGCTCCCCACCTCGGAGCTAAGGTTCCAATAAAAGCCATTGCCTTCAGACTTCAGTGGAACCTCAGACCTGAGTTGACCCGATCATTATATAACAGTTGTCCGTGAAAGTGCGTTAAGGATAACCCGAACAACCCCAGCCTCACGAAGATCGACCTGGACATCGTGGGGGCCAACTACTTCGACATGGACAACGGAACAGTAGTCGTATATCTCCCCGGCGCCGTGACGGACTACAACATAACTGTCGACGGCACGCAGATGCAGGAGGCAAAGGAAAACTACACCCTGGAGCTAGCCAAATTCGTTGGAGACGCAGCAACAGTCGAAAAGGCTATTACGAACACGATCAGCGTTGGCACCAGCAAAACTACCCATAACGGTGAAGGAGAAGGAGATCAGTGTCGGAGCGCGCGCGCATGCCTGTTGCTAAAATGGTAAAAAATGGTTTTAATTTAAGCCACCTTTTCAGAGCCGTTTCATTGAGCTGTTAAAAATATCCTTATCTTCCACCCAAGCATACTCCAAAACATCAAAAACCTGAATGATAAAAAAAAGAAGCCAACTAGGAGAAGATAATTATTACCATTTTTCACCAAATTTAGCAACGCGCATGCGCGCGGTGTTTTAGCCGCCATGATCGCTGGATCGCATGTCAAGGTGTATGACTGCGCGCCAGCTCATTATCCGCGCGCGCTTAAAAATAGCCCGAAAAACTAATTAGAGTAAGTGCCGGGAGTGTGATTTGAACCCACGCGACCCGAGGGTCACAAGCCTTCTTGAGATCCGTAGGGCAATCATGTAATGCTTTTTAGTAAGGTCCTCCTTACTCATAAGTTGGGGTCAGAAACGTTGGAGGTAAGTGTGGGCTCCATCACCACGAAGGGGCAGGTAACGATTCCAAAGGAGATCAGGGAGGCGCTGGGCCTGAGAGAAGGGGATAGGGTCATCTTCTTGATCGAAGGCGAGAAGGTGGTAATCAGAAAGGTCTCCAGCGAAAAGTTGTCGGAGATCATCATGAGGCAGAAGCCCTGGCCCGAAACTGGACTGGATTTTCAGGAGAGGCTACGCAAAGAATGGAGACAACTGTAGTTTTAGATACCAATATCTTCTTGGATGTCAAAAACCGTGAGGAATCCTTCTTTCTGTCTTCAAAACAAATCCTCGACGCCGTCGATGAAGGCAAAATTCAGGCCATTGTTTCGGTTGTATCCATGGCGGAGCTCTGTGCCGGTTACTATTCGGCCGGCGACGAGAGGGGTAAGCAGGAGCTGTTGGCGCATCTTCTTTCCACAAAGTCTTACAGCATCGTAGAACTCGATGTAAAGTTGTCCGATTCAGCGGGAAGAATCCGCGCGGAAACTGGACTCAGATTGCCCGATGCCATCATAGTTGCCTCGGGAATAGATAGAGGGGCAACCTACATCGTCACACACGATGAGGAGTTTAAGAAAGGAACACGATACTTAGAGTCAGTAACATCGCAGGAAATGATCAATAGATTGGAAGAAGCTAGCATCTGATTTAGAAAGGAATGATGGGCGCTAGTCTCCGAAGTGCCTGAGGAACAAGGATGTTACAATTCACATAATAGACTTAAAATTAGTGTAAATTATGGCGGGGGGGTGGGATTTGAACCAACGCGACCCGAAGGTCACAGACTCAGCAGGCCTGCCCCTATCTAGCTAGGAGACCCCATTATCCGCTTTTATCCGTAGTCCTCTAGAAAAATTATCTCCACATCGAACTGTTCCTTCGTCATCTCCCTGGACAGGTCACTCTCTCTCCTGGCGAAGACGGCGCCCCCGAAGGATTTTTTGGCTAACGCCAAACAGAAGCAGTCCGCCAATGATATGGCCCTCTTGCACTTGTACTCTGAGGCGTCGAGGATGAGGGGCGACGTTTCCTCGACCGTGACATAACCCGAAGCCAACAGTTTATCCACTCTCTCCTTCGATGATACGAGACCCAGCCTTCTGCACAGTATGTATCTCAGCTCGGCTACGTGCAGCTCCGTTGTGGATGCCTCGACGGATAGGTCTTTCATGGCCTCCTTGAGCTTTAGCCCCGATTTGGTCGAGAAAATCAGCTCGATCAGAGCGCTGGTGTCAAGCGCTAATCTTCCTCTCAAGTCTCCTTTCATCTAACGTTCTCTCCCTGAGCAACTCTCTTAGCGCCTCTTCACTTTCGGACAGGGGAGAGCATGCCTCCTCCAGTAGCTGCGGCCTCTTCTCCTTCTCGCTGATCAGGTAAAGTATGGCCTCGTTCAGGTTGACCCGCCGTCGAAGCCTGATCTGAAGCTCGGACGCTATCCTCAGCAGCCTTTCCCTTACATCATCTGTAACAGATATAGTCGTCATTATTATCATATTTAATATATAAAATGTAAGATAAATGCATTTTGTTGAACAAGATGACGGATTCGCTAATTTTTAAATTCCTGGCACCGGGGTTTGGGAGGGTTGGATTTGAACTCACGCGAACCGAGGATCATAGACTTAGGCCTATTGCGAGCGATTAATTTATAAATTCTCTCAAACAAAAATAGCATTGGTGAGGTTTTTGGGTGCAAAAATTGATGAACAGACATGGAAGCAAATTTCTACCAAACTCACAGACGTTGAGGCGTTGAAAGTTCTGCAAGAGGTAGTTAATTACGTCATTGAAAGGTTGAAGTCAAGGATCGATGAAGTGAAGTCATCGAGGGACGTTATTGCCTTCCTCTCAAGAGGAAAAGAGTTCCTAACAATCAATATTACACGAACCAACCTACGAGTATACTTACAGCCATCATCAGGCGCACTCTTTAGTAAAGACAATGAGTTTACAGTTGAGAAGGTAAGCTTCTGGGAGGGCTCGTTTCAGAAATCTTCAGGCAAATATCGAGCTGTGACCGCTTGGGTCTCGAAAAAAGAACATCTCCCAGGAATCAAAAAGATGATAGATAGTATCCCAACATCCCAATAGAACGTGACTTACTGTTATCACATTAGACTTCGTCTTGAAAGAAGCAACTCCGATACGCGCGGCTCATATTAATTTGATAACCGCAAATTGTGGCGCCGGGGATGGGATTTGAACCCACGCCCTCCTTCCTGCCCGAGCGCTGGTGCCACAGCCCTCTGGATTATGTGTGCAGTTTTATGAATGTTCCTAGCCTCAGGTCCTTCAATTTGTACATGCTCAGTAGGATTTGAAGATACTAATCGCTCTTTGCGGGGTCAGAAGACATATATTAGTTACGATTCATTTTTTTCGTCGGAGGGGTTTCTTGGGATTCTGGTTGGACGATTTCATCCAAAGATCGAAGATCCCGTATCCAATCTTCTTTGGATTGATAGCCCTCTTTCTCTATCTGTTGGGCTTTCCCTTCATGATCGCATCCGATAATCTGCAGTCCTTTCTATCCGAGCCCATGTGGGTGCTCGTGGCCTTGTTCGGGGCTTTGAACGGTATACTGATTACATTCGTTTTCAGAAAGTTTTCGGATTCCCTCGGGAAGATCGAACACCTGATGGTCCCTGACGATTTCCAGAGGGCAAAAGGGAGGTTGTTGGGTCACTTAACGGGCAGAATTTACTGGGCTGTGGTGGTCTTCTGGCTGGTCTTGAACTTTATCGAGTCGCCAAGGAGCATGAGGTGGTGGTGGTTCTATAATCAGTCCCAGCTCGTCTCGGCTTATGAGCTCATTGAAACACTGCCCTGCTGCGTAATAGGGGGCATCTTCATGTACATGATCCCGATTGGTCTGACCCTCGCCTACAGAGAACTGTGTTCGAAGACGCCCCTCAGGAAGGACGTTTTGGTATCGGAATGGATGAGCCCATTCAAGGATTTCAAGCACCTCATAACCTTGACAATGTTCGGCGCGGCGGTCTACGCCGTCTTCCCACCCAATATATGGGGCTATACACTAAAGACGGCCGCTGAAACCCGTTGGACCATGTTCATCCCCTACGCGGGTATAGCCATCGTGCTCGTTTCAGCCATACTGCTGCCCCATTACTTTTTCCACGAATTGTTCTCGGACACGAAGGATGGTCTCCTCCGTGATTACCAAAGAAGAATTACTCAGCTCTCTTTGAGGGAGAATGAGGGCATCTCCCAGAGGATTCTCCTTCTGCTCGAGAAGGGGGAGGCGGAGAAGCTGAAGACGTGGCTCCTGGACGTGAATATAGTGGGAGAAATCCTGGTCGTAGCCCTGATGCACGTGATCGTCGTAGAGGTGTTGACCACACTCATTCACGGGTAGAACATCCTGAACAAAGTCTCTGAGAATCACAAGGGGAGAAGTCCACAAACAGTATCCAACACAAACAACAGGCGTTGATGAGAGATACAAGGAGCATTGAGGCTGCGAGCAAGTCTCATAATTTCACGTAGCAAACACCGTATTTCGCAGGCGCATTGTGTGTGCTTTATTTCTCTCTAGTGGGCAACGCGATCTTCTGCGCTCCCTTTCCCAAGACTTCCTTGGCGAACAGCAGGACAAACGCCGTCGCTACGAAGAGAGCCGAGCGATGTAGAAGGAGTACTGGAACGCCTGGGCTGTTGGCAGTACCTCGTAGATCGGCACGTTGTTAATCATGCCCACAAGCACTGGCGCTGTGTAGGTCGCCAGAATAGATCCTGCAATCGGAGCCCCGAGGCTGCCCCCGAGGTTTCTGAACACGGTGTTCATGGAGGTTGCGAGGCCCATGTCTCGGGGCTCGACGGTAAGCATCAGCAGGTTGATCACAGAGGCGTTCAGCAGGGAGATACCCGCCCCGGTGAAAGTCGGCACTCTACAGCAAGTAAAGGACAGTGGGTTTCAACTGCTTGGAGATCGGATCTACCTCTAGACCCAGTTCCTCTAGCGTGGTTACCCCAAGCACCGGGACATCGTTCTCCTCGCCGAAGATGACGTTGGTCCCGGCGACCGCGTCCAGGTACTCGACCACGGCAACTCCGATATCCCTTTCGATCTTCTGTTTGTTCACCGTCTGGAAGACCCTGCTGCCCCTCCTATCGATTTTGAGTGCCTCCAGAATGTCCTTGGGGACGATCGTGTAGACCGCGCCCGTATCCACTATCAACTCTACGGTCTCAGACCGTTCAGGTGAGATCGGGTTTACCATTTTTACTTTGACGTACGTAAACCCCAAAAACGGCGCCTCCAGTCAAAAGTGAGTACAGGCTGATAATTAAGGATTCTCTGGCCCCCGTTTCATAAGTGCATACGATGGGATTCGAACTCGCACTCTCTATCTGGCCTGAACGCTGGCGTAGCCCCATAGATCATGGATCCAGAACAATATTCAGAAGCACACAGACTTCCAAAACCTATTTTTAATAAAACCAGCGTAATGTGCAACAGCCCAAAACAAAGCAACAAGAATTGGACGTAGAGGAGCCATGCGCCACGGCGTGGAAACAGCCCCAACAAACATGCGGGAACCCAAAATCCCCTCGAGGCGACCAACCAATGAGAGAAACACAAGCCGACTACCCAACCATAAACTCCATCCTGAGCTCAAGCAAACGGAAAAAACCACTATAAGCAGCCACAACAACAGACAACAGGCGCCGGGGGTGGGATTTGAACCCACGCGACCCGAGGGTCACAGACTTAGCAGGCCTGCTCCCTACCTGGCTAGGAGACCCCGGCCCCCATTATTATTTCGTGCACCCTCTGGCTTCTGCGCTCATCTGAGGATGACCACAGGATATTAAGATTTTGCGTTAGGAATGGTCGCACGAGTCCGGCAGGCGGCGCGCCGGTAAAATCAGTGATAAAATGCCTCGGCCGAACAAGTTTTCGAAGAGGCATGGTTCAATCTGGCACTCTCAAGTCAATCCCAGCTCATAGAGCTTCGATGCCCTCGGCCTCCCGGTTTCTCCGTCCCAGTTCATCAGCTCGTAGTACATTCTGATCGCGCTGCGCAGCTCGTCCTTCGAGATCTTGGCGTCTTCCCTCGGGATCGACTTGAGGGGCTCGAAGAGCCTATCGGGCAGCCAGTCGTCCGCGCTCTTGAGTCCCTCCCTCAGGTTGAACATTCTCGCCTGGTTCAGCGACCTCTCCGACGCCGTCATGAGTTCCAGCAGGCTCGTGTCCCACCCCGTCGCGGCGTTCACGATCTCCGGCAGGTGATTGATCTTGAACACGCCACACGCATGGGGGACGAACACGAACTTGCACGCGCAGACGGAGTCCAGCAGGCCCCACCACAGGTGCAGCTGTTTGAAGAGCTTGACCTTATCGGGCCCCAGGCTCATCCTGTCGGAGGTGTCCAATATCCCGAGTGGCTCCACGCCCCTCACGCTCTTCTCGAATGCCGCGTCATGGGCCGCCTGCATGTGGTCCGCGCCGGAGGGAGACAGGGCGTACTGCAGTGCCACGCCCTTCTTGCCGCGGGGATCGTGCATGGGTATCTCCTTGCCCTTGACGTGCAGGGCGTACCTCTCGGAGTCACCGCCGATCTTCCTCGATGCCCTCATGACGCCCTCTGCCAAGATGTCGCCGAGCCCTTCCCGCCCTGCGATCATCTCGACCAGCTTGACCATTGCCTCGGCCCTTCCGAACCGGAGGTCAAGATCATCGACTTCATCGGCCCCCAGCACCCCGTTCTCGAAGCACTCCATGGCGAAGGCGACGGCGCAGCCCGTGCTGATCGTGTCCAGGCCGTGGGCGTTGCACAGCTGATTGGCGTAGGCCACTGCGCTCATGTCTCCGACCGCGCACAGCGACCCGAGGGCCGCCACCGACTCGTACTCAGGTCCGCCATACATCGGGTCCGTGACGTAGGGCTCGCGTCCCTTGACTACCCTCTTGCACCGGATGGGGCAGGCGAAGCACCCCTCGCTGTCCGTGGTCATCGTGTTCTTCATCTCCTCCCCCGATATCCCCTCCGCGCCCTCGAAGGATCCGGTTGTGAAGTTCCTCGTGGGTAAGATGCCGCCGGCGTTCAGCGGGAGGACCATCTCCGCCGTTCCGAACTTGCTCCTGGACAGAGACCCAGGATTCTTCTGCCAGCTATCGGCGAACCACTTTGCGAGTTCCCTGATCTTGTCGGCGTCGGCGAAATCCGGCCTCCTGTGGCCGCGGACAGCCACTGCCTTCAGCCCTTTGGAACCCATGACCGCTCCGAGGCCGCCCCTACCGTTGGCGAACTTCAGCTCGTTCATTATGCACGCATATCGGACGAGTTTCTCCCCGGCCTGGCCGATGGAGGCCACCCTGATCAGGCTGTCCCCAAGCTCCTCGCGTATCATGGCCTGCGTATCGCCCGTGGTCTTACTCCAAATGTGAGACGCGTCTCTGAGCTCGGCCGTTCCGTCGTTGGCCCACAGATAGACGGGCTCCTCTGAGGACCCTTCGAAGATCACGACGTCGAAGCCTGCGGACTTCAACTCCGGCCCCCAAAAGCCTCCCGCCTCGGCCTCGCCGAAACCGTCAGTCAGCGGAGACTTCGCGACCACGGCGTACCTGGAAAAGCCTGGAAGCGGTACCCCAGTCGCGACGCTGGTCGAGAAGATCAGCTCGTTCTCGGGCCCGAGCGGATCAGCCTTGGGTTCCAGCTCCCTGAGCAGGAAGTGGAGGGCCAAGCCCCTTCCCCCGAGGTACTTCCTATAGATCTTCTCATCCACTGTCTCCGTTCGAATATCATTGGACGAGAGGTCCACCCTCAAGAGATTTCCATTGAAGCCGAACATGTAATCGATCTCATCTTCAAGAACTCCGATACTATTTTAATTTTTACAAATCATACTCATCGAGATCGATGTCTAACATCTGTTCTAGCTACGCGCGCGTAGTTGGTAAAAGTCTGGACGAGCGAATTTGATGGCCTCTACGAATTCGGTAGGTGTTGCACCTTGATTTGTCATCCATTCTTATCGGGCCGACCGAGTAGGATAAAGGCACTTGAAGACTTTATCAGACATGCAAGAAGTTTTCCGAATGTCTGGTTTGCGAGATTCATCGATGTAGCTGAATATTGGAGAAGGAAGTACCCTCCAACAAAAGAATTTGAAGAAAATGGAATATAATTCAATCGTGCTTCTGACAGTTTATGCGCCTGGATCTTCGTTTTTCATCTGCATACCGACTTACCCCTCGCTGTCACGAATATGAAAAAGGGGAAGAGGCGAGAACGGGTAAATCAATGCCCCCCCATCGTTTTGGTAGAGTGCCCGGTTCAAGAAAACTGGCTTGCTTTACTTCTTTAATGGATAAGAATAATCACAAGGTACCTATATCTTCGAACTTATCGCGCGCAGGTCAATAACGAGCTCAAAACATGTTCGTCTCTATTCCAAAGTAGTTGCGCTATTTTAAGAGGGACGGAACAGCAGACTCAGGGCAGGATTGTCTCCCTTAAAGATTCGAATCTAGAAATATTTTGCGCACGCGTAAAAAATTTAAATAATAAAACACCTTTTACCTGATTGTATGTCTGAAAAGGCTTCCATTTTGAAGGAGTACGCCGAATACATCTTTGAGAGCCTCGACGAGACCGCGAAGGGTTTAACGGAGAAGGAGGCCGCGTGGCGTCCCACGGAACAGTCCAACAGCATAGAGTGGACGCTCAACCACCTCGCCAGGATCAGCAACCTCTCCATTCCCAGGATAATCAAGGGCGACCCGAATTATACGCCCAAAGGCTGGCCCGAGGATTACAGGGACAGACACTATACCGTCGATAAGATGATGAAAGACATCGCGTCAGGGAAAAAGAGGACCCTCGATGGCCTGGGCGAGCTCAGCGACATCAAGCTGGAGGAGGAGATACCGCTCTGGGGAGGCAAGAAGAAGAGGAAGATAGGCCTCTTCGCCTACCTGGGCGAGCTAATCCACCATCGGGGCCAGATCGCCTACTTGCGTGGCACGATTAAACGCCTGAAGGAAAAAGACCCAACATTTCTAAGTTAGCTTTTTTTTATAGCACGCAGGTAGCTCTGCGTTGAGTTTCATTTGATTAAGAACAAGAGGTTTTTCGGAACATCTATAATGCATCTGTCTGCGTACAAGCTGAGATTATTCCTAATGAGATACAGATGATTTAGAGGTTCACGCGGGCGCGTACAATGAGTACTACATTAGGGAAATGGACGATGCCCTGAAGAGCAAGTATAGGGATCACGCCACGCTCGAGAGCCAAGCCAAGATGTAGCTGGATACAATAACTGCAAGGGGTTCTGCCCCCAGCAGCTGCCGATAGGTGAGCGCCTCAGCGAGGCGGCCCGGATATTCGAGAGCGAGCCGTGGACACAAACCATGACATAACGCGCTCGTTGAGACTAGTATTCGCGCGCCTATGTGAAGCTACTATTTCTTTCTTTCCCCCTTCAGTTGAAGGGCATGCGCCTATTCGCCCACGTGGGGCACTATGGCTTCGCATCCAGGCACCCTCAATCGCGCTAGCGTCCACCGGTG